>ENA-OQAA01000100-OQAA01000100.1-human-gut-metagenome-genome-assembly--contig:-NODE-100-length-58498-cov-3.881260_pt1 | contig 58498 bp, 74 predicted proteins | sample MGYA00242489_ERZ504515 | MGnify/ENA primary metagenome ERZ504515 (study PRJEB26092, sample SAMD00036237) | human gut metagenome | host: Homo sapiens | study: EMG produced TPA metagenomics assembly of... | reverse complement strand
TCGAGTGGGCAATTGATGGTGGGAGTACAAGGCTTGGGGAATACCGGGAATGCTGGCTGTCGGTTCTGGGGCTATTATTCCGCCAATGGTGATCCTGTCCTGATTTCCTTGTTTTATGATGCATTCTGCTCGAATTATTATATAGCAGCTCTTTTGAAAGGCATGACTGCGGCGTAGGTGCTGTGATCATTTCTGTGGTATACGACATGGGGAAAAACGTGGCGAAATCAAATGACTGGGTAAATGTGGTTATTATGGTCATCAGTTTTTGTGTAAGCTATTTTCTGAAGGTAAACATTATTTATATAATACTTATTGTGGCTGTATTTGGATTTGCGCGTACACTTGTGAAGGAGGGCAGCAAAAAATGATTTATCTTCAGCTCTTTTTCAGCTTCCTTCAGATTGGTGCATTAAGCTTTGGAGGTGGATATGCAGCAATGCCTCTTATACAGGAACAGGTAGTGACTATGCATGGCTGGATTTCCATGGAAACTTTTTCGAATCTTGTGACCATTGCAGAGATGACTCCTGGTCCTATTGCAGTAAACTCCGCAACCTTTGTAGGAACCAGGATTGCTGGTCCTGGTGGCGCAGTGGTGGCTACTCTTGGCTGTATTTTACCCTCCTGTATAATTGTAACCCTGCTGGCATATATTTACACGAAATACCGGAAAATGTCCCTTCTCCAGGGAACTCTTACATCCCTTCGCCCGGCGGTTGTGGCCATGATCGCAAGGCAGGAGTTACCATTTTAGTATCATCTTTTTTTATAAATGGTGCAGTGGAACTGTTTCGGGAAAACATATGCATTCGAATGGTGGTGTTCTTTACTGCCGCACTGGTGCTTTTAAGAAAATTTAAAATGAATCCTATTCTGGTGATGGTTTTGTGCGGTGTGGCAAATATGGTGTTTTGCGCGGCTGCCGGAAGCTGACTGGAAAAGATATGCCAGCTGACTTTCGTATATGGTGCTGCCGCAGGTAGCTGCACCTGTGTTTAGAAGAAAAAATAAGGGGGATAACAGATTGAACATATGTGTATATGGCGCTTCAAGTGCACTGCTTAAAAACATTTATTATGAAAAAACAGAAGAGCTTGGAAGAGCAATGGGAAAAAGAGGTCACGGTCTGGTGTTTGGCGGCGGGGCTACCGGAATGATGGGAGCAGCAGCCAGAGGCGTGGCAGCAGAAAATGGTTACATACTTGGAATTGCTCCCCGATTTTTTGACCAGCCTGGAGTTCTGTATGAGAAATGCACGGAATTTATTTTCACAGAGAATATGAGAGAGCGCAAAAAACTTCTGGAAGAAAAATCAGATGCTACGATCGTAGCACCTGGCGGAATTGGTACCTACGAGGAATTTTTTGAGATTTTTACCTTGAAAAGCCTGAAACGTATTGACCGCCCAATTGTGCTGTATAACATTGACGGATATTATGACAAGATGAAAGCATTGCTGGAGTACACAGCAGAAGAGAAATTCATGGATTTTTCCGTGCTGGATCTGGTAGTCTTTCTGGATGAGCCGACAGCAGTTCTTGACTATCTGGAAAATTATAAAAAATAGAGGCTGCTATTCAGCAGGGGCTGTTTTGCGAAACATATAACTGTGAAGGTGCTGAACAGTTACAAAACGGACATGTCGCCTATGGGCGGTATTCCTATATAGGAAAGAAGATGCCAGGGAAAATTTTCTCAAGGCATCTTTTTCATTTATGCGGCAGCAAACATAAGACTGCGTTGGCAGATACCTGATAGTATCCTTGCTGCCCAAAAAAAGTATTGCAGTAAGGAGAATTTAGCCAGAATGGTAAAGTATAGGGTAAAAACTATCAAAAAAGATGAAAAAAATTTGTAAAAAATATTGACAAAAGGAATACTGAGGTGTATCTTAAGAACATAGATGTTAGCACTCCTAAATAATGAGTGCTAACAAAGGAATTCGAAGAAGCCAGACGGAAATCAGAATCAGGTTTGACCGTCTGCTTTTCAGGAAGGAGCAGATATTTCATGGATGAAGTATTAGATGAGCGCAAACGGAAAATACTGAAAGCAATCATCAAAACTTATATGGAAACAGGTGAGCCTGTAGGTTCCAGAACTATTTCCAAATATCCGGATCTGAATGTCAGCTCTGCTACTATCCGAAATGAGATGTCCGACCTGACGGATATGGGCTACATCGTACAGCCCCACACCTCAGCCGGAAGAATTCCATCAGATAAAGGCTATCGCCTTTATGTAGATGAGCTTACCAGGGAGAAGGAAGCCGAGATCGCAGAAATCCGTGATCTGATGATTGAGAAGTCAGATAAGATGGATAAGGTGCTCAAGCAGGTGGCGAAGGTTCTTGCCACGAATACCAATTATGCGGCTATGGTTGCGGTTCCCCAGTATAAGGGAAGCACCCTGAAGTTCATTCAGCTTTCACGAGTCAATGAGCGGCAGCTGATTGCCGTAGTTGTATGTGAGGGTAATGTTATTCGGAACCAGATCATTAATATTGATGAGGAGATGGATGACCAGACGATCCTGAAGCTGAATCTTCTTCTTAACACGAACCTGAACGGCGTACCCATCCAGGACATTAATCTGGCATGATCGCCAGATTGAAAGAACAGGCGGGAAGCCACAGCGGTGTGGTTGCAGATGTGCTGGACGCAGTTGCAGCTACAATTCACGTGGACGAAGAAGATATGAAAGTATATACATCGGGAGCAACCAACATATTTAAGTATCCAGAGCTTGCAGATACATCCAGAGCCAGTGAGCTGATTTCCACTTTCGAGGATAAGCAGGAACTTGCGGATATGGTCCGTGAGGAAATGGGAGATCCGGAGAACACAGGAGTTCAGGTATACATCGGGGATGAAGTTCCGGTACGTACCATGAAAGACTGCAGTGTGGTCACAGCTACTTACGAGTTGGGAGATGGAATGCGTGGAACTATTGGAATCATCGGTCCCAAGCGAATGGATTACGAGAATGTAGTGGACAGCTTAAAGAAATTAAAAGTCCAGCTTGACGAAATGGTAAATAAGAAAACCTAGAAAGGCGGTTGAAAGCGTGTCAGAAGAAATGAATAAAGAAGCCGAAGTACAGGAAGAAGCAGTTGACATTCCGGTAACAGACGGAAGCGAAGAAGAGGCAGCAGATACAGCCCAGACAGCAGAAGAGGAGACTTCCGAAGAACCAGCACAGACAGAAGAAACTGAGCAGTCAGATCAGGAAGCAGAATCTCAGAAGGAACCGGAAACCAAGACAAAAACTTCTTTCTTCGGCAAGAAGAAAAAAGAGAAAGATAAATTCGAACAGCAGGTCGAGGAACTTACAGACAGACTGAAGCGCAGCATGGCTGAATTCGATAACTACCGTAAAAGAACGGAGAAGGAGAAATCCAGCATGTACATCATCGGCGCTAGGGACATCGTTGAAAAAATGCTTCCGATCGTGGATAACTTCGAAAGAGGTCTTGCACAGGCACCGGAGGATGATCCATTTGCAGAAGGCATGAAGATGATCTACAAGCAGATGATGACAGCTTTTGATGAGATGGGTGTGAAGCCAATCGAAGCTGTAGGTAAGGAATTTGATCCGAATCTGCATAATGCAGTGATGCATGTGGAGGACGAATCCGTTGGCGAGAACATCGTCGTAGAGGAATTCCAGAAGGGATATACCTACAAGGATTTCGTTGTAAGACACAGTATGGTAAAAGTTGCTAATTAACAGAAAGCATCTTGGAGAATCAAACTTCATCGACATTTTCTAAAAACAAAGTATAAATGTTACTGTTCGTATAATGGACAGCAACCATGAATTTTTAAACAGGAGGAAAATTATCATGGGAAAAATCATTGGTATTGACTTAGGTACAACAAACAGCTGTGTAGCTGTTATGGAAGGTGGACAGCCAACCGTTATCGCAAATACAGAAGGATCCAGAACAACACCATCTGTTGTAGCATTCACAAAGACAGGTGAGCGTCTGGTAGGTGAGCCTGCAAAACGTCAGGCAGTAACAAACGCAGAGAAAACAATCTCTTCCATCAAGAGAGAGATGGGTACAGATTACCGTGTAACAATTGATGATAAGAAATATTCCCCACAGGAAATTTCCGCTATGATTCTTCAGAAACTGAAAAAAGACGCTGAAGGATACCTTGGAGAGTCTGTTACAGAAGCAGTTATCACTGTTCCGGCATATTTCAATGATGCTCAGCGTCAGGCAACCAAGGATGCTGGTAAGATTGCAGGTCTCGATGTAAAACGTATCATCAACGAGCCTACAGCAGCAGCTCTTGCATATGGTCTTGACAATGAGAAAGAGCAGAAGATCATGGTTTATGACCTTGGTGGTGGTACATTCGATGTTTCCATTATTGAGATTGGTGATGGCGTTATCGAAGTTCTGGCAACAGCTGGTAACAACCGTCTTGGTGGTGATGACTTTGACCAGAGAATTACAGACTATATGCTTTCTGAGTTCAAGAGAACAGAGGGCGTTGACTTAAGCAACGATAAGATGGCTCTTCAGAGACTGAAAGAAGCTGCTGAGAAAGCTAAGAAAGAGCTTTCTTCCGCAACAACAACCAATATCAACCTGCCATTCATCACAGCAACAGCTGAAGGACCGAAGCATTTTGATATGAACCTTACAAGAGCTAAATTTGACGAACTTACACACGATCTTGTTGAGAAAACAGCAGAGCCGGTTCGCCGTGCACTTTCTGATGCAGGTCTTACTGCTTCTGATCTTGGACAGGTGCTTCTGGTTGGTGGATCTACACGTATCCCGGCTGTACAGGATAAAGTAAGACAGTTAACTGGCAAAGAGCCAAGCAAGGCCTTGAACCAGATGAGTGTGTTGCACTTGGTGCTTCTATCCAGGGTGGTAAGCTTTCCGGTGAGGCTGGTGCAGGTGACATCCTTCTTCTTGATGTTACTCCACTTTCCCTGTCCATCGAGACAATGGGTGGTATTGCAACACGTCTGATCGAGAGAAATACAACTATTCCGACCAAGAAGAGCCAGATTTTCTCCACAGCAGCTGATAATCAGACCGCTGTAGATATCAATGTATTACAGGGCGAGCGTCAGTTCGCGAAAGACAACAAGTCCCTTGGACAGTTCCGTCTGGATGGAATCCCACCAGCACGTCGTGGTGTTCCGCAGATTGAGGTTACATTCGATATCGATGCCAACGGTATTGTAAATGTATCTGCTAAGGATCTTGGAACAGGTAAAGAGCAGCACATTACAATCACAGCTGGTTCTAACATGTCCGAGTCTGATATTGACAAGCTGTTAAAGAAGCTGCTGAGTTCGAAGCTCAGGATAAGAAACGTAAAGAGGCAATTGATACAAAGAACAATGCAGACTCCATGGTATTCCAGGTTGAGAATGCACTGAAAGAAGCTGGTGATAAACTGGATGCAAATGACAAAGCTTCCGTAGAGGCTGACTTAAATGCATTAAAAGATATCCTGCTAAATATGCAAATACGGATGAGATCGGAGATGCTCAGGTCGCTGAGATCAAAGCTGCTCAGGAGAAGATGATGGAAAGTGCTCAGAAGCTTTTCGCAAAGATGTATGAAGCACAGAACCCACAGGGCGGTGCTGGTCAGGCAGGCCCGGGACCGGACATGGGAGGAGCTTCCCAGGGCGGTAACGAGGCAGGTTACGGCGATGATGTTGTAGATGCTGACTACAAAGAGGTTTAATTGAATAATAAGTTCCAATATTTCGGAACATGAAACTACAGCCCGGTCATGATTCATGACCGGGCAGTGGTGGTGAAAGACATATTACAGGAATTGCGCCGCTGGCGTCTTCCATAAGATAACCAAATACAAAAAGTTAGGAAAAGAAATCATGGCTGATAAAAGAGATTACTATGAAGTCTTAGGCGTTGATAAGAGCGCCGATGACGCTACATTAAAAAAAGCATATCGTCAGCTTGCCAAGAAGTATCATCCCGATGTAAATCCGGGAGATAAGGAAGCTGAAGCGAAATTCAAAGAGGCAACAGAGGCTTACAGCGTCTTAAGTGACCCGGACAAGAGAAGACAGTATGATCAGTTTGGTCATGCCGCTTTTGAAAACGGCAGCGGTGGCGGAGCAGGCGGTTTCGGCGGCTTTGATTTCTCCGGCGCAGACATGGGTGATATCTTCGGAGATATTTTCGGAGATCTGTTTGGAGGCGGCGGAAGCCGCAGACGTGCCAATAATGGACCTATGAAGGGTGCAAACCTGCGTGCACGCGTGAATATCACCTTTGAGGATGCTGTATTTGGCTGTGAGAAAGAACTTGAGATTACTCTGAAAGATGAATGTACTTCCTGTCACGGTTCTGGAGCTAAGGCTGGTACCTCACCGGTTACCTGTCCGAAATGTAATGGTGAAGGACAGATCGTTTACACCCAGCAGTCCATGTTTGGCATGGTTCGTAACGTTCAGGTGTGTCCGGATTGTCATGGTACTGGCAAAATTATCAAAGATAAATGTCCGGATTGCCGTGGTACCGGCTACATTTCCAATCGCAAAAAAATTAAGGTATCTATTCCAGCTGGTATTGACAATGGTCAGAGTATCCGTATCCGTGATAAAGGTGAACCTGGCACAAATGGAGGTCCGAGAGGCGATCTGCTGGTAGAAGTAAATGTAGCACGCCATCCGATTTTCCAGAGACAGGATATGAATATTTACTCTACTGCACCGATTACTTATGCACAGGCAGCGCTTGGCGGCGAAGTCAAACTGAATACAGTAGATGGAGAAGTTCTCTATGAAGTGAAACCAGGAACTCAGACAGATACCAGAATCCGTCTGAAGGGAAAAGGTGTTCCGTCCCTTCGAAACAAGAATGTTCGCGGTGATCACTACGTAACTCTGGTTGTTCAGGTACCAACCAACCTGAATGAGGACGCGAAAGAAGCTCTCCGCAAATTTGACGAGGCATGCGGCAATCGTCCTGCAGGCAGTGCCGGCGATAGCACAGAAAAGTCCGAAAAGAAGAAAAAAAGCTTCATGGACAAATTAAAAGAGACCTTTGAAGAGTAAAAAATCAGTTTTTCCATAAAAGAATAAAGAAAAGGGGAGATATCCTCTTTTCTTTTTTTGTTACTTATTGTATATTAAAGGGTAGCCGCAACGTTACTGTCCGTGCTGCTGGTCAGGAAATGAGCAGTAACATCGCAAGAGTCCGGAAAGGAGTTTTGCCTTGAAAACAAAGAAAAGAGATTTGTTAAACCGATATATCCCCCTGTGGTCTATTGTACCTCTTGTGACCATCATGGCAGTGAATTGTCTGATTTACTGGGGAAGCAGTGCGCTTACAGCTGGCAGGTATCACTTTGATTTTACGATGGCATTTGACAGGGAAGTTCCTTTACTGCCTGTATTTGTGTGGTTTTATATTCTGGCATTTCCATTCTGGGCGGTGGGGTATTTGCTGGCGGCAAGGCGTGGTAAGGATATGTTTTACCGGTTTGTTGCCACAGATCTGACCATACATTTTATTTGCTTTATCTGCTTTATTTTAATACCGACCACCAATATAAGACCGGAGATCCCAGGAAATACCCTTTCGGAAAAGATTCTCGCTCTGGTATATTCCCTGATGGCGGGAACAGTCCTTCTAATTTGTTTCCCTCTATCCACTGCTATGTGAGCTGGATGTGCTGGAAAGGTGTGGAAGGCTCAGAGAAGGTGCCGAAATGGTATCAGAGATTTTCTCTGGTATTTGCAATTCTGATCATTATCTCTACCCAGGTGCTGAAGCAGCATTACATTGTGGATGCAGCAGCGGCGTTGCTTCTGGTAGAGTTTTTCTGGAGATTTTATCAGAAAGGGCAGCGACATAAGTGGGTTGTGCATGTTTTTGCACATAAAAAGAAGTAACATGGACATAAAAAACCAGTAATTGGTCAGGTGAATTGAAAAATCAGAATAAAGTAACAGATAACAACCGTTTCGAAAGATGTTAAAAAATACCATATTGTGATTATGAAGAAACAGCTTTCAATAAAAAGATTGGAGAAATAGTATGAAGTGGAATCGCTTTACCATCAAAACAAAAACAGAAGCAGAAGACGTTATTATCTCTGCCCTTGCAGACGTTGGAGTTGAGGGCGTAGAGATTCAGGACAAACAGCCCCTTACCGAGACAGATAAAGAGCAGATGTTTGTGGATATTATGCCGGAAGGTCCAGCGGATGATGGAATCGCCTATCTGAATTTTTATCTGGAAGAGGACACAGAAACTGCACCTGTTCTCGAGAAAGTACGTGCTGTCCTTGAAGAAGTACGCGGATACATGGATATCGGCGAAGGTACCATCACAGAATCCCAGACAGAGGACAAAGACTGGATCAATAACTGGAAGGAATATTTCCATCAGTTCTATGTAGATGACATTCTTATTGTTCCATCCTGGAAGAAGTGAAGGAAGAAGATAAAGATAAGATGATCCTTCACATTGATCCAGGTACAGCTTTTGGAACTGGTATGCACGAGACAACCCAGCTGGTAATTCGTCAGCTGAAGAAATTTGTGACAAAAGACACCCAGATGCTGGATGTTGGAACCGGAAGCGGTATTCTTGGAATTGTAGCTTTGAAGCTGGGCGCTGCTCATGTTGTGGGAACTGACCTTGATCCCTGTGCAATTCCGGCAGTGGCAGACAATAAAGAGGCTAACGATATTAAGGATGAGACTTTTGACATGCTCATTGGAAACATCATTGATGATAAAGAAGTTCAAGACACGGTTGGATATGAGAAATATGACATTGTAACGGCTAATATCCTGGCAGATGTACTGGTGCCTCTCACACCGGTTATCGTAAATCAGATGAAAAAGGGTGCTTACTATATCACCTCTGGAATCCTGGATGTGAAAGAAGAAGTAGTGGTAAAGGCAGTGAAAGACGCCGGGCTTCAGCTGGTTGAGGTAACCCATCAGGGAGAATGGGTATCTGTCACAGCCAGAAAGGAATAATTATGCAGCGCTTTTTTGTGGAGCCTTATCAGGTCCTTGAGGAAGAACACAGGATTACCCTTACAGGTCCGGATCTGAACCATATGAAAAATGTTCTTCGCATGCGCATTGGTGAGGACGTTTGGATCAGCGATGGCAGTGAGAAGGAATATCACTGTACCATAGAAGAATTTCAGGAGGACAGCGCAGTTCTTCATATCCTTTATGCCCAGGAATCCCAGTATGAGCTCCCAAGCCGGATTTATTTGTTCCAGGGTCTTCCCAAAGGGGATAAAATGGAACTGATCATTCAGAAGGCTGTGGAGCTTGGCGCCTACGCTGTTGTTCCAGTTGAAACAAGGAGATGTGTGGTGAAGCTGGATGCAAAGAAAGCGCAGAAGAAGGTTACCAGATGGCAGCAGATTTCCGAGAGCGCAGCTAAGCAGTCTAAGCGTATGCTGATCCCGGAAGTGAAAAATGTAATGAGCTGGAAAGAAGCACTTGCCTTTGCAAAAGGACTGGATGTGGTTCTGATTCCTTATGAGCTTGCCCAAGGTATGAAAGAGACCCGGGAAATCCTGGCAGCAATTCAGCCTGGACAGTCTGTGGGGATTTTTATTGGCCCGGAGGGCGGCTTTGAGGAGGAAGAAGTGAGAGATGCCATGGAAGCCGGTGGGAAACCGGTGACCCTGGGAAAAAGAATCCTGCGCACAGAGACAGCAGGCATGACCATGCTGTCTATTCTGATGTATACGCTTGAGTCTGTTTAAAAATATTTCAGCAATCTGCAAGACGTGCCAGAGTCTGTTTGAAGAATCATTTCTGCAATCTGCACGCCCCACTTTGCGGTATATTTCACCCGAATTCGGCTGCCGCAGCCCGCTGCGACGCCCTTATCCGGGCAAAAGCTTCCGCAAATTGTGATGTACTTCTTGCAGATAGCCTTTTTTAAACATGCTCTGGAAAAAAGAGGAAAAGTAAGAAATGGAAGCATATTTTGATAACTCCGCTACCACAAGATGTTATCCTGAGGTGGCAGAGATTGTAGTAAAAACAATGACAGAGGATTTTGGAAACCCTTCTGCAATGCATTTAAAAGGTGTGGAAGCGGAAAAGTATGTCCGTGAAGCTGCACAGACACTTGCCAAAATTCTCAAGGTAAATGAAAAAGAGATCATTTTTACCTCTGGCGGAACAGAGTCAAATAATCTGCCTTGTTTGGCGGAGCGGATGCAAATAAAAGAAGCGGAAACCATATTATCACCACCTCAGTGGAGCATGCAGCTGTAGGACAGCCCGCAGAGCGCCTGGAACAGATGGGATATGAGGTGACGATAGTACCTGTAGATCACAGGGGTGTGGTTCAGTTGGAGGCGTTAGAGAAGGCTTTGCGCCAGATACGATTCTGGTATCTACTATGTATGTAAACAATGAGGTTGGTGCCGTGATGCCAGTAGAAGAGATTGCAAAACTGGTTCATGAGAAAAGCCCGAAGGCTCTGTATCATGTAGATGCGATCCAGGCATTTGGAAAATACCGTATTTATCCCAAAAAGGCAGGAATTGATATGCTCTCTGTGAGCAGCCATAAGATTCACGGGCCTAAAGGTGTAGGATTTTTATATATCAATGAGAAAGCAGGATTCAGCCTCAGATCTTAGGCGGCGGCCAGCAGGCCGGTATGCGGTCCGGTACAGATAATGTACCTGGAATTGCAGGACTGGGTGTTGCTGCAAAGATGGTCTACACGGATTTTGATAAGAAAATTGAGCATATGTATCAGCTGAAGGAACGCCTTGCAGAAGGTTTTCTGAAACTTCCTGATGTTCGTCTCAACGGAATGGAGATAAGAGAAGGTGCACCTCAGATCTTAAGCGCCAGCTTTCTGGGCGTGAGAAGCGAAGTGCTGCTTCATACTCTGGAAGAAAAAGGCATTTATGTTTCAGCCGGAAGCGCCTGCTCCAGCCACAAAAGAAAAGCTGCCGGAACCTTAAGTGCAATGGGAATGGAAGCAGCCCAAAGAGAAAGTACGCTGAGATTCAGTTTTTCAGAGGAAAATACATTTGAAGAAGTGGATTATGCATTGGAAGTGATCGGGCAGGTACTGCCTATGCTTCGGAGATATTCCAGACACTGATGCAGTGAGGAAAAGAAGAATGAAATGCAGCGCCGGGGAAAGTCCGGCAGCCGCATAAAATAAAGAAACAGGAGGAAATCAAATGATATTTCACGCATTTTTAATAAAATACGCAGAAATAGCTATCAAGGGTAAAAATCGATATCTGTTTGAAGATGCCCTTGTGAAGCAGATGAATATTGCTCTTTCTAAGATAGAGGGCGATTACCGCGTTGTGAAGGAGCAGGGCCGTGTTTATGTATTCTGTCCGGAGGAATACGATTTTGAGGAGGCTGTAGCTGCATTAAAAACAGTATTCGGTATTGTTTATATCTGTCCGGTAGTGATCTACGAGGACAAAGGATTTGAGCAGATGCGCTCTGACGTTGTGGAGTACATGAAGAATGTACATCCGGATTATCACGGCACCTTCAAGGTATATACAAGACGTGCAAAGAAGTCCTATCCGGTAAATTCCATGGAAGTAAGTGCAAGAATCGGTGAAAGCATTCTGGATGCTTTTCCGGAGGCAAAGGTGGATGTACATCAGCCTGAACTTACCGTTTCTGTTGAGATCCGTGAGAAAATTTATGTATATTCCAAGAGCATCAAGGGACCTGGCGGAATGCCGGTTGGAACCAATGGAAAGGCAATGCTGCTTCTTTCCGGCGGAATTGACAGCCAGTGGCCGGATATATGATCGCAAAGCGAGGAGTTAAGATTGAAGCCGTTTATTTCCATGCTCCGCCGTATACCAGCGAGCGTGCGAAACAGAAGGTTGTGGACCTGGCGAAGCTGGTGGCAAAATACAGTGGACCGATCAGGCTTCATGTAGTAAATTTCACAGACATTCAGCTGTACATTTACGATCAGTGTCCACATGATGAGCTTACTATCATTATGCGTCGTTATATGATGAGAATTGCAGAGCATTTTGCAAAGAAGGATAACTGTCTTGGACTTATTACCGGTGAAAGCATTGGACAGGTTGCAAGCCAGACCCTGCAGAGTCTTGCAGCAACGAATGAAGTGTGTACATTACCGGTATATCGTCCGGTGATTGGGTTTGATAAACAGGAAATTGTAGAGCGTTCCTGGGAGATTGGAACTTATGACACTTCTGTTCTTCCATATGAAGATTGCTGTACTATTTTCGTCGCAAAGCATCCGGTTACAAAGCCGAATCTGAATGTGATCCGCAAGTCAGAGGAGAAACTGGCTGAGAAAATTGATGAACTGATGGAAGCGGCACTTAGCACTGCAGAAGTGATTGAAATCCAGTAAAAAAGTGGAAAAGTACTCAGAGACTGCATGAAGTCATCGAAAAAACAAAAAGAGGAACTGTGAACAGTTCCTCTGACAATCGAATATTTAATTATTCAACTGTATATTTGTCGATGATTTCCATAACGCTGTCAAGAGCAGCTCCGTCAGCATGGATATTCAGGTCGATCGGTTTGGATAAATCCAGGCTGAAGATACCCATGATAGATTTAGCGTCAATCACATATCTTCCGGATACCAGATCGAAGTCGCAGTCAAATTTGCTGATCTCGTTTACAAATGCTTTCACTTTATCAATAGAGTTAAGTGAGATTTTTGCTGTTTTCATTGTGATATAACCTCCCTTGGATTGTTAGTAGTTTGCTTTACAGTACTCATATTACCTGTAGGCAGGATAAAAGTCAAGGTGAAAAAAGAGAAAAAATGGCAGCAGAATTAGTGAAAATGTATAAAAAATTTACAACATTACTGTGTACTGGTAATATTCCGCGGGATGCTTTTCGTGAATGAAATTTACAGAAGATCCGGGAAGTGCGGCACGAAATCACGTATTTGCATGAATTCTGTGCACCGCGGAGAAATTATCCTGCATGGTGTGGACAGTACTAGTTTTGGAGGAAAAAATGAAAAAAAAGGTTGCATTACACAATCTTGGATGTAAAGTAAACTCTTATGAGCTGGAAGCTATGCAGCAGCTTCTGGAACAGGCAGGGTATGAAATCGTACCTTTTGAACCAGGTGCTGATGTTTATGTAATAAATACCTGTACGGTAACAAATATTGCAGACCGTAAATCTCGTCAGATGCTTCACAAGGCGAAAAAGATGAACCCGGATGCGGTGGTAGTAGCAACAGGATGTTATGTACAGACTGACGAGGGAAAACTGGAAAAGGACGAAGCAGTGGATCTGGTACTTGGAAATAACCAGAAGAAAAATATTGTGGAAGTTCTGGCTGATTTTGAAAGGGAACACCAGCGTCAGGCTCATATTATTAAGATTAATCAGACAAAGGAATATGAAGAACTGGAAATCAGCCACACAGCTGAGCATGTACGTGCTTATATTAAGGTGCAGGATGGTTGCAACCAGTTTTGCACCTATTGTATCATTCCCTACGCAAGAGGCCGCGTGCGAAGCAGGGAAAAAGAGAATATTTTAAACGAAGTGCACAAGCTGGCCAAAGCTGGCTACAAAGAAGTGGTGCTTACAGGAATTCATCTCAGTTCCTATGGAGTGGATTTTCCTGAGGACAAAAAAGAAACTTTGCTTTCTCTTATTCAGGCAGTAAATGAAGTGGAAGGAATTCAGAGAATCCGCTTGGCTCCCTGGAACCGGGAATCGTCACAGAAGAATTTGCAAAAGAACTGTCTTCTATGTCAAAAGTCTGCCCTCATTTTCATCTTTCCCTGCAGAGCGGATGCGATACGACTTTGGAGAGAATGAACAGACGATACAGAAGCGCGGAGTATAAAGCAAGATGTGAACTTCTTCGCAATTATTTCGGAAATCCGGCGCTGACAACAGATGTGATTGTAGGCTTTCCAATGGAAACAGAAGAGGATTTCCAGGCCTCTTATGATTTTGTGAAAGATATTCATTTTTATGAAACCCACATTTTTAAATATTCCCGTCGCCATGGAACTAAGGCTGCGGCTATGCCCGGGCAGCTGACAGAGGCAGAAAAAGCTGTGAGAAGTGACAAAATGCTGGAGCTGCACCAGAAGCGTGCTGCAGAATATGAGACTTCTCTTCTTGGAAAGACTCTGGAGGTACTTCTGGAGGAGGAAGTGGAAATTGATGGAAAAGCATATTATCTGGGACATTCCAGAGAATATGTGAAAGTGGCGGTGCCGAAAACGGAGAAATACGGTGTAAATGATATTCTGGCGGTGAAAGTGGAAAAAACTTTGCAGCCACATATTCTGCAGGGAGAAGAAATACAGGTTCTGTAGGGCGTGACCTGTAACATAATTATTACTGTTCACTGGTAACGTTCCGCGAGGTGTTTTTTGTGAACAAAGTTCACAGAAAACCCGAGAATCTCAGCGCGAAATCATGCGAATGCATGATTTCTGTGCATCGCGAAGCGGGTTACTGGGCAGGTCGTGACCAGTAACCACACAATTGCGGAAATGACAGGCAATGCAAAATTAGGATTGTAATTTACACGTAATTATATTAAAATAAAAAAGAAATAATCGTAAGGACGTGAGAAAAATGGCAGAAAATAATCTGGGAAGTACACAATATTTCAGAACAAAACCAGATCAGGAGCTTGAAGTAAAAGAAATCCTGGACCTGGTTTACAACGCAATGGAAGAAAAAGGCTATAATCCTGTGAATCAGATCGTAGGTTATATTATGTCCGGTGATCCGACTTATATCACCAGCCATAAGGGTGCCAGAAGCATGATCATGAAGGTTGAGCGTGACGAACTTGTTGAGGAATTGCTGACCGAGTATATTAAGAACAGATCCTGGGAATACTGATTATGAGATTAATGGGATTAGACTACGGTTCCAAGACGGTGGGCGTTGCCGTCAGTGATCCACTGGGACTTACCGCACAAGGTGTGGAGACTGTCTGGCGCAAGCAGGAGAATAAGCTTCGCCAGACGATGGCACGGATTGAAGAACTGATTTCGGAGTATCAGGTAGAGCGTATTGTACTTGGATATCCGAAGAACATGAATAATACTGTAGGCGAGCGGGCGGTGAAATCTCTTGAGTTTAAAGAAAAGCTGGAGAAGAGGACTGGCCTGCCTGTTGTGATGTGGGATGAACGACTGACTACGGCAGAAGCGGAGCGTACTTTGATGGAGACCGGTGTCAGACGTGAGAACAGGAAGCAGTTTCTCGATCAGATGGCTGCGGTTTTGATCTTACAGGGATACTTAGACCGAATGAATATGAATAAGGACGAAAATAATGGAGAAAATTAAATTTCAATCTGAGGATGGGATTATAGAATTTTTTGTGGAAGAACAGACTACAGTTGCAGGAATCACTTATCTTCTGGTTTCCGATTCACAGGACGATGAGGCAAATGCCTATATTATGAAAGATATTTCAGAAGAGGGAAGCGAAGAAGCCAGCTATGAGATGGTAGAAGATGATGAAGAACTGGTGGCAATTTCCAAAGTATTTGAACAGATGTTGGACGACGTAGATCTTGAAATGTAATAATTTGCTGGGCAGATCGTGAACAGTGATGCGAAATCATGCTTTGCATGTTATTTTGTGCATCGTGAAGCGTGTAACTGTGAAGTTACTGAACAGTTACCAGCCGAAACAAAATAAAGTCGCTTTATCCTGGTAGCGTGAGTTTGGAGGATAAAGTGCGCAAAATGGAGGATAGATTGATTGAAGACGGAAAATGAAATGAACAACAACGGGCAAAGGACTCCGGCAGCCGGAAACGGAACAAGAAAACCAAATTTCAGACATAAAAATTACAGATATAAGGCACAGCCGAAAAAGGAAGGAAAAGATGGTCAGAAACAAGGACAGGATAAGCAGACTAAGGGGAATTATAAACCTCAGTTCCGCGGTCAGGGCAAGCCTGCCTTAAAGAGACCACGTAAAACTAACAATGGCTCCAAGCTGAAGATCATTCCACTTGGTGGTCTGGAGCAGATTGGAATGAATATTACAGCTTTTGAGTATGAAGACAGTATAGTGGTAGTAGACTGCGGACTCGCTTTTCCAGAAGATGATATGCCGGGAATCGATCTTGTAATTCCGGATATTACCTACCTGAAAGAGAATATTTCCAAGGTGAAAGGATTTGTGATCACCCATGGTCATGAGGATCATATTGGTGCGCTTCCATATGTACTGAAGGAAGTAAATGCACCGATCTACTCCACCAAACTGACTCTTGCGCTGATCAGCAACAAGCTGAAAGAGCATAATCTGACTAAGACTACCAAGTTAAAAGAAGTAAAACACGGTCAGGTGATCAATCTTGGTGATTTTGCTATTGAATTTATTAAGACGAACCATAGTATCCAGGATGCATCTGCACTGGCTATTTATTCTCCTGTGGGAATCGTGGTACACACAGGTGACTTCAAGGTGGACTATACCCCTGTATTTGGAGATGCCATTGATCTGCAGAGATTTGCGGAAATCGGACGAAAAGGCGTTCTTGCCTTATGTGTGATTCTACAAATGCGGAACGTCCGGGCTTTACCATGTCTGAGCGCACAGTTGGTCATGTTTTTGACAATCTTTTTAATGAATATAAGACTGCAAGAATCATTATCGCAACGTTTGCTTCCAATGTAGACCGTGTACAGCAGATCATCAATACCGCATACCGCTTTGGACGTAAAGTGGCAGTAGAAGGCCGCAGTATGGTAAATGTTATTACCACTGCCGCAGAACTTGGCTATCTGCGTGTTCCTGACCAGACTCTGATCGAGATCGACCAGGTAAAGAACTATCCGGATGAGCAGCTTGTTCTGATCACTACAGGAAGTCAGGGCGAGTCCATGGCTGCTCTTTCCCGTATGGCTGCTAATATCCACAAGAAGATTACCATTAAACCTAATGATGCAATTATTTTCAGCTCTCATCCGATTCCAGGTAATGAGAAGGCTGTATCCAAGGTTATCAACGAGCTTTCCATGAAAGGTGCAAAGGTTATTTTCCAGGATGCACATGTATCCGGACATGCCTGCCAGGAGGAGATTAAGCTGATCTACTCCCTTGTGAAGCCGAAATATGCAATTCCGGTACATGGTGAATATCGTCATCTGACTGCCCAGAAGCTTGTTGCAGAGGAACTTGGATATTCCAAGGACAATATTTTTATTCTGAAATCCGGAAATGTTCTGGAGATTGATGAGAATAGTGCGGCTGTTACTGGTTCCGTACACACAGGTGCAATTCTTGTAGACGGTCTTGGAGTCGGAGATGTTGGTAATATTGTACTTCGCGACAGACAGCATCTTTCCGAAGATGGTATTATGATTGTTGTCATGACATTAGAGAGACACAGCAATGTGGTACTGGCAGGACCGGATATTGTTTCCAGAGGTTTTGTGTATGTAAGAGAGTCAGAAGACCTTATGGATCATGCAAGAGAAGTGGTGGAGCTGGCTCTTGACGGATGTCTGGATAAAGGTATCACAGACTGGAGTAAGATTAAGGCAGCAGTGAAGGATGCACTCAGCGACTACGTATGGAAACGTACCAAGAGAAGTCCGATGATCCTTCCAATCATTATGGAGGCATAAGCAGAGGCGCGATGAACGAGATAAAAGACTGTATAGATGCACTTCTTGCAGCTGTACAGAACAGTGAAGAATATCAGGAATTTGAGAAATACAGAGATCTTCTGAAGGAGAACCCGGAGCTTATGGACCGTGTGAATGCATTCAGAGGAAACAATTTCAGACTACAGAATGAAGCAAACAGAGATGGGCTGTTCCGGGGAACGGAGCAGCTCAACAGAGAATCCAGGGAGCTGCGCAGAGATCCCCTTGTAAACGCATTTCTTGATGCGGAGCTTGCTCTTTGTAACTTATGCAGAAGATATGCAGGACACTTACAGAGGGAATCGATCTGGACATTCCTGAGTTATAAGGAGGAAACATGGGTAATACAAGAGATCAGGTGGGAAAAGCAGGGCTTTTTGTAGCTGGTGGAATTTTTCGTACTGCTTTTTACGTCTGTGTTGCAGTGCTGATTTTCTGGATTGGCAAGTCGGCCTATCAGTTTGGCTACAATGTTTTTAACCAGCAGGCAGTCAGCCCGGGAGCAGGTCAGGAAGTGACAGTTGTGATTCCGGAAGGCTCATCCACGTATGATGTAGCCAAGATCCTGAAAAGCAAGGGACTGATCGACGACAGTCTGGTGTTCTTTGCACAGGAGAAACTTTCTACATATAAGGGACAGATGCAGGCTGGAACTTATCTGTTAAGTACAGCTTACACTCCTACACGTATTATGGGTATTCTTGCTGGTGATGAGGAGCAGACTGGTGTTACGCAGGATAGTGCCACAGCAGCTGATACAGCGGCCCAGACAGATACTCAGACTACAGATGCAGGAACTGATACAGCTGATACCCAGAGTGCAGATGGTACAGCAGATACTCAGGCAGCTGATGGAACTGCAGGGGAAGGAGAGTCCGGACAGTGATCGTAGAGGAGAGAATGCGCACTTACATCAATTCTCTTGATATGGGGAATACTCCTTTTCTGGAAGAACTGGAAAAAGAAGCACTTGCAGGAAGGGTTCCCATTATCCGCAAGGAAATGCAGAGCTTTCTGAAAATGTTTCTTGCAGCAACCCGGCCGATGAGAATACTGGAGGTCGGAACGGCAGTAGGTTTTTCCACTCTGCTGATGTGCGAATATGGACCTGAGAATCTGAAAATAACAACAATTGAGAATTATGAAAAAAGGATCCCTATTGCCAGAGAGAATTTCAGGAAGGCAGGACGGGAATCCCAGATAGAGTTCCTTACCGGGGATGCAGGAGAGATCCTGAAAGAACTTACTGGAACTTATGATCTTATTTTTATGGATGCTGCCAAGGGGCAGTATATGAACTGGCTGCCGGATGTGCTTCGATTAATGCATAAGGGCAGCGTTCTTGTTTCTGATAATGTTCTTCAAGAAGGGGACATTATCGAATCCCATTATCTTGTAGAGAGACGCAATCGTACCATTTATAAGCGCATGCGTCAGTATCTCTATGAACTGAAGCACAATCCGCTGCTGGAGACCTCCATCCTTCCGTTAGGAGATGGAGCCTCCATCAGTGTAAAGAAAGAGGAGTCATATGCGTAAACCAGAATTATTAGTTCCGGCAAGCAGTCTTGAGGTTCTGAAGATTGCCACGGTTTTCGGAGCAGACGCTGTTTATATCGGAGGAGAGGCTTTTGGGCTTCGTGCCAAGGCCCGCAATTTTTCAAAAGAAGAGATGGCGCAGGGAATTGCATTTGCCCATGAGCATGGTGTAAAAGTCTATGTGACAGTGAATATTCTTGCGCATAACTATGATCTGGCTGGTGTAAGAGAGTACTTGAAAGAGCTTAAGGAATTAAAACCGGACGCCTTGATCATCGCTGATCCTGGTATTTTTACCTATGCCAAGGAAATCTGTCCGGAGATTGAGCGTCATATCAGTACCCAGGCAAATAACACTAATTACGAAACCTATCGCTTCTGGTACAAGCTTGGAGCGAAGCGTGTGGTAACTGCCCGTGAGCTTTCTTTAGAAGAGATTCGCCAGATCCGTGCCAATATTCCAGATGATATGGAGATTGAGACTTTCATTCACGGAGCGATGTGTATTTCCTATTCCGGACGCTGTCTTCTCAGCAATTTCCTGGTAGGAAGAGATGCCAATCAGGGATCCTGCACACATCCGTGCCGTTGGAAATATTCCATTGTGGAAGAGTCGAGACCCGGGGAGTATATGCCGGTTTATGAGAATGAGCGTGGTACTTACATTTTCAATTCCAAGGATCTTTGCATGATCGAGCACATGGATGACATTCTCACAAGCGGAATCGACAGTTTGAAGATCGAGGGTCGTATGAAGACAGCTCTTTATGTAGCAACTGTCGCACGTACTTACCGCAAGGCTATTGATGATTATCTGGAAGATCCGGCCAAATATCAGGCAAACATGTCCTGGTATCAGGAGCAGATCGCAGGCTGCACTTACCGTAAATTTACAACTGGCTTCTTCTATGGCAAACCAAGCGAGGAAGCACAGATCTATGACAATAATACCTATGAGAAGGGGTATACGTATCTGGGATTTGCAGAAGCTGTAGATGAGAGAGGCTATGTGCAGATTACACAGAGAAACAAGTTTACAGTAGGAGAGATGATCGAGATCATGAAACCGGATGGAACCAATCTTCTGGTTCCTGTAAAAGCTATCTATGATGAGGAGGGCAATTCCGTAGAAAGCGCTCCCCATCCGCAGCAGAAGCTGTTTGTAGATCTTGGCGGTGAGGCAGAGGTTTATGATATCCTCCGCCGTAGTGAAGCATAAGTCTGAGAGTAATTCAGAAAAATAATCGTTACTGGTCACGGAATGAACAGTAACAAATAATCATAGGGGTAAAACTCGCAGAGCGTGTTTTACCCGTTTTCAGGAAAAAGCGTCCGCAATTTTTGCAGGGCGTTTTTTTCAATTCTGGATACATAGGAGCGGCTGATGTGAAGGTGCCTGGCGATTTCCCGCTGCGTCTGTTCCTTTTGCCCAAAGAGACCGAAACGGCAGCAGATCACCTCATATTCTTTGGAAGACAGTACAGACTTCATGGAATCCAGTACATGACGGATATCTTCTCTGGTGGAATACTCTTCCACAACGTCCACTGCCGGTCCTTCCATTACATCCAGAAGACTGATCTCATTGCCTTCTTTGTCTGTACCAATGGGTTCATACAGCGAGATTTCCCGGGAATGCTTCTTGCGGGAGCGGAATAACATAAGCAGTTCATTGTTGATACACTTTCCAGCATATGTGGACAGCCGGGCTGCTTTTGTGGAATCAAATGTGGAGATGGCTTTCATTAATCCAATGGTGCCAATGGAAATCAGATCGTCCAGTTCTACATCTGTTCCCTGATATTTTTTTACTACATGGGCAACAAGCCGCAGGTTACGTTCTATGAGAATATTTTTTGCTTCCATATCGCCCCTTTGGTACTGCTGAAGATAATACTGCTCCTCGGCCATTGTCAAAGGTTTCAAAAATGTCTTCAAATCGCTACCTCAAAGGGGATTTCTATATAGTCTATGAAAAATACAGGCTTTAAGTGCCTGGCTGCCTTTTTTTACTGCGAAAAAAATCGTGGCAGGATTCTTTTTATATTTTACATTGAAATAAAGGGTGAAAATCATTATAATAATGTCAGAGTAACTGCCTGGAGCGTGTTTGAAAAAGGCTCTGGTCCGAAAGAGGCAGTGACAGCGAGTAACAGGATTACTGTTCCGCAGCAATGTTCTGAGAAGCGTGTTGCTGTGAAGTTTGTGGACAGTAACAAGAACACGAAAGACGTAAGGTGAATGATTTTGAAAAAAAAGATCGAACAGCTTTTAAACGGAAAGTTTGAATATGAACAGCCCCAGCTCCTTTTTTCCAAGGAGAAGATTTCCCTGACCATGAAAGCAGGGGAGACGAAGAGAGGGGAAGTGTACGTTGGAACAGAGGATAATCAGAAGATCCGTGGTTATGTTACTTCTTCCAGCCGCCGGGTGGTACCGGGAATGGACCATATTTCCGGAACTACTGTGCGTCTCCCGCTTGGAATTGATACGGTAGGACTTGCTCCCGGAGAAAACCTGAAGGGATGGCTGTGCTTTACTACAAATATTGGAGAGGCCCGTCTTCCTTTTGAAATTGAGATCGAGAAAGAGGAAATACGCAGCTTTTCAGGTGTGGTAGGGAATCTGGACGAATTTGTAAAAGTTGCCCGGGATGATTTTAAAGAGGCATTCCGTATTTTTAAAGATGCCAGCTTCACCAGAATTCTGGAAAATGAGGATCAAAAGATCCAGACACTTTATTATGGTCTGTCCAGACAACCGGTGACGTATCAGCATCTGGAAGAATTTCTCATTGCCGCAGGAAAGAAGGAAAAAGTAACCATAAGTGCCAGAGAGGTGGGCAAAGAATACTATGAGCTGAAAGACTCTTTGAAAGAATCTTTTTACATTCAGAGAAGCGGATGGGGACATCTGCGCCTTGATGTGGAAGCAGTTGGAGAGTTTCTGGAAGTTCCCCGCAAGGTGGTAACAGACGAAGATTTTATTGGCAGCCATTATGAAGTGGAATATCTGGTGCACAAGGAGAAATTAAGACAAGGCAATCAGTTTGGCAAGATTATAGTAAAAAGCCCTTATCAGGAGATTACTTATACCATTGTTGCATCCACAAGTGGGAAACTAAATGTGGACATCCGTCTGACTCAGGAGAAGAGTAAACTGGATCTTCAAAAAGACTGTCTGTCCTACCTGTGCTATGAGACTGCTGTGGCAAGCTGTCTTGCGGGAAAGGAGAATCCAGGGGTCAACAGCTGGATGGATTTTTCCACCTGGAGTGCAAGCAGCCACTATATTCTGAACCAGCTTCACCAGTCCGGATGTGATTATCCGGAATACCAGATGTATGAGGCCTTTCTTCTTTACATGGAGAACCATCATGAAGAAGCAAGAGTTCTTCTGGAAAGCTATCAGGATAAATCCTATACAAGAGATGATCTGGAGTTTGCTGGAATTTATCTGTATCTGTGCACGCTTACCGGTTTATATAAGGACAAGGTTCACGCGCTGTCCAGGATTCGTAATTTTTACATGCAGAAAAGTGACAGTTTTCCGCTTTTATGGATCCTGCTGAAACTGGATCCTGCATACAAGGAGACTCCGTCCAAGGCATTATTTGTGCTGGAAGAGCAGTTTGGCAAGGGCTGCAGGAGTCCGTTCCTCTATCTGGAAGCATGGAAGATCATCTGCAAGGACATGACGCTTCTTCACAGGCTGAACAGCTTCTGGGGACAGGTATTCCGCTTCGCGGCAAGAAGAAACCTTCTTACAGAGGAGCTGGTAATGCGTCTTGCATATCTTTCTGGGTATGAGAAAGATTATAACGAAAGTATTTATCAGGCATTGGCAAAGGGCTATGAACAGTATTCTTCAGAGGATACCCTGGAAGCCATCTGCAAATATGTGATGAAGGGAAACCCAAGAAAGACCGAATATTTCCGCTGGTTTTCCCTGGCAGTGGAGCATGGGCTGCGTCTTACAAGACTTTATGAGTATTATGTGGAGACTATGGACACTTCCAGACGGATTGAGCTTCCAAAGGCTCTTCTCATGTATTTTACTTACAACAGCGATTCCCTTGGAGATTCCAAGCGGGCATTTATTTATTCCTGCATTATTGCAAATAAGGAAAAAGAGCCGGCAGCATACCAGCGCTATATGTCAGGTATGCGGGATTTCGCCAGGAAAAAACTGGCTGAGGGCAAAATGAATGAGAGCTATGCTGTCTTATATCAGGAGTTTCTGATGGAGCCTCGCACAAAAGAGGCGGCAGATTCCATTGCGCAGAAAATGTTTACCCACCGCCTTTATTTTGATGATAAAAAAGTCCGCTATGTGATCGTTCGTCACAGTCAGATGGAATCAGAGGAGACTTATACCTGTGTTCAGGGCGTAGCTTATCCAAGAATTTATACAGAAGATGCTGCTATCCTTTTTCAGGATGACAAGCAGCGCAGATACAGTGCTACTGTAGATTACAGCTTGAAGAAGACCATGGATGAGGATGGGGCAGTGAGAAAAGTTCTTGCCCTTGGCGTGGACGAGCCAGGTGTGCTTCTTCATTATTGCGAAAGCCATGAACTGGACAAAGATAATCTGGATATTTTTCAAAGACTGGTCAAAACCGATGCTTTTTGCATGGAGTATAAGCAGAAGGTACGTCGCAGGATTCTGGATTATTATGCAGAGCATGTATTTGGCGAAGATCTGGATCAATATTTAAAGCAGATGGATTATCGGGAATACGCCCGTGTGGACAGGCAGAAGCTTCTGGTGGTCCTTATAAGCCGCGGCCTTTTTTCCCAGGCACAGGCCATTGTGGAGGAATTCGGCTATGAGGCGTGGACATGCGAAGCCTTCTGAAACTGGTGAGCCGCATGATCGTGCGCTGCGACATGCTGGAAGATGAGGAACTTCTGGCTTTGGCATCTGATGTTTACAGAAATGGATTTTATGATGAGGTGATCCTCACATATCTTATGAAATATCGTTTTGGACCTGTGGATGAAATGTTTCCATCTGGAAAAGTGCTGTGGGATTTGAAATGGATACCTATAATCTGGAGGAAAAAATCCTTCAGCTTCTTATGTTTACCACGGATTACCGCAAGGAGGGAGAGCATGTTCTGGAATCCTACATTCGCCATTCCGGAAGGGAGTGGATCGTAAGCGGATATCTGACCCATGTTTCCTATGGCATTTTTGTAAAAGAATACACCATGAGTCCTTTTGTGAAAAACTGTCTGTTGAATGCATATATGCAGAAATGGATGGTAAATGAAGTCTGCTATCTGGCTTTGTTTAAAGAGCTTTCCAGGGAAAAGAGCAGAAAAGAGGCTCTTCTTACCATAGAAAAAGAGCTTCTGAAAATGTGCATGGACAAAGAAATGGTATTTTCTTTCTTCCACAGACTTCCACCGGAAATTCTGAGCCTGTATCAGATGGATGACAAAACATGTGTGGAATATCACACCAGCCCGGAGGCGAAGGTAACCCTTGTATATGCTTTGGATACCGGACTTGGACGTGCGCTGGAATATAAGACAGAGCCTCTTAAGAATGTATATGAGGGTATTTTTACCAAGCCGTTTACCATGTTTTACGGGGAAACTTTGCATTATTATTTTTCAGAGGAATGTAATGGACAGACCAAAAGAACGCCAGAGCGGGTACTTGGAATGAGTAAGGTGGAAGGTACACCATTCAGCAAGTACCAGATGATTAATCAGATTTTGTCTGCGCGGAAACTGGACAAGCATCATGAGGTGAAACAGGGACTGAAGCAGTATTTCCGCCAGGAACAGTATGTAAAAGAAATGTTTGTCATTACAGAAGAGGACTGAATATATGAATGAAATTCGTGATTTGATCATAGGAATTGATTTTGGAAAAGATTATTCCCAGATCTGCTATTATGACCGGAAAGGGGAGGAACCCTGCTCTGTGTCCATGAAAGTTGGTGCCCAGGAGTTTGAAGCACCTACTGTATTTGCAGGCGCGGAGAGCATAAAGAGTACACCATTGGTCTTGAGGCAGTTTATTTTGCCCGGGAAAAAGGGGGACAGATGGTGGATGACCTGTATGGAATCTGTAAGAAAGAAGACAGTGTGCAGATTCTGGGAGAACAGGTGGAGCCATGGGAGCTGCTTCAGGTTTTTCTGGAGGGTATGCTGAAATTTCTGGGAGTTGCAGATCTTGTAAAAAATACAAAATGCCTGGTGATCACAAGTCCTGAGCTTGAGGACCCCCAGGTGAAAAATATGGAAAAAGCCTGCCAGGCCATTGGTTTTTCGAAGAATCAGTACATGCTGATAGACCATGGAGAGAGCTTTTATTATTATTCCCTTACCCAGAAAAGAGAGACCTGGAACCGGAGTATCGGCTGGTATTCTTTTCACCAGGATGAAGTGAAGTTTCAGCAGCTGACTATGGACAGCAGCACAAGGCCGGTGCTGGTACGCCTTGAGGAGCCGAAGAAGACGGTCCTCCCATCTCTTACAGCACCTGAAGAAGAGGGAGAGAAGGCCGTGGAAGCCAGAGATGAGGCTTTCCGTGATTTTATTAAGGAGACTCTTGGAACCGGTCTTTTTTCCAGCATTCAGATCACAGGATATGGATTCAGCCGGATTGGGCGAAAATATCCATTGGAAGCCTTTGCATGCAGCGAAGAAAGGTTTATTATGGAAATAATCTTTTTGCAAAAGGTGCATGTGCAGCTGGAAAGGAGCGCCTTGAGGATAAGATCCTGAAGGGGTACCGTTATATGAGTCCTGCTCTTGTGCTGAAAGATGTGGGAATGGAAATGCGGGTGATGGGTGCACCGGCATATTACCCGCTTATTGAGGCTGGTAAGAACTGGTATGAGTGTAAAGCTGGCTGTGAGCTGATCCTGGATGATATAACAGAGCTCGTTTTTGTTGTTGGAACCTTCGGCGAGAAGCACAAGAAGAAAGTAATTATGGGACTGCCCGGACTTCCTGAGCGTCCCAATAAGACTACAAGACTGTCTCTGGCCCTTGCATATGTGTCACAGAAGAAATGCCGCGTTGTTGTAAAAGATCTTGGATTTGGAGAAATGTTCCCTTCCAGCGGCAAGGTCTGGGACGAACTGGTAGAGTGGTAAAGGAGGCTGGAAATGAGCGGTTATATTTTATGTCAGACAAAAAAGGCGGACAAGCCGTTTTTTGTGGAGAGTATCAATACCAATATTTACTCACTGGAGGAGCTTTGCTACTTTCTGTACCACAATCTTTATCTGGTGGATTCTTCTGTTATAAATGAAAATCTCTGTACCTGGATCAGCGAGGAACTGGATCTGCCAAGCTGGCAGCCAAGCTACGTCCTCATCTTGGTAAATTTGCCAGCGCGGAGGATGTGCTTTATCCGGTATTTAAGGAGATCAATTATCTTACTTACGATGAGCTGAAGGCATTGAATGTAAAGCTTGCCAAGCTGGATCAGGAGGCACCTCTTCTTCGAAAAAAGAGAAAAGGGGATGCCTGGTAGCGAATAAGATGTATGTAAGTGCCATCAAGGTGTATCAGCAGCTTCTGAAAAAAGAAGGGCTGGAGCAGATAAGACCGGGACTGACCATGAGTGTGTGGCATAACCTTGGATGTGCGTACAGCTATCTTTTTCAGATGGAGAAAGCAATGGAGTGTTTCTGGGAGGCGTTTCTTACCCAGAGCGATCCTAAGGAGCTGGTTTGCTATCTGCTTGCTTATCGCAGCGTGAAGAAGCCGCAGGAGTATGAGAACAGGCTGAAAGAGCTGAATGTATCGGAGGAAGTGAAGGATACTTTAAAAAAGGCATTGGATGAGTTTGCGCAGAAAAAGGAGGTCAGCATAAGACCAGGGAAGGCGGATGAAATGCTGGAGAAGCTGACTGGAGAGTATCATAGGAGCACAGGTTCGTGATGAACCTGTGCTTTTTCTAAAAAACTATATTGACAGAATTACTTTCGTATGCTACCATACAACCATGCTTTAACATGGTAGAGTGAAAACGCACTAAAATGATGAGAATTAGATTTCAGGAGGATAGATAATTATGAAAAAAAGAATGCTGGCGATTATGATGAGTGCCTTGATGGCAGCAGGTATCTGCTCTGGTGTGACTGTTTATGCAGATGCAGACAGCAAGACACTGACTGTTGGATTTGATGCAGAGTATCCGCCTTTTGGTTATATGGATGAAAGTGGCGAATATGTTGGTTTTGACCTGGATGTGGCACAGAAGGTATGTGATAATCTTGGATGGGAGCTTGTAAAGAAACCAATTAACTGGGATTCCAAGGATATGGAGCTGAATTCCGGAAATATTGACTGTATCTGGAATGGCTTTACCATCAATGGACGTGAGGATGATTATACATGGTCTGATCCATATCTGAATAACGAGCAGGTTATGGTAGTCGCTTCCGATTCCGGAATTGAGACACTGGCAGATCTGGCAGGGAAGAATGTTGTAGTACAGGCTGCATCTGCAGCACTCGATGCATTAAACAGTGATGACAACAAGGATCTGACAGACAGCTTTGCTTCTCTTACAGAGAATCCGGATTACAATACTGCATTTATGAATATTGATTCCGGTGCTGCTGACGCTGTTGCAGTAGATATCGGAGTTGCAAAATATCAGCTGGCTCAGAGAGAAGAGGGCAAATATAAGATTCTGGACGAGCCGATCCAGAGCGAGCAGTACGGTATTGGATTTGCCAAAGGAAACGAGGAGCTTCGTGATACCGTATGGACCGAGGTTATGAAGCTGTATGACGAGGGCGAGATTGATAAACTGGCTGAGCAGTATGGTGTAGCTGACATGCTTTGCCTGGGAGATGAGGAAGCAGCAGATAAGACAGAAGAGAACACAGATGCGCAGAAGAAAATGCAGATTCTGATGAGGCAGCTGATGCAGATGCTGCTGAGGATGAGGCTGAATAATTCACATAGAATATAAACAAGAATATATGTAAAAAAGAGGGTACCTGGCGCACCCTCTTTTCTTAGCGAGAAGGGGTCTGCTCCAAAAGAAGGAGCTTGATTCGCAGAATGTGAATTATAGAATGAAATGAAACGTGAAATGCGATCCCTTAGAACACAAGTATCAACAGGAGGAACACAGTAACTATGAGTTTTAGTGTAATGTTAAGCCAGCTTGCAAAGGGAATGACCGTAACTACGGAAATTTTCTTTGTAACCCTTATATTTTCCCTGCACTTGGCCTTCTGGTCTGCTGGGGGAAAATGTCCAAAATAAAGATAATCAGATGGATCATTTCTGCTTATATCTCCATTATGCGCGGAACACCTCTTATGCTGCAGCTGATGGTAGTATATTTCGGACCATATTTTATTTTTGGAATCCGAATTTCCATGGGTTACAGCCTGATCGCTGTATTTATTGCTTTTGCAATTAATTATGCCGCTTATTTTGCAGAAATCTACCGTGGTGGAATTGAATCCATGCCAGTAGTCAGTATGAAGCAGCCAGAATCCTTGGCTACTCAAAAGCACAGACCTTCTTCCGCATCATTCTTCCCCAGGTATTTAAACGGATTTTGCCATCTATTACCAACGAAGTAATCACTCTGGTAAAGGATACTTCATTGGCGTTTGTTGTAGCGGTAGCTGAAATGTTCACTTTGGCGAAACAGATTGCCAGCTCTCAGACCACGATGGTGCCGTTTGTGGTAGCGGCTGTATTTTATTATGTATTTAACCTGCTGGTAGCAGTGATTATGGATAAAGTAGAGAAAAAACTGAACTATTACCGCTAATAATTTATCATCAACCTGCAGTGAATATACATTGTAAAACTGTGTGCGGGTAACCAGAAGGAGTCACTATATGAAATTATTTGAAATGAAACACATAAAGAAAAGTTTCGGAGCCCTGGACGTTCTCCGTGACATTTCCCTGGAAGTAGACAAGGGCGAGGTTCTTAGTATTATCGGTCCCTCCGGCTCTGGTAAGTCTACATTGCTTCGCTGTGCCACTGGTCTGGAGACACCAGACGGCGGCGAAATCATCAAAAACGGAAAAATCGGATTGGTTTTTCAGAATTTTAACCTTTTTCCCCATTTTTCCGTGATTAAAAATATTACAGACGCTCCAATTAAGGTACAAAAGAGAGATAAAAAAGAGGTTTATGCGCAGGCAAGGGAGCTTCTTAAGAAAATGGGGCTTTCGGATAAGGAAAATTATTATCCCTACCAGCTTTCCGGCGGACAGCAGCAGCGAGTTTCCATCGCCAGAGCCTTTGCATGAACCCGGATATTCTTTTCTTCGATGAGCCACATCTGCTTTGGATCCGGAGCTCACTGGCGAAATCTTGAAAGTAATCAAAGACCTGGCAGCCGAGCATATCACCATGGTGATTGTTACCCACGAGATGAGCTTTGCCCGTGACATCTCCGACCGGATTATCTTTATGGATGACGGTCTGATCGCAGTGGAAGGTACCCCGGAAGAGGTATTTTCATCAGAACATGTAAGAATGAAGAATTCCTTGGGAAATTCCATCAGGGACTTGCTTAAAATCTTTGGATGTTATATAATTCCCTTGTATGTGGAAAAAAACAGTTGATCCGCAAAGTAAATGATAAAAACTTACTTAGAAACAGGAGAGAAAGAATGAGTACAGACAGATATACAAGCCCTTTGTCTGAGCGTTATGCCAGCAAGGAAATGCAGTACATTTTTTCACAGGATATGAAATTCCGCACCTGGAGAAGACTCTGGATCGCTCTGGCAGAGACTGAGAAGGAGCTTGGACTGAACATCACCCAGGAACAGATTGATGAACTGAAAGCTCATGCAGACGATATCAATTATGATGTTGCCAAGGCACGTGAGAAAGAAGTACGTCACGATGTTATGTCCCATGTATATGCTTACGGTGTGCAGTGCCCGAAAGCAAAGGGAATCATCCACCTGGGAGCAACATCCTGTTATGTAGGAGATAATACAGACATTATTGTTATGACAGAAGCTCTGAAGCTGGTTCAGAAGAAACTGGTAAACGTAATTGCAGAGCTTTCCAAGTTCGCTGACAAATATAAAGATCAGCCTACACTTGCATTTACCCATTTCCAGCCTGCACAGCCAACTACCGTTGGAAAGCGTGCCACACTGTGGACACAGGAATTTATGATGGATCTTGAAGATCTTGAATATGTTCTTGGCACCATTAAGCTTCTTGGTTCTAAAGGTACTACAGGTACACAGGCAAGCTTTCTGGAACTGTTTGAAGGAGACCAGGAGACCATCGACAAGATCGATCCGATGATCGCTGCCAAGATGGGATTCAAGGAATGCTATCCGGTATCCGGACAGACCTATTCCCGTAAAGTTGATACCCGTGTTGTCAATGTTCTGGCAGGAATTGCAGCAAGTGCACACAAGATGTCAAACGATATCCGTCTTCTTCAGCATCTGAAAGAAGTAGAGGAGCCATTTGAGAAATCCCAGATCGGATCTTCCGCTATGGCTTATAAGAGAAACCCGATGAGAAGTGAGCGTATTGCTTCCCTTTCCAGATATGTGATGGTAGATGCCCTGAATCCAGCCATCACCTCTGCTACCCAGTGGTTTGAGAGAACCCTGGATGACTCCGCCAACAAGCGTCTTTCCGTACCGGAAGGCTTCCTTGCAATTGACGGAATCCTGGATCTGTGCCTGAATGTTGTAGATGGCCTTGTGGTTTATCCGAAGGTTATCGAGAAACACATGATGGCTGAGCTGCCATTTATGGCAACTGAGAACATTATGATGGACGCAGTAAAAGCAGGTGGAGACCGTCAGGAGCTTCATGAGCGCATCCGTGAGCTTTCCATGGAAGCAGGCAGGAATGTTAAGGTAGAAGGTAAGGACAACAACCTTCTTGAGCTGATCGCAGCCGATCCGGCATTTAACCTGACTCTGGAAGAGCTTCAGAAAACCATGGATCCGAAGAAATATGTGGGACGTGCCAAAGAGCAGACCGAAAGCTTTATTGCAAAAGTTGTAAATCCGGTTCTGGATTCCCACAAGGAAATGCTTGGAATGACAGCTGAGATTAATGTATGATAAAAGGTTGTTAATTTCTTTTTTTATGAAATTCAGATCAGACACAGGAGGAATTTGAGTTATGATCAAAGCAGTAGTTGGAGCAAACTGGGGAGATGAAGGTAAGGGGAAAATTACCGACATGCTCGCTGAGAAAGCTGATATTATCGTTAGATTCCAGGGTGGTGCAAATGCAGGACATACCATTGTAAACGACTATGGTAAATTCGCACTTCACACTCTGCCGTCAGGTGTATTTTATGGACACACCACAAGTGTGATCGGCAACGGTGTTGCACTGAATATCCCTGTATTTTTCAAAGAATACAATGAGGTTGTAAGCAAAGGTGTTCCGGCACCGAAGATTCTGATCTCTGACAGAGCACAGATGGTTATGCCGTACCACATTCTGTTTGACCAGTATGAGGAAGAGCGTCTGGGAGGCAAATCTTTCGGTTCTACTAAATCCGGTATCGCACCTTTCTATTCTGACAAATATGCAAAAATCGGTTTTCAGGTAAATGAGCTTTTTGACGAGGATCGCCTGAAGGAGAAACTGGCAAGCGTTTGTGAAACTAAGAACGTTCTTCTTGAGCACTTATACCACAAACCGCTTCTGAACGTTGATGAGCTTTTTGCAGAGCTGATGGAATACAAGAAGATGGTTGCACCATATGTATGCGACGTTTCCTTGTATCTGAATAATGCACTGAAAGAGGGCAAGGAGATCCTTCTTGAGGGACAGCTTGGAACTTTGAAAGACCCTGACCATGGTATTTACCCAATGGTTACCTCTTCTTCCACACTGGCAGCATATGGTGCAATCGGAGCAGGTGTGCCTCCATATGAGATCCAGAAGATTGTTGTTGTAAGCAAGGCTTATTCCAGCGCAGTAGGTGCCGGTGCATTTGTTTCCGAGATTTTCGGAGAAGAGGCTGACGAGCTTAGAAGACGCGGTGGTGATGGCGGAGAATACGGCGCTACCACTGGACGTCCGAGACGTATGGGATGGTATGACTGTGTTGCATCTAAATACGGCTGCCGTCTTCAGGGGGCTACAGATGTGGCATTTACAGTACTTGACGTACTTGGCTATCTGGATGAGATCCCGGTTTGTGTTGCTTACGATATCGACGGAGAGATTACCACAGACTTCCCGACCACAGCCAGACTTGAGAAAGCAAAACCGGTGATCGAGAAGCTTCCAGGATGGAAATGCGATATCCGTGGAATAAAGAACTATGAGGATCTTCCGGAGAATTGCAGAAAATACATCGAATTCATCGAGGAGAAGATCGGATACCCGATCACCATGGTTTCCAACGGACCAGGAAGAAACGATATTATTTACAGAAATAAATAATTGGGAAAAAAGCGGCTGCGTATCAGACGCTTGTAAGTAAGAATACATTACTGGTTACAGAGTGATCGGTAATTGAAATGTGACTGCGCCGGAGGTTCTCTCCGGCGTATCTTGTATCTAGTACATCGAATATTAAGTAACTGCCATATTGACTTGTCTGATTTTTATCTGCTGCGCCAATATAGCAGAAACTTAATTTTCGATGCTCTAGATGACAAAAAAGAAAACGGATTTTATAAAGGAATAAAGAATGAAAAATTTTAAACGTGCAGCTGCCATTCTGGGAGTGGTAGTCTTACTGGCAGTTTGCTGTCTGCCTATGATCTTTGCTTTTGGCAGCGGCGATAACGCACAGGGGAATTTTAAGGCGGCAGTAGGTACTGTAATTCTGGTGCCAGTGCTGGCTTATGTATTTCTTATGGTTTATAAACTTTTGAAGAAAGAGGAAAAGGAGGTCGCAGGCGAAGTGAAAAACATAATTTTTGATGTGGGACAGGTGCTGGTTTCCTATGATTGGGAAAGCTATCTGAAAGCGTTCCACTTTTCGGCAGAAGAAGAGAAGCTGATTGCTGAGAAGGTTTTTAAGAGCCAGATCTGGAATGAGCGTGACCGTGGCCTGTTTCCTGAAGAAGAATACCAGAAACAGTTTATCGCAGAACTTCCGGCCGAGTACGAAGCGGATGTAAAGCGTGTGATCGAAGAATCAGGAAAAACAATTGGAATTAAGGATTACGCCGAAACCTGGACCAGCTATCTGAAAAGCCAGGGCTATCATCTGTACATTCTGTCAAACTACAGCCAATTCATGCTGGATCAGACAAGACCAGGTAAAATGCCTTTTCTGAAAAATATGGATGGTGTGATTTTCTCCTGTAAGGTTCAGCAGATCAAACCGGAGGCTGATATTTATGAGACACTTCTTTCCAGATTCGGTTTAAAACCGGAGGAGAGCGTTTTCCTGGATGACCGCCCGGAGAACTGCGAGGCTGCAAGAAAGCTTGGTATTCATGCCATTGAATTCCATGATCTGAAGCAGGCGGCAAAGGAACTGGAGAAGCTTGGAGTAAAATAGAAAAAAACAGCAAAACAGGAAAGTTAACGCCCCGGCTTCAGCTAGTACTTCAGAAGCCGGGGCGTTTCGGGGAGGATATAAGTTAATCTCGCTTATCTTTTGTAATGCGTCATCATTGAAGGGGGTTCAATGAATTTGTTGGTTCATTTTACTGAACACTCATAGTATGAACCTGTCACTGGCTTTTTATACATATGTTACAGAAAAATAGTATGAATTTTATGGAAAATCTGCAAGAAAATTTTGGAAAAAAAATAAGATTTGTGTTTTTCGGTAAAAGATGGTATAATAAATTTCAGCTGTAAAACGGCATAATTACGAAATTTTGTTGAAAAGAGGAATAAGAAATGAGCGACAAGACCATTTTAGAGCAGTGGCGTGCCATTGCCTATGACCAGCAGGCAGATCGTAATAAACTTCAGCAGTTCTGGGCAAAATATTTTAACATTGAGAAGAACATTTATGCACAGCTTCTTGAGAATCCGGACGAAGTAGTTACTGGTACAGTTAAAGAGCTGGCTGAGAAATATAATCAGGAAGTGCTCACCATGGTTGGTTTCCTTGATGGAATCAATGACAGCCTTAAGGTTCAGAACCCGATTGAGACTATGGATGAGAATACTACCGTGAGTCTTTGCTTTGACAAAGAGCTTCTTTACAAGAATATGGTAGACGCTAAGGCTGACTGGCTTTACAATCTTCCACAGTGGGACAAGATCTTTACCCCGGAGAAACGTAAAGAGCTTTATCTTGAGCAGAAGAAATCCGGTACAGTTGTAAAGGCACACAAGATCGGACGTAACGATCCGTGCCCATGCGGAAGCGGAAAGAAATATAAATCTGCTGCGGCAGAAACAAATAAGAGAATGTAAATACTGACCGGGGATCCGGGGGATTCCGGCTGTGGGGACGGATTGCAATGGTGGATAACTGCCAGGCAATCCGTTTCGTGTATATTTATAGGAAAATTAGTTGATTTATGAGTTCTACAAGCATGAAGCAACTTGCATCGTGCGAGGAATGAGTGAAACACGCAGAGTGGATTTGAATTTAGAAAGAGAGAAAAGAATTTGAGTTTATTTTGTTTTTGCGCCGGAATTTTAAGCCTGGCTTATTATGTGCTGATCGTGGTATATGCTGGCATTACAGCTGATTTTGCCTGGTTCTGGGTACTTCTTACAGTGTTTTTTGAGGGTGGCGCCGTGCTGTTCCGCTATGGAAGAAATCATCCGGGAGCTTTCCCTAGATGGCTGGGAACGGTGATCATGGTAGCAGTGTTGGTCGGAATTATCTGTTTTGGATTTATCTGCAGCTGTGTGATTTCCGGAATGAAGTCTTCCGGGAAAAAGAACCTGGATTATGTAGTTGTGTTAGGCGCTCATGTAAAAGGAGATGTACCATCCAAGGCCCTGGAACTTCGTCTGAAGGCGGCACTGAAATATGCCAGGGAGAATGAAGATACCACGCTGATCCTTTCCGGCGGACAGGGCTTTGGGGAGGATATTACGGAAGCAAAATGTATGGAGAATTATCTGACAGCGCATGGTATTTCACAGGAGCGGCTGGTGTTGGAAGAGAAGTCTACAAGCACGAAAGAAAATCTGAAATTTTCCGATGAGCTTACCGGGTGTAGTAAGAAAAATACGGGAATATTGTCAAATAATTTTCACGTGTACCGGGCAGTAAAATTGGCGGAAAAGCTGGGATATAAACATCCTTATGGAATTGCGGCGGTATCAGATCCTATTATGCAGGTGCATTATGTGGTGCGGGAAGTAGCAGCACTTGTAAAAGAAAAACTTCGGGGAAATATCTAATTTTTTATCATCTTTATTTTGCAGATTATTGACAAACCCAAAACCCAAGGCTATAATGGGACACAGTGATAAGAAAACACGTTGACGAGAAGAGTAAACTGTGGAATGTTTCAGAGAGAGGCAGGCGGCTGGAAATGCCTTATCAGGAAACAGTTGAAAACTACCTCCGAGTGGCCCTAATCCGGTCCGGTGATTCCGTTACCATCAAATAAGTGGCCTGGTTTACAGATACGTATGCTATGGCAAGCAGGTGGAACCGCGAGTATATTCGTCCCTTACAGTGTGAGAGCATTGTAAGGGACTTTTGTTTTTCACGAGCAATGAGTTAAAGTCCACGTTTGTGTGTGACCTTGGAGACTGCAGCTCGTCTCGTCCTGCATGGGAGTACAGAAAATGTTTGGTTTTCAGTGCTCAGTCAAACGTTACCATACGTTTTTCGTATCAGACAGTTTCCTGCCGGATACAGTTTCAGAAAAAGAAAAGGAGACACGAATCATGATTATCACATTAAAAGACGGTTCTAAAAAAGAATACGCAGAAGCAAAATCCGTTATCGACATTGCGGCTGATATCAGCGAAGGCCTTGCAAGAGTTGCATGTGCAGGAGAGGTTGACGGAGAAGTTGTTGACCTTAGACATGTAGTTGACAAGGACTGCGAGTTAAGCATCCTGACATTTGAGGATGAGGGTGGAAAAGGCGCTTTCCGTCACACCACATCCCACATTATGGCACAGGCAATCAAGAGACTGTACCCGGATGTAAAGCTTGCAATCGGACCATCTATTGCAGACGGATTTTATTATGATATTGACAGCGAGAACCCGATCACTACAGAGGATCTTGCAAAGATCGAAGTTGAGATGAAGAAAGTGGTAAAGGAAGCACTTCCGATTACCCGTTTTACCAAATCCAGAGAAGAAGCGATCGCATTCTTCAAAGAGAAAAATGAGCCATATAAAGTGGAGCTTATCGAAGATCTTCCAGAAGATGCTGAGATCAGCTTTTATCAGCAGGGTGAGTTTGTTGACCTTTGTGCAGGACCTCACCTTATGACAACCAAACCGGTAAAAGCATTCAAGCTTACCAGCATTGCAGGTGCTTACTGGAGAGGAAGCGAGAAGAATAAAATGCTTACCAGAATCTACGGAACTTCTTTCACAAAGAAAGCAGATCTGGAAGAATATATTACCCGTATGGAAGAGGCGAAGAAACGTGACCACAGAAAGCTTGGTAAAGAGCTTGGTCTGTTCATGATGAGCGACGAAGGTCCTGGATTCCCGTTCTTCCTTCCTAAGGGAATGGTTCTGAAGAATACTCTTCTTGATTACTGGAGAGAAATCCATCAGAAAGCAGGATATGTTGAGATTTCCACACCGATCATGCTGGCACGTCATCTTTGGGAGACATCCGGACACTGGGATCATTACAAAGAAAATATGTATACAACTGTAATTGACGATCAGGATTTTGCAATCAAGCCAATGAACTGTCCGGGAGGTATTCTTGTATACCAGTCAGAACCACGTTCTTACCGTGATCTGCCGCTTCGTATGGGTGAGCTTGGTCTGGTACATCGTCATGAAAAATCCGGACAGCTTCACGGACTTATGCGTGTACGCTGCTTTACACAGGATGATGCCCATATCTTTATGATGCCGGAGCAGATCCGTGAGGAGATCAAAGGGGTTGCAAAACTGATTGACGAGGTATATCAGCTGTTTGGTTTCAAATATCACGTAGAGCTTTCCACACGTCCGGAAGATTCCATGGGAAGTGATGAGGACTGGGAGATGGCTACAGACGCTCTTCGCGGAGCTCTTGACGACCTCGGGCTTAATTATGTAGTAAATGAGGGAGACGGAGCGTTCTACGGACCGAAGATTGACTTCCATCTTGAGGACTCCATCGGAAGAACCTGGCAGTGTGGTACTATCCAGCTTGATTTCCAGCTTCCGCTCCGTTTTAATTGTGAATATGTTGGTGCTGACGGCGAGAAACATCGTCCGATCATGATCCACCGTGTTGCTTTTGGATCCATCGAGCGTTTTATCGGTATTTTGATCGAGCATTTTGCAGGTGCATTCCCAACATGGCTTGCTCCTGTACAGGTGAAGGTGCTTCCGATTTCTGATAAATATATGGATTATGCAGAAAAGGTTGTAAACGAGCTGAAAGAGGCTGGTATTCGTGTCGAAATTGATACCCGTGCTGAGAAAATCGGTTACAAGATCCGTGAGGCAAGACTTCAGAAGATTCCTTATATGCTGGTTGTTGGTGCCAAAGAAGAGGAAGAGGGCAAAGTTTCTGTAAGAAGCCGTTTCCTGGGAGATGAAGGTGCGAAGGATCTTGGAGAGTTCATTACTTCTATCAAAGCTGAGATCAAGAGCAGAGAGAACCGTAAGGTAGAGGTTCAGGAAGAGCAGAAATAAGCCGGATTTTCCGAAAAGTTTTAAGTGAATAAATAGGAACGTGATTTCCATATAAAAGAAAGGCGCTGCTGTGAGATGCGGCGCCTTTCTTGAAAATATTAACATTGTTATAAAATATAGCTGGATTAGGTGAAAAAATATATAATCTTGTGAATTATAGCAGATGAATGCATTATTCGGAAAAGTATTTCGCCTTAATTTCCTCCACTGGCATTTCTTTTCCTGTCCACAGACGGAACGCTTCAGCCCCCTGGTAAAGCAGCATATACATACCGTTGAAGGTGCGGCAACCAGCCTCTCTTGCTTCGCGCAAGAATCGTGTCTCACGGGGATTGTAGATCACATCTGACACGATCAGATCCGGATGATAAAGACTGGTATCTTCAATAATGGACCCTTCTGTATCAGGAGCCATCCCCACTGAGGTGGCATTGAGAAGAAGCGCACTCTCGGAGATAGCCTGTGCCAGTTCTTCTTTATCCTTGTTTTCGTGAAGAATGGCTGGCAGGGAAGAGTGGCGTTGATATTTTCCACCAGCTTCTGTGTGCGGTTCCAGAAACGACTGGTCTCACGGGCAAAAATATGGATTTTTTTTACCCCGTCAAGGGCAGCCTGTGCACAGATGGCAGTAGCTGCACCACCGGCCCCCATGATGGTGATGGTTTTTCCGATCACATCATATCCTGCATCTCTGACAGCCTGCATGTATCCTACACCGTCAGTGTTATAGCCGGTAAGGCGTCCATTGTCATTGACTACGGTATTCACAGCGCCGATCAGTCGGGCAGCAGGGGAAAGCTCGTCCAGAAGCTCCACGATCTTGTTTTTGTTTGGCATGGTAAGGTTGAAGCCACGAATTCCGCAAGTTTTCAGTCCCATGACAGCAGTTTCCAGATTTTCCTCGTTTACATTGAAGCAAAGATAAGTGTAATCAAGATCAAGAAGATGGAATGCTTCATTGTGCATAAGTGGTGAAATACTGTGTGCTACCGGACTTCCAAGAAGTGCGGTAAGCTGTGTGTGACCGGTAATTGGGATCATAAGGTACCTCCTGAAGTTTCTATTATTTTGAAAGTCCAAGGCAATAGCAGTGACTGATCCGAGGTAGAGCGTGTTTGAAAAATCATTCCCGCAATCTGCACGCCCCACTTTGCGGTATATTTCACCCGAATTCGGTTGCCGTAGCCCGCTACGCGCCTCATCCGAGCGAAATCTCCCACAAATTGTGACGCACATCTTGCAGAAAGCCTTTTTCAAACACGCTCTAGTGCTGAGATTTTTGTAAATGATGGAGAACATGTGATGACTGCAACGATTTATACAGATCTGGAGGCAGATGGAATTTCCTTCTTTGCAGATGGCAAAGTGGAGATGGATGTTACAAAGTACGAGCTGAAGTTTTGAGAATTGCCAGTAGATACGAGGAGGATATAAAGTGAAGCAAAGAGAGAAAACAGATAAGATCTTTCAGGATCGTATGGCAAAGAAAACAGATGAATTACGCTGGCTGTACATGGAGCTTTATGGAAATGATTCCATGTTTTTCGAGTTATGCGATCAGCTGCACCGCTTCTATGAAGAACGAAGCAGCACATTGAAGGCACTGGATCAAAAGCGTGAAGCAGATCCGGGCTGGTATAAGAAAAATGACATGCTTGGCATGATGTTTTACATAGACAATTTTGCAGGAAACATGAAAGGTGTGGAAAGCAAGCTTGACTATCTGGAAAAAAACAACGTAAATTACATTCATCTGATGCCGTTTCTGGATACGCCGAAAGGCGTTCTGATGGCGGTTATGCAGTGGCTGATTTCCGTAAAGTACAGGAAAATCTGGGAACGATGGATGATCTGGAGGCACTTGCCGGTGCCTGCCACAAAAAAGGCATCAGCTGTGTATGGATTTTGTTATGAACCATACTTCGGAAGACCATGAATGGGCAAAAAAAAGCCCGCCAGGCGACGGGGAATATATGAGCCGTTATTTCTTCTACGACAATTCGTATATTCCATCCCTCTATGAGAAAACAGTGCCTCAGGTATTTCCGACCACAGCTCCGGGTAACTTTACCTGGCTGCCGGAAATCGGGCATTATGTAATGACCACCTTTTACCCCTATCAGTGGGATCTGAACTATGGAAATCCGCGGGTTTTCAATGAGATGATGTATAATTTCCTTTTCCTTGCAAACAAGGGAATTGATGTAATCCGAATTGATGCAGTTCCCTATATCTGGAAAGAGCTGAACACACCATGCCGGAATCTTCCACAGGTACACACCATTGTGCGTATGATGCGTCTGATCAGCGAGATTGTATGCCCGGGAGTGATTCTTCTTGGAGAAGTAGTTATGGAGCCTGAAAAGGTTGTGCCATACTTTGGGACTGTAGAAAAACCGGAATGCCATATGCTTTACAATGTAACTACAATGGCAACTACATGGCATACCGTTGCCACAAGGGACGTGCGCCTTCTGAAAAAACAGCTTGATATTGTAAATGGTCTGCCGAAGGATTACGTATTCCTGAATTATCTGCGCTGCCACGATGATATTGGCTGGGGACTGGACTATGCTACACTTCAGCAGGAAGGCATTGAAGAACGTTCTCATAAGAAATATCTCAATGACTATTTCCAGGGCTTTGCAGGGGAGAGCAACAGTCGCGGAGTGCTTTACAATGAGGATCCGGTTACCGGAGATGCAAGATTCTGTGGAACCACCGCATCCATGTGCGGTATTGAGAAGGCAGGATTTGAGAAAAACAAAACGGCGATGGAAAAAGCAATCCAGCTGGATGTTATGCTTCATGCCTATATGTTCATGCAGTCAGGAATTCCTGTGATCTACAGTGGAGATGAAATCGGACAGGTAAATGATTATTCATACAAAAATGATCCGGACAAAGCACCGGATTCCCGATACATTCACAGAGGGGCTATGAATTGGGATCGCGCAGCCATGAGCGGCAACGCCAGAACTGTGGAGGGTAAATTGAACAAACGTCTGCTCCAGCTGGAAAAAATCCGCAAAACAGAGAAGGCATTTATGACAAATGCAGATACCTGGACTGTGGATACATGGGATAACAGTATTCTCTGCATTGGCCGTTATTATGAAGGGGAGAAAATTTACGGCCTGTTTAACTTTAGTGAATATGATAAGACAGCATGGATTAATGAACGTGATGGAATTTACAAGGATCTGATTACCGGACAGGAGATGGAGGCTGCAGGTGTAAATGTGCCTGCATATGGCTTCTTCTGGCTGAAAAAAATTAACTGATGAAGAAACACCCGGAACAGAGGATTGTCTCTGTACTCCCGGGTGTTTTTTGTGAACAAAGTTCACAGAAAACATGAGGATTAAGTTTGCGCAGCAAATGCTACTTCTTGTGCTTGTCACAAGAAGGTTCGTCTTTCTGTGCATCGCGAAGCGTGTTACTGGTCGGCGTGAACAGTAAATCATAAACAGTAACAATCTCCACTGGTATATGGTTGACATTGCTTCATAGGACTGTTAAATGTATATTTACATATCTTAATATTTTTGAACGGCTTGCTGACAAGAAAGGATAACCATATGATAAAGCGAGACTTAAAAGACAATTTTCAGATATCCATCAGCGGCCAGGACACCTGGTATGACATGAATGTGCCCGGCTCCGCCATGGAGACTTTTTGCAAAGAAGGAATTCTTCCGGATCCATATTATGGAATGAATGAGTACAAATGGACAGAATTCTGGAAAAATGATTTTGATATCAGAAGCACTTTTTCTGTAAGCGCAGAAGAGATTGCCAGCGAAGAGATTCTTCTTACCTTCTACGGAATTGATACTGTAGCAGATGTCTTTTTAAATGGAAAGAAGCTTGGACATACTGAGAACATGCACCGCACCTGGGTCTACCAAGTGAAAGAGCTGGTAAAAGAAGGCGAGAACCTTCTGGAACTCCATATCGCTTCCCCGGTAAAATTTATTGAGGCTTACAAACCGGAGAAAGGAAGAGAGATTCATCTTACCAACACCGGAACTACCCCTGGAAGCCAGTACATCCGTAAAGCACACTCCATGTTTGGCTGGGATTGGGGCCCAAAGCTTCCAGATGCCGGACTTTTCCGCGGTGTGGAGCTTTGCTGCTTTGATACTGCAAGACTGGGCGAATCCCTGATCCGCCAGGAGCATGTGGATGGAGCCGTGACACTTCATATTGGAAGTGAAATTGAGAAAGCAGATGGACAGGTTGTAAAAGCTGGAAATACTGCTATGCAGTCAAATGGAAATTCTGCAGCACAGCCAGAATCTGGCGGCAGCGCACAGCCCGGAGTCAGCGGCTTACAGCTTTTCTACGAACTCCGTGATCCATCCAGTGCTCTCATCTACACTGGCACCAACTCTGATATAAACGTAACAAACCCTGCTTTGTGGTGGCCAAACGGCTACGGCAAACAGCCTTTATACACCCTGACGATCCAGCTGAAAGCCGGCGAGACCGTTCTTGATACCAGGGAGTACCGCATCGGTCTCCGCACCGTCACGGTATCCCGTGAGGATGACCAGTGGGGCCAGGAATTTGCTATCATGGTAAACGGCGTAAAGATTTTTGCCCGGGGCGCAGATTACATTCCAGATGACTGCTTCTACCCAAGAATCACCAGAGAAATCCTGGAGCGCGATGTAAAAGCCTGCGTATTTGCAAACTTTAACTGTCTTCGCGTATGGGGCGGCGGATATTACCCATCCGACGAATTCTACGATCTCTGCGATGAATACGGAATTCTCCTTTGGGAAGATCTGATGTACGCCTGCAACATTTACGACGTAACACCGGAGTTTGCAGAGAATATTGCAATTGAAGCAAAAGACAATATCCTCCGTTTCCGCAATCATGCCTGCCTTGGCCTGATCTGTGGAAACAATGAGCTGGAATGTGCATGGACAGACTGGAAGGATGTCCAGGGACATGCACCGTCTCTTAAGAGAGACTACCTGTATCAGTTCGAATTCCTCCTTGCAGATGTGGTAAAAGAAAATGCACCAGATGCATTCTACTGGCCGTCTTCCCCGTCATCAGGAGGAAGCTTTGATAATCCATGTGATGAGAACCGCGGCGATTGCCATTACTGGGATGTATGGCATGGTCAGAAACCATTCAGTGAGTACATGAAGCACTATTTCCGTTTCTGCTCCGAGTTCGGCTTCCAGTCTCTTCCATCTATCAAGACAGTAGAGACTTTTACCGGGGAGAAAGACCGCAACCTTTTCTCCAGAGTTATGGAGAGCCATCAGAAAAATCCGGCGGCAAACGGTAAGATTCTATATTATTTATCTGAGACCTTCCGTTATCCGAAAGACCTGGAAAGCCTGATCTTTCTAAGCCAGATTCTTCAGGGATACGCCATGAAGGAAGCAACGGAGCATTGGAGAAGAAACCGCGGCAGATGTATGGGAAGTATTTACTGGCAGTTCAATGATAACTGGCCGGTTGCGTCCTGGTCCAGTATGGACTATTACGGAAGATACAAGGCCCTCCATTATATGGCAAAAGGCTTCTGCGACAATGTGGCAGGAAGCATTGAGAAAAAAGAGACTCACATAGGCTTCTGGATTTCAAACGAGACACTTGACCCGGTAACGGTAAAAGCGAAAATCGCGGTGAAAACACTGGACTTCCAGGTGATCAAGGAGCAGGAAGTATCCAAAGAAGTACCTGCACTCAGTGCGGAATGCCTGTTTGAGAAAGAATATAAGGAATTGATCGCAGGTCGTGATGACAGCGTATTCTTTGTTGCCGAATATGAGTATGAACAGAACGGACAGAAGGTTTCCAAGAAAGAATTCGAGACATTTGTCCCAGTCAAATATCTGGAACTGAAAGATCCTGCATTTAAGGTAACTGAGAATGCAGACGGAAGCGTTTCCATTCAGACAGATACTTTTGTTCCGTATTGCATGCTGGAGGGAATCAGCGCGGATACCATCTGGAACGAGAATGTGGTTGCATTTACAGACAAGGAAGCAGTCACACTTGTACCAGTAGAAAACCAGAAGATTTCCAGAGATGGCGTTCGGATTTACGATATTTATCACACATATCATTAATAAAGTGCGTGCGAAAATAGTAGTACATACGAATCACATTCCGCATCAAAACGTCAGATGCTTAATTTTGGCTGGTAGACAGAGGTTTGTGGAATCAAGCAAAAGTAAAAATAGAGTGATCACACATAATAGAGAAAGGAAATACACCATGGGATTTAAGAAAGATTTTATCTGGGGCGGTGCAACCGCTTCCTATCAGGTAGAAGGCGCAGCTTATGAAGACGGAAAAGGCTGAACATCTGGGATATTTTCTGCAAAGACGGCGGACACATTTATGAGAACCAGACAGGCGATGCAGCCTGCGACCAGTATCACCGCTACAAAGAAGATGTTCAGATCATGAAAGAAATGGGCATGAAAGCATACCGCTTTTCTCTTTCATGGGCGCGCATCATGCCGGAAGGCACAGGTGCAGTTAATGAAAAAGGTCTGGAATATTACGACAACCTGATCAATGAGCTTCTGGACAATGGAATTGAGCCATTTGTTACCTTATATCACTGGGATCTTCCATACGCCCTTCATTTACAGGGCGGCTGGATGAACCCAAATTCTCCATCCTGGTTTTACGAGTATGCAAAAGTAGTGGCAGAGCATTTCTCAGACAGAGTAAAGAATTTCTTCACCATCAATGAGCCGCAGTGCGTAGTTGGCCTTGGGTATCAGACCGGTGAGCATGCACCAGGCCTGAAGGTTGGTCCATCCGATTATTTCCGTATCTGGCACAACGTACTGAAAGCCCACGGCCGTGCAGTAGAAGCGCTTCGTGAGTTCAGCAAACAGCCTGTAAAAATCAGTATGGCACCATGTGGAGCCCTTTATGTTCCGGAAACAAACAAGCCGGAAGACATTGAAGCCGCAAGAAAAGCAAACTTCAGTCTCCCGGAGAGCTCCATTGGAGCCTGCAGCTGGGACGTTGCTCTTTGCTGTGATCCGGTTTATCTGGGACAGTATCCGGAGGATATTCTGAAAGAATTCGGACAGTTTTTTCCGAAAGTAACAGATGCCGATATGAAGCTGATTTCACAGCCACTTGATTTTTTTGGACAGAACATTTACAATGCCGTAACCGTTCGTGCCGGTGAGGATGGAAAAGCAGTCCGCGCAGTACGTTATGATGGTTTCCCACAGACCGCAATTGGCTGGCCGGTAACTCCGGAGGTTCTGTACTGGGCACCAAAATTTATGCAGGAGCGTTATAAGAAGCCATTTATGATCACAGAGAATGGCATGGCTTCCCATGACTGGGTAGGTGTGGACGGAAAGGTTCACGACCAGGCCCGCGTAGATTTTATGGCTCGTTATCTTGGCGCTTACAAGCGTGCAGCTGAGGACGGTGTGGATCTGGCAGGATATTTCGCATGGTCCGTAATGGACAATTTCGAGTGGGCATACGGATATTCCCAGAGATTCGGACTTGTTTATACAGACTACAATACACAGAAGCGGATATGGAAGGATTCCGCATATTTCTACAAAAATATTATCGAAACAAACGGAGAAAATCTGTAATTCAGGAGGTTGACCATGGCAAATCAGAGGGGCAGAAAGAAAAGTATAGCAGCAGTTTTTACTGGTTGAAAAAGCAGTAGAAAACATATATAAAAAATAACTAAAAACCTTAAGTGTTTGAGAGGATACACATATGTTTGAGAATAATCTGTGGACGATGGAACCAGTTGGCAGACCGGAGAACACCATCCAGGGTGATAAATACCGCTTTACCCTGCTGACTCCCTGTCTGATCCGAATGGAATACAGGGAAGACGGTAAATTCGAAGACCGTCCTACCCAGGTTGTGTGGAACCGTAAATTTGATCCGGTAGACTTCCGTGTGGAAAAGAAAGGGGAAGGCTTCGAGCTTTTACCAGTAGAATGCATGTTACTTACGCTGGCGGACCTTTTACCAAAAACAGTCTGAACTTAAACGCAGTAGGCGGTCAGAACGCCTTTGGTGCAGTATGGTATTATGGGGAAAAAGGCGACAATCTTGGCGGAACCGCAAGAACCTTGGATGGGGTAGATGGGGAATGCCAGCTTCAGGAGGGAATTATGTCCAGAAGCGGCTGTTCTCAGATTGATGACAGCCATTCTCTGGTTCTGGATGAAAACGGCTGGACTCAGGTGCGCACAGGAGATGGGGTGGACATTTATGTTTTCGCTTATGGAAATGATTACAAAGAAGCTTTGAATGATTTTTACCGTCTCACCGGCAAAACTCCTATGCTCCCAAGATATGCCCTTGGAAACTGGTGGAGCCGTTATTACGCTTACACAGAAGACAGCTACAAGGCACTTGTAACCCGCTTTGAGAAAGAGAAGATCCCATTTTCTGTTGGTGTTCTGGACATGGACTGGCATCTGGTAGAGGAAGTGGATCCAAAATATGGCAGCGGCTGGACCGGATATACCTGGAACAAAAAGTACTATCCGGATCCGGAGCGTTTTATGAACTGGCTTCATGACCATGGAATGAAAATCTCTGTAAACCTTCATCCGGCTGGTGGAATCCGCGCTTCGAGGAAGCATATCCGGCTATGGCGAAGGAGCTGGGAGATGTAGATACCGAACACGAAGCTCCCATCGATTTTGACATCACAAGCCGCAAATTCCTGGAAGCATATTTCAAATGTGTACTTCATCCAGAAGAAAATAAAGGCGTTGATTTCTGGTGGATTGACTGGCAGCAGGGCAATATCACGAAGGTCCCCGGTCTGGATCCTCTGTGGATGCTGAACCACTATCATTACCTGGACAATGCCCGCGATGGAAAACGTCCTCTTACTTTTTCCAGATATGCAGGACCTGGTTCACACAGATATCCAGTAGGCTTCTCCGGTGATAGTATCGTAACCTGGGAGTCCCTGAATTTCCAGCCTTATTTTACCAGCACAGCTCCAATATTGGATATGCTGGTGGAGTCACGATATCGGCGGACATATGTTTGGCTATCGTGACAATGAGTTGGCACTTCGCTGGGTACAGCTTGGCGTATTTTCCCCAATTAACCGTCTGCACAGCAGCAAGAATGAGTTTATGGGAAAAGAACCGTGGCAGTTCCCTATGGAGATCGGTGAGGTCATGAAGGAGTTCTTAAGACTCCGTCACCAGATGCTTCCGTATCTGTATACCATGAACCACAGAGCATATAAAGAGAACACGCCTCTGATCCTGCCAATGTACTACACATATCCGGCAGAGCAGGTGGCTTACACAGTGAAGAATGAATATGAGTATGGAACCGCATTTATTGTAGCACCTGTTACGGAGAAATCTGTCCAGGGCGTTGGAAGAGCCAGGACTCATGTATGGCTGCCAGAGGTACTTACATTGATTTCTTCACAGGTCTGGTATATTCCGGCGACAGAGAGATGGATATGTACCGTGACCTTCATTCCATACCGGTTCTGGCAAAAGCAGGTGCCATTGTGCCGATGACTGAGGAAATATTTGGACAGGAAGCAGACAGAAATCCGGAAACTATGACCATCCGTGTATACGGCGGTGCAGACGGCAGCTTCCAGCTTTACGAAGACGACAACGAGTCCAACGCTTACCTGAAAGACGAGTGCGTTCTCACAGACATGGATCTGAAGTGGAGTACTGGCCGCTTCGTCATCCAAAAGGCAGCAGGCAGGCTGGAACTGATCCCGCAGAAGAGAACCTGGACTGTAGAGTTCTGGGGTGTGAAGGACACTGAGGTTACCGTCGAAGTGGAAGGTACAGTGGTAGAAGCTTCTAAAGAGTATGATGAAGCACTTGGCTGCCTGAAGGTAAGTGTTCCGGAAGCTTCTGTAACATCTGAAATCATCATTACTCTGGGAATTCCGGCGCTGCGTGAGAATGATGTGAAAGCTCAGGTATTTAACCTTCTCAACCAGGCTGAAATCCCATACATGGAGAAGTAGCTATCATGGAAATCCTGGACAAGAAGATTTCCAATGCCGCCAAACTCACCCAGCTTACCGCAATGCATCCGGAAGAAGGAATTGTTGGAGCAGTGGGAGAGATTTTGACTGCGATAGAGTAATATATAGAACATTAAAGACAGTAAAAAGCCCGGGAGTATTTGCTCCCGGGTGTTTTAATAAGCTGTTATTTAAGGGGAAAACAGTCAGTATACAGCATTGAAGTATTTTTCAATCTGTTGAGCATTTAAAATCAGCAGTAAATTTCAGGAGGAATCTGTGCAAAGGGAATCACATCGGGCTGTCTGTTAGGGTGATCTGCGATGATCTTCTCCATCCAGACCATATTGTACCAACGCCCGAACTTGTAAGCACATTTGTGAAATTCCCCTACCATGGAATACCCCAGATGCTGATGAAACTGAATGCTGTTATGATTCAGATATTCGTCCTCCACTACAGGACTGGCGATGCAGGCATTCAGGTTGGTCATATTCTGGGCGGCAAGCGCTTTTTCCAGAGAAGCGTAAAGCGCCTTGCCGATTCCGGACTTCCTTTCGGATTCTCTTACATAGATGGAAGTTTCCACAGACCAGGCATAGGCAGCCCGGGCGTGGAGCGGTCCTGCGTAGCGTAGCCTGCGATTTCGGTACATGCACTGCAGTTCCCTTCATCCTTGCTGCCTGGTGCGGAGCTGTTTATTCCCCGTTCGGCTACAAGATAAGGATAATGCTGTAGTGTGTGTGCAATCCGCTTCCGGAATTCTTCTACAGAGGGAACTTCATATTCGAAGGTAATTGCAGTGTGCTTTACATAAGGTGCATAAATGGAAAGGAGCGCCTCTGCATCCTCTGGGGTTGCCGGGCGGATAGTAACTGGTAATGACATGGCAGGATTCCTCCTTTGTAGTTGCAAACGAAAATTTTAGCTGTATTATAGCACATATGATGAAGTGCAGTCTTATTTTCGTAAATTTCGTTTTAGCAGATTTTCAGCATGTTTTCCAGAGCAAACAGCTTATCAGCAGCAAGTAAATCTTCAAACGCATTCAGGTTCAGATCTGAATGCTCCAGCTCTCTGGAGAAGCGGTAACAAATATCTATCTGGTCTTCCAGACAGAACACCCGTCCGTTTTTCAGGTAAGCTCCCATATCCAGCTCATGAATCAGCAGGGTACAGACCACAGCCATTTTTACCTTGCGAAAATTTCGCCGTCGTAAACAGCACCGCAGAAATATGTGTAAATCCAATACACAAGCAGCTGCTCTTCCTGAATATTCCAGTCCGGGTAAGCCTTTTCGAAATCGGCACGGTTCTGAGAGTAAACGGAATCGGGGAAGACACCGGAAGACTCTGCGCTGCCATAAAGCGACTGTAAATTTTTCTTCAGAAATTCCTGCCAGCCCGGTCTGAGAACCTCCATTTTGGGAATAACCGCCTTCCACATGGCCTTCAGAAGTTCATCTGGCGCATCCTTTGTATTCATGTGCTTCTGCACCTTGGAGGTAAAGGCTTCGCCATATCCGGAGGCTTTATGGCGCTCCCGGATCTCTTCCCATTTGAAAAGCTGATTCCGGTCTACGCAGCGCTGGAAATCACTGGCTGCAGCCAGTATTTTCCACATACGAAGCCGCATGGGAATCTGCCGGTTCTGCAGCACCTCAAGAAAGTATTCCCTGGTATCTTCAAGGGCAGTGAAAAGCATATAGTCAAAATCATCATAAGTTTCTTCCGGGGAGGGAACCTCCGCTGTCTGGAAGGTTACCTTTTCCCTTCTGCCAAGCAGAATCCTGGCTGCCTCCGGACAGGAAAGAGACAGGGAATATTCCCGCAGACCTTCAAATTCTTCGATGTGCCGCGGATATTTCCGACAGGTGTCGCAAAGCATTCGTTTTCCAACCTCGCTGTAGATGTCGCAAAGGCTGTCCTCATTTAAAAATGCACACCGCTTCTCATACTGACGGAAAACCTTCTCCTTCCAGTCAATGTCATTATGAAGGCGATTCCGGAAAGTACCTTCACACGCTTATATTTTTTCAGGCTTTTGTCGTCAATGACGATCTGCCAGCCGGCACAGCAGGTGTCGGGACAGGCACCTGCAATACAGGAAAACTCTTTATAATAATCAGGTCTTGTAATCTCCATAAAAAACCTCCTGGTAACAGTGATCAGTATATTTCAAATACAACTATTGTAACGGTATTTCAAAGCTGTGTAAATCCTCTGGACAAAAAAAGTTATAGATGGTTGACATTCATGCGGCGGACTGTTAAACTCATATAGGTAAAGTTAGGATCGGAAAGAACTTAGGCAGCTATTGACCAGTCCGCGAACGATAGCTTTCTGATACCTGCACTGCGATAATTAAATCTTGACAGTTCTGTTGAAATTTCCAAAACAAATTTTAAGAATTTCAGACCGAAGAAAAATTCACATGAAACGACAGAAATATCAGGACATGATAGCACCCATATTATAAAAGCTGTCAGCTTAACAGTAAAACGGAAACTGGCGTGGGGGGGGGTACCTGCACCAGCGAGGGAAATTATAAAATGAGTGAAGTTATAACTAAACAAAAGATTCTTATAGCGGATGATTCAGAAATGAACCGCGAACTTTTAGCTGCAATTCTGGAAGAGGAATATGATATCATACAGGTGAACGACGGTGTGCAGGCAGTTGACTGCCTTCAGAGGCAGGCCGAGGAGATTTCCCTGCTTCTTCTGGATATTGTTATGCCCCACATGGATGGTTTCGAGGTTCTTTCTTATATGAATAAAGAACACTGGATTGATGCTATTCCGGTTGTGATTATTTCGTCAGAAAATTCACCTATTTACATAAAACGTGGGTATGATCTGGGCGCCACTGATTTTATCGGAAAGCCTTTGATGCAAATATGGTATTACGCCGTTCGGCCAATGCCATACTTCTTGGAGCCAAGCAGCGCCGAATGACCAGTATTGTTTCCAATCAGATTTACGAGAGAGAAAAAAGCAGCAAGCTGATGATCAATATCCTCTCTCATATAGTGGAGTTCCGCAATGGGGAGAGCGGACTTCATGTGCTGCACATTCAGACAATCACAGAAATGCTCCTTCGCCAGCTGGTTCAGAAGGAAAATAACAGATATGCCCTGAGCAAGGAGCAGATCCGGATGATTACCACAGCCTCTGCGCTTCATGACATTGGCAAGATCAGTATTCCGGATGAAATCCTGAATAAGCCAGGCAGACTTACAGCCGAAGAATTTGCAGTAATAAAGGGACATTCCATGGCAGGAGCCAATATGCTGTCAGAACTGCCGCTTGACCAGAAGGAGGAGCCTCTTGTCAAGACTGCATACGAGATCTGCCGCTGGCATCATGAACGCTACGATGGAGGCGGATATCCGGATGGATTAAAAGGGGAAGAAATCCCTGTTTCAGCACAGGTTGTGGCGTTAGCTGACGTATATGACGCATTGACCAGTGAGAGATGCTATAAAGATGCTTATTCCCATGAGAAGGCCATCGAGATGATACTGGCAGGACAGTGCGTGCATTTAATCCGTTGATGCTGGAGTGCTTCTGGATATTTCTTCTTCCCTGAAGAAAAAAATGGGCTATAAATCCAAGGAAAGGTATGAACAGACAGACCTTTCTGATATTGCCAGCAGATTTCACGATTTTGAGATGGATTCCTCAGAGAAAATTGTGCAGCAGCTGGAATTTGAGAGAATGCGCTATAATTTCCTGGCGGAGGGCAGCAGAAATATTGTTTTTACTTATACCATTTCACCGCCGCTACTCACCTTTAACCAGGCTGGCTGTAAACGAAGCGGGATTACAGAACCTTCATTTTCTCCATTGCAGAGCGGAGTGCTGAAAGATCTTGTGGAGGAGCAATCCCTGAAACGGCTTATCCGGAAGATTACCCAGGCCACCCGGGAAACACCGGACGTGACAAGCAATCTTTTGCTCACAGATGGAAAAAATCCCTGCCACTACCGGTGCGAATGCAGGGTGATCTGGACTGATGGTGCTGAAAAAGGCTATACAGGCGTTGTTGGAAAGCTGACAGATATTACGGATGATTATATGGTTATGGAAAACGTCCGGGAGGAAGGTTTGAAAGTCCTGGAAAAAGACCGCAGCGCAGAATTTTCCGGTTTTTATGACCGGTTTAAGAAATGCGGCTTCTCTACAGATGGAACGGAAGCGTGGCTTCTGCTTCAGTACCTGCAGATACCCTATGATCTGGTCCGATATGTAGATCCTATAACGAATAAGGTTATCCATATAGAAAAAGACGGAAAAATGTGGGAGAGTGAAACTGCCTGCTCAGACATATGGAATTGCCTGGAAAAATGCAGCAACTGTATTTCCAGACTCAGCATGCAGACCGGGAAGCGCATGACAAAGCTTGAGGTTGCAGGGGAGGATCCGTATCAGGTGGTATCCATGTATGTGGAGATTGACAGGAAGCCCTGCTGTCTGGAGATGGCTTCCAGGATAGATGGTGATTTTATGCCCGATGGGTATTCCAGGGATGAGATCTTGTCATCTGTAAGGATTCATAAGGAGAAGGTTTATATAGACCCGGTAACCGGAGTTTATAATAAACGCTATTATGTGGAGAAGCTGAGCAAAATGGACAATGCAGCAGCTCTTATGTTTGCGGATATTAAGAACTTTAAAAGGATCAATGAGAATTTCGGACATCAGGCTGGAGATGATGTGCTGCGCCAGGTTGCAGGTGTGCTTCGGGATGTTGCGGCTGGTAAAGGCGATGTGCTCAGATATTCCGGCGATGATTTTGTGACAGTATTTTTTGAGGTTACGGAAGAGGAGCTTTCCGAAATCCAGAAGGAAATGTGCAGAAGAGTAGAGGCCCTGAGATTTCCGGAGCTGCCTGGAGTGCAGCTGAAGCTTGTTACTGCCGGTACCAGTATACCAGGCAGGGTAGAGGAAATGCTGGAGCAGGTAAGAATATAAGAAGAAAGTCCCGGCGGGCAAAACCGCTCGGGACTTTTGTTTTTCCTAAGTGTGTTTGATTTTTCAAACAGGTTCTGGAATGCAATATTTACAGAATATCTCTTCTCTTAATGTATCCAGGAAGTGCCGGATCTGAGACAACCTCCTTCACATGAAGGATTTTGACCATCTTGTCTACTACCTGATTCTCTACATGTACGCCCTCACCAATTTCAGCACCGGAAAGAACTACACTGTTTTTGATCACGGCATTCTTGTGAATAATGCAGCCACGGCCGAGAATGGAATTCTCAATGGTTCCCTCCACCTGACAGCCGTTGGAAACGACAGAGTTGCGGATCTGGGCGGTTTCATAATAGTGAGTCGGACAGGAATCATTGGTACGGGTATAAATTGGCCATTCCGGATCGAAAAGTGTCTGTGCAGCCTTGATATCGATCAGATCCATATTGGCGTTGTAATAGCTCTGGAAATCTGTGATGGAAGCGAAGAAGCGCGGTGGGAAACTCCTCTTACATCCAGCTCATTATGCAGCTCATTGATAATGTCTGCAAGAGTAAAGGCTGAAGAAATTGCCTTTGCCTTGCGGATCAGCTCGATAAACAGATCCTTCTTCATAATGTAAGTGTCCATGAAAATATTGCGGTTCTTGGCATTTCCGTGGTTTGGCTCAATGGAGAGCACACCCTTCTGCTTGTTCAGATTCAGGATATTACAGTTCAGATAAGCATCCTTCGCATTGTCTACTGCGTGATAAAGCAGGGTAATGTCAGCCTCAGACTGGATATGCTGCTCGATCAGCTTGGAAAAATCAGCAGTATAAACCATGTAATCTGGTGTGATTACCACATATGGATGATGCATTTCTTCGATGCATTCCATATTTTCGTAATAGGAAGCAATATCGGTGTTGTAGATATTGTTTCTCTGGTCGCTGTCAGTGAAAAGAACCTGCAGCCGTCCGCTCTTGGAGTTAATGTTATAATGACGTCCGGTGCCGATATGGGAAACCAGAGTTCTTGGTTTCTCTTTCACGTAGACCTGAATGCGGTCAATGCCGCTGTTACTCAGGTTGGAAATCGGGAAGTCGACCATACGGTATCTGCCCAGGAATGAGAAAGCTCCGATTGGACGGTAGTCTCAAGTCCCTCTACACGGATGTTTCTGGATGATGAGTTTACAATTCCAAATGCTTTATACATATTATTCGGCCCCCTTTACTCGTTTCGCGATCAGCTCGATGTGCTCACTGTCAGCGCTTCCTACAAGAGCACCCTTGCCGATGTTTACGCCATTGGCAACAAGGCACGTATTACGACAGCACCATCCTCCACAATAGCACCTGGCATAAGTACACTGTCAATTACCTTTGCACCTGGTCTCACCTTAGCTCCGGTAAAGACTACGGAATTGGTAACCTCGCCTTCAACTACACAGCCCTGGGTTATGTAAGCATTCTGGATCCTGGCCTCTGTGCCAATATACTGCGGAAGTGCGGTTACATCTTCGGTGTAAATTTTCCAGGTAAGGTCGCTTAAATCCAGCTCATTATCCGGGCTGAGAAGATCCATATTTGCTTCCCAGAGAGAATCTATGGTTCCAACATCCTTCCAGTAGCCCTTGAAGCGGTAAGCGAAAAGACGCTTCTCATCGCCAAGAAGAGTAGGGATGATATCCTTTCCAAAGTCATGGTTGGAATCCGGGTTCTTCATATCTGCAAGAAGCAGCTTGCGAAGAAGCTTCCAGTTAAAAATATAGATACCCATAGAGGCAAGATTACTCTCAGGTACCGGAGCTTTTCAACAAACTCGGTGATACGTCTGTCTCGCCATCTGTGTTCATAATACCGAAACGACTGGCTTCCTTAAGAGGAACCTCGATAACGGCGATGGTAGCATCTGCCTGTCTCTCTTTATGGAAGGCAAGCATCTTGTCATAATTCATTTTATAAATGTGGTCACCGGAAAGTACCAGAAGGTATTCCGGATCATACTGATCTATAAAATCAATGTTCTGGGAAATCGCGTCGGCTGTTCCGCGATATACGTCGAGTCCGGTGTCTGCTTTCTCACGAGGCGGAAGTACATATACACCGCTGTCCTTGGAATCCAGTCCCCAGCGTCCGCCAGCTGCAACATAACTGTTCAGCTCAACTGACTCATACTGTGTCAGTACGCCTACTACGTCGATGCCACTGTTGGCACAGTTACTGAGGGGGAAATCAATGATACGGTATTTACCGCCGTAGGAAACTGCCGGTTTAGCCACTTTGTTGGTAAGATCGTGAAGACGGCTGCCACGACCGCCTGCCAGAATCATTGCTAACATACTGTTCTGTTTCATGGTGAACCCTCACTTTCATTTCTTTAAGGCTGCTGTTCGCGGAACTGTATCTGCAAACAGGAATGCTTTAAGCCATATTATACAATATTTTCGATAAAATACAATTTTTTTTTGTGCAAAAACATTGTAAAATCCGGATGAAATTTAGCTAAATATTTACTGGTAATTCTGTAGACTTTTCACAGCTTCGATGTCTTCCTGCTGTACTTTCAGGTTGGAAGTGAAAGTTCTGCCATCTGGTGTGGTGATCTGAATCTCGATCACGGTTCCCTCGGAAATGCCGGCCTGCTGTACGGCGGAAATAAATTGTGGGAATTTCGGGTGACGCCTTGTAAAAGCGCTCCACAGGTTCTTAAGTTCAAGTAATTTCATGGGGTTAATTGCCATTTTTTTATCCTTCCTATCAAGCGCCAGAGTGTGTTTGGAAAATTGTTCCCACAAATTGTGACGCACATCTTGCAGAAAGCCTTTTTCAAACATGCTCTGGGACGATGAAAACGGTTCCCTCTATAACCGATAAAGTCCAATTCTTTACTGCTTTAATTTACAGATGTACGCTTGATGTCTAAAGTATATCAGAAAAAAATCTGCACTGCAATGAAGGACTCAAATATTCACATATTTAGCGAAAGTTCACAAAAGCGACTTTACATGCTATAGGAAACATTGTTATAATAGACGAAAGCCAAAAGCTGATTTTGGATAAAAAAAGAACGTGAAAAACAGATGAAGTGCGATATGAAGGAGAAAGAAAAAATATCAAATTTTTGCAGCGAGAGGTGTGAAGATGGAAGAAAAAAAGAGGTATAATCTTGGAGTTCTCATCGGAGGAGTGCATACCTATTTTCCAAAAGAGCATATCAAGGGGATTTCTGAGGCGGCGTCAGAGCTGGATGTAAATGTCTGTTTTTCCTGGGAACCCGGACGAAGGACTTTTTTGAAGATGTCCTGGGCAGCAAACAGAAAAATTCCTATGACTATCAATTTAATACCATACATGACTACAGCCTGATCGGCGGACTGGATGGTCTGATCATTAATTATGGAACACTGGGAATCCAGCTGCGGGAGGTTGATCCCAACGAATTTGCCCGGAAATATAATGGGATCACCACGGTTTTTCTTACAGAAGTCGTGGATGTGCCCAATTGTCACTCCCTGATCTGTGACAACAAAGGTGGTATTGCGATGGTCATTTCTCATCTGGTGGAAGAGCATCATCTGTCCAGAATCTTGTTTATGGCAGGACCGGAGCATAACACAGATGCCATTGAGCGCAAGGAAGCTTATCTGGAAACCATGAAGAAATACGGGCTTCCTGTAACCCATGGAATGATTGCCCAGGGGGACTATTCCGAGTTTGTGGACAAACAGGTGGAATACCTTCTGGATAGCAACCCGGATGCCCAGGCCATTGTATTTGCCAATGATGAGATGGCTTTTGCCGGCTATCGTGTCTGCGAGAAGCGTGGGCTTGTGGTTGGCAAGGATATTATGATTACCGGATTTGATGACTGCGAGCGTGCATCCGGGATGGAACCGCCCCTTACTACAATTCAGCAGGACGGAGAGCTTATGGGTAAAATGGCAGTCTACGATCTGGTAAACCGCCTGGATGGAAAAGATCCCGGAAAAGAAGCGGTATCCAGACGCGTGCCGGTTTCTTTTGTAAAAAGAGAGTCCTGCGGCTGTGTGTCAGAGGATGTTTCGAAGAAAGAGACACCCATGGGGCTTGGTGCCAGGTGCACAGGCTGAATAAGACCATTGCCGGAATGAAGCTGGAGCTGATCAGTTTCCAGAGGAAATCCTGGTTTATTCCGGTTCTTGCCCGGGATTTAAACGACTGCATGGATGACGAGCAGGCTTTTCTGAAGGAAATCATGGAGAAAATGCGGGAGCTTCATACAAGATGTACTCATCTTTTTCTTCTGGATGAACCGATTGTCTATGATGGCAAACGGAAGTGGACCTGCCTTATAACCTTCATCTTGCTGCCAGCTATGAGAATGGCAAGATCATTACCAAGGCGGCTTATGAAAGACCTCTGGTTATGAAGGAAAACGGAATCTGTGATCTGATGGAGAACGAAGAGCGCCACCAGTTTATGGTCTTTCTTCTTTTTCCGGGGAGAAGCAGTATGGACTTCTGGCCTGTGACATTGACCAGGAGGATTTCCCGTTCTTCTATGTGATCAGTCTGCAGATTGGTCTGTCCCTGCATTATCTGGAGATCAGCAAGGCAGAGGCGGCCAGACGGCTGGAGATGTCCAGGGATATAGAAGAGATTAAGGAGAAAAACCGCGTTCTTGGTATTATTTCCGAGTATGATGAGCTGACCGGACTTCTGAATCTGCGCGGGTTTATGGAGCACACCAGGCGGGTTTGCCAGGCTGGGAATGGCCAGAGGGCATATATGATCTACGGTGATCTGGATCACTTAAAAGAGATTAATGACACCTGGGGGCATCCGGCAGGGAACTTTGCCCTTAGGAGTGTTGCCGAAATATTAAAGGGATGTCTGCGCAGCAATGATATTCTGGGCCGTGTGGGCGGTGATGAATATATTATCATGCTGGAATGCGAGGAAGCCGACTTCGGGGAGAAGTTCCGGGAGCGTGTGAAGATGGCATGTAAGCTGTTTAATGAAAAATCCGGCAAGCCCTTCCTGGTGGAGATTTCCCTTGGAATTGCCGAGTTTTGCCCCAATAGTTCAACAGATATCCAGCAGGTGATTTCCTTTGCAGACCAGCAGCTTTATGAGGCAAAGAAGCACAGGAAGAAGTCGGTGAGCAGGATGAATAACGAAGGTGCGTGAGGCAAAGGGGCTGGAGCGGTATCTCCAGCCCCTTTGCCCAATCAAAGAGAAACCACCAGTTGAACTAACTGGTGGTTTCTGACGAATCAATGCTTAAAATGGGAGAGCAGTTTTTTTAATACACCTGACCGTTTAGAGGTACTATCTGTGGCGGGGGCTTCCTGGATGCGGTGGCGGAAGTCAGCCAGGGTGGTGCACTGGGGCATGATTAGTTTGGCTTGTTTTTTGAATTGGGTAATATTGTTATAATTTTTTGTAAGGCTCTCAAATTCCGGAAGAAAAGTGAGATAATCGTAGTACCACTTGAAAGAAGGCGGGAATGCTTCAAGAGGCGAAATATCAAGCTTCTGCGCAAACGCCTGGGTCTGCGCAGTAATCTCTTCTGAAATTTCCGGGATTTTTTGTATTTGCGATACCAGATAAAAATGTCAATCAGTTCACGCT
>ENA-OQAA01000099-OQAA01000099.1-human-gut-metagenome-genome-assembly--contig:-NODE-99-length-58604-cov-5.362673_pt1 | contig 58604 bp, 70 predicted proteins | sample MGYA00242489_ERZ504515 | MGnify/ENA primary metagenome ERZ504515 (study PRJEB26092, sample SAMD00036237) | human gut metagenome | host: Homo sapiens | study: EMG produced TPA metagenomics assembly of... | reverse complement strand
ACTCTGATTCAATGAAATATTCACTCAATCCAAAATTGGCTTCAGTAAGATGTTTGACATATCCTTTGATATCTCTTAAGAGTTTTGCATGGTCTTTTCCTACCATCATTGCTACCTCTCTACTGTCGGTGAGTAGCTGACCGTTTTGTTCAAATACTGTTAAATTGTTCATTTTGTTCTCCTTTACAATTTCTTCGGTTTAATAAACTTGTCCGTATTTACATCTAACGCTCCACAGATCAGCTCGTATTCTTCAAATTGCAATTTCCTATTTCCATTTAATGATGAACAAAGTTTTTCTTTTGGTATCCCTGTTTTTCGTGATACAAAAACCTGCTTAATTCCCTTTTCGTCCATGTAAGCTTTAATTCTTTCACCTACACACATTCCGTAATCACCTCTTTCATTTTTCGATTCGTTCGAACTAATTTCATTATAACTTCGAAATATTCGAATGTCAACACTAAAATTTCGATTTTTTCGAACTTTTTTTGTTGAAAATATAATTTCTATGTGTTAATATAGAAAATGCAAGGAGGAAGCATAATGAGTTTAGGAGAGAAAATAAAGGAATACAGAAAAAAGAAAAACATGACTCAAAAAGAACTTGCGAATTTAATAGGTGCAAAACATAATTCAATAAGCGATTGGGAAAATAATAAGAATAAACCAGACGCTGATACTATAGAAAGATTATGTGAAGTGCTGGAAATGATACCAAACGACTTTTTTGGAAATTATTCCAGAGAAGAAAGTGGAACATTAGTTGGACGAATAATGAAAGATCAAGAGATTATCAATATGATATCTTGTTACTATTCTTTAGATGAATCCGACAAGGAAGCCATAAAGCATCTTATCGAATCGCTTTCTAAAAAGGGTAAGCAATAGCCTACCCTTTAAGAAACGATCTTATCACGTAATAAAGATACTCTAATTTTGCAGTATTACTTATACCGTTGATAAGTTCGATAATCTTGTTTTTGTAATCCATTTCGCGATCCCCCTAACTGCAAAAACACTTGTTCGAAATCCCTGAACATATAATACTATCTCAGGGAACAAAAATCAATATTTTGTTCGAACATTTGTTCTTATATTTTATAAGGCTTGATGGAATATTTTGATTTAATACGATATAACGGAAATCAACCAGAGCAAAATTGCTCTCGTTAATAATTTGGATTTAATATGATATAACCGCTCCGGCGTTATATAGAGTAAAGTGGTGTTAAAGTGCATAAGAAAGTGAGGAAAAAGAAATGAAGAAGAAAATTGTAGCAATGTTATTAGTTGGAGCTATGACATTATCTATTACAGCATGTGGTGGGGATGCCGAACCATCCAAAGACGCCGAAACAAAGACAGAAGAAACAACAGACCAGAAAGAAGAGAAGAAAGAGCCTTTGGATTTAACTGGAACATGGAAATCAGAAGAAGTCGAAGGGTCATATCAAGAAGCTACGATTTCTGATGATGTAATAGAAATAAATTGGGTGTCTGATGGAGGAAATACAAAATCACTTTACTGGGCTGGCACTTACGTTGCGCCAACCGGGCCAACTAACGATTACGCATGGACATCGGAAAACGATAAAGAAAAAACAGGGATGGCGTTACTAGCATCAAGTGACGATACAAAAGAATTTACATACAAAGACGGTGTGATTAGTTATGAAGCGTCCGCTATGGGAACTACAAAAAAGGTCGAGTTAACTAAAGAATAAAGCATTGAATTAAGAAAGGGGAACATGCATTGATTGATTTTCAGAACAAAAAAGTATTCAAATTAAGCAAAGGAAAAGAAAAGAACATTCCGAAAGAAGTTTTCAGCTTGCTTGTAACTAATGAAGAAGTGGCCGGGTATTACTCTTCGATGAGAGACTTCGTTGTTTTTACAAACAAAAGAATTATTGCATGCAACGCGCAAGGTATTGCAGGAACTAAAAAAGATTATACATCGTTGCCGTATTCAAAAATGCAAGCATTTTCGGTTGAAACTTCTGGCACTTTCGATATGGACTCAGAACTCACTGTTTGTTTTAGTGGATTAGGAACAGTAAAATTTGATTTCACCTCGAACTCAGATGTGCAATCTATAAACAGACTTATAGCGTCACACGTTTTATAAAATAAAAACCGCCCCAGCGCTACCAACACTGAGACGGTCTACATATCCGAAGATATGCGATTGAAATCCAAGAATATTGTATCATCTTCGGAAACAGCTTGCAATCCAGAACATTCGTTCATGTGCTGGCTGTTATTTTTGTACTCGTTTTTGCATAAAATTAAATAAGGAGATGACGACATGGAAACGAAATACGCTTTTGGATACGTCCGTGTATCCACAGGAAAACAGGATGAATTATCCCCGGATTCTCAAGCGAAGCTATTGAAAGATTACGCGAAAAGTCACGGATATGTAGTATCGAAAATCTTTTTTGAACTCGGAATATCCGGAAGAAAAGCAGACAAACGCCCAGAGTTTCAAAAAATGATCGGTCTTGCGAAATCATCCGATCATCCGGCAGATGCCATACTGGTATGGAAATTCAGCCGATTTGCACGAAACCAAGAGGAAAGTATTGTATACAAGTCCTTGCTCAAGAAAAAGCATAACGTGGACGTAATAAGCATCTCTGAACCACTGGTAGATGGTCCATTCGGCTCTCTGATCGAACGAATTATTGAGTGGATGGATGAATATTACTCTGTCCGTCTATCCGGAGAAGTAACAAGAGGAATGAGAGAAAAAGCGGAACGAGGTGGATACCAAGCACGCCCACCACTTGGGTACAAGATTGTATCACATAAAGAACCGCCAGTGATCGTACCGGAAGAGGCTGAAATCGTGAAGCTGATTTTTGAAAAGTATGTGCATGACGGCATGGGACTGTTTGAGATCGCACGGCTCTTGAATAGCCATAACTTTAAAACATCACATGGGAAAGAATTTGAACGAAGGTCTATCGAATATATCCTACAGAACCCCACTTACTGCGGGATGGTGCGGTGGAATCGGACGATTAATGAATCGAAAGAGATCCGGCCAGAAAGCGAGTGGATTATCGCTGAGGGAGAACAACCTGCAATCATTAGTAAGGAATTGTTTGATAAGGCACAGGAGCGATACAAGAGAGAATACCGTCCACGTGGAGCAAGACCGGTGAGTACGTACAAACACTGGCTATCTGGGATCGTTAAATGCCCAGCGTGCGGAAGAACGATGACTGCCTGCAAGATTGAAAACAATAAGCAGACATACTGCTATTTTCGCTGTTACGGATACTCCAAGGGAAAATGTGCAGCGAAGAACTCCATAAGCTCTCTAAAGCTGGAACCTGCGGTATTGGAATCCATTAAGTCTGTATTGGATACCGGAAAAATAACCTACCGGAAGATTGAGGTTAAAACGGAAGATACTGCGGATTTGAAAACCATACTGGAAGATCAGATCAAGAAAATCGATGTGAAATTGCAGAGAATCAAAGAGGCATACATGAATGGAATTGATACTATGGAAGAATACAAGGAAAATAAACGGATTGTGCAGGGAGAGAAAGACAGTCTAGAAAAACAACTGTCTGAGCTTAAAGAAGAGAAAATAAGCACCAAAAATGAGGACAATGATATGTTGATGAGAGTAAAAAATGTGTACGATATTCTCTCATCCGATTCCGTAGATGCGACGACCAAGAATGAGGTGCTTAGAAGCGTTGTGGAGAAAATTATCTATGATCGAGAAGAAGACGAACTTAAAGTATACTACTACCACATGCCGTAAACCCTTGATTTTGCTGGGTTTGTTGGACTTTTGTCGGTTGTTGCAAAAAGGTCATCCAGTCGGGACAGCTCACCCTGGTACCATCACAATACTGCGTCAGAATCGGCTGCCGTACATTCGGACGGGACAGATAGTTTGCAAAAATCTCATCCACTACCGCCGAAATCGTATCGTACACATTTCGTTCCGGAATCCACTTGTGATCAAATGCTGTAGACGATGTGATCGTAAAATCATACCCTTTATTCCGATACCATTCTGTGTATACCCTGTTCAATGTAAATGACATAATCGCCAGCACATTTGCGCGGATCGTACTGTCCGGCCAGGTTGCATAAATCTCACTGGACGCCACATTTTTGATGTAATCCCGATATCTCACATAGTAATTTTTTGCCGTGGAGTCCCTCGGAGAACCATCGTGGACAACCACAAATTCCGGAATCACTACCCGGCTGAGCACGATCTCTCCGGACTCTGTGACCGGCTTGATCTCATCCTCCGCAATTTTCGCCGGATATTCCCCGTAGAGCGTATGTGCAGGAATCACGAACACTTCTCCCGGCTCTTCCTGTGTAACCTGAGGACGCATAGAAATATTTTGAATTGCCGTCACATCTGCCAGAATCTCCGCCCCTGAGATACTCACCGGTTCAAATCCTTCCGCCTCCACATTCAGTGTATATTCGGAATAGGGCTGCTGATCCGATTCCGGGTTCAGGCTGTACTCGATGGGCGGTGCCGCCAGTTCGATTTCTTCTGTCTGCCCGGATGAATCTGTCTGCAGCTTTTCCAGAGTATTTTCCGGAACTCCGGTATAAGAAATGGAAACCTGCGCATTCTGGATGGGAAAAGCCGTCACTTGTGATGTAATCTGGATCTGGAGTTTTCCCTTGTCTATGTGCTCCTGCTGCATTCGGATGGCCTGTGAGTTCCTCCTTTGATTTCTACTGTAATCCATATCCATTTTCCTTTTTCACAGTTTCTTCTAACTATATGCAAAGTATTCATAAAAAATAACGGACACTGGATGATCGAAAAACGCTCCTGCTTTCGCAGAAACGTTTTTTTTATACTGTATTCTTTTGATCAAACAACCGCATAATATCGTTATACATCACAAACACCATCAGTGCCATCAATGCTGCAAATCCAATAAAATGCACCATACCTTCTTTCTCCGGAGCGATCCGTTTTCTTCTCACCGCCTCGATCAGAAGAAATACCAGACGCCCTCCATCCAGTGCTGGGATTGGAAGCAGGTTCATGACACCTAAGTTGGCTGAGATCAGAATTCCCAGGTTCATCATACTTAAGATGACTACCGACCAGCCGGACGGTGCTGCCGCATCATAGGTATCATTGACTACCTCAACAATTCCTACCGGACCGGACAACTGATTCACACCTACTTCACCCGTCAGGAGCATCTTCAGGCACTCCAGCGTGTACTCTACCCAGTATTTTGCCGTGTATGCCCCATACTGGATACTTTTGAAAAATCCCGGTTTCTCCACCTCTGCAGAATAGGTAAATCCCATTCTCTTTGTGGTCTCATCCCCAAACTGTCGTTTTTCCATCTGGATCGTATGTTCTTTTCCATCGCGCTCAAAGGTCAGCTCTGCCGTGTCAGATGTACTGTGTGTCAGATTGTACAGCTGGAACTCTTCATAAATATGAATTTTCTTTCCATTGATCTCTGTGATCACATCCCCTTTTTTCAATCCCTGCTCACTTCCTGAGGAACCGGATTCGACTTCCTGTATCACAGGAACCGCATAGCCGGCTGCTCCCACCAGAATCGCTGACATCAGAAGCGCCAGGATAAAGTTAAACAAAGGTCCTGCCGCGATCACTGAAATTCTCGCCCACACGGACTTGCTGTTAAAGCTCCCCTCGGAAGTATCGTCTGCATCATCTTCTCCCATCATGCAGCACCGCCCAGAGGGAGAAGTTTTAAGCTGAATTTGGTTCCTTTAAACTCCTTGCCAAACAGAGTCGGCCCCATTCCCAATGAAAATTCATCTACACGGATCCCGTTTAACTTTGCCAGCGTAAAATGTCCCAGTTCATGGATGATGATGATCAAACTGAACAGAAGAATTGCTAAAATAATACCCATATACTACCACCTGTTTTTGATATATTCATAAGTTTCCTGCTCTGTCTGAAGAATCTCTTCTACGGTTGGATCTGCAATCACTTTGTGCATCTCCATACAGCCGGCAATGATCTCCGGAATCTGCAGATAGCCAATCTCCCGATTCAAAAACATAGCAACCGCACGCTCGTTGGCTGCATTGAATACCGTTGGAAGAGAGCCGCCTGTTTTTCCGGCTTCATATGCCAGCTTCAATCCATAGAACGTCTCCATATCCGGGCGCTCAAACGTAATCTGGGAAAGTGTCTCAAAATCCAGCCTGTCTCCCGGAAGATACCGTCTCTTGGGATAATACAAAGCATACTGAATCGGAAGTTTCATATCCGGTGTTCCAAGCTGTGCGATCACCGCGCCGTCCACATATTCAACCATGGAATGAATGATACTCTGTGGCTGCACGACAACCTGGATCTGATCCACAGACACATCAAACAGCCATTTTGCCTCGATCACTTCCAGTCCTTTATTGACCATGGTGGAGGAATCGATCGTGATCTTGCGCCCCATCTCCCAGTTTGGATGCTTCAGCGCATCTTCCACCTGAATATTAAGAAGCTCTTCCCGCTTTTTCCCGCGGAACGGTCCACCGGACGCTGTGAGCAGGATCTTATGCAGCGCCTTGTGCTGCCCTCCCTGCAAAGACTGGAAAATGGCACTGTGCTCACTGTCTACCGGAAGAATGGAAACTCCGTACTCCTTTGCCAGCGGCATAATGATGTGTCCTGCTGTCACCAGTGTCTCTTTATTCGCCAGTGCGATATCCTTTCCTGCCTTGATTCCCTCGATCGTCGGCAGGATTCCGATCATTCCTACGATCGCTGTCACCAGGATTTCTGCATCCTGCTGTACTGCCACTTCTATGAGTCCGTCCATTCCGGATACTACCTTCACATCCAGATCTTTGACATTCTCTCTGAGTTCTTTGGCTTTTGCCTCGTCCCACACCGCTGCCAGCACCGGATGAAACTTACGGATCTGCGCTTCCAGAAGCCCGATATTACTTCCGGCCGCCAGCGCCGTGACCTCGATATCCCGATTTTCTCTTACGACTTCCAGTGTCTGGGTTCCGATAGAGCCGGTCGAACCAAGTATTGCTATTTTTTTCATATCTGTTTTCCTTCTTTCTTAGAGAAGCACGGAAAGATAAAAAATGATCGGTGCCGTGAAAATAATACTGTCAAATCTGTCCAGAATCCCACCGTGTCCCGGTATCAACTTTCCGTAATCTTTGATGTCATGATTTCTCTTGATCGCGGATGCCGCCAGATCTCCGATCTGGGAAATCGCACCGCCTGCTGCACCGATTATTGCAAAGCTGGCCACACTGACTCCTGCATTGCCCCAGTGGTTGATCGCAAGTGCATAGAGAACTGCGATCAGCGCTGCTCCCGCGATTCCGCCGATTCCGCCTTCCACAGACTTCTTCGGACTCAGCTTCGGTGCCATTTTATGCTTGCCGATCAGCATCCCCACACAATATGCGCAGGTATCACATCCCCAGGCACAGATAAATACCAGCCATACCTGAAAGACACCGCCCGGCAGAATTCTTGTCTGATAAATATAAGACAACATCACTGCCACATAAAATACTCCGAAAAACGCTGCCAACATCTGCTCTGTCCGATATTTTGGATAAGAAAATACCAACACTGCCATCAGACAGATCACAAATGCCATAAATAACAGCATGAACCAATCCGTTGTATCTGGAAGCAGCGGTTTGGCATACAACAGACCATAGTATCCTGCTGCAAACAAAAATCCGCAGATCCCAACTGCTTTATTTTCAATCTCAAACACTCTGTACAACTCATAGACTCCGATCATACTGATCAAAAACAAAGTTGCAAACAGTACATTTCCTCCTGTGATCACTGTGATCAGAGCGATCACCACCAGGAGAATCCCACTTAAAAGACGTGTCTTAAACATCTTCTTCCTCCTTCACACCGCCGTATCTTCTGTCTCTTTTATTATACTGCGCAATTGCCTTTTCTAATTCCTCTTTTGTAAAATCCGGCCATGGAATCTCTGTAAAATAAAATTCCGTATATGCCAGCTGCCACAATAAATAATTGGAAAGCCGCAGTTCCCCACTGGTACGGATCAAAAGATCGGGATCCGGTATCCCATGGGTATCCAGATAAGACTCAAACACTGTCTCATCGATCGTTTCCGGCACAACCTTTCCATCTGCGCAGTCTCTTGCAAGGCGGCGCACAGCGCGGATCATCTCATCCCGGCTTCCATAATTCAGCGCGATCTGAAAGTTTAAGCCACCGTTATCCTTTGTGGCTTCTTCCAGTTCCAAAATTCTGGTCCGGATATCCTCATCCAGCGCCTCAATGTCTCCCAGCACACGCACTTTCATATCATTTTTCGCCGCGGTCTTCAGACAGGTCTTCATATAATTGCGCAGCAGTTTCATCAGCGCGCTGACTTCACTTTCCGGCCGGTTCCAATTCTCTGTGGAAAACGCATACACGGTCAGATATTTAATCCCCATTCTCCAGGCTTCTTCGCAGATCCGCTCTACATTCTTACTGCCCTGTGCATGCCCGTAATTTCTCGGCATTCCCTTGGCTTTTGCCCATCTCCCGTTTCCGTCCAGGATGATGGCAATATGCTGCGGTACGTTCATTGTATTTCCTCCTTCTTGCAGGTCTTTCCATCCAGAAGATGGAAAAGAGAGGCTTCTTCACATCTGCCCCTCCTGCTGTTTCGTAATATTGGCCTGTCACACAGGCTGTATCCTAAACTGTCAGTACTTCTTTGGATTTTGCTTCCACCGCTTTATCGACTTCTGCAATGTATTTGTCTGTCAGTTTCTGAAGTGAATCTTCCAAGTCTTTGATCCCGTCTTCTGAAATCTCTGTTCCTTTCAGTTTTTTGAATGCATCGTTTCCGTCACGACGGATATTGCGGATTGCAACTTTTGCTGCCTCTCCTTTTTTCTTCACATCTTTTACCAGTTCTTTTCTTCGCTCTTCTGTCAGTTCCGGGAACATCAGGCGTACCACCGTTCCATCGTTTGTAGGATTGATTCCGATATCAGACATCAGGATTGCTTTTTCGATTTCTTTTAACATGCTCTTTTCCCATGGCTGTATCTGATCATGCGTGCTTCCGGTACGGATATGTTCGCTGCCTGCTGGATCGGAGTCGGCACTCCATAGTAATCCACTGTCAGCTTATCCAATACATGTGGATTGGCACGTCCTGCGCGGATGGCTGCAAGCTCACTTCCCAGATTGTTGATTGTTTTTGTCATCTTGTCATCATATACTTTTAATTTTTCATCCATGTTTTTGTCCTCCTTATACTGTCACTTTTGTTCCGGTAAATGTACCGCTCATGGTCTCTACAATACTGTTTTCTTCATTCAGTCCAAATACCAGCATCGGCATCTTATTCTCAAGGCAGAGAATGGATGCTGTCAGATCCACTGCTGCCAGCTTCTGATTGATCACTTCCTGAATGGAGATCTCGTCGTATTTCTTAGCCTCCGGATTCACCTTCGGATCACTGTCATAAATTCCATCAATGGCTTTTGCCAGAAGCATCGCATCTGCTTCAATCTCGATTGCACGCAGAACAGCTCCTGTATCTGTAGAAAAATACGGGTGTCCGGTTCCTCCGGCAAAGAAAATCACCCTTCCTGATTCCATAGCTGCAACTGCTGCGTCCTTCGAAAACAGGGAGGTAAATGCTCCGCACACAAATGGAGTGAATACTTCTGTCTTCATCCCCACATGACGGAAAATATCTGACACATAAATACAGTTCATCACCGTTGCAAGCATTCCGATCTGGTCAGCCTTTGTACGGTCGATCGTCTCACTGGTACGGCCTCTCCAGAAATTTCCGCCGCCTGTCACGATCGCAACCTGAATTCCCTGATCTACAAGCTGCTTCACCTGATTTGCAACTCCTATGCAGGTTGCCTCATCAAATCCTGTCTTTTTATCTCCGGCAAGTGCTTCGCCGCTCAGTTTTAACAATACTCTTTTCATCTGTCTGGCTCCTTCAAATCTCTTTGGTATCCGGCATCTCTGCCACATACGCATATTCTAAAATGAAGTATACCATAAGTTGTTTCATTTGTCATGCACTATAGTATCCGCTTTGAGAATTCTCTTCAAAAGACTGTCATAAATCGGCTCTGAGCGCATCAGCGTTGCCACAATATATGCCGTTACCGACACGATCGACAGGGAAAGCATCTGACTGATACTTCCGGACATTTCAAATAACAGGATAATCCCCGTCAGCGGTGCTCTTACAATCGCTGTAAAGAATCCGGTCATCCCAAGCAGTACAAAATTGTTGACATACACCGGAGCCAAGCCAAAAAATTCGACCCCCGCCATGGCAAATACTGCTCCGATCAAAGCGCCTAATATCAAAAGCGGAAAGAAAATTCCTCCCGGCGCTCCGGAGCCAAAGCTGACTGCGGAAAATAAAAACTTCATAACCAGCGTCAGCACAACCATCCCCAATACCATTTCACCCTGTGTCAGGCTGACAATCAAGCCCGAACCACTTCCCAATACCCACGGCATCACAATCCCCAATACTCCCGCAGTCAGAAAGGCGATCAACAGACGGCCTGTTTCTTTCATAAACGGAATTTTGCGATACAATTCCTGGGCCTTTAACATCCCCCAATTATAAAACACACCGGATACACCTACCAAAATTCCCAAAAGGATCAAAAGCCAGTAATAGTTTTGCGGCAGATATTTCGTGATCTGAAATCGAAATACCGGATCTAGGCCAAGAATGTGGGAAGCAATATAATCAGCCGTCACCGAAGCTGTCATGACCGGAAGAAGAATCGGGATTGAAAATGTTTTATGGATCTCTTCTACCGCAAACATCATACCTGCCAGCGGTGCATGGAAAGCAGCAGAAAGTCCCGCACTCGCCCCACAAGTCATCAAAAACTTCTCTTCTCTTTTTCCCCGTCCCAAAGCTCTGGATATCCCCTGTCCTGCCATGGCTCCAAGTTGGATCGACGGACCTTCTCTTCCAAGAGAAAGACCACCCAGCATACACAAAAAGCCTCCTGCAAATTTTGCCGGTAGCACGCGTTTCCAGTTTTGGGAAAGCCTCCCTGCTATCTCCCCTTCCACCTGAGGGATCCCGCTTCCTGAGATCATCGGTTCCCACTTCACCAGTTTTCCCACAATCCATGCAAGCGCTGCCAAAATCAAAAACCACACCACACATCGAAATGGATTTCCTTTCATATAAGAAAGAATCTTTACAAGCCAGTCTCCCGCAAAAGTCAGCGCCACTCGGTAAAGCAGCACGACAAATCCGCCGACAAGACCGACGCAGAGCCCTTCTGTGATCAGCATAACAGGTATTCTACGTGCGCGTTTCCACACATCATTCGTTTTCATAACGTCCCTTCTCTCATTCTTTTTTTTCTCATTCACGTTTTTATTCTACCACGTTTTCTGCCATTCCCAAAATAAAATCGAAAATTCCCCGGAAAACATTGACAATCCACCCTGATTGTTTTATGATATTTTTAGTTTCGCACTTTAAACAACTAAAATTTTACAGTATTAATTCAAATAACTGGAGGATCGATTTATGATTATCGTATTAAAGCCAAATACCTCTGACAAAGATATTGCCAGAGTTGAACATCAGATCAAACGAAACGGTCTGGATACTCACATTGTCCGTGGACAGGAGATGACTATCATCGGGTGTATCGGAGATACGACCCGCCTGGATGCACGTCTTTTTGAAGTAGACGCTTCCGTTGACAAAGTCATGCATGTACAGGAACCTTATAAGCTTTCCAACCGCGCCTTTCATCCGGAGGATTCTATTATTGATGTATCCGGTGTCAAAGTCGGCGGAGACAATCTGGCACTGATTGCAGGTCCGTGTTCTGTAGAATCCTACGAGCAGGTTCTTGGAATCGCAAAATCTGTCAAGCTGCCGGAGCCAATATGCTGCGCGGCGGCGCTTTCAAACCGAGAACAAGCCCGTATTCTTTCCAGGGACTCGGACTGGAAGGACTTGACATTCTCTGTGCAGTCAAAGAGGAGACCGGACTTCCGATCGTAACAGAACTGATGTCTCCGGATCACCTGGATGTCTTCAACGAAAAAGTCGACCTGATCCAGATCGGAGCCCGCAATATGCAGAACTTTGACCTGCTCAAACAGCTTGGACAGCTGGATCGTCCAATTCTTTTAAAACGAGGCCTGAACGCGACCTATGAAGAGTGGATCATGTCCGCAGAGTACATCATGCAGCCGGAAACGAGAATGTCATCCTCTGCGAACGCGGAATCCGTACTTTTGAAACTTATACCAGAAACACACTGGATCTGCAGAGCATCCCTGTTCTGAAGAAGAAAACACACCTTCCGGTCATCATCGACCCAACCCATGCCGGCGGAAAATGGTGCTGGTAGAACCAATGGCAAAAGCATCTGTAGCAGCAGGCGCTGACGGACTGATGATCGAAGTCCACAACGATCCGGAGTGCGCACTCTGTGACGGCGCCCAGTCTCTGAAACCGGAAAAATATGCGGCTCTTCTGGCACAGATCGGACAGATCGCCAGGTTGTCGGAAAACAGGTTTAACTTGATATACGGGAGGGATATTTTTGAAACTGACAGTAAATTTAGGAAAAAACAGCTATCCGATTTATATTGAAAACAACATTCTGGACAAGGCAAGTTCTTATATTTCCTCCTGCTTTCCGGAAAAAAGATTATGATCATCTCTGATGACAATGTATTCCCACTTTACGGAGAGAAGTTGAAAACTTCCCTCGGTGACTATGAGGTACACGAGCTGGTCCTTCCACACGGAGAACCTACCAAAGCCTTTGAGACACTCCCCGCGCTTTACAATGCACTGCTAAAGCAGAAGTTTTCCCGCAGTGATCTGGTGATTGCTCTGGGCGGAGGTGTGATCGGAGATCTCGCGGGTTTTGCCGCATCCAGTTATTTAAGAGGGATCCGTTTCGTGCAGATTCCGACTTCCCTGCTTGCACAGGTGGATTCTTCCGTTGGCGGAAAGGTTGCGGTAGATCTCCCGCAGGGAAAAAACCTGGTAGGAGCTTTTTATCACCCAAAACTGGTACTGATCGATCCTCAGGTTCTTCGCACTCTTCCTGAACACTTTATTATGGATGGAATGGGCGAGGTCATCAAATACGGCTGTATCAGAGACGCTGCCCTGTTTGAGACATTAAAAGAACGTGGTTCTTTTGAAAACCTGCAGGACATTCTTCCTGAAATCATTTTCCGCTGTGTGGACATCAAACGTCAGGTTGTGGAAAACGATCAGTTCGATACCGGGGAGCGGATGCTTTTAAATTTCGGTCACACGCTTGCACACACGATCGAACAGTATTTCCACTATGAGCGGGAAAGCCATGGGGAAGCCGTCGGCATCGGTATGTATCAGATCAGTAAGCTCGCCGAAGAAAAAAACTTGTGCCAGCCAGGTACTGCCCAAAAGATCCGGCTGATTTTGAATGCCTACGGTCTTCCGGATACCTGCCATCTGCCGATGAGTGATCTTATGGACGCCATCTCACTGGATAAGAAAAATCTGAACAATCACTTAAATCTGGTGCTCCTTCACCAGATCGGTGACAGTTATGTATACCCTGCCGATCTTACATTCTTTGACCAGGCAGACGAAATTTAAAACAGGAGGAACCCACTTATGAAACAGATTACCGGACACACCGGACTGACAGGACTGTTCGGAAGCCCTGTTGCACACAGCATCTCTCCCATGATGCACAACGCTTCTTTTGAACATCTGGACTTGATTATGTCTACCTTGCATTCGATGTCGGAACCGACAAACTGGCCGCTGCCGTGGATGGACTTCGCGCCATGAACGTACGTGGCTTCAACCTAACCATGCCGGATAAAAATAAAATGTGTGAGCTCTGTGACCGACTCTCTCCGGCTGCGGAAATCTCTCAGGCTGTCAATACCGTCGTGAATGACAACGGAATTCTGACTGGACATACAACGGATGGTACCGGATACCTGCTCGCAGCAAAGGATGCCGGATACGATCTGATTGGAAAAAAGATGACACTTCTCGGCGCAGGCGGAGCTGCCACCTCCATTCTGGTTCAGGCAGCACTGGACGGATTGTCAGAGATTTCCGTATTCAGTATCCATGACCAGTTTTATGTGCGCGCCGAGCAGATTGTTCAGACATTAAATGAGCGAACAAATTGTAAGGTACAACTGTTTGATTTTGAAGATGATTCCATCCTTCGAAGAGAGATTGCAGACAGCTATATCCTGACCAACGGAACTTCTGTGGGCATGGCTCCGAATACAGACGCTTCCATCATCAACGATCCGTCCTTTTTCCATAAAGACCTGATCGTTTCCGATGTGATCTACAATCCGAAAGAGACAAAACTGCTGCGCCTTGCCAGAGAAGCCGGATGTCCGACTTTCAACGGACTCTATATGCTGCTGTACCAGGGGGCGGAGGCATTCAAGCTGTGGACCGGGCAGGAGATGCCTGTGGAGAAGATTAAAGAGCTCTATTTTTCTTAAACTCAAATGGACCGTACACGAACCTTTTTTCATGCACGGTCCGTTTTTATTATTTTACTTCCCAGGGATTTTCCTCTCCCCGCTCATTCAGACAACAGCTCAAAATCGAATTTTTCACCATATCACTGACTGCCTGGTCGGTATAAAATGCCATATGTGGTGTCACAACTACATTAGGAAAACTTCTCAGGATACACAGATCATGCTTACTTAAGCACTTCGATTTCAGATCCTTATAATACAATCCAAATTCATCCTCGATCACATCTAGACCTGCTGCACCGACTTTTCCTGTTTCCAGACCTTTGATCAGCGCTTTGGTATCGATCAGACCGCCTCTTGCCGTGTTGATCAGAACTACACCATCTTTCATCTGCGCCATTGCCTTTTCATCGATCATATGGAAATTGGACTCAAATAATGGCATATGCAGTGTGATCAGATCACACTTCTGATAAATTTCCTGCACGTTTTCCACATAGTCTGCATATTCTTTTACACTCTCTGAACGATAGACATCATACGCATAGATCTTACAGCCAAATCCACTCAGATCCCGGATGACAGCCTGCCCGATTTTGCCGGTTCCGATGACGCCCACTGTAAAATTATGCAGTTCTCCTCCCTGGATTCCCGGCAGTGAAAAGTCGTTGAGCTCTGCCCGCTGCAGAATCCGTTTCATTTTTCGAATGGACATCAGGATTAAAAGCATCGTATAATCTGCCACACATTCCGGTGAGTATGTCACATTGCTGACCTTCATCCCACACGCTCTCGCTGCATCCAGATCGATATGGTCATAACCGATCGTCCGGGTAGAGATCATTTTGACTCCCAGTTCCCGGAATCGTCTTACCAGTGCTGCGTTAATTTTGCTGGTAAGAATACTGATATAGTCATATCCTTCTGCCAGATGTGCATTTTCCATAGATGGTCCCTGATGACAGATTCCCAGTTCTACCCCATATTCCTTTGAAAATTCCCGGAAATACACATCCTCATCAAATGTCCTGTAACTGTATACAAATAATTTCATAAGCCGCTCCTTTTTAATCTAAACCGTAATGACGGATTGCCTGAGCAATCCCATCTTTCTCTACTTCTGCTGTTACATACTCTGTAAAAGGATCCAGTCCTTTTGCATGATTTCCCATGGCAATCGTATGCTTCGCATACTGAAACATGGAAAGATCATTCATACTGTCTCCAAATACATATGCCCGATCCAGTTCCATCCCGAATTTTTTCAGGATTACATCGCAGGCAGTCCCTTTACTGTAGCCTTTCTGCACAATTTCATAGGTATTGCCTCCGCGGTCAATTGCTTCCATATCTTCCTCGATAAACGTAAAAAATTCCTGAAGATTGCTTTTCTCATCTGCATAAATGAACACCTTGTCATAAATGAAATCATCTTTTTCGAGATAACATTCCAATCCAAGACCATTGGACTGAAAATATCTTCTGGATGTCTCCAGACGTTCAAACCTGGTAATCCTCTCTGGAATATAAATATCTTCCGTTCCTTCTGCAATCCCGTCCAAATTGCATTCCGCCATTTTATTTAAAATTTCTCTTCCCCGTTTTTTGTCAATATTTCTTGTGAACAATACCTCATCATGATACGTCAGATATGTTCCGCATCCGCACAAATATCCGTCAAACATGAACTGCTTTAACTGTGCCGGAATCGAGCACATAGTTCTCCCTGTATTGATAAATAAAAGATGTCCTTTTTTCTGCGCCGCCAAAAGTGCTCGATCGCGCTCTTTGGAATCTCTTTTGTTTTTTCACTTAATATCGTTCCGTCAATATCAAAAAATAATGCCGCTTTTTTCATATGTCACCTCTGATTTTCCATTCATTTTCTGCATTAACTGTATCACTCTTTTCTCCAAAAGTCTACTGTAAGCATATTTCCCTGTTTTCTCGAATATAGTAGCAAAAACAACGTTCCGGAGCTTTTCTATGAACATTAGCACGCATGACAAAAAAATCCTGTTTGTCTGTTTTCGTCGTCTTTTATTTCTTACACTTGCCTTTTTACTCGGTTCTCTCGCCGGAAAAGCCGAACTTTCCCTTGGCATTCATCCGGTATCCGGCCCGGTCCTCTCATCCTCTGAAAACTGGGGCCTTAGTTTTCCAGAGGAAGGAACACTCCCCACTGCCAACGCTTCGATTGAAGAGCTGAAGCAATATGATGCTTACTACGCGCAGGATACGGATGAAAAAATTTTATATTTGACCTTTGACTGCGGGTATGAAAACGGCGCTACGCCAGCTATTTTAGATGCGCTGAAAAAACATCAGGCTCCTGCTGCTTTCTTTGTTGTGGGAAACTTTGTCCGGGATAATCCGGATTTGATCCGCCGCATGACAGAAGAAGGGCATACAGTGGCCAATCATACGCTCAGTCATCCGGATATGTCTAAGATTTCCTCTGTCGAAAATTTTCAAAAAGAACTTTCCGGCGTAGAATCTCTCTATAAAGAAATCACCGGCACTGACATGATCAAATATTACCGTCCCCCACAAGGTATCTACAGTACTGAAAATCTGAAAATGGCACAACAGCTGGGATACCAGACATTTTTCTGGAGCCTTGCCTATGTAGACTGGCAGCAGGATGATCAGCCTACTCATGAAGAAGCCTTTGACAAACTGCTTTCCCGCGTTCATCCCGGAGCGGTTGTACTGCTTCACAATACATCAAAGACCAACGGAGAAATTATGGAGGAGCTCCTCTCAAAATGGGAGGAAATGGGATATACCTTCCGTCCGTTGTCCGACCTTACCAAAGCAGCATAAAATCGAAAAAGGACAGCTTCCCATACGGCTGCTGTCCTTTTTCATACGCTCTTTTACTTTTTATTTCTGGCTTTGAAACCTTCTACAATCTGAACCATCTCCTGGGATGGATTGGAGATCACCGCCGTCTGAAATACTTTACACGGTGGTGCCAACTTTACACTCTCCACTGCCGCTGTAACAGCTGATACGCTTCCGCTTACAAAAATCAGGGCATGTCCGCCGCACTTTGTATCCTGTGTTTCATAAAAAACTTCTGCAGTCTTTAACATCCGATCCAGTACCAGAACCGCATTTGCCTCCCCAAGGACTTCTACCAGTCCAAATGCTCCGTATGTCATATTAATCTCTCCTTATTTTGTAATCGTCATTGCAATCGCCGTTTCTGTCTCCTCTGACGGGGATGCGATCACCGTGTGTGAAACAACCTTTGCGATTGGCTCTGCCGTCCGGATCGCCACTTCCATCGCAGCTTTCACATCCGAAATACTTCCCCGCATCTTTACACAGGCACCTGCTCCCAGACGGTTTCTCTCCACTCCCTGAATCTGTACTGCTGCTGCCTTTGCCGCCGCATCCAGTGCCACAAAACATGCGCACTCACTGTCCAGTTCAAATATTCCAATTGCCATACCATGATATTGTTCGGCCATACTTACCTCCTTCACTCAAAAACCTCTCTTCTTTGTTTTTCAGCATTTTTATTATACTTGGCTTTTTTAGGAATTTCAACCTGCTTTCTTTCCTGTTCACACCAATCCCCCGCCTATCCATACGCAATCGTAACAAGAATTGCTTTTTTTGCCGGATTCCGATAAAATAGTACTGATTCCAATAAATGATAAAAAACAAAAAGGAGAGACTATGATCCGAATTGCAATTGTTGAAGATGAAGATTCTTATGTACAGGTACTCACCGGGTATCTGAAACAATATGAAACCGAACATTCCCTTTCCTTCCAGATTTCCGTCTTTCACGATGGTCTGGACATTGTAAGTGAATATAAAGCAGACTACGATATCATTCTTCTCGATATCCAGATGAAACATCTGGACGGCATGAAGACTGCTGAAAAAATCCGGGAACTGGATGAAGATGTATCTTTTATCTTTATTACCTCTACGATCCAGTTCGCAGTTCAGGGATATCTGGTAGACGCCCTGGGATATGTTGTAAAACCGGTCGCCTATCTTGCATTTTCTCAGATTCTCGGAAAAGCTGTCAAAAAGGTGAAGCAAAAACAGCAAAAAGATTATATGACGATCGAAGTGGAAGGCGGACAGATGCGCCTGGATATCAGTCAGATTTATTACATCGAAAGCCAGCGCCACAACATTCTGTTCCATACCGAAAAAGGGGATTTTCTCACTGCCGGTCCAATGAAAAAGGTGGAAGCGCTTCTAAAAGACAAAGGATTTTCCAAATGCCATAACGCATATCTTATCCACCTGATGCATGTGACCGGTATTGTACAAAACAATGTCCTGTTATCTGATTCCACGACACTTCCTGTCAGCCGTGCAAAAAAGAAAGTGTTTCTGGAAGCTTTGACTGATTATATAGGAGGTGTACACCGATGAATTTAGACGCACTGATGGACACTCCCCGGATTTATACCGCCCTTGCTGAATGGGGTGCCTGCATCCTGTACGTCCTTCTCTTACGGCGAAAGGTAACCGGGTGGAAACTGCCGGTTTCCCTTGCCGGAAGCTTGCTCGTATTTATCGCTTATCAGGAATTTGCAGGAACTCTTCCTATTTATTTTTGGATTCCCTGCATGATCGGAGCCGCATTTCTGATGTGCCTCCTTCTGCATCTGCTCTGCGATACTACCTGGCTGGATGCCGGATTCTGCTGCGCACAGGCACTGGTTCTGGCAGAATTTACCGCGTCCTTTCACTGGCAGCTTTATGTCTGGTGGGCGTTGAATTACGCCAAAAACAGTCGGTTATTCTCGACTTTGACCATGCTGCTCTTATACACAGGCATTTATATCGGATATTACTTTCTGGAAAGAGGACATTTTCCGACTGACGAGCGCCTGCTGGTCAATGGAAAAGAACTCCTAAGCGCAATTCTCATTGCACTTGGAGCATTTTCCATCAGCAACATCAGCTTCGTCATGCCAAATACGCCGTTTTCCAGTGCCACAAGTTCCATCCTGTATGTGCGGACACTGGTAGATTTCGGGGGACTTGTCATGCTTTTTTCCATGCAGGAAAAACGGGAAGAACTTCGTATGAGAAGTGAAAATCAGGCCATGAATATTGTTCTCCAGCGCCAGTATGACCAGTATCGGCTTTCCATCGATAATATTGAACTTTTACGAAGAGAATTTCATGATCTGAAACATTATATGATCGCGATCCGTTCTGAACAGGATCCCAAGAAAAAAGAACAGTATCTTCTGGAAATGGAGGAGGCGATCCACACACAGGAAGCGCTCACAAATACAGGAAACAGCGTACTGGACGTCGTTCTGACTACCAAAAGCACTTACTGTATGCAGAAGCATATTACATTCACCTGCATGGCTGACGGAAAACTGATTTCTTTTATGCATGTCAAAGATATTTGCTCTATCTTTGGAAATGCACTGGACAATGCAATTGAATGTGTTTCCCAGTTTGATGACCCTGAAAAGCGTCTGATCACACTGTCTATGTATCAGAAAAATCAATTATTGATGATTCAATGTGAAAACTATACGGAAACTTCGCTTTCTTTAAAACCGGATCAACTTCCGACTACAACAAAGCAAAACGCAGGTTATCACGGATACGGACTGAAAAGCATTCAGCAGGCAGCCCGCAAATATGGCGGCTCTATGACACTTCACGCAGAAGACAACTGGTTTACCCTGCAGGTGCTGATTCCTGTAGAATCTTAAACACAAAAGGAGAAAGTCCTGATTTGGCTTTCTCCTTTTGCTTATTCGCAAGTTCCTTATTTTCCGGTTCCCAGCTTTTTCTCATATTCTTTATTTGCTTTTCGGTTCTCAAAGAAACCGCCGAGTACTTTTTTCATACCTTTCATGAAATGTCCGTTGACCACTTCCGCCATACCCTCTGCCATTTTCATGCTGACCGCCCCATGCGTCATCTTTGCAATCCCTCGGAACGGCATATTATAAATAAACAGGATATTCAGATCCGGTTTTCCCTTATCCTCACTTTTCTTTTTCAGGTTTGTGAGAATCTTGTAGATCATTCTTGCCAGTCTGCTCTTTGCATAATACATCTGGCAGATCGCGTCATTCATTCCCAGTTCACCGCTCCACTTTCCATCCGGGATCGGTTGCTTCAGAAGTGCTTCAAATTCTGCATCCGGTACATCTCTGATAATTCCCGAAAAATATGACGGCATCTTTTCAGCGTCATATGGCATTGTGTCAGTTGTTCCTTCTATTTCCAGTGTCTCTCTCAATCGGATATCCAATGCACATGCGCCAATACAGATTTCATATCTTCCTGCTTCCTTTTCCCAGCTGTCTGTCTCTACATTCCAGTAACGGAATGTCTTATCATCAAACAAAATCTGTACTTTTCTGCTTTCTCCTGCTTTCAGGAATACTTTTGCGAATCCTTTTAATTCTTTATCCGGACGGAAGATCTTTCCTTTCGGTGCACATACGTACATCTGAGCTACTTCCGCACCATCCATCTTTCCGGTATTGGTCAGTACAAATTCAACTCCATCCGCCGTTACTCTCAAGTCTGAGTATTCAAACGATGTATACGACAGACCATATCCAAACGGATACTGCACTCTCACTTTACTTGTATCATAGTAACGATATCCAACAAACAGACTCTCCCGATATTCTGAATTACGCTCTGTACTTGGAAAATATTTAAATGCCGGAGTATCTTCATAGCGAACCGGATATGTCTCACTGAGTCTTCCGGACGGATTGGCTTTTCCGGTCAGCACATCCAGCATGGCTCCTGCAGAAGCCTGTCCGCCAAGGTATCCGTGCAGCAATGCCTTACAGCAGGAATGCCACGGCATCTCAACTGCAGATCCCGCACTTAATACACCTACAATATTGGAGTTTACTTTTGCCATTGCTTCCAGAAGCTCCACCTGATTCTGCGGAATCCGCATATGCGTACGATCCAGACCTTCTGATTCGCTCAATTCATCCAGACCGAAGCAGTAAATAACCACATCTGCCATCTTTGCAAGATTCACTGCTTCCTTTTTCAGTACTTCATCTGCTTCTCCTGTTCTCTGATATCCTTTCGCTGTACCGATACACTGAATCGGATAGCTGCTGATCATCTGCTCCATTGTTTCTACTTTCGTTGGATTCACCAGAGAAGAACCTGCCCCCTGGTAACGAGGAACAGATGCAAAGTCTCCGATCAGTGCCACTCTTGTATTTTCTTTGAGAGGAAGCAGCTGGAACGGTTTTTCTTCATTCTTGAGCATCACAATACTCTCTCTTGCAGCTTTTTTCGCAAGCGTATGGTGAGCTTCTCTGTCAAATTCACGCACACGCTTTTCTCTGTTCTTTGCCAGTGTCAGTACTGCATCCAGAAGATCGTCCGTACACTGATCCAGTTCTTCCATGGAAAGGCTTCCCTCTTCTAACGCTGCCAGAACTTCTCGTGCCGCATCCAGTCCCGGCGCCGGCATCTCAAGATTAGATCGACAGGCAACTCCTTTTACATGGTCGTTCGAAGCCCCCCAGTCAGTGACTACAAGTCCGTCAAATCCCCACTCTTCTCTTAAAATTTCTTTTAACAAATGCTCATTTTCATTTGCATAGACTCCATTGACCTCGTTATAACTGGTATGATGGATTTTGCTTTTCCTTCTTTAATCGCAATTTCAAACCCAGTCAGATAAATCTCCCTCAGTGTCCGTTCATCCAATACCGAATTCATTGCCATCCTGCGAAGCTCCTGGCTGTTAACCGCAAAATGCTTCGGACATGCATAGATTCCCTGACTCTGGATTCCTCTTACATAAGATGCAGCCATCTTTCCCGCCAGATAAGGATCTTCAGAAAAATATTCAAAATTCCTTCCACACAGAGGCTGCGCTTAATGTTCAGTCCCGGTCCCAAAAGTACATCTACGCCTAATGCTGATGCTTCTTCTCCAAGAGCCTTTCCAATCTCTTCACCCAACGATTCGTCCAACTGTTCGCAATCGTAGCTGCCGTCGGAAAACAGGTAGCCGGAACAGATGCATTCAATCCGAGATGGTCTTCTTCTCCTTCCTGTTTCCTCACTCCATGAGGACCATCTGAAAAAACGCCGCCGGAATTCCAAGTCGTTTGATCTCTCTTGACTCCCACTCGGACGCTCCACTCAATATCGCTGCTTTCTCTTCAACTGTCATTTTCGCAATGATTTCTGCGTGTTTCATATCTCTCACCTTTCACTTCTTTATCTCTTCATTTTTCTGAAGACTACTCTATCACAAATCCGTAGAAACGGGGAGATTTCTGCACAACTGGTTGTTCTATCATCATAAATGGACCAACAACTACGTATCTTTCTCTTCAATCTGAGCCAGAAGTCTGGCAATCTGTGCATCCTTTTGTGCTAACTGCTCCTGATTCTTCTGTAACTCTTCTTCACTGTGTTTCAGCTGCTCCTGACTCCTCTGCAACTCTTCTTCACTGTGCTTCAGCTGCTCCTGACTCCTCTGCAACTCTTCTTCACTCTGCCTTAGCTGCTCCTTCTGCGCCTTAATTTCTCTCTCCTGCTCTTCAATCATAAACTTCACCGTATTACGGTCCAGTTCCTGCAATTCTTTTGAAAACATACGTACCACCTCTTCTACATTCTCACAAATGTCATAAATTTCCTGATACATGTCTCTAAATTCGGGATACTTTTCGACCAGCTCTTTTACTTTTTCCGAAGTATCATTACTTAAAAAGGTAAGCCATGCATCAAGCTTGTTTTCGATAATTTTATTGTGCGTGGTTTTCCGGAAAATGTCAAGCGGCACCAAAACGTATTCCTGCAGCAGATTCACAGAAGTCCGGTATCAAACTGCTGCTTTGCCCGATGGATATAGGTATTCGGAAATTCCTGAAATTCTTTTGTACTTTTTTCGATAAATACGATTGTATATACATTTTTCACATCACGATATGTAAAATTTCTCTTTTTTCTGCTCTTGACACTCTTATACTGCCGAAGAAGCAGATCGGCGGAATAGCACGCACACCGCTCTCCCGGAAAAAGATATCCGATACGCTGAATCTCTACATTCGCCAGACTTCCATCCATGAGCTCTACCACAATATCCATAATAACAAGACTCTGCTCATCTGCAATTCTCGTTCCGTCACTTGGTATAACCTGACGGATCTTCACTTCTGTCTCCAGGATACAGGACAACAGCTCCTCCAGTCGCTCCGGATGATAGATCGGGCTTAATATCTCCTTTCCAAACCCGTCATACAACACCTTGACTCCCCGCATCCCTGAACAGAACTTCAGAAAATCTCTCTGCTGTAGTTCTGTCCAGCTCTCATATTCTGCGAGCAGATTCTCATCACTCTTGATCTCTCCTATAATTGCTTCTTCGGTCCGAATATTCGGAAATAATTGTTTTAATGTTTCTGACATACACATACTTCTCCTTTTGTTGATTGATTGATTTTTTTGAAACTGCTCCTGAATCAGAATACTGATTTGAATCTGGATGCTTAAGATAAGGCAATACGCCTGAAAGATTTTTCGACTGCTGTGATATCAGCGTGTTTGGCATCCGATATAGCTATAGTCTAACATAGAATTTCTGGTGAATCTATAAATAAAATAAAAATTTTTTCTAAAAAAAGAGTTATTGCCCGATTGCAATAACTCTCTGTTTTTATGCTTCTTTCTCTTTAAATATGATCTTCATAATCGGGAAGAATACCCAGAACGAAATCACACAGTTGATCAGCATTGTGATAATATCAGCTACTGTCATTCCCGCACCTTCTCCCATCATTCCCATAAAGAAATCATAGATTGGTGTTTTATACAGTCCCTGCAGTGCCGCTGCGCCTACAGAGATCAATACCCAGGCAATGAAATACCATACTGCCGCTTTGACTACACTTGCATTGGATTTGAAAGTCACGTTCCGCTGCAGGAAAAAATTGATAACCTGCGCCAGAAAAAGTGTGATCTCCACTGCAAGGAAATATGCAAGTCCTCCGCCGCCTCCGGAGCTGATTGCTCCGGAAGCATAATCAAATACATAGTAGACGCTGCCGTCCAGATTATGTCCGATTGGCAGAATCTGAAAATTCGTATTGACAAGGGATGTAAAACCAAACGCATATTTAATTGCCGGCATCATGATCATCTGAAGTACTGTCACTCCATTGCTGATAATAAAGAATACGATAAACTGTGCAACTGCCGGGTGTTTTTCTTTAAAAGTCCCCCAGAAGCCTTTCTTTGCCGTGTTTTCCATTTCTATCTCCTCGCTATTGCTTAGTTCTCAACTGCTACAGCTGCCTTCTCTTCTGCAAGGCGTTTGCGGAAGCGTTTGATTGCCACGATTTCAAGTGCAAGAATTCCCACACCCAGTACAACATCTGCTGCAATTGCTGCAATCTGCCATGTCATCAGACCTGTTTCCAGATTTTCCGCATCATATGCACGACTGTTTACTACAGTGTACATAATATTTTTACAAGCCTGACGCATTGCTTCAACACCAGTTGCGCTCTTCTGATCTTTTACATGGTTTGTTTCTGTATCATATGCAACAAGCATTGCATCTGTACCATTTCTGATACCCTGGTCAGAGTTCATGTATCCATATACACCAAAGTAATCTGTCAGAACAAATCCCTGGAATCCCCATTCGTCACGGAGTACGGTATTGCACAGTTCTTCTGAGCCTCCTGCCCATCTTGTACCGATATAGTTGAAAGAAGACATCACTGCTTTTGCTTTTCCTTCTTTCACGCAGATTTCAAATGGTTTCAGATAAATCTCACGGATTGCCTGCTCATTTGACCATGTACAGAGCATACTTGTACGGTTTGTCTCCTGATCGTTCAGGGCAAAGTGTTTCAAATATGCATACACGCCGTATTTTTCTGCACCTACTACTGCATTTGCAGCAATTTTTCCGGATAACAGTCCATCTTCTGAATAGTATTCAAAGTTACGGCCTGCAAATGCAGAACGGTGAATATTCATTGCCGGAGCATACCATCCGGATACCCCCATTTCATCTGCCATTTTACCGATGCTTTCTCCGAATTCCATTGCAATCTCATCATTCCATGTACATGCGATCATAACCGCTGACGGGAATCCGATGGAACCTGTTCCTGTAAAGTTGTTATTGATAGATGCCGGTCCGTCACAGTCAATCGTCTGTATTTTTCCTACGCTGGAAGCTGCTGCTGTCTGATATCCGCCCAGAGCGATTACAGTATCCATATCACTGATTGTCATATTGTCAAGCAGTTCATCCCATTTTGCGTCATCATAGTCGACACCTCTTAAATCTGCCAGTTCAATATCATTTTTTGCACCTGTTTCCGGCATTTTATCTTCTTCATTGTTATAATCTTCCGGATTATAGTTGCTGTTGTTGATAAATTCTTTCTTTGCCTCTTTTGACATGGAAAGACTCTCTGGTGCTGCTGTTGCTTCTTTATAATTTGCAAATCCGTTTGCACGGGATAAGTATGTAACATCTCCTGCCGCATAGTCAAACTGATTTTCCACAGTTGTCTGGTCAGTCGAACGTTTATTGTCTCCTGTATACTTCACTGTTTCATCCACTGTATAAGTTTCAGATTCAATGATGTGATGTGAATCCGTGTTGATGCTGATCTCATAATCACCGGCTTCCAGAACGTATCCTTTTTCTTTCTGATAGTCATATGATGCCATATCTTCTGCTTTAAAGGAAATTGTCAGTGTCTGGGATTCACCCGGCTCTAAGCTTTTTGTTTTGTCATAAGCGATCAGATTCGCAGATGCTTTTTCAATTCCTCCGTTTGTGTACGGCGGGTTATAGTATACTTCTACAACATCTTTTCCTGCTGTGTCGCCTGTGTTTGTAACTGTAACATCAAAGGAAATTGTTCCGTCATTTTCTGTAATCTTGCCCATTTCCTGTGTAAATGTTGTGTAAGATAATCCATATCCAAACGGATACAGTACTGTTTTATCATAATCGATGAGCCCTTCACTGGCAGCTGTCTCGTAGAAACGATATCCGACATAAATTCCTTCTACATAATTTATGAAAGAAGGAGTTGTTGTCTCTTCTTTTCCTGTAAAGCCTGTCTGTGTTACTTTATACTCATCCATATTGTCATATGTAAAGTTTCCAAAGTTCTGTGCTGTCGGTGTTGCAGTCAGATCTCTTACAAATGTATCACTTGTTTTTGCCGACGGATTCACTTCTCCGCTTAAAATCACGCCAAGACCATTGAATCCTGCCTGTCCTGTTCCCGGACACCATACTGCACCTTTGATTTGCTCATAATCATTTAAGAATTCAAGCTCCATTGCATTTGCACCATTGTATACAACTACAACATTGTCAAAATCAGAGCATACCATATCCAGCATATTTTTCTCTGTCTGGCTCAGCTGCAGATAATGCTCTCCCGGCTCAAAGTCTTTGTAGTCTTTTGAGTTATCTGTATAAGTCACTTTGCTTACATCTGTCGGAAGATCTGCACCTTCTCCACCTACACGTGTAATCACAACCAGTGCTGTATCAGAAAAATCCTGTGCATTCTTGATCAAATCTTCACTGTAAGAATCTACTGTAGGTTCTGGAAGTGTCCAGTCCTGCTCCCACATTCCGACTTCCGGACGCTCTGCACGGTAGTCTTTGTAGAAATCAGAAAGCTCTGAGTTCAGTTCAAATCCTGCATTTTCCAGTCCCTGAAGTAAAGATACTGTCTCATATGCATCAGATAAAGAACCGGAACCTGTTCCACCATAACATGGATTTGTCGATGCCCATCCAAATACATTTAACTTTTTATTATTTTCCATCGGAAGCATATTGTCTTCATTCTTTAAAAGCACAATTCCTTCTTCCGCAATCTTCTCTACCAGTTTGGTTGCCTCATTTGATGTCTCTTCTGAAATTGTTCCGTTTCCGGTTGCAAGAGAGATCATGCTTGACATCGGTCCCCAGCAAATCATATTTACTACGATCACCAATGCTAACAGAATTGCAATTCCAGCCTGTGAACGTACCAGTTTCTTTTTGTCTTTTTCAGTTTAAATGCCGCAATCAGAACAATCAGTGCAATTGCAAGCACAATACCAAATCCAATCAGATAAGGTTTACATGTATTCAATACATTTACCACATCCGCCATGTTAATCGCTAACATTTTTCTTCCTCCCGTATTCTCATATTCTCTATAGTGCCGGCCGGCTTTCTATGTTCACACTCTACCACATGTCCTTCTCTTTTTGAGTTTTTTTGCACAACTTGCACATTTCACAACACAACTGACAAAAAAGAGACAACAGATGAATGTTCTCCACCTGTTGTCTCCTCTCTTATGCACTATCCCTCCAGCTGTTTCTGCTTTTCATATTTTTCATCACATAAATGTAATACGGAATCAATGGAATCAATGCCGAAATCCATGCCGCCGGATCTGCAAGGCAAACACCGAAAAAGCTCGTCTTTCCTGCCACCAAAAGTACGATCAGCGCTCTTGCCGCCAGTTCAAACACACCACCAAGCATCGGAACAAGACCGTAGCCCATTCCCTGCAGCGCATTTCGATAGATAAAAATACTTCCTAAAAACGGGTATGCCCAGAACACCGTCCGGAAATAAACTTCCGCTGCATGAAGTACCTCTGTCTCCGTTTTGCTCACAAACAACAATGTCATCTCTTCTCCAAAGAAGTACACCAAAACCATTGTGACCGCACTCCAGACAAATACCATGATCTGCGTGTATCGTACTCCCTTATGTACACGATCCATTTTCCCGGCTCCGCGGTTCTGACCCACATATGTGGCAACTGTGGCGCCAAACGCAGTAAATACTGTCACAATAATATTCTGCAGTTTTCCTGCAGCTGAAAATCCTGCCATATATACCGCTCCGTAAATATTGACCGCTCCCTGCACAATGATCGTTCCGATCGCCGTAATAGAAAACTGCAGTCCCATGGGAATTCCCAATGCCAGAAGCCGTCCCATGCTCTGAAAGGAAATCCGAAAATCTTCTTCCGAAAGCCGCAGGATCGGAAATTTTTTTACAATATAAATCAGACACAACAATGCAGAAACAGCCTGTGCGATCACGGTCGCATATCCGCAGCCTTCCACGCCCATTCCAAAATTCACGATAAATACAATATCCAGAACCACATTGATAATCGCGGAAATGATCAGAAAGTATAATGGTGATTTGGAATCGCCCAAAGCCCGCAGCACTGCCGCAAGTGCATTGTATGCCGCAGTTACGATCAGCCCGCCATAGATGACTGCCATATATCCTTTGATATCTGCCATCAGATTTTCCGGAGAATTCATCAGCCTTAAAATCGGCTCATTGGCAAATTCAAATCCGATCGTCATCACCACAGCAAACGCAATCGTCAGGTAAATGGACATTGCCACATAATGGCGCATCCGTTTCATATCTTTTGCTCCAAACCACTGCGATACCAGAATTGCAAATCCACTGGTCAGTCCCTGCAGCCATCCTGTCACAAAAAACATCAATGAACCGGTACTTCCGATTGCTGCCAGAGCATTGACACCCAAAAACTGCCCTGCAATGATGGAATCCGCAATATTGTAAAACTGCTGGAACACATTTCCCAGACACATCGGAATCATAAACTGAATGATCAGCTTTGCCGGACTTCCGACAGTCATATCATTTGTCATCTCTTTTTTCATCTTACTTCCCCTCTCTCTCGACTTCTTCTTTCAACAATTGCAGTCCAATGATCAGCAGAACCGGAAATACGATTGCTGCCAAAAGTCCTGCCTTCAGATTCTCTGAAAATGCTCCTGATACAACGCCTACCACTCCCGGACCGGAAGAACACCCAAGATCTCCCGCAAGTGCCAGAAGTGCAAACAATGCAGTCCCTCCTTTCGGACAGGATGCTGCAGCCATACTAAAGGTTCCCGGCCAGAATACGCCCACAGAAAATCCACAAAGCCCACATCCCAGCAGCGCCAGCACCGGATTTGGAGACAATGCGGCAAGCAGATAACTCACAATGCACAAAATCCCGCTTGAGAGCATCATTTTTGGCAATGAGATCCGCTCACTCATCTTCGCATAGAGCAGTCTTGAACTTCCCATCAACAGTGCAAAAAGACATGGTCCCGCCAGGTCTCCGACTGCCTTTTCTACATGCAGCCCTGATTCTGCAAATGCTGACGCCCACTGGGACATTCCCTGTTCAGATGCCCCTGCACAGATCATCAGCAGTACCAACACCCAGAAAATTTTCATTTTAAATAATTCTCGCACAGGAATTCCCTCAACGTCTTCCTCTTCTGCCTGAATCGGTACCATTCCAAAATATACTGCATTCAACGCCGGAAGGATTGCCCAGATCACAGCCAGTATCCTCCAGTTCTCAATCCCCGCAATGGCAAAAAATGCAGTCGAGATCAGAATCACGCCTACATGCCCCCAACAGTAAAAAGAATGCAGAAGACTCATCGCAGCAGCCTTTCGCTCTGTCGGACAAGATTCTACAATCGGACTGATCAGCACCTCGATCAATCCGCCTCCAATTGCATAACAAAATACTGCCAGAAGCAGTCCTGCATACGCATCCGGAAAAACGGACGGAAACACTGCCAGTCCCACCAGGCCAACTGCTCCGAAAATATGTGCTGCCACCACACTGTTGCGGTATCCGATCTTGTCCACATATTTTGCGGCCAGCAGATCCACGATCAACTGCACCCCAAAATTAAAGGATACCAAAAGTGCGATCTTATCCAGCGAAATCTCATATGTACTCTGAAATGTCAGAAACAGAAGCGGTGCAAAATTGTTCACGATTGCCTGGGTAATATAGCCAAGGTAACAGGCATTCAATGTATGATTATAGTTTTTTCTGATGTTCATGTCCCTCATCCCTCATTTTTTCATATCAAAAGAGAGTATACCATACATATTTCGTATCGTATACTCTCTTTTTTGTACATTTTTCTATATTTCTCTTCTATCTTGCTCTTTTGAAGCTGATCGTTTTTACACTGCTGCACAGGCAGTTTCCAGGATATCTTCCAGTGCGTTTTTGCTGCTTGTATGGCAGCGGATGATCTCTGCATTGCAGCGGCCTGCTTCTTCCACTGCACACCGCACCATTTTGTGCGAAACAGTGTTTGTGAATAAAACGACCAGATCCGGAGTTCCTATCTTTTTGGACAGATTTCCTGACATCTGTGTGAACACTTTTGCTTTACACTGATATTTCTGACATACTTTTTTATACTGACAGACCATTCGGTCATGTCCTCCGATAATAACAATACTCATACGCACCTCCTGAATTTTCCTGTGTGTTCCCGTTTGTTAGTTGTAACTAACCTTAGTTTTATTCTATAGGAACTATTTCAAAAAATCAAGAGGGTTATTATCGATTTTTTCTCAATAACTAGTTTTCATCCAGTAAGTTTTTCATATTGGTCAGGCTGATCGTCAGCGTAGACATATTATGAAGCAGTGCAGACGTCGTAGGCTGCAGGATTCCTGTGACTCCAAGCAGTATCAAAGTAGCATTGATCCCGACAATGCTTCTGTAATTTTTCTGGATACGCCGCATCAGCGCCTCGCTTAATCTTCTCAACATTACGATTTCCCACAAGTTTTCTGCCGAGATTGTGATATCCGCAATTTCCTGTGCGATCTGCGCACCGTCACGAATTGCAATTCCCACATTTGCTGCCGACAATGCCGGAGAATCGTTGATCCCGTCGCCGATCATAATCACCGTACGGCCGGATGCGCGCTCCTGTTCCACAAATTTTGCCTTATCCTCAGGCAGCACTTCTGAATAATATGCATCCACACCAACTCTTCTCGCCACAGAAGCAGCTGTTTTTTCACTGTCTCCTGTCATCATCACGACTTTCTCAAGCCCTGTTGCCTTCAAAGCACGCACTACATCTGCCGCTTCTTTGCGCAGCGGATCTTCAATACATACAACTGCAGCAAGCTCATGCTCAATGGCAAGATAGAGCAGAGAACATTCTTCCGGAAGTGTTTCAAACTGTCGGATCCACGGTTCTCTAACCGAGCATTTTTCATCTTCGAATACAAAATGATGACTTCCGATCACCACGCGTTTTCCTTCGATCGTGGAGGAAATTCCATGTGCAACAATATAATTGACCTTGCTGTGCATCTCTTCATGCTCCAGCCCTCTTTTTCTGGCGGCTTCCACAACAGCCTTTGCATGGAATGTGGAAAATGTTCCTCCAGACAGGCCGCCATTCTCAGCAGCTCATCCTCACTCTGCTCACAGAAAGAAACCACCTTTCGTACCGTCGGTCGCGCCTCTGTGAGTGTCCCCGTCTTATCGAACACGATCGTTGTGGCATTTGCAGCAGCTTCCATATATTTTCCGCCTTTTACGGTAATATTATGTGCGCCCGCCTCCCGGATCGCAGACAGTACCGAAATTGGAATCGCCAGCTTGAGTGCACACGAAAAATCTACCATCAGTACTGCCAGTGCCTTGGTCACATCTCTTGTCAGCAGCCAGGTCAGAATCGTTCCTGCCAGTGTATACGGAACCAGTTGATCTGCCAGATGTTCTGCATGACTTTCCAGATTTGATTTCAATTTTTCAGACTCTTCGATCATGGTCACGATTTTTTCAAAACGGGTTGCTTTGCTCACCGCTTTCACGCAGATGATCAGTTCTCCTTCTTCTACAACAGTTCCTGCATATACATAGCTTTCCGCTGTCTTTTTCACCGGAACTGCTTCTCCTGTCATAGAGGCCTGATTGACCATTGCCTCACCACGGATACGACTCCATCAAATGGAATCACATTTCCCATGCGGACTACTACAAGATCTTCCGGTTCAATCTGTTTTGCGGGAACAAGAATCTCCTGTTCCTCTCTTAAAAGCCAGACTTTCCCCACATTCAGGGACATGTCGCGTGCAGATCTCCGACAGATTTTTTATGTGTCCATTCCTCCAGCAATTCTCCGATGCCGAGCAGGAACATGATCGAACTTGCGGTATTCATATCTCTGCGCAGGATGGAAACACCGATCGCAGTGGCATCCAGAGCCGCCACTTCCAGTCTGCCTTTTTTCAGACTCGCGATCCCCTGCTGCAGATATTTCAGAGAACGGACACCTGTCCAGACCGCCCGTACCGGTGCCGGTATCAGAAGCTTCCCACCAAAACGCATCACGACTTTCATGAGCAGTTTTTCCTGATATTCTGCGTTCATCTGCCTTCCGGAATGCTCAGTCAGCCCCTCCGGCACTGTCACCCGATCATACCCAAACTTCTGCAGTGCCTTGATGATTTCCCGCCGGTCCTTTTCATAATAGATCACCGCATCCTGTGTTCTTTCATATACTTTTGCTTTTGTCACATTTTCCAGGTTTACGAGATAATACAGCAGAATATCCGCCTCTTCAAACGTCATTTTCGGCTGCACCATATGCACCCGTATTCTTCCCGGTATTTCATGCTTAATTATAAACTTCAATCAAATCCCTCTTTTTATCTTATGCCTCTTCTGCAAAATCTGTGTTGTCTGCCACTGTCTCTTCTGTTACTTCTTCTGTTTCCTGCTCCAGAGCTGCTTCTTTTGCTGCTCTCTCTTCATTGATCTGTTTTGCTTCCGCCAGAATATCTTCTGCATTTTCCTGTACAGTGGATGCTGTCTTCATAACAGAATCTTTTGCACGAAGCACTGCAGCTGTACAATTTGTATACACTTTTTTTGCATCTTTGCTTGACAACAGCTTCACTCCTGCTGTTCCGAATAAAACACCACCTGCAAAAATCCCTAATTTTTTCATTTTAAATACATCTAACATCTTTTCTTCCTCCTGTAAACTGATTCTCTTTTTCTATCTTACTTATGTTTGTAACCGGTATAAAATACCATTACTGCGCAGCATACTGTTGCCCACGCCCAAAATCGGTGTTGTTTCATCTGTTTCCCTTCTTTCTACAATCCATCGATCACTTGTACTTTCTGGTTACATTACACTCATTCTAGAACCCTGATTTTCATTCGTCAATCAAAAATCCGATTATCGATAAATTTTATCAATTTTTCTATCAAAAAAGTGTGGTACCACAGTGCATTTTTTCAAGATTTTACACTCTGCTGATACCACACTTTTCATTCTGCTCTTATTTACTCGGATTTCTTTGTCTGTTCCACTTCACTATGACATCCGCTGCAGCTTCCGCCGCATCCGGAGCACCCTGCACATCCGCCTTTTTTCCGATCACGAATCGTCGCACGGATTGAAAACGAAACAATTACAATTAAAATGATCAAAATAATACATGTTGCTGCATTCACGATTATCACCTTCTAAATTTCTTTTTTTATATATTGTATCAGACTCGAGATTCCAATGCCAACTAAATAAAGAAGTATTACAAACAATACCGCGTATCCCATAGATACTACCGATTTTATTCCGCCCATTTTTTCTCCTTTAGGCTTCTGCCACAGAACGTTTTACACTCACTGCTTTTCCTTTATATGGATCTTTTCTGAATAACAGATATAAGACAACTGCCAGCAGCAGGATTGCAACTACTGTAGATGCTCCAAATGTAAGCGCACCTGTCGCAACACCACTGATCTGATATACCATAAATGTTACTACGTATGCAAATACATTCTGGAACAGGATTGCAAACCAGAACCATTTTCTGTCATTGAGTTCCTTTGCCATGGTAGCGATCGCTGCCAGACACGGTGAATCCAAAAGGTTAAAGAGTAGGAAACTGAATCCGGCTGCCGCTGACGGGAACCATGTTGCGACACCGTGTGCTACAACTGCCGGGTCTTCTGTATCTCCGGCTACATTTGCCAGAACTCCCATTGTCGTTACGATTGCTTCTTTTGCTGAGAATCCGGAAAGAGAAGCTGCCACCGGCTGCCATCTTCCAAATCCAAGCGGTGTAAAGATCACTGCGATCACACTTCCGATGGATGCCAGAATACTGTCTGCAGAATCCTCTACTGCCCCAAAGCTTCCATCTATAAATCCATATCCTCCAAGGAACCACATTACGATACAAGCTAGCAGCAGGATCGTTCCGGCTTTTCTGATAAATCCTTTGAGTCTTTCCCATGTATGGAGCAGTACTGTCTTCGCCTGTGGAAGGTGGTATGCCGGAAGCTCCATTACAAACGGTGCCGCATCTCCGTGGAACGGTTTTGTCTTTTTCAGAATAATTGCGGAAACCAGCACTGTCGCAACACCAATCACGTACATGATAAATGTCAGGGATCCTGCCGGAAATCCTGTCGCCTCTGAACCGATCACACCAGCCATCAAAGCGATAACCGGAAGCTTTGCACCACAAGGTACAAATGTAGATGTCATGATCGTCAGTCGTCTGTCATTGTCATTCTCAATCGTCTTGGATGCCATAATTCCAGGAATTCCACATCCGGATGAAATCAAAAGTGGAATAAAACTCTTTCCTGAAAGTCCGAATTTACGGAAAATACGGTCCATGACAAAGGCAACTCTGACCATATATCCACAGTCTTCCAGAATAGAGAGCAATACAAACAAAATCGCCATCTGCGGAAGGAATCCAAGTACTGCACCCAGTCCACCGATAATTCCGTTTACGATCAGATCTTCCAGAAATGCTGCTGTACCGATCGCCTGCAGTCCGGATGCCGCCGCGTCCTGAATCGCTACTACCAGTACATCATTGGTCCAGTCCGTCACATAAGTTCCAATGGTCATTACTGCAATCGCATATACAACATACATCACGCCAAGAAAGATTGGAAGTCCCAGTATCCTGTTTGTCACAATCTGGTCGATTTTATCTGAAGTCGAGAGTTTTTCTTTTGGCTTCTTTACACATTTTTCTACTACATATGTGATTGCCTCATAACGCTCATTTGTAATAATAGATTCTGTGTCATCATCCAGCCTTTCTTCCAGTTTGGCAGCGATTTTTTCTACTTGATTCTGTACAGATGCAGTCAGTTTTAACTGCTCCAGTACTTTCGCATCGCGCTCCAGCAGCTTGATCGCATACCATCTTTTCTGTTCTTCTAAAACGGATGACGGCAACTGTCCTTCCATCTCGGAAACAGCCGCTTCGGTATCCTTTGAAAACTTTATTTCTCCTGAAACAATGCTTTCTTTTTTCGCTGCTGTGACAGCCTCTTTCACTACTTCGCGAATTCCGGTTCCCTTTAAGGCTGAAGTTTTGACTACTTTACATCCCAGTTCTTTTTCCAACGCTTTTGTATCGATGCTGATTTTATTCTTTTCCAGCAGATCCGCCATATTCAGCGCAATTACAACCGGAATTCCAAGCTCTAAAAGCTGTGTTGTCAGATACAGATTTCGTTCAATGTTTGTGGCATCCACCAGATTGATGATCGCTTCCGGCTTTTCTTTTAATAAATAGTCACGGCTTACCACTTCCTCCAGTGTATATGGAGACAAAGAGTAAATTCCCGGAAGGTCTGTTACAATTACATCCTTATTTTCCTTACATTTTCCTTCTTTCTTTTCCACCGTAACTCCCGGCCAGTTTCCAACATACTGATTGGCACCTGTCAGAGCATTGAACATCGTCGTTTTTCCGCAGTTTGGATTTCCTGCCAAAGCAATTTTAATCGCCATCACTCTCTCCCTTTCCTTTCTTTACTCCATCTCAATACAGTCCGCATCGTCTTTTCGCAAAGACAATTCATATCCGCGGATCGTGATCTCGACCGGATCACCAAGTGGAGCCACCTTGCGTACATAAACCTGGCTGCCTTTTGTAATTCCCATATCCATGATACGGCGTTTTAAGGCCCCCTCGCCATGAAGTCGTTTCACTTTTGCAGTCTCACCCACGGCAATATTTCGCAATGTCTTCATTTTCCCTCTTCCTCCTTTAGACCATGATCTTGTTTGCCATCTCTTTGCTGATCGCGACTCTGGAATCTTTGATGCTTACGATCAGATTTCCATTTAACTGAGAAATCACCCGCACTTCTCCTCCGGCTACAAATCCAAGAGTTTCCAGGTGACGTTTCACTTCACTGTTTCCTCCGACTTTCTTAATATAATTGATTTCGTTTGCTGCTGCCATCGTCAAAGGCATCATAATCTCTCCTTTCCAATCACTACTAACTTTTATATTTTAAAACTATTATACGTTAGGCATTTCTAACAATATTCAGTTTACTCTTATCCCTTTCATTTGTCAATCTCTTTTTTATGTTTTCTCTCAGATCATGCCCTTCATGCACTGTTCCGGATTAAAAGAAATAGATACCACTTTCCGGTCATGAAGATATCCGCATGCCTGCAGCCCCTCTTCTACGATAGCTTTCCATTTCTGGGGAGAAATCCGGCACACGCTTTCATCATCCAACACAACAACGCAGGCATCTTCTTTCGGACAAGCTCCGGGACATTCTACTTTATACATGTTTCTTCTGCTGATCGCTCCGATTTCTTCCAGCATATTTATTATTCTGTATACCGTGGCAATCCCAATCTTCTCATCCATTCTGACAGCTTTATAATAAATTTCTTTACAGCTGGAGCACTCATTTTCTAAAATGATGTCAATGAGCGCCAATCTTTGCTTTGTAATCCTGCATCCCTGCTCTTTCAATCTCTGCAAAATCATCTCTCTTTGCATTTTCACATCATTCACAGTCCGCTCCCCTTTCCTTTTGAATCTGTTACTGACTATTTTTTCTCATTAGTTAGTATATTCTAACATTCATAAGTTGTCAATAACATTATAGTGTTTGCCGTCTCTTCTAAAATATGATATACTAAAGACAATTTAACGAGAAACGAGGTGCATACATTGAAGACAAACGAATCTGCAGAAAATTATCTGGAAACGATTCTGATCTTAAGTCAGAAACGTCCGGTTGTACGCTCTGTTGATATCGCTGAAGAACTGGGATTCAAAAAATCCAGCGTCAGTGTTGCCATGAAGAATCTTCGTGAGAAAGAACATATCACGGTTACGAAGGAAGGATTTATCTATCTTACCGAATCAGGAAAAGCCATTGCCGATATGATTTATGAGCGTCACAAGCTTCTGACTGCATGGCTGACACAACTTGGGGTAGATGAAGCTATTGCCGCAGAAGATGCCTGCCGCATGGAACACATCATCAGCAAAGAAAGTTTTGAAGCGATCAAAAATCATATTGAATCACACAGCAGACCATAAAAAACATCTGTGAAGAACTTTATTTTTTGTTCTCCACAGATGTTTTTTAGTATACCGTCATTGCATATTTCCCTGTCTGATCATAAATTTCCTCTACCCGCTCAAGAGATTCCTCTACTTTCCCCTTCAGGGGATCAAACAACGTCACGCTTTGCTTTTCCAGATTGTATCCACCAAGCACCACACAGTGTTCATTCCAGTACCATCGATATGAATCCCCTCCATACTCTACACTCTGGCTCGAAAAATAGGGATCTTCCAGATCTGATGTCAGCCACAAAAGCACCGGATTTCCAGCTGCCACATACGGAAACAGCTCCTCCAGACTCAGCTTGCTGACATCATACGCTGTATGCTGCTGATATCGCTGTTTCAAAAAGCGGTTTGCCGTATTTACAAGTCCTGGCGGATAGATGCCCACTCCTCCATACGTAGAGGGATCTCCCACATACCCGGATGCATAGTTGTCCCGATTGTAGATCAGATATTCTTCTGCAATCGTGGTTTTTTCGATTGGATATCCTTTCTGTTTCAAAACCATGGTCAGCGCAACACTTTCACACCCGGTCGGTAGTTCCGGCTTCTGCAGGATCACTTCCATTTCGATCTGTGCCTGCTTGGGCAGCTCTCGTCTTTTTTCTTCGATCTTTTTTTCTGCGATTTCTGTCTGCGTCTGTTTCTGGATCACCAGCTGTCTGGCAGACGCCTCCTGCGCTTCTTCTTTTTCCTGCGCTTTTTTCTCACATCCGGTCATAAAAAGTGCTATCGCAAATAGTACCAGAATCAATCCAGCCATATTCTTTTTCATAATCTGTCCTTTCTTTTTACAGATATTGTGTCCAGATTTCCAAAAAGAACTTATGCGACAGCACCTAAATCCTAATTTTCAGTTTTTCCCAGTCGTTTGTACATGGTCTTTTGTACCGCATTCAAAATGTTTTCATATCCGGTACAGCGGCACAGGTGTCCGGATAAAAGTTTCCGTAATTCTTCTCTTGTATATTCTTTGCCTGACTCTAAAATCTCCACTGCACTCATGATCACTCCCGGTGTGCAGAATCCGCATTGTACCGCAGTCTCATCAATAAACGCCTGCTGGATATCTGACAACTCTCCATTCGGTCCCAGAAGGCTCTCCAGTGTCCGGATATTTTTCCCGTCTGCCCATACTGCCAGATAAATACAGGAGTTAAAACACTCGCCGTCAATGATCACATTACAGGCTCCGCATTCTCCGACTTCACAGCCTTTTTTTACACTGGTCAGCCGATAATCATTTCTCAGCATATCCGTCAGTGATGCGCGGACATCCACCATGGTCTCCCTGTATTCTCCGTTGATGGTGCATTTTACCAATTTATACTGCTTCTCACTCATGGATGACACCTCCTGTCCTGACAATCGCCTCTTTTAAAGCGCGCTGACATAAAACTCTTGCGATATGCTCCCGAAATGCCTTGCTGGCTCTCCAACTGTCTCTTGGATGGATATCAAAAAGCACCTGCTCTGCAATCTCCTCCAGTATCCGTGCAGATACTTCTTTTCCTCGTCCTGCCTCTTCTGCATGGACTGCACGCATCGGGATCGGTCCCGCCACACCATACGCAATCCTGACATCCTCTATCACCGTCTTATCTTCTGAAAGCTTTACATTGGCAGAACATCCGAGGGTTGCGATATCCATGGCGTTTCTCATGGCATATTTAATATAATGTCCCCGGTATCCCTGATATGATTGTTTTGGAATCAAAATCCCGGTCTGAAGCTCTCCCTGTCTTATATCCACTTTTCCGGCTTTGATATAAAACTCTCGGATGGGAAGTCTTCTGATGCCTTCCGGGCCTGTCAGTTCTATGATCGCATCCAACGCAAACAGCGTAGATGCCGAATCTGCGGAAGTCACACCATTACATGTGTTTCCTCCGATAGTCCCGATATTGCGGATCTGAGGACCTCCCACCATATCCACCGCTTCCCCAAGGACGGGAATATATTTCTGGATGAGTTCATTTTTTGTGATATGGGAAAAACTGGTGAGTGATCCGATTCTGAGCGTCTCATCTTCTTCCAGACTCACTCCTCTTAATTCATCCAGCCCATAAATACTGACAAGTTCCACTCCTGCCCGCTTTCCCTCACGGATCTGGACCAGCACATCACTTCCCCCTGCAATGATCTGTGCCTGCGGATGCTCTGTCAGAAGGCGGATGGCATCCTGTACATTTTCTGCTTCATAGAGCGCTTTGATATCATACATATTCGTTCACGACCTTTCCCCATTAAATCAATCCGTCTTCCCGGAATTTTGCAAACAGCCTGTGCGGATTCAGCGGAAGCTCATTGAGCCCGGATCCGGTTGCATTTAAAATCGCATTGCGGATTGCCGGCGCAACCGAACATACCGGCGGTTCTCCGAGAGCTTTCGTTCCGTAAGCACTGGTGGGCTCATAATTTTCCACAAACTCCCCGTGCAGATCGGGATGATCTTCAAATGTCGCCATCTTATAGTCCAGAAGATTATTGTTCAAAGGTTTTCCCGTTTTCTCATCAAATTTCAGCTCTTCGGAAAGTCCGAATCCAATTCCCATACTCATGCCTCCATGCACCTGCGCTTCCGCCAGCGCCGGATTGATCAGCCTTCCGCAGTCATGTACATTGACGATATTCGTCAGTGTGGCCCGGCATCCCGGAATATCTACCTCTACTTCCGCAAAGGTACAGCCGAAAGAGTAGGCATTATTTTTGATCTGATAGGTACTCTCTGCCGTGAGATGTCCGCAGTTAGTCAGGCTGTAGAGTTTTTCTGTTGCCAGCTCACCCAATGACATCAGAACACTGCCGTCTGTCGTACGCACAATGTTTCCATCTATAATATCCAGATTTTCTTTCATCTGCCGCGTCATCTCCACTGCCGTATCCAAAACATGACTTTTTAACAGCTCTGCTGTCTGCCGAATGGAAAATCCAGCCATATAGGTCTGCCTGGACGCATAGGCTCCAAGACCAAACGGTGTGATATCCGTATCCTGCATGGTCATCACATGAACCATATCAAACGGAATCCCCAGTGTCTCTGCCGCCATCTGCGCAAATGCAGTATCTGCGCCCTGTCCAATCTCCGTCTCCCCTACCTGCACCTGAATCGAACCGTCCTGATTCATGACCATACGGCAGGAGGATGTCTCCAGAGAAATCGGCCAGACACCGGTATTGTACCAGAATGCCGCCATTCCGATTCCTTTGCGGATATCCCCGGTTTGTTGTGCATATTCTCTACGTTTTCGCTCATAATCTACACTGACACTGCCTTTTTCCATGCATTCTCTGAAGGTATCATAATAATTGACATTTTTTGAAAATCCATCCGTATATCCTTTTGGCATCAGATATTTCCAGCGATATTCATACGGTGGAATCCCAAGTTTCACCGCAATGTCATCCGTATGGCTTTCCATCGCAAACATCGCCTGCGGAATTCCATAGCCGCGCATAGCTCCGGATACCGGTTTGTTGGTAAATACCGTGTACACATCTCCCTCAAAGTTCTCACACGGATACAGCTGCGGGAAAGATCCAAGAGCCTTTGCTCCAATGCTGTGTCCATGAGATGCATACGCCCCCTGATCGGAAAAGCACTCCGCTTTTCTTGCAGCGATCTCACCATTTGGACGCACATAAGAGATCAGATGTGTCCTGATAGCATGGCGTACCCGGTTACATACAAACGTTTCTTCCCGTGACACATCCAGCTTTACAAGCCGCCCGCCGACTGTCTGTGACAGATATGCACACAATGGTTCATATAGAATGTCCTGCTTGTTTCCAAAACCGCCTCCTATGTATGGCTTGATCACTCGCACATTTCCCCATGGGATTCCAAGCGCCTGCCCGACAACCCGCCTGCAGATATGAGGAATCTGCGTAGAAGAGACGATCACGTACCTGCCCTGTTCCATATACGCATAACAGATAAAATTCTCGATATGACAATGCTGCACGGTCGGTGTCTGATACCAGCCCTCCACTTTGATCAGCCCCGGCTCTTCTTTTGCTTTTTCAAAATCCCCTTTGTGGATCGAAGTGTGTTTCAATACATTTCCCGGATAGTTTTCATGAAGCTGCGGAGCGTCCTCTTCCATTGCCTTTTGTACATCCAGCACAAACGGAAGGGGATCATACTCCACCTTGATCAGCCGCAGCGCCTGAGCTGCTGCCACTTCATTCTCCGCAACAACTGCTGCCACATCATCCCCGTAAAACCGCACATGCTCCGTTAAAAGCAGGCGGTCTTTGACATCCTGATGTGCAGGATCCGTAGACCACGGATGTCCCGCGGTCGGGAAATAATATTTCGGCACATCAAAGCAAGTCACGATCTTTACAACCCCGGGAAGTTTTTGCGCCTCACTGGTATCCACTGATCTTACGATTCCATGAGCGATATCCGCATGCAGTACCCGCGCAATATAAGCGCTTTTATCACACAGATCCTCCGTATATTTTGCCCGTCCGGTCACTTTTTCCAAAGCATCCACTCTCGTTACACTCTTGCCGACCACATGTTCTCTTTCCTCCATGATACGTCACCTCCGCAATTTATTTTGACATTCCCAATTTTTATTGCAGACAGATTTCTCTGCCTCGCACGTATTCGCACGTACTTCTCTCTCATCTGCCAGATAAATCATTCTCTCCAGACGTGCTCTCACATCCAGATTTTGCGAATGCACAATTCTTGTGTCATCCAGGACAACTGCATCCAGTTCAAATCCCGGTTCAAAGCTTCCCACATTTCCAAAGAATTCACCGCCGCCTTTTGTGGCAATGTAAAATACTTCCTCCAATGTCAGTGGTTTTAAACTGTCATCCTGCATCCTCCAGCGCAGCTTGGAAGCCTGAATTGCAAGCGCCATTGCTTTGAACAGATTTTCTGTGGAGCCCCCTGCCACATCACTTCCAATTCCCACATGCATTCCTTCCTCCAGGAATGTCCGAACCGGCGCCACCCCCGATGACAAGTTCATATTGGATTCCGGACAATGGGCGATAAATACTCCGTTTTCTTTCATTCGCTGCCGCTCTTCTTTTCCGGAATACACACAGTGCGCCATTACGGTTTTGCAGTCTGCCCCAAACAATCCAAATCTGTCATAAGCATCCCCGTAAAACTCCGACCACGGGCAAAGCTCCTTCACCCAGGCAATCTCTCCCGGATTTTCTGATAAGTGTGACTGTACCGGAATCTGGTAATACATCTGAATTTTCTTTAAATTCTCCATCAGTTCATCACTGCAGCTCGGTGTAAACCTTGGCGTCAGAATCGGCATGGTATTCTGATATTTTTTATGCAATACATCCTTGATCCATTCCACTGTCTGAATCCCTGATTCTTCTGCCGATTCCTCTCTGAGATAATCCGGACAGTTGCGATCCATATTCACTTTTCCCACATACGTCACCAGTCCGCTTTGTTCCAGCTGATCCATTAAAAGCAGTGTGGCGTCTCTGTGGATCGTTCCAAAAATACATGCTCTTGTCGTTACACTTCTCTTTAGATTGTCAGTAAAGATACGATATGCACGCCGGGCATACTCCAGATCCTGATATTTTGCCTCCTCCGGAAACGTATTCGTCTCCAGCCATTCCAAAAGCTCCATATCCATTCCCATTGCCCGGAATGTATACTGCGGAGCATGCACATGCAGATCTGTCAGTCCCGGAATAATCAGACACTCCCCATAATCAGATACCGATACCTGTGCATATTCTGGAGGCACTTTCTCAAAAACCCCCTTGACCAGACCGCTTTCGCTGATCAGATAGTGATCCTTTAAGATCCTTAGTTCATCTTTATTTTTGCTGTATACAACATTCCCTTTTAATATAAAAACAGGTTCATTCATTGACTGACCTCCTACTCTTTCCGCCCGACTACAGACCGGGACTTTCCCATCCCACTCTGCTTATAGTCAGCTGTTTGCGGCAGCTGGTAGATACGTCCAACCAATTATGAACCTATATAAGCACCATTTTATGCAATTCGCACAATTATTGCTTTCACTATGTTAAATTTATATTAACATTCCCTATTTTGAATGTCAACAGCTCTTCCATGAAAAATGAATCCGGTATACGAAGTTACTGTGAACAGTAACGGATACTAAACTCGTTCCAGCATTACTTCAATCCGTCCACCGCAGACCATCCCTTCCTCTTCTGCAGCTTCCCTTGTCATATCCACCATACAAATCTGAAACCGCACTTTTTCTTCCCGCATCATCAGCAGTGCTTTTGTGATCACATCACTTTCCGCGCATCCGCCTCCGATCGTGTCGATCAGTGTTCCATCCTCCAGGATCAGCATTTTTGTTCCCACGCCTCTCGGTGCAGATCCTTTTCTGGAAATGATCGTTGCAAGTACTTTTTTCTGCTTTTTACAGTCCTCATCACACAGCGCCTCCAACAATTCTTTGGAATATCCGCATCCTTCTGCTTTTTCATGTTTCACCTGAATGATTTCTGCCATAACAGACACCGCAATTTCTTCCGGTGTCTCAGCGCCGATCTTCAGACCAATCGGTGTGTACACCTCATCCAGCTTCTCACGTTCATGTCCCTGCTCAAAAAGCTCTTCTTTGACGATCGCCACTCTGCGGCGGCTGCCCATCATTCCAATATAAGCATTTGGCTTCTCTACGATTGCTCCCAGACACACTTCATCATACCGGTGTCCTCTTGTCAAAATAATAAAATATGTATCTTCTCCTCCTGATATGCGTTCAAGTCCATGCTCAAAAGAATCGCAGATCACCACATCCGCGCCTGCCACTCTTGCATTGTCCGCAAATTTGGGACGATCCTCAAGAACCGTCACCTGAAATCCCAGCATTTTCCCCATCCGGATCATAGGTATGGACACATGACCGCCTCCGCAGATCACCAGCCTGGGCTGAGAACCTGCACGCTCACAAAACACTGCATGTCCCTCATATTGCTCCACCGGCTCTGTCACAAGTAATTTCTTTCCTGCCGATTCTCCCTCTAATACTGTCATAACAACACAGGAACCACTCTGCATTTTTTCTGCGAGAGAATTATAAAATTCACTCATCCTTTCACGCTCCTTTTTCATTACCCTTTCCCGAACCCGCAATTTGGAAACGTACACACCTCGCAGGACAGACACAGTCCTCCTTCTCCGAGTCTGTAAAAATCCTGATCCTGCAGCCGTTCTCCTGCCACCAGTCTTGGCAGTACCAGATCGAAGATTGTACGCCTTGCATACATCACGCAGCCCGGCAGGCCCATGATCGGAATCTCACCTTTATAGGCCAGCATAAACATCGCACCAGGCAAAACCGGGGCGCCATATGTGATCACTTCATCGGAAGCATTGCGGATTGCCAGCGGTGTCTTATCATCCGGATCGACACTCATTCCTCCGGTACACACAACCATCTGCGCACCTTTTTTGATCCAGTCATTGACTGCCTCTGTCACCATATCCGGTTCATCATTGCAGATTGTATTTCCAAGCACTTCTACTCCATATTCTTCCAGCTTCTGCCGGACCACCGGAGTAAATTTATCCTGAATCCTTCCGTGATATACTTCACTTCCGGTTGTCACGATCGCTGCTTTTTTCTTCTGAAACGGAAGGAGCGCAAAAACAGGAGTCTCTCCTGCTATCTCCTTTACCTGTTTCATTTTTTCTTCTTCGATCACCAGAGGGATCACACGCATTCCTGCGATCTTATCGCCATTTTTCACCGGAAAATTTCCGTGTCGGGAAGAAATACACATCTGTCCCATGGCATTGATCCTACACAGTTTCTCCTTGTCCACTTTCAGAACCCCGTCACACTGTGCCGTCAGCTCGATTTTTCCTTCTTTTGGCTTTGACGCATCCATCTGTGCATTCTGGCACACGCTGCGCAGGATCTCTGCCGCCTCATCTTCATGAAGCATCCCTTCTTGTTTTTCCCACACATACAGATGCTCTTTTCCAACGGAAAGGAGAACCGGAATATCCTCCCTTGTCACTACATGTCCTTTTCTAAAAACCGCATCTTTTACTACCCCCGGGATGATCTGCGTAATATCATGGCAAAGCATACAGCCCACTGCATCCTCGGTCTTGATCAGTTTCATACTTCTAAACACCTCTCTTTTCAATGCTTATAAGGAAATTTTCTCCAGATCACGCATCCACACTTGGGCACACGCATCGCTTGGCATTCTCCAGTCTCCTCTTGGTGAGAGTGCCACTGTCCCGATCTTCGGTCCGTCCGGCAGACAGGAGCGCTTAAACTGTTGGTTGAAAAATCGTCTGCAGAATGTTGTCAGCCATTTTAAAATTGTTTCTTTCTCATATACCCCTTCAAATGTCTGCATTGCAAGCCGATAGATCTTACCCGGCTCATATCCGAACCGCAGCATGAAATACAGATAAAAATCATGCAGCTCATATGGTCCCACCAGATCCTCAGTCTTTTGTGCGATATCCCCGTCTTTTGGAGGAAGCAGTTCAGGGCTGACCGGCGTATCCAGTACATCATAAAGGACTTCCTGCAATTTTGGATCCGCAGTCACGTCTGCCGCATATTTGACAAGATGACGCACCAGCGTCTTCGGTACAGAAGCATTCACTCCGTACATCGACATATGATCTCCATTGTAGGTTGCCCATCCAAGCGCCAGTTCTGACATATCTCCGGTTCCGATGACCATTCCGTTTGTCGCATTTGCAATATCCATCAATACCTGCGTACGCTCTCTCGCCTGCGCATTCTCATACGTTACACTGTGGTCTTTCGGATCATGTCCGATATCCTGAAAATGAAGACTTACGGAATCTGCAATTTTCACTTCCCGCAGCGTCGCTCCGAGCTGTTCTGCCATTTTGCAGGCATTCCGATACGTTCTGTCCGTTGTTCCAAAGCAAGGCATGGTGATCGCAAGAATCTCTTTTTTATCTTTTCCGATCATGTCAAACGCTTTTGCTGTCACAATCAATGCCAATGTGGAATCCAATCCCCCCGAAATACCAACTACCGCCGTGTTTGCGTGGGTATGGAGCAGACGTTTTTTGAGCCCCATTGCCTGGATTGTCAAAATCTCTTCGCATCGCAGAGCACGTTCTTTTTCATCCTGCGGCACGAACGGCTTTTTCGGAAACTCTCTTGTCAGTTTTGTCTCGCACACATCCAGAGGAAATGAGATTCTTGGCAGCACTTTCTCTTTTTCCATCGTAAATGTCGTGTTTTTCCGACGCTCACCGACAATCCTTTTGATATCCAGTTCTGTATAAATGATCTGATTTTCAAATCGCTTTGACTCTGCCAGGATACTGCCGTTTTCTGCGATCAGATTGTGTCCTCCAAATACAAGATCCGTCGTGGATTCCCCTTCGCCTGCATTTGCATAAATATATCCCGCGATCAGTCTCGCTGACTGTCCTTTGATAAGATCCCGTCTGTAGCTGTCTTTCCCGATCGTCTCATCACTTGCCGAACAGTTAACGATCACGGTTGCACCTTCCATTGCCGCACGGATGCTCGGCGGAATCGGCGACCACACATCCTCACAGATTTCCGCCGATACGATCAGCTCTTCCATAGAGGATGCCTGAAACAAAAGCCCCGGACCAAACGGCACTTTTTTACCGTTAAACAGGATTTCTCCCGGCACATCCGGTCCTGCCGTAAACTGACGCATCTCATAGAACTCACCATAGTTCGGAAGAAATGTCTTTGTCGTCAGTCCCAGGATTTCTCCCCTGCAAAGAGCTGCTGCCACATTGTAGAGCTTTGCATCCACCACAAGCGGCACGCCCACAAACACAAGCATGTCCTTCTCTCTTGTAAACTCTGTGATTTCAAGCAGTGCCTGTTTTGCTGCCTGCAAAAGTACATCCTGTGTAAACAGATCCCCGCATGTATATCCTGTGACACACAATTCTGGAAATACCACGATCTTTGCCTGATTGTTCTGTGCTTCTTCAATGGCACTGCATATCTGTTTTGTATTAAACGGCACGTCCGCCACCCGGATATCCGGTGTGGCAGCTGCCACTTTGATAAATCCCTGTTTCATTCTACTGCCTCACTTTCCCTATTTGGACACATCACTTCTATCTGCTTTTTTTCAAAAGTTCCTTCAGCTCGTCTACAGAAAATGTATAGGCGGTATTACAGAAATGACATTTTACTTCGATATCCTTTCCATCGTCGATCATCTCCTGAATCTCTTTTTTCCCGACACTGATGATTGCTTTTTCAATCCGTTCTTTAGAACAGTTGCAGTCAAATTTTGCAGGAAGTGTATCTGTGATCTCTACATCCAATCCCTCCAGAACGTGGTTCAGCATTTCTTCCGGTGTATGGCCATTGTCGAGCATTGCTGTCACAGACTGAATATTCTTGATGTTTTCTTCCAGCTTGCTGAGCACTTCCTCCTCAATAAACGGCATCACCTGTACGATAAATCCACCTGCGCATCGCACGGTATTGTCCTTTTCCATCAGCACACCCAGACCCACAGAAGACGGCACCTGCTCAGAGGTTGCAAAATAATAGGTCAGATCTTCTGCGATCTCTCCTGTCTGCAAAATCGTCTGTCCGGAATATGGTTCTTTGAGTCCCATATCCTTGATCACATTTAAAAATCCTGGTCCAAGCGCACCGCCTACATCCAGTTTTCCGTTCTTCGGCGGAAGCATCACATCCGGGTTGTGTACATATCCTTTCACTTCCCCCTTACTGTCTGCTGTCACTGTCATCCCTCCGATCGGACCTCCGCACTGCACCTGCAGCGTCAAAACATCCGTCGGATTCTTCATCATACTTCCCATCATCGCACCTGCTGTAAGAAGTCGTCCAAGTGCTGCTGTCGCAACCGGACTTGTATTATGCCTTGTTCTTGCCTCTTCCACAAGCTCTGTTGTTGATGCCGCAAACGCACGGATCTGCGCATTCGCTGCTGTTGCTCTTACAATATAATCTTTCATCTTATCTCTCCTGTTTCTTCTATTATAATGATTCTATTCTGCTTTTTTCACAGGTACCTTTCCCTGCTCTCTGGCGATCACATAGATTCGTTCACTGTTCTTAGAAGGCGGTTCTTTTGTAAACGCTTCGTATGCAGTCACAAACTGCAGTCCGGATTCTTCCACAATCCTTGTGATCTCTTCTAACGTATATGCTCTCTGGAAATGTGTCTCCCGGAATCTGCGATAGAGATCACCCTCTGTCTCACTTTCCGCATCTTCTCTGATGAACAGATTCAGTTCGTATTCATTGATCCGCTCTTCCTCATAATAATAATTATCCCAGATAAAACTGCAGTCCTCTCTGGATTCTGCAATGGTCTGATCCCCCAGAACCTCCCGGTACTTGTATTCTGTATTAAAATCAAAAATAAAAATTCCGCCCGGATCCAGATAATTATTCACCCAGCGAAATACCTGCTTCAATTCTTCCGGCTCTGTAATGTAATTCAGAGAATCACAGATACTAAATACCGCACCCACAGTACCATACAGTTCAAACTCCCGCATATCCTGAAGAAGATATAAAATCTCATGTCCTGACTTGATCTGCTTTTCTCTGGCGATCTCCAGCATTTCCTCGGAATTGTCCACTCCGATCATATCGTAGCCATCTGCTGCAAGAAGTTCCGTCATGGTTCCTGTTCCACATCCCAGATCAAGCACCAGACCGTCCTGCACGCCATACTCTTTTAACAATTCCTCCAGATAGCTTTTCCATTCTTCATATGGAATATTATCCATAAAGGTATCATACACTGCCGCAAAACTTGTATATGCATCCATTTTTCTGCTCCTTTGCTGATTCCTGTTGTTTCATTTTAGCATAACAAGGTGAAACTGTAAATCAATAACCCCTGTTTCCGTTACTGTTCGCAAATGTTCTGTTCCTGTTCACAGTAACAATATTCTTGACATCCTGTCTTTTTTTGAGATAGAATAAAAGCGAAAATTTGCTGCACACACCGTCATTGCTACAACAATGACGCTTTTTCTTTTGCAGATATTTTTAATACACGACAAAAGGTGGTGAGGTTATGGACGCTGGAGCCAGTCATCCTTCGGGATTTTTCAGAAAATTAAATAGAAAAAGGAGAGTAATGAACTATGAACAAAGAAATTTTTGTAAAACTCCTTGCGCAGCGCCAGTTCAAAGCTGTCAGAAGCATTCTGGATGTGATGAACGAAGTGGATATAGCCTCACTTCTTTCCGATCTGGAAGACAAAGAACTTGCACTTGCTTTTCGTCTCATTCCAAAGGATAAAGCCGCAGAAGTATTTGCCAATATGAATAATTCCATGCAGACTTATCTGGTAGAGATGTTTTCCGAAAAGGAGTTAAAAGAACTGCTCGATGACCTTTACATGGATGATACAGTGGATCTGCTGGAGGAACTTCCAGCTAATCTTGTCAATCGTATTCTGGACACTGTCAATCAATCTGACCGGAATCTGATCAATCAGCTTCTCAATTATCCGGATGACAGTGCAGGAAGTATTATGACGACTGAATACGTCGATATCCGGGAGACAATGACCGTTGCCCAGACCATGGCACATATCAAAGAGACCGGAATCCACAAGGAGACGATCTATACCTGCTATGTCACCGATCAGCGCAGACTGCTTGGAATCGTCAGTGCAAAAGACCTGATGACGACAGCTGATGACATTCTGATCCGGGATCTGATGCAGACAGAGATCATCTCCGTCACAACGCACACTGATAAAGAAGAAGTCGCACAACTGTTCACTAAATACGATTTTCTTGCCATTCCTGTTCTGGATCAGGATGAACGAATGGTTGGTATCGTCACATTCGATGATGCCATGGATGTTATGGTAGATGAAGCGACTGAAGACATTACCAAAATGGCTGCCATGAGCCCGAGTGAAACGACTTATTTTGATACTTCTGTTGCTGCGCATGCCAAACATCGGATCGCCTGGCTTTTGATCCTGATGTTTTCCTCTACCATCACCGGAAGTATCATTACCAAATATAAAAATGCATTTGCCGCAATCCCGCTCCTTGTATCCTTTATTCCCATGTTGATGGATACCGGCGGAAACTGCGGTTCTCAGAGTTCTACATTGATCATCCGCGGAATTGCACTCGGCGAGATTCGTTTTTCTGATCTGTTCCGGGTCATGTTTAAAGAATTCCGTGTTTCCCTGATCGTAGGTGTAGTACTTGCACTCGCCAATGGACTTCGTATTCTGATCATGTATCGAAATGCCGGACTTGCGCTGGTAATTGGACTTTCTCTTGTAGCTACTGTCATCATCTCGAAACTGATCGGCTGTCTGCTTCCATTGTTTGCAAAAAAACTGCATATGGATCCGGCCATTATGGCATCCCCGCTGATCACAACACTGGTCGATACCTGTTCCATTTTGATCTATTTCAATATTGCGACAAGAATCTTCCAGTTATAAAAATGGAGGACCGTCTCAAACGGTTCCTCCTCTTTTTTATGCTTCTATAATCTCTCCCATACTGATGGTTTTCTTCAACTCATAATTTCCATCCTGAGAATTTTCTAAAATCACGAAATCTGCATCTTTTCCGACTGTGATCTCACCTTTTTGTGTCAGTCCGAATTCTTTTGCCTGGTTTCCGGAACTCATCTGCACTGCCTCTTTTAAAGAAGCATCCGTAAATTTCATGATATTTCGGAACGCATCAATATACGTAAGAACACTTCCTGCAATCGTGCCGTCTTCCAGTCTCGCTGTGCCGTCTTTGACATAAACGGTCTGACCGCCCAACTCACTCTTTCCTTCCGGCATTCCTTTTGCACGCATAGAATCTGTAATCAATTCGATTCCGTCACTGCCTTTTACTTTGTATGCCATGTATACCATCTTTGGTTTAATATGGATTCCGTCACAGATCATCTCAGCTTTCACACCATCTGTCAAAAGTCCATATCCTGTCACACCCGGTTCTCTGTGGTTGAGCCCTCTCTGCGCATTATAAAGATGTGTCACATGACATGCACGACAGCCACAAAGCTGATCATAAGTCGCGTTAGAATGCCCCGCACTTGGCACGATTCCATTGGCAAGACACCAATCCTCAAATTCTGTATCCGCTTCTTCCGGAGCATAAGTCACGATTTTAATCCGGTTTCCGCTCAGTTCATTCCAGTGTTTTAAGACTGCTGCATCCGGCTTCTGGATATAAGATGCATCCTGTGCACCCTTGTAATTCACGGAAATAAACGGTCCTTCCAGATGGATTCCCTGAATGATCGGGTTCTTCTCTGCCGCTGCTTTGATATTCTTCATGGCACTTTCAATATTCTCTGAAGTCTGCGTCATCGTCGTGCAGAAATAAGAAGTAATTCCTTCTTTTGCAGCCATCTGTCTGACCATCCAGTCAATCTCATCTGCCGATGCATCCATGCTGTCCAGACCATATCCTCCATGGCTGTGTACATCAATGAATCCCGGAATCAGATACATTCCTTCCACTTCTACAATCTCATCCTCTTCTCTTGACACAAAATTCTGCATGGAGCCTACCTCGGCGATCGTCTTTTCATATCTTACAAATCCATCCTCAATTACTCCATTCCCCGTATAGATTGTCTTATTTTTTATTACTTTCATCACATTTTTTGCACAGCCGCCCCAGACTGGTCCTGTGCACTCCTTTCTGGTCTTTCTGATGTTTATCATAATACCAGACAGGTATTCTGTCAAAGTAATCTTGCAAGATTTATCATTTTATCATCCGATATTCCATCATCTCATATGCAATATGGCAGCCCTCCTGAATCTCCGGAGGGAGCAGTGCCATTGCCACACACTTTTCTTCTGCATTTTCATCTTCCAGTTTTTGCAGATACGCATACTCTCCGTCTATTCTGATCACTCTGTAATCAATTCTCTCAAACATGTAAATTCTCCTTCCTTTTTTGTTATTGTTCACAGTGACTTTTTTCAAGCATATACAGTCCTGCGGGAACCGCAAAACTGATTCCTGCCAGACAACACAGGCCGACAACCAGCCAGATCAACGGATATTGAAATACAAAATACGAAAGTTTTGTTTCCATATACGTTTTGATCCATTGTAACATGACACTTCCAATTGTCACAAGCAGAACTGTCACCGCACAAAAATAGTATCCGCCTTCCATCATGAAAAGCATACGCTTCTGCCGTTTCGTCATTCCCACACTTTCCATGATCCCCAGTTCCTTTTTTCTGGAAAGGATTCCTGTAACCACGATATTTAAGTAATTCGTCACTCCTGCCATCAGCAGCACAATACTGATACTTCCAAAAATAATCCGATTTCCCTGGATATAATCTTTGGCATTTTCCAGTAATTCCGACTTGCTGATACAGAAGATTCCCGCTTCTCCACTCTGATCCTCTACTCCTGCTGCGGACACGTTTCCCCGCCTTTTGTTTTCTTCCTCAAATATTTGTAATTTCTTTCCGAACCTCTGCCTCTTTTTTGTTTTCTACATTCAGTTCCATGTAAAGCGTCTTTTTCTCTGTCGGAATCTTTGCAAAGCCTTTCTCACTGATCAGAAAATAAATACTTCCTCCGCTTCCATGCCACGTCTGACGGATATCTGGAAATCCTTCTGCCCGGTTGTCCAGATATCCGCTCAGACAAAATGCCGGCGACTGTTTTCTCTGCATATTTTCTGCTTCTGTCTGCTCATCCCACTATATTGGTTACCGAAGTTTTAAAGTTCTTCGATAAATTTTTTCAGCTTTTCAAGAATTTTGTTTCTTCTTTTGATTAAAGCCGGATGTGTAATACTTTTGAGCTTTGCTACTGAACGAACAGTTTCATCATTGAAATACAAGCGTTCAATAATATCTCTTTCTTCTGCATTGAGCCTTGTTATAGCACTTCTTACTGCTTCAATCATCATCTGTGTTTCAACAATCTTTTCTACATCAACACTTTCATCAACAATATTATCTGTAAAGTGTCCGTCATGATCCAATGCTGAAAAAAGAGCAAGTGGTTTTTCCTGTCCACCTGCTCTAAATACTTCTCGTGTTCTTTTTCTCGCCAGTAGACTATATAGTGTCTGCTGAGCAAACTGAAAACACTTGATTTTACTGACTTTTGCCCCATTTTCTGGTATAATGATTGCAAGGATTTTGACAAAAACAAATCGTTTTTCTTGCAGTTTTCTTACAGATTTTAAGTATAAAGGGGCTAAAACAATGTACAAACCGATCGACAAGTTACAGCATTCATTCCTCGATTTCAACCAACCTATGGGACTCCACATGAATCCGGATAACCGCTGGGTCAGACTGGCTGACCGAATCCCATGGGATGAATTCGAAGTAAAATATGCCAAGCTGTTTCCAAGTGATACGGGTAATGTTGCCAGGCCTCTTCGCATGGCATTAGGAGCCTGATCATCCAGACCAAGTTCCAATTTTCCGACCGTGAGCTTGTGGAACAGATCGCTGAGAATCCGTATCTGCAATACTTTATCGGGCTTCCCGGTTTTCGGAAGAAGCTCCGTTTGATGCAAGTACACTGGTTCTTTTCCGTAAACGCATTTCAGCAGATATGCTGATGGAAGTAAATGAGTATCTTCTTGCTCACAAGGAGGCATTCTGGAATTGGCTGGATCAACAGCGCCCAAACAAGGGAACCCGTTTGGCGAAAGCGGTGAACTTCCATGGCTAATAATAAGTCTCTATTTTTCAATAACTATTGCAAAATTATATCTTGTTTAAGAAAATATTTTAATTTTAAAGATAAAAAATTCTTCATCCTGCAATGCTTTATATTCTATATTGTAATTATTCAGAATATTACTTACAATATATAAACCTAATCCATTACTATTTTCCTTATTTAAATCAAATTTAACATCAAATATTTTATCCATATTCGAAATTTTATTGTTACCGTATGAATTCTCTATATATAACCAATCATTAACTATCCCAATATTAATTACCCCATTTACATCAGTATATTTTACCGCATTACTAATCAAATTAGATAGAATAATCTTTAAAGCTGTTTTTCCTATATAAACATTCTCATCTAATATATAATTATTGACAGTTATTTTCTTTTGATTTGCTAATATTTCATATTTTTTTAATATGTCTTCTAATGTATCATTTATTTTCAAATATTCTTCATCATTATTCAAATTTTCTATAGAATGAACTGATAATATTTGAGAAATATTTTTTGTTAAACTATCAACGATTTCAATACATTCATTAATATAAATATCTCTTTCTTTATATTTTCCAATATTGTATTTCATGTTTTCCAGTATTATTTTAAGACTAGCAAGAGGAGTTTTAAGTTCATGGGATGCACCTTTAAAAAAGTCATATTTTAACTTTTCTAATTTTAAAATTTCTTTATTTTTAAATTCCAAATCGTCAATTGTTCTTAATAAAGTAGAATACAAATCATTAATTTGTTGTTTTAATTCTCCAACTTCATCATTAGAGCTAACTTTTAAACGCGTTTTTTTATCAAGTTTCATCATTTTATCAGTAACAATTTTTATTTCTTGTATATTATTTTTTATTAATTTTGCATAAATTAAAGAAATAATAGCAGAAAATAAAATTGATATTAATAAAGAATATGGTAAAAATTTAAGGCTTAAATCTTTCGCATCTTTTTGCATATCAGCTGTAGAAACAAATTGTAGATTTGTTTTTTTACCATCATTAAGCTTTATTTCTCTTTCTTCAATTATCAAAGAATTACTATCACTTTCTAAATTAACATTTATATTATCTTTGATTTGTATTTCATTCTTATTATTTTTTTCTTTTATAAATGCTTTTATTTCACTACTCTTAGAATAAAGCTCCAAAGTTTGTTCTATATATTTTATTTCTTTTCCATTCATATTACTAGAAATTTCATTTGCCATATTATGAATCTTTTCTTTTCTCGTCTCCAAATATGTTTTTAGGAAAGATAAAAAAAACTAATGAATGAACTAATATAATTATTATTCCAAGAACAGAAAATATTTGTATGAACATTTTTGGAAATATCTTTAATTTTTTCATTTTCTCTCCAATTTATATCCTACATTTCTTATAGTAGTTATACAGTCTAATTGTAATTTTTTTCTAAGTTCTTTTATATATACATCTATTACTCGATCATAAGGAGTTTCTTCGCTATCTTTCCATACATAATCAATAATTTGCATTCTTGTTAACACTTGTCCATTATTATCCAATAAACATTTTAATACTTCTAGTTCTTTTGCATTTACATCTATTTCTTCACCATTTATTTTAGCTGTATAGCTATTAAAATTAACCGATAGATCCTTATATTCAAACTTCTCTAAATGTCCATAATTCTTCTTAATTAAAGAATCTATTCTAGCCTTTAAGACCGGCAATGAAAATGGCTTTTCTACATATCCGTCTACTAAATTAGTAAATGCATCAATTTTATATTCTTCATCACTAAATGCAGTCAAGATTAGAATTGGTAAATTGCTTTTCTTTCTAATTTCTTTCAACACTTCTAAACCATTTATAAAAGGTATCTGAATGTCTAAGATAACCAAATTTATATCGCTATTAAATTTTGACAAGGCTTCTCTTCCATCTTTAGCTTGAATAACAGTATATCCAAATTCTGAAAGATATTCACTTATTCCCTCTCTTATCATATTATCATCTTCAACAGTTAATATTTTCATATATACCTCCACTTAAGCCTCTACATTTATATTATACATCATATTATTTGATATATAAAAGCCAAAAAAATTTTTGGTGCTAAAAAGCACCAATTTTAATTATTGTCAATTAATAATTCTTTTGGATTCTTTCTTAATATATTGAATGAAGAAATAATCAATGATACAAGAAGTACTAAACTCATAAATATAACTACATAAATTATGAATTTAGGTAATACATTTATATCTAAACTTGATAATGTCTTGTTAAATCCTTCAGCTTCTGCCCCACCACCTAATTGGCTAGATGCAGATTGTCTAGCTATTTGTTTAGCTATATCACCAGTAACCTTATTCAATATATTATTCCCAAGCTTATCAGCTGTATATTGAGCTAAGAAATAAGAACCAACGAATGCGGGGATTGATATAAATACCATCTCAATTAGGAATTGACCAAAAATTTCTAATTTTGATATACCTAATGATAGTAATACTGCTATTTCTTTCTTTCTAGCATTCATCCATAAGAATAATAATAATGAAACTACAACTCCTGCAAATATTAATGAGCCAACAAATAATTTATTTGAAATTGAGTAGATACCTGATATAGATTGTTGTAATGCAGGGTAATTTGATGAACTTTTAATCAAATTATATTCTCTCCAATTTATATCTAGTGTCTGCTGATTAAGCAGCTATCTGTAACTTCCAACTCTTATATCTGTTCCGGTCATACCAGAATCGGAACAGATGCAAAAGAGCACAAAGTATTCGCCTCTGAATCTTGAACAGATTCGTCACGAATACAGATAATGCGATAGATGTCAACTGCGTTTCTTCCAGTTTTGTGGTAATGCAGCTCATACCATAACAGCGTTTGCTCAGGCTGAAGGTGCGCTCCACTTCGATTCTATCGGTATTATCCTGATACTCTTGTTTTTTATCAACTTTTGCTGTGGCGCTTGGTCTGCCCAGCTTTGGACCTGATAACCGGATCCCATGCTCCTTGCAATAATTCCTGTTTTCCCTGGTCCGGTATATCTGATCTGCCAGGACACGTTCTGGATAATAACCGGTACGCTCTTTGAAGCGTTCTATTGCTTCAATCAGGCAGGTGCTCTCGTTGTATGCCTCGAAAGATATTTTTTCGAGCGCCCATAACCTTCGCTGTCAAGACTGAGATCAAATTTTGCGCCAAATTCAACAGGTGCTTTGACCTTCCCTCTGACAATCGGCCGAAGCCATGGCTGCGAAATGCTTACAATGCGATGCTCCACAGAATGGATTCTGTTATCGTACATATACTGTTGCTGTTCATACAGCCTGATGATGGTAAGATATAGGCCGATATCCTTACCTGTCATGGCGTATCCATCACTCATGAACTGTTCCAGATAGCCAAGATCTCTTTTCACGTAGCCAAGCTGTCTGCGGAGTGCGCTGCGGATTTTCTTTGCCGTGTGCTTTCTGCTCTTGGCAAATGCAAGATACTCTTTTCTGGCACGTTTGCGGTATCTTCTTGGCAACTTAAGACCATAACATTTACAAAAACAGTAAATCATGTTTTCCAGCTTTTCTCTTGCTTCGTTCAAAAGCGAGATGTCCTGCGGATAACGTATGTTTGCAGGTGCGCAGGTTGCATCAAGTGTCAGAGTCCCTTTGTTTGTATCTTCTTTTGCAGTACCATCATCACCGGATTTTCCTACGGATGGAGGAGTATGGTCATCTTTGTCATCCTCCTTGTGAGCAAGAAGATACTCATTTACTTCCATCAGCATATCTGCTGAAATGCGTTTACGGAAAAGAACCAGTGTACTTGCATCAAACGGAGCTTCTTCCCGAAAACCGGGAAGCCCGATAAAGTATTGCAGATACGGATTCTCAGCGATCTGTTCCACAAGCTCACGGTCGGAAAATTGGAACTTGGTCTGGATGATCAGGGCTCCTAATGCCATGCGAAGAGGCTTGGCAACATTACCCGTATCACTTGGAAACAGCTTGGCATATTTTACCTCGAATTCATCCCATGGGATTCGGTCAGCCAGTCTGACCCAGCGGTTATCCGGATTCATGTGGAGTCCCATAGGTTGGTTGAAATCGAGGAATGAATGCTGTAACTTGTCGATCGGTTTGTACATTG
>ENA-OQAA01000098-OQAA01000098.1-human-gut-metagenome-genome-assembly--contig:-NODE-98-length-58647-cov-4.219327_pt1 | contig 58647 bp, 74 predicted proteins | sample MGYA00242489_ERZ504515 | MGnify/ENA primary metagenome ERZ504515 (study PRJEB26092, sample SAMD00036237) | human gut metagenome | host: Homo sapiens | study: EMG produced TPA metagenomics assembly of... | reverse complement strand
AGAGCACAGCTCCTGCGAGAAACCATGTTCTGCTCTGACATCTTGTTAGAAAAAATGGCATGCCGAAGCGTTCCACTAAAACGACCTTCGTGCGCGTTTTTCTCACGATCGGACGATTTTCCGAAAATCCTTCAGCTTTACATACATCTCATAAGAATTTTTACAGGGCTGAAGTCCCCAGATATCGATCTGATGATGACTGCACAGATTTAAAAAACGCTCCGGGGAGTATCCCTTTATTCTGATTTTTACATATCCTCTCAAAAAACGCAGGATTCTCTGCATTGCTGTTTACCTCACATTTCATATTCAAGGGTATGGATCTTCCCTGTTATTTTCATCTCATCATTCAGATAGTACTCAATCTGCAGTCCCTTTCCGTGTACCTGGATCTGCCCTTTTTTCGTCTGTACCCGGATCAGCTCTCCTGTATATTCTAAAATTCCGCGGTAATTTTCAATACTGATTTCCCCGTTTCCGATCACAGTCACGACAGATGCCCCTAACACCACATCCTTTGGCATATTTGCAGCCGCCGCAAACCGTTCTCTTAACTTTTCTTTTTCTGCTTCTCTTTTCATATTCTGCACTGCCGTTATACGCCTCTTATCCAAAATGTATGCAGAACCTCCTCTTCCTATTCGTTTCCTGTCTTTCCCGGATTTTTTGATTTTCCGCTGAACCACTTTCATTTTCTAAGATTTTCTTGCTTTACCACGCTAAAAATGCTAGAATAGAACGAACGATATTTATATTAGAAAAGAGGTATGATCTATGAATTATAAAATCACAGGATACAAACCAGAAAAATTATTTCACTTTTTCGAAGACATCAGTGCCATTCCTCGTGGCTCTGCCAACGAGAAAGCAATCAGTGACTATCTCGTGGCATTTGCCGAAAAACGAAATCTGTGGTATCACCGGGATGCACTTTTCAATGTGATCATCAAAAGCTGCAAGCGCAGGGGCTAAAGAAAAACCGGCCGTTATGCTGCAGGGGCATACGGACATGGTATGTGAAAAACTCGCAGGCGTTGCACATGATTTTACAACAGACCCTCTGGATCTGATCATAAAAGACGGCGTACTCTCCGCAAACGGCACTACCCTTGGCGGGGACAACGGAGCTGCCGTTGCATGCATGCTTGCGATCCTAGATGACGATACACTGACACATCCGGCACTGGAATGTGTGTTCACTACACAGGAAGAGATCGGATTGAACGGAGCAGAAGCACTGGATAAATCCCTTCTTTCAGCTCGTACCATGATCAATCTGGATTCCGAGGACGAGGGAGTTGCCACAGTCAGCTGTGCAGGAGGACTTCGTTTCGGTCTCACCCGTCCAATCACCCGCAGTAAAAAAGAAGGGATGCTGCTCCATCTGGAGGCGACCGGACTTCTGGGCGGACATTCCGGAACAGATATCAACAAAGAACATCAGAATGCCAATCTGTTGATGGCTCGTATGATCAATCATCTGTTCCACAATACCGATGCCCTTTTAGTTGATTTTAACGGCGGTACAAAGGACAATGCCATCCCTCGTGAGACATCCGCAACTCTGTTCTATTCTGATGAAGTTGCTGCAAAAAATGCGGAAAATCTGGCTTTGGCACTCTCTGCTGACTTTTCATCCGAGATCTGTCCGTATGAGCCGGCATTTCAGTTCCTTGTAAGCACAGAAAACGGAACTGCAGATGTGATCTCTGCCGAGGATGGAAAAGCCTTTATCACGGCAATGTGTCTTGCGCCAAACGGTGTACAATTCCGCAACATGAACCTGGACGGTTTTACAGTCACTTCGTTAAATCTCGGAATTGCAGCAACTGATGAGACAAGTGCATCCCTTGTATTTGCACCACGTTCTTCTGTTGCCACACTGATGAGCGCACTCAAAGAAAAGCTCTGCCTTCTGGCAGAAACCTTCGGTTTCGAAGTCAGCATGCACGGCGAGTATCCGGGCTGGAGTTTTGCAGAAGTTTCTCCGATCCGCGATGTTTTTGTGCAAAGCTACAAAGAACTGTTCCACGATGATCTGAAGATCGAAGCCATCCATGCAGGTCTGGAATGTGGACTTTTCTCTGATGCGATCCCTGGACTAGATGCCATTGCAGTCGGCCCTACGATCCGCGGATGCCACACACCGGATGAACATCTGCCGCTGGATTCTTTCGAACGGTTCTATGAGCTCTTGACAGATGTCTTAAAAAAACTTGCATAGACTTGTTACTGTAACCAGTAACATATCCTTATTTTTGATATTATGACATCCCCGCGTTCTCTGGTGAATGCAGGGATGCTCTGATATAATAGATTTTGCTGTAATTTCAGATGGATTGGGAAAGAGATTTTGAGAAAAGAAAGGAAAAATTTATACATGTCTGATAACAAAAATAATTTCAAGCCGTATATCCCGGCCGACCGTGTCGTACCGGAGTTCACGGTAACCTCTCTCCTGATTGGTATTCTGCTCGCCATCGTTTTCGGTGCGGCGAATGCATATCTGGGTCTGCGTGTCGGTATGACGATCTCCGCCTCTATTCCGGCGGCGGTTATTTCCATGGGAATCATCCGCGTCATCCTTCGCAGAGACTCCATTCTGGAAAACAACCTTGTCCAGACGATCGGTTCTGCCGGTGAATCCGTTGCAGCCGGAGCAATCTTTACGCTCCCTGCCCTGTTCCTGTGGGCAAAAGAAGGAACGATCGATTCTCCGAGTATGATCACAATCTTTCTTGTTGCATTAGTAGGTGGTCTTCTCGGTGTTGCTTTTATGGTTCCTCTGCGTCAGGCACTGATCGTAGAAGAACACGGCACACTTCCGTTTCCGGAAGGTACTGCCTGTGCAGAAGTTCTTCTTGCCGGAGAAGAAGGCGGAAGCAAAGCAGGTACGGTATTCTCCGGTCTGGGAATCGCTGCCGCTTACAAATTTATCGCAGACGGACTGAAAGTCTTCCCAAGTGAGATTGGATATGACATCAAAGCCTATGCCGGTTCTTCCGTTGGAGTCCAGGTACTCCCTGCACTGGCAGGTGTCGGTTACATCTGCGGACCGAAGATTTCCAGCTATATGCTGGCCGGAAGTACATTGAGCTGGTTTGTACTGATGCCTGCCATCGCACTGTTCGGTGCAGATGCACAGGCAATTTTCCCTGGGACCGATCCGATTGCCCAGATGGCTCCAAGTGATCTCTGGGGAACTTACATCAAATATATCGGTGCAGGTGCTGTTGCAACCGGTGGTGTGATCAGTCTGATCAAGAGCCTTCCGCTCATTGCGAAGACCTTTAAACAGGCAATGCAGAGTATGAAAAAGAAAAGCAGTGCTTCAGCACTGCGTACAGAGCAGGACATTCCGATGCCATTCTTACTTGTTATGATCCTGGTGATCGGAATTGCCATCTGGCTGGTGCCGGCATTCCCGGTTAATCCAATCGGCGCTCTGATCGTTATTGTATTTGGATTCTTCTTTGCAACCGTTTCTTCCCGTATGGTAGGACTCATCGGATCTTCCAACAACCCGGTATCCGGTATGGCGATCGCAACACTTCTGATCGCCACATTACTTCTGAAAGCTACCGGTACAACCGGAGTGAAAGGTATGACTGGTGCCATCGCAATTGGTGGTATTATCTGTGTCATCGCAGCGATTGCCGGAGACTGTTCACAGGATTTGAAGACCGGATTTATTGTCGGTGCAACTCCAAAGAAACAGCAGATCGGTGAGATGATCGGTGTCGTTGTTTCTGCTGCTGCGATCGGATTTGTATTGCAGCTTCTGGACAATGCATGGGGATATGGATCTGAAGCGATCCCTGCTCCACAGGCAACGATGATGAAAATGCTGGTAGAAGGTATCATGAGCGCAGAACTTCCATGGTCACTGATCCTGATTGGTGTCTGTGTAGCAATCGTCATGGAAATCCTGAAAGTTCCGGTAATGCCGTTTGCAGTCGGTATGTACCTTCCATTCAGCTTAAATGCCGGAATTATGGCCGGCGGACTTGTCCGTCTGTTCATGGACAAACGAAACGTCTCTGAAAAAGAGAAAAAGGCAAGCGTGGATCACGGAATCCTCTTCACATCCGGTCTGATCGCCGGAGAAGGATTGATGGGTGTCATCCTCGCAATCTTTGCCGTTGCAAAATTAGATAAGATCATGATCTCTCCAAAAATTCTCAATCGGAGAAATCGGAAGCTTAATTGTATTTATCCTGCTTTTATTATATCTCGCAAGAGTATGTATCAAAGGCGGAAAGAAAAGCGAATAATTTTTATTCCATTCACTGAAACAGCAGAAAACAGAAGATACGGCCTGTCGAAAGACAGGCTGTACTTATTCTTTATTATTTTAAAAAGGAGACATTATGTCAAAGAAAAAGAAGATTTCAAATCAGAATTATATGGATTTTATTGTCGTCAAAAATCCTGAGATCGAGTATGAAACAAACGACAAAGGTCAGGTTACGGTCATGATCGAATGGAGAGGATTTTATCACCGGATCGCACAGCGCTTTTTCAAACGTCCAAAGGTAAGCGCAATCAAGCTGGATGACTACGGCAGCTTTCTCTGGCAGTCAATCAATGATCAGAAAACCGTACATCAGCTCTCACTGGATCTGCAGTCACAGTTTCCAAAAATGGAAAAACCACTTGCCCGTCTGATCCGGTTTCTGGAGATTTTAAAGGATCATCATCTGATCGAGCTAAAGGAGGTTTATTGATATGTCTTTTCTTCAATATATTCCCTTTGTTCTGTTATTCGCCGCTGCCACCGCTCTTATTTACGGCTGGGGACTCTGGCGCAGTCAGAGACAGCAGCAGGACTTATCCAACCTGCTCTTTTCAAAGGGTGTCTCCAGAATTCAGAAAGCTCTGAAAAAACAAAAACAACTGTCACGTCAGGAATTAGAAGAAGCAGTCAAAGATCTGTACGCAAAACAGCCATTTTCCAGTGAACGTATCCAGATCACCGATCCAAAACAATTTTTAGATTCTCTGCTGCCTTATATGCTCCGGCAGCATCTGATATCTGAAATCCGCCAGAACCATCAAACATATTATATGATTCGAAAATAAAATGTCCGAACAACCTTTCAACAAGGTTATTCGGACATTTAAAATTCTCTCTGATGCTAAATCAACAGATATTTCAATACAAACAAGACTGCCAGTACATACATAACCGGACTGATCTTTTTCGCTTTTCCTGTCAGCAGATTCAGGAATACATAGGAGAGAACTCCCATAGAGATTCCTTCAGAAATGCTATAGAAAAACGGCATTGCTGCGATACAGATAAATGCCGGGATTCCCTCGGCTGCATCTGCAAAATTAATATCTGTCACTGCACTCAGCATGTAAAATCCTACAATCACAAGCGCCGGCGCTGTGGCGAAGGATGGAATTGCCAGAAAGATCGGTGACAAGAACAAGGACAGACCAAATAAAACAGCAGTCGTTACTGCAGTCAATCCTGTGCGTCCTCCTTCTGCAACACCGGAAGAGCTTTCTACAAATGTCGTTGTTGTAGAGGTTCCGAGTACTGCTCCTGCTGTTGTTCCAACTGCATCCGCCAGGAGCGCTCCTTTGATCCTTGGAAGCTTTCCGTCTTTATCCAGCATATTTGCCTTAGAAGAAACTCCGATCAAAGTTCCCAGTGTATCAAACAAATCTACAAACAAGAATGCAAATACGATCACAACAAATTCCAGAATCGGCACGCCTTCTAAACTGAATTTTGCAAAGATCGGAGAAAGACTTGGAATGCTGATTCCTGCACTGAAATCAGGAAGCAGTGAATAAAATCCAAGCTCCGGATTCGGAACATACAGTCCGGCAAACTGACAGATAATTCCTAATACCCATGTAATCAGAATTCCCCATAAAATATTTCCTTTTACATTTTTGACTACCATGATTCCGGTAATGATAATTCCGATGATTGCCAGCAGCACTGTGATCCCCACATCATTCATGCTTGCCGCTACGAAATCTTTGCCCCCTGCTGCCGCAGCCAGATTCTTATTGTATCCATCTAAAGAGAACAGACTTAAAAGCGTAGAGCCTCCGATCACAACCTTCGCATTTTGCAATCCGATAAATGCGATAAACAGGCCGATTCCGACCGACACCGCCTTTTTCAGATTATACGGGATTGCATCAAAGATTGCCTCGCGCACACTCAGCAGTGATAACAGAATAAAGATAATACCCTCTACCAGTACTGCTGCCAGCGCGACCTTCCAGGAATACCCCATCTGGAGTACAACCGTGTATGCAAAGTACGCATTCAGTCCCATTCCCGCGCCAGTGCAAACGGATAGTTTGCAAAGATTGCCATACATAACGTACCGATGAACGCTGCCAGAGCTGTCGCTGTGAAGACCGCTCCGTGATCCATTCCTGCCTCTGCCAGAATATTCGGGTTTACAGCCAGAATATAGGCCATTGTCATAAATGTTGTGACACCCGCAAGAATCTCGGTTTTGACATTTGTGTTGTTTTCTTTCAAGTGAAAAATTTTGTCAAGATTCATAAATTTTCCCTCCCTTTTTTATTTTTGACACAGAATTATGTACACAAGTCAACTATACGTTATATCATGCCGGGTGTCAATTCATTTTTTACAAAATTTTAACACTTTCTTTATTATTGTTGTTAGTTTTATATATATTTTTTTCTGTTTTCTATGTATTTTTACTGCAAATCTTACAATTCTATTGTAACCTGTTGCTTTGCTTCTGTCACAATCTCTTCCGGGAATTTCATGAATTTCAACAGCTTGATTGCATTGCCGGATGTCACAGCTCCCGGATACAGCCTGTAATCAAAATAAATATCATCCTCTCCGATCCGCTCTGTAAAATGATAGTTTTCATAAGTACCTTCCAGCAATACTGTCAATTCATAATCATGGGACGCAACCATCACAAGACAATTCTGTCTCTGCATATAATCCAGAATCGCTTTGGATGCCGCAATTCGCTCTTTCGTGTTAGTTCCTTTCAGGATCTCATCAATAATGCAGATCGTCAGCTTCTCTTCTGAAAAGCTCTCCAGCATTCTTCTGAGATATTTCATTTCTTTCAGAAAATAACTCTCCCCCTTCATGATGTCATCCCTCACTGCCATGGAAGTCATAATCTGTCCCGGATGCATCTGAAACCGCTTTGCCGTGCAGGTACAGATTGTCTGGGCAAGAATGAGATTGATCGCCACTGCCTTAATCCATGTCGATTTTCCGGATGCATTGCTGCCTGTGATAATACAGTTTCGACTCCAGTCCATGGAATTGCTCACCGGTTCTTCGATCAGAGGATGATACATCTCTTCCATGTGTACAGATCTTTCAGAATGAAACTCCGGCTCAGTATAAAACGGAAGACTTTTCCGAAAAGATGCAATACTGATTGCCGCATCCAGCGCCCGATCTCTTCAAACAGCTGCAGATAACTCTCTCGTTTGTTCTCCAGCCATTTCACACTCTTTTCATAAGATATAAGCTGCCAGAGTGTAATCCCGAACAGGTAATCCAGAAACACCCCCTGATCGCTGGAATAGCTGTTTCGCCTCATAGCAGACATCTTTCCGATCAGCTTATCCAGTTTTCCCAGTTCTTTTAACTTCTCTTCCAGTTCTTTCTGTACAGGGCCGGCACATTTTTCTTTTGTAAGCTGCTTTCCGGTATCAATCACAAGTACGATCAATTCCATCATGCTCATCTGCTGCTCATATTTCATCCGCGTCATAATATAAACCGCAATATTGACAATTGCCATCACGCTGCCAGCGGCAGGATCTGAACATTCCACAGTCCGCCCACAACACTTCCCAGAAGGAGGATCTGAAGCAGGCGATAAAAGAACACAGAGCCACGTGACTTGCCTGAAGTGTATCCACGTATTCCGGAAGATAATACAGCCCTTCTCTTTTCCCAAGGGAAATCAGGATTGCTTCTGCTTTTTTACGCGGTTCCGCCTGCTCCTCATAGTACTTCAGCAATTCTTTCCACTGCGCCTGCCCGTTATCTGTACAGTGCAGCATGTTGTAAAGTACAGCCTCTCCTGCTGCACTGTCACACTGATCAATCCGCTGAAATACCTGATCCATAGAAAGATCCGACCAGGTTACCTGATCCACATCTTCCCTTCCCTGGTGTTTATGATAGACACTGATCCTCTCGATCGAAGTACTTCCTCCATATCAGGAATCTCTCCAAACCGCCTCTGGATCTTCATTTTTTGAATCCGTTTCACCTTGATCTGCTGTGAAATCTGGATAAACAGCACTACAACCGCCAAAATAATCAACATTGTAATCGCAAGAACGAGATCCTCATTCATTTCTCTCACCTCATTTGTATTATTGCATTAATACATTGTGTCAATTTGTTTCCATTTTGTCAATTTCATATTTTATTCATATACTCTTTCTATTTCTTAATACCTTTTTTACAAAAGACAGTTTACCATAGAGAAAAGCCTAATAAAACAGTATTTAGAGGAGGAACAACAAATGAATACTTCTGTCTTTAAAGGTTCTGCAACAGCAATTATTACCCCTATGAACATGGATGGTTCTATTTCTTATAAAAAAATGGAAGAACTTTTAGAATATCTGATTTCACATCATACGAATGCCATCGTAGTCGCTGGAACAACCGGAGAATCTGCCTGTTTAAGCGATGAAGAACATCTGCGTCTGATTCAGTTCACCTGCCGAATTGTCAATGGAAGAATCCCTGTAATTGCAGGTGCTGGTTCTAATAACACAAGCCACGCACAACTTTTATGTAAAAACGCGCAAAATGAGGAACTGTTGGTAATTCCAAATGTGACAGCTGTCAAGGAGGCCAGTGGAAATTTTTCGCAGCTTGCAAAAATCACTTCCCGTTATCGTGATCGCCTTGATATCTACTGCGGAAATGACGACCAGGCTGTATCTGCCCTTGCTCTTGGAGCAAAGGGTGTAATCTCCGTTCTTTCGAATATTGAAGCACTCCTGGAATCGCTGACCTCTGACATCAATCCGGTTCCAGTCAAGACTGCCATGAACATGATGGGACTTTCGGTCGGTCCCTGCCGTCTCCCACTGTGTCCAATGGATGATTTTGCTGCACAACAGCTAAAAAACTGTCTGAAACTTTATCATCTTCTTTCGGAATAATTCCAGAATATCTGTAACCAGGAGGACTGTTTATGAAAAAAGAAATTATCATTTTTAAGGATCAAAAACCTACAAAAGAAGAAATCTGCCACAGTATTGAGCACTTCTGTATGGATCACAGTATCGACTGCATCTGTGTTACCAGACGAGATCGTATCCTATATAAATAGACGGTGAACTTTATCAAACTAAAATACAGGAAGATCATCTGGATCATCCAAAATTTTCTTCTTTTCTATATAATTCATCAATTTTTCGAAATGGAACCGGATGTTCCGGATATGGGTTTAACTGCTTTTCATACCAGCTGACATCCCGCCATTTGCCGTTTTTATAGCCTGTATTTTTCAAAACTCCCATCAGGGTAAATCCCATCGCTTCATGCAGCTTTTCACTTTTTTCATTGGGACGGGTGATCAGACTGTATGCATTGCAGATTCCCTGCTCTGTAAGAATCCGAAGTAACTCTTCATACAATCTTCTCCCGATCCCTCTGGAAACAACATCCGGATGCAGATACACGGTCAGCTCCACATTCCACTGATATGCAGCCCGTTCCAAATGGCGGTGCGCATAGGCATATCCAAGGATATTTCCCGCATCTTCATAAATGAGATATGGATATTCTTCCAAGACAGTCCGAATCCTTTTCCGAAATTCAGCCTCTGTCGGTAATTCATACTCAAATGTGATTTCTGTATCAATATAATATGCATAAATCGCAAGCAATGCCTGTGCATCCTCTTCTGTTGCAAAACGTATCATCTTATGTACCTCTTTCTACTTTTTATTCCTGTCTAAAGCAGTTAAAAACTTTGTTCATTATAGCACAGATACCAAATGCTTTCCAACGTCTCTTTTTCTTCCTCCCAAGCAGAATCTATGCTATACTGTACTTGAAATCTTTTTTGATTTTCTGAAGATTTTAAATGAAAGAAGAGGAATCTAATATTATGAAAGCAATGATACTTGACGTAGACGGAACACTCTGGGACACAACCGGTGTTGTAGCCGAAGCATGGATGCAGGCTGCCAGTGAGCTGATGATCCCTCCGGATACTCCCATTACCGCGGACCGTCTGAAACAGGAATTCGGAAAGCCGATGGATGAGATCGCCGCAAACCTCTTTCCGACTCTGTCAGAATCTCAGCGCGCTCTTGTGATGGAGTCCTGCTGTGAATACGAAGAATTTTATCTGGAAAATGCCAGAGAACCGCTTCTGTTCGACGGCGTGAAAGAGACGATCTTAACACTGTCACAGAATTATGCTGTCTGCATTGTCTCCAACTGTCAGAAAGGATATATTGAACTCTTTCTGAAAAAGACCGGACTGGAGAACGCCATCACCGACTTCGAATGTTTCGGAAATACCGGACTTTCCAAAGGCGAAAACATTCGTCTTCTGATGGAACGCGCTCAGATCACAGATGCTGTTTATGTGGGGGATACGAAGGGGGATGCCGATGCCTGCACCTTTGCCGGAATTCCGTTTATTTTTGCAGAATACGGATTCGGTTCTCCCACTCATTATGCTCACAAAATCACGCGTTTTCCAGAATTACTGGAATATCCCTTTTAAAAAAGTATCGGAGCACTGTCCGCTCCGATACTTTTCTTCTAGTCCTGATAATCCAGACATGCACGCTCTGTCACAAACGGACGCACATATGTATCCGCTACTTTGACATGCTCCGGATGTGCAGAATACGCTTTGATATCTTCCGCTTTTTCAAACGTTGTCACAAGCGCCATATCATGCGTGCTTGACGCAAATGGTTCACTCACAAACGATACACTTAAAAGTCCCGGTACCTTTCCAATCAGACTGCTCAGATTCGCTTCCATATCTTTTTTGAGGTCTGCTTTTCTCTCCTCTTCGATTTCCGGTTTGAACTTCCACATTACAATATGATGTACCATACTGTCGCCTCCTTTCCCTTTTGGGCAATTCTCTTACATCGTAAAGCTGACCAGATTCATATCCTCGTCATACGCAAGACTGTAATTGACATTGCCTTCTTCATATTTTACCACAATAATGACTCCGCCGTACTTTTTATTATCTTTTATCTGCCCTAAATACGTACATTTTCCAAACTCTTTGAATTCTCCCTGTTTCTCTAGGATTTTCAAATAGGAATCGTACGATTCTTCTGTCAGACTGCTCTGCAGATCCTTGGTAAACCTGCTTTTCCAGCTCTCATAATCTTTAGACTGCGCGATCTCAATATCTTCCATTGCCTGCTTTCTTACTGTCTCCTTGTCAAACCCTTCCGGCAGTTCTTTCAGGATCTCTCCTTGTTCATTTCCTCCGCTTCCCAGAGAGCTGCATCCCATCAGACTTCCCACTGCCATCACGAAAACGCCGAATCCCACTGCCAGTTTTTTCATATTCTTTTTCATTGTCTTGTTCCCCTTTCTTCTTTCCACTTTCGTTTTGTAAAAATCAAAGCTATCATCGCAGCCACGACCCCAAAAATCAGAACACCCCAGATCAGGATTGTATTCTGAAATGCAATTGAAAAGTCGTATAATCCATGCAGAACTACTGCGATCAGCCAATAAAACAATTTTTTGTGTCTCCGGATTCCTTCCATGATGACCAGTGTCAACAAAATGTGAAAGGCCATCGCACAAAAACGCTCTGCTCCGGAAAGCAACACTACCACACTTATGCTGCTATCTTCATTCAGAACATTCGGCAAGACTCCAATCACACCGATCCACACCGCTTCGATCCCGCCGTGCCCAAGTCCAAATGCCACTGCATCCATCCAGCTGGTTTTTCCTTTCCTCAAGACACCAAGTCCCACAACTCTTCCTGTCTCCTCAAACACACCTGCAGAGAATGCCGCAATCGCCATATATATATAATAATGACTGTATGGCAGTATCATAAACCACTCCCAGTTTGTCTTCAGATAACCAAGAAGTGGGATCCGCAGAATCATCTGCGTCACCACAAAAGACAGAATTCCTGTAAGAAACGTAAGAAAATATCCCTTTCCTTTCACCGCAAAATAAATTCCTCCCAAAACCGGTATCCCGATACAGATCAATAAACTGATCACTTCAAACAGCAAATTCATGAGTCCTCCTTTCCCGGCAGCATCACGCTGACCCGATATTCTTCTCCCACAATTTCACACTGCATTGTTCCCTGATACGCTTCTACTGTCCGTCTCACATTTTCCAGTCCCACTCCCATATGTCCTTCCTTTTTCATTCCGGGTCTGCTTGCATTTACAATACTGATCACCCTGAAATGATGCACCTCCTGTATTTTCAGATTCAGATAGGCTCCCTCTCCAAAAGCCTCCACCGCTTCCAATGCATTATCCAGCAAATTGGCGAAAATCGTCGTAATATCAATATCCCGCAGATCCGAAAAATCAACATCTCCGATTTCCACGGATATAGCGACTGCAGGATGCCGCGCCAATGAGAGCTTATCATTACAGATAATATTCAGCATACGATTAGAACTGTAATATTTCTCACCCAACAGATTCAACATATGATACAGATCCTTCACATACGCTCCGCCTTGCTCCTGCCATCTTTTGCCTGATATAAATGTTCTACAGCCTGAAGGTGATTCTTCATATCATGCATGATCTTTCTGGACTCTCTGTATTTTTGCTCCAATTCCGCATAATATCTGTACTGCAGCTCATTCTGCATCTGAAACTCTGCAAGCTGCCGCTCCAGCTTATGAGAACGGAACCAATATCCAAACAGGTACAAAAAACAAAAATTCAAAAGCACCAGCGCTCCCAGATTGACGACCATCAGACGAACTCCATACAGCTCCATATAGATATGTCCCATTTCTATCAGTGAATAGAGAAACAGTACGCTAAAAAGCGGAAGTAATAAAAGGAGCAGTATCTGCAAGTTTCCCATTTCTGTTTCCTTTTGTCTCTTTCTCCACATAACAGCGGCCGCTGTCACAGGAATCATGAAAAACATTTTGAAGAGCATGGTAACATTCCCGTACCACACAAGATTCTCAAACGCCCCCTGTGCAAGCAGGTAATTCCCCAGAAAAATCCCCACTTCTATGGAAAGAATCAAAAGGATGTTTACAAAAAGATCCAGGAGCAGACTTCCGATTTTTCTGTGAAACAATAAAATTCCAAGAAGCAGCACCCCTGTCAGCTGGATCTGTATACCGATCCACAGATTTCCGGTCAGCCCTGTCAGAAATGCCGCACCGTAAACACTTGCGCCAAGCGCAGTAAATCCAAAGAAATACCAGATTTTTTTCCGGTGGATCGTCTGTGCATTGGCGCTCATAAACAGATACTGACAGACACACATGACCACCTCTTCCAAAACAGAACAGACCAGATTCATCCCCATCTCAAGTGCCATACGCCTTCTCCTTTCATACCTGCTGCGCCAGCCATCGCGTCAGCAATGCCCGAAAATCTGCCGCTTTCTTTTGAGAAAGTGGAACTATCTCTCCTGTCGTCATGAGCAGATCACAGCCCTTTATATCTTTGATATGACGCAGATTTACTACAAAGCTTTTATGAGGAACTGCAAAGTCTATGTTTTGAAAAGACTCTGCCATTTTACTGATACTTCCTCGCATCCATGCTTCTCCATTCTGCGTCACAATCCGGATTTTCCGGTCTCTATATTCAAAATAGCAAATGTCCTGCATATAAAATTCCTGATACCTGCCTCTGTATGAAGACGGATCCTGGGACCTCTTTGCTCCTCCTGTTCATAGTCAAAAGCTTCCTGAAGGATTTCCAGAATTTTTTCTTTTTCCACTGGTTTGACCAGATATCCGAACGCATGGACACCAAACGCATACTCTCGAAAATCTTCATAAGCTGTCACATAAATGATCTTTGCCTTTTTATCCCGAACTCTGATTTTTCTGGCAGTATCAATCCCCGAAATTCCTTTCATGTCAATGTCCAGAAAGATCACATCATAAAGAACATCCGATTCCAGGAGTGCCTCTCCGCTTTCAAAATAAGAGATGCAAAAAACCGATTCCAGCTCTTTGAAATATGCCTCCATCTGTTTTCTCACTGCCGGCTCATCATCACATATCGCAATTTTTTTCATTTTCTTTTCATTCCTTTGCCCATCATTTTTCTGGCGTAGTTTTAGTATAAAACAGCCTTTCTCCTTCTACAAGAGCTTTTGTCTGAAGTACAGAATTTGTGTCTGAAAGAGTGTTGGTGTGGGAACAGTAACCAAAAAAATGTTATTATAGAGAAAAAGACCTGATCTCCCAGGTCTTTCTCTATAACTCAGGCAAAAGTTTCTCTAACAACCTGATGGAATGTTCGATTGCTTTCTTCTCAAATGCCGGATAATCCATAGATGCACTGTTGTCTGCTTTATCGGAAATTGCACGCACGATCACGCATGGAATCTGATTCAGATATGCCCCATGTGCAATCGCTGCACCTTCCATCTCCGCACATTTTGCTCCGAAAAGTGTTACGATTCGTTCTTTTACTTCCTGTGAGGAAATAAACTGGTCTCCACTGGCGATCCGTCCGGTAAATGTATGGATATCCGGATTGGCTCCTGGTTCGCACGCACAGCCTTTTCGACCAACTGGGCATCTGCGGGGAATGCAAATGTATCCATACGCGGAACCTGTCCGATCGGATCCCCGAAAATACTCGTATCCATATCATGCTGCACCGCATCCGTAGAGATCACCATATCTCCAATATCGATCGCTGCATCCAGAGAACCGGCAATCCCGGTATTGATCACAAGATCTACATCAAAATGATCCGCTAAAATCTGCGTGCAAATCGCTGCATTGACCTTTCCGATTCCGCTTCGCACGACAACTGCTTCTTTTCCATATAAAATTCCTCTATGAAATACCATGGAGGCGATTTCCTTCTCCTCCTGAATCTTCATGGCATGTCTCAATGCCTGTACCTCTTCTTCCATTGCTCCGATAATTCCTATCATCTTTTTTCTCCTTTTTATTCACCAATCACCTGTTCAGGTTACTGTTCATTATACACGAGATTGATTTCTTTTAAAATAGCTTTTCTTAAAAGTCATTCTATGGTACACTATCATGCGGAGAATTTTTTAGGAATGGAGTTATGCTATGAATACGAATGAATTTATTCAAAAACCGGTCCGTCAGTTATTCTTTCATTATCTGATACCGGCTATCTGCGGAACGATGGTCACATCCATCTATGTACTTGCAGATACAATCTTTATCGGAAAGCGGCTTGGAGCCACAGCACTTGCCGCCTTGAATATCTCCCTGCCGATCTACAATATCTTTTTCGGTCTGGGACTTTTATCCGGTGTCGGCGGCTCTGTACTGATGTCCATCTGCCGTGGAAAATCACAAAAGGAAGAAGGAAACACCTATTTCACAACTGCCCTGCTGCTGAATTTTGCACTTCTTCTCATCTCCATGACAGTCTGCGTTCTGTTTATGGAAGACATCGCATGGCTGCTTGGCGGCACAGAAGAAACCCTGCCTTACATCATGGACTATCTTCCTTATATTATCTGGGGAATGGGAACTTATTTCTTTTCTTCTTTTCTTCAGACTTTCATCCGCAATGACGGTGCACCAAAACTTGCCATGAACGGAGTCATTGCCGGCGGAGTGACCAACATTGTACTGGACTATATCTTTTTGTATCCTATGAATATGGGAATGAAAGGGGCTGCACTTGCCACTGTTCTTGGTTCAAGCCTTACCGTGGTTATTTTATGCACGCACTTTTTTTACGAAAAAGAACCAGCTGAAATTTACATTGAAAGGATTTCATCCTTCCTTTTTACAGAAGATCATTGCAAACGGTTTCACCAGCTTTGTCATCGAAGCTGCATCCGGATTTACGATCTTTATTTTTAACCTGCAGCTGATCCGCTATCTTGGAAATACCGGAGTCAGTGTATATGGCATCATCTGTAATACTGCTCTGGTAGTCATCTGCCTCTGTAAAGGAATCGAACAGGCTGCTCAGCCGATCCTGTCGATCAACCACGGAGCAGGGCTTTCAAGCCGGATCTTAAAGGTACAGTCACTTTCATTAAAAACATCTGTGATCATCTGTACCCTGCCAGTCCTTCTGGGATTATTTGTTCCGAATCTGTTTACTTATATTTTTCTGGAACCAACGAGCAAAATCCTGACTCTGGCAGCACCGGCCATCCGGATTTATTTTACCGGATTTTTGTTTCTGGGCATCAACATGGTCTTTATCTGTTATTTTCAGTCCGTAGCAAAATCCGTTCAGTCTCTTTCACTCTGCTGTTAAGAGGATGTATTCTGGTGGTGGCATTTGTTTATATTCTTCCGGTATTCTTTGGAAGTACCGGAATCTGGCTGGCATTTCCCACCGCTGAATTTCTTACTATGATCGTAGGGATCTGCTTTTACCGTCAGGATCTCAAAGCTTATTAATATGAAAGAAAAAGCGCGTTTCCATTTTAAACGGAAACACGCTTTTTCTTTACTTCTGTAATCCAGTCCATACCGATAGAAAACAGCCGATAAAAAACCAGTGCATAGAAAGCTCCAAATGCATTATTAAAGATACGGTAAAAAATAGCGCCGCCCACTCCCAGAAATGTCATGGCAATGGACATTGCACCCCAGGAATTAAATACTGCCTGCCATCCATAAGTAGCTGAGAGCCCGACTCCGATCCCTCCCAGAATACCGATCAGAGAATACATAGATTCCGGAAGTACCAGATATAACACAATAAATGTCAGGCCTCCTAAGATATTTCCCGGAATTCTTCCCTTGATCCTTCCTTTCATATCTGCATGAAACGGTACCAGTACCGACATCGCCGCAATTCCTGCCCACATCGCTCTCGGCAATCCAAACAGTCCGGCAAAAAAGATCACGCTGGATACCCCCAGGGTCACGCAAATCTGCCATCTGGTTCTGGAGGAATGAAGGTCAAATTCCTCAAAAATATGACGCAACGTCCGTTTGTATTTCTGATGTCTGTGATTGCGGTAAAACACAATCCCTGTCAGGATGCCGCCGACCGCCATCCCTGCAATTCTCTGCAGATACTGTGTGCCTGAAACATCATACCCATACAAAAGCAGATATCCAAGCAGCAGCGTAGACTGATTGAACATCACTACATTATGACATCCCAGAATCATCAGCGTGAAAATACATACCATATTGACGATCAGCTCCGTCACCAGATTTCCTGCATTTGCAAGCCGGGGACCAAATGTCATGATTCCCCAGATCACCATCAGAGAACTAAGCGCATGGGGTGCATGAATCCCAAAATCTGCAAACCGAAATGTCATCACGCTCAACAGCACTACCACTCCTACAATGCTGTTATCACTGCCGAATACCTTTGTGTATACTGTGACAAATGCAACACAAAAAGCCAGTGTCAGTAAAATTTTAAATAGATAAACCGCAATATGACGTGCTTTTTCTTTTTTATCCTGTGTGTTTCGAATCAGCTGCTTGGATCCTGCCTGATTCAACTGTAACTCCTGATATAGAGTCATATCTTCTGCCTCCCTTGTTGTAAACTTACCGGGGAGGCATTATATCATCCGTCTTTCCTCTTGTCAATCACGTCTAATTTCTTAAATTTTTATAAACTCACTGTATACATATACAATTCATGAAGTGCTCTTGTTGCGCAGATGTATTTCGCCTGTGTCATCAAAGGATTTTCTTCCTCTTCAAACACGCTGAAAACCTGATCAAATTCCAGTCCTTTCGCCAGATAAAATGTTGTAACTGTAAGCCCGCGTTCAAAAACAGAGGTATCTCTGTCAATATAAGACGCCTGAATTCCTCTTCGTTTTAAAAGTTCATAGAGTTCTCTGGCTTTTTCTTCTGTCATTGCGATCACTGCCGCTGTCTCATAGCCGTTCTCTCCCACATTCAGATTTTCTCCAATGGCTTTGAGCATACTCTCTTCCTCCGAAAAATGCACTTCTTCCACTGCTTTTCCATGCCTATCCAGCAATTCCAAATCCGTTGTCTGGTTGATTGCTCCTGCATACGTCGCGATTTCCACCGTATTTCGGTAGCTCTTATTCAGCACGATCGTGCGCATCTTTTTTCCGAAAATCTTTGGAAGAAACAACAGGACATCCCGCATCGTCTCGTCCAGTGTCTGTGCCTTATCTCCCAAAATCGTCATCCGGCACGAAAACAGTGTGTGCAGGATCACGTACTGGAGATAGGAATAGTCCTGCATCTCATCAATCACCAGATGTTTGATGTTGCGGTGTTCATTTTTCCCTTTCAGACGATATTTCAGATACAACATCGGAAATACATCTTCATATTCCAGAATCCGCCGCTCATAAGGAACATCCGGAAGTTTCTCATACCCGCATTCTTCCATAAGCCAGTTATAAATCACATAGAGATCCTTTGTTACATACATACGATCGAATTTTCTCTGCAGGATTTCCTCTTCTTCCTCTGAAAGGTCTCTGTTATGGAGAGTTTCATACTGGTCTTTAAAATACTCTTTCACCGCATCCATCCTGGCCAAAAGAGGGATCTCCTGAAATTTAAAATAACACAGCTCGATCAGTTCTTCTTCCGTAAGCTGCATTCCTTTAAACTCCACAGAAGTAAAATCCAATAGCCGATCTTCCAAAACCGCCAGAAAGCTTTCCATCTGCCCTGTCATTGCAAAGGACTGCTTGTCGCGGAAGCGCTTCTGCCTCTTTTTATCCGGAAATTTCATCTGCCGTTCCATGTGATGATACCGGTCTTCACAATCTGAAACCACGTCTTTCAATTCCTTATACGCAAACAGATCAAAACTCATCTCCCGGATATTTTCTTCCCCAAGCTCTGGAAGAATATGGGAAATGTAATCAGAAAACACGCTGTTCGGCGACAGGATCAGAATGTTCGAGGATTTTAAATGCTCCCTGTCATGGTATAAAAGATAGGCGATCCGGTGCAGGGCAACAGATGTTTTTCCGCTTCCTGCCGCTCCCTGAATGACCAGTATTTTATCTCCGGTATTCCTGATAATCTCATTTTGTTCCTTTTGAATCGTGCGCACAATATTTTTCAGCTGTACATCACCGCTGCTTCCTAACTCCTGCTTCAGGATCTCATCATCGATTTTCGTATCACTTTCAAATGCATAGATCATTTTCCCGTTTTTGATCTTATACTGCCATTTGGAAGCGATTTCTCCCGTCAGGACACCCGCCGGTGCCTCGTAAGATGCCGAACCGCTGTCATAATCATAAAACAGACTGCTCACAGGCGCTCTCCAGTCATAGATCAGAGGTGTAGCTCCTGTCCTCTGTGCAAAATTTCCGATTCCTATATAAAATGGCTCCGCTTCCTCCTCTCCCTCATAGATAAAATCCACTCTCCCGAAAAACGGAGAATCTAACATCTTCTGAAAGCGGTGTTTTAAATCCAGCTTTTCCTGATTCGCATTGATCCGGTGCAGCAGAGCCTGCTGGTTGTCATAATCCTCATATCCGTACTGGTCCATCTCTGTATAATTTTCCCAGTAATATTCATGCATACTCTCAATATCTTTTTGTCCTTCTTCCAGTTCCTGCGCGATCTTCCTGATCCTCTGCCTTAAATTCTCCAGCACGTTTTCTAAAAACTGCTCTTCTCTTCTGCTCAATTCTTCTGTCTGACTCATACTTTCTCCTGCTTTTTATGATCTTGTTACTTTCTGACAATATCCAGTGTATGCGCACTTGCCCCCAGCAGATCTTTCCGCTCACAGGTGGACAAATGATACTGGATAAACAACTGATACGTCTCCTCATCCATGGCGTTTAAAACGGTTCGCATATAGTTCGCCGGCCCGTCCGCCGCGATCAGTTTTTCCCGCTTTACGCCAGCCGCCTGGTCAATGGCGTCAATATCCTCGATTCGAACATAATCGTACAAATCCTCCTCTTTCGATCGCACATGAAAACTATCATCCACTTTTTGATTCCGGATGCTCTCTTTCATATGTCCTTCTTTGATCCATACGTCAAAATACTGTACTCATTCATACAATATGCCACTAAAATGATCCCACCCGGCTTTACCACACGTTTTGCCTCTTTTAACGCTTTTACTTTATCTTCCTTTGTATACAGATGATACATCGGACCAAATACCAGTACCATGTCAAACTGATCCGCTTCAAACCGGGACAGATTTAAGGCATTTCCCTGATAAGCTTTTACACTGCTCTTTTTGGATTTTAAAATCCCCAGATTGTATTTTACCAGTTCCACTGCCGTCACATCATAGCCTTCCCCGGCAAGCTGTACCGAATAACGCCCTGTACCGGCTCCCACATCCAGAATTTTGATCGTTTCCTTCTTCCCCTGAGGCAGATACTCATGGATGTACTTCATAGATGTCACATACTCCACATACCCGTGCCTTCTGGTCAGCCTCTTCTCTTCGCAAAATTTATTATAATATTTTTCCAGTTCTGTACTCATCATTCTCTTCCTCTGTCAAATTGTGATGTTTCGCCAAAAAGAGATGCAGCATTCGCCGCATCTCTTTCCTATTATATCCTATCTTTTCTTTTTCGTACAGAATATTTTACTGCTCTTTTCGAATCGTACGATATACGTCCACGATCTCTTTCGCAAGATCTTTAAACATCATCCCCGTCATCAGGTGATCCTGTCCATGTACCATCAAAAGTGATACTTCTACCGAATCTCCATTTGCTTCTTGTGTTAACATCTCTGTCTGCGTATGATGTGCCTGAAGCAGTGATTCTTCTGCTGCCTTGATCTTTTCATCTGCCAGTTCAAAATTCCCTTCTTTTGCCGCTTGAATCGCCTCCACCGAGGAACTTTTTCCATCTCCTCCATATATGATCAGATTCATGATCGCCTGTACCTTTTTCTCGTCCATGCTCTTATCCTTTCATCAGAGTATCTGCAATTCCAACACTTTTGCTCCATTCATCATTCCGTAATCAGCCATTGGAATAACACCGACTGGAATTCCTTTTGGCTCCATTTTTTTCTTAAAATCCGCCTCCATGAATCTCACCTGAGGTCCGAGAAGTACAACATCCACATGCTGTTTTTCTACATAATCCTGAGCCTCCGCTGCTGCCACTGCAAAAATTTCTGCATCAAAGCCCTTCTCTGTAGCTGCTTTCTGCATTTTTGATACCAGTAGACTTGTACTCATTCCCGCTGCACATGCCAACATAATCACTTTCTTTTCCATATTAAAATATCCTTTCCTATCGATTGATCGAACGGGCGATCATAGACACTGTGTGACGTACTCCACGAACTGCTTTACTGATTGCAAGAAGATTTTCTACTGGAGCCACTCCGCCATATCCTGCATCTCCGATATGCTGGATATCCACTCCGCAGATTTTATTCATGATTGCAATCTCCTTAATCGTATCTTCATCCGAACTTTCCTGACTTGTTCCAATCGCAGACAGTACCAGTCCTCCACAACGATGAACCTCTCTTACAACTGCTTTCAATTCTTCCATATCAAATCCCGGAACAGTTCCCACTGCCGGAACCAGAATCACATCCGCACCTGCCTCTATAAATTGTTTTGCGATTGTAAGATCTGCAACCGGCTCATCCGATCCGGCCCCGTGCATCTTACCTGCAATAACCAAACCGGAAAAATGTTCCTTAGTGAGGCGGATTGCTTTTTCAATCTGTTCATTTGTCACTCCAGTTCCCGGATTTCCTGTCAGACACACAAAATCAAATCCTACTTCTTCCAAACGCTTTACTGTGTCCAGATTCAACTGACGCCCTTTTGGAATATCCAGGCGGTCTTCTAACATCTCTGCTTCTAGATCTACTGGCTCAAGGTTCACTCCGATTGGACGTCCTACCAGACGGTGAAGCTCTGAAACAAAATTATCTCTGTCATGTTCTAATCCGTAAATATCCGGATTCAGAACATCCACACAGTTCAATAGAATCAAATCTGCCCCGAAAGCACGTGCGATTTCTGCATTGGTGATATCCCCTATGTAAGTTTCTCTTGTAGCCACATTCTCAGAAAGAATAACACGCCCCTCACTTGCTTTAATACTCTGCTTTAGTTCTTCAGCATTCATTGCTAACATTTCTGAAGTATTTGCACTAATCAATCGTTTCATATCTCTGTGATCCTCTCCAATTCAATTTCAATTTTCTTCTTGCGCTTTAAAACGTTTCTCTACATTTGCAACAAATGGAAGATACAGCAACACATCTACTACAATCAGTACAATCTGAAGCAAAGATGCTCTTAAGCTTCCTGTTGCAAGAAATCCACTGATCACCGGTGGTGTTGTCCATCCAGGCGCTGTATAAGTAAGCGGTACCAGACCAATTGCCATCGCTCCATAAGCCAGAATCAGATTCACGATCGGAGCCAGCACAAACGGAAGTAACAACAGAATATTCAATACAACCGGAATCCCAAACATAGTCGGTTCATTGATGTTGAAAAATCCCGGAACCAGTGTGATGGGAGCCAGTGTTTTTGCCTGCTGACTTGCCTTTTTTCTGCGTGCCATCCATGCCAATGCAATGACAAGACCAATGGTTGCTCCTGCACCACCGATATATACAAAGTTATCCATAAATGGTGTTGTAAAAATATGTTTTAAAGGTTCCCCTGCCTTGAATGCTTCTGTATTTTCTCCCAGATTGGCAAGCCAGATCGGTTCCATGATCTTGTTTACAATATTACCTCCATGAAGACCTACGAACCAGAGTCCGCTACAGCACATTACCAGAATTACAACACCTATCAGGTTGTTTCCAAGAAGTCCAAGTGGTGTTCCAAGAATTGTCTTTGCAAGCATATGCATATTCGGCAGTTTAAATGCGTCCAGAATTCCATATACGATCAGCCATCCAACGATCAGTGCCGCTCCCGGAAGAATTGCACTAAAACTCTTTGAAACTGCAGGCGGCACACTCTCCGGCATCTTAATCTGAATATTGTGATTAATAAACCACTGATATACCCATCCATTGATCAGACCAAGGATGATTGCAACAAACAGCCCCTGTGCAGCCATATAAGTAGTCGGCATACCGTTTCCTGCCTCTCCTGTCACAAATGGTGTGACAACAATAAATGTGGACAAAGAGACAATTCCTGACGGAACCCCATCAACTCCGTACTGTTTTGTCATACTGTATGCAATTCCAAAGCTTGCTACCAGTCCAATCAGCCGAAACTACTGTCAGACCCTTTCCAGAGGTATGCTGCAATCCCTGCATCATTCAGCCATGCCTCCAGAGATGGAATTGCAAATCCAGTCGCAATAATCATCAGAAGAGATCCGATAATAATCAACGGCATTGCCAGAGTAATTCCGTCACGAATAGCAATCATTCCCTTATTGCTTCCTATCTTTGCAGCGACAGGCATCAATTTTTCATTCAAAAATTTGTTCATAATTTTCTCCTTTTCTTCCTTTCTTTGATTCTATTCGTTATAAATAATAACAAATATGTTTCAAGATCCATTACTTTCGCGATAGTATAACGTTTCTTTGATATTTATACAATAACAGAATTTCTTCTTTTTGTATATAATTAGTTTTATTTTATAATTAATTCCGTCTTTTTATATAATTTTTGCACTTCATTTTTGTGCATTTTCACTTATATTTTTAGCTTTTTCTTTTCATATTTTCCTTTTTAATTTTATTTTATAATCAATATCCCATTTTTTATCTTTTTGTGACTAATTTAAGAATTCATGATATAATCTAACAAAGATTCTTTAATTTCAAGGAGATACACCAAATTATGAAATCAACCAAAAAACAACAATTGTTGTATTCTACCATTCTTAACAAAATCTACACCCGCCATACCATTTCCAGAATTGATATCGCGCGTGAGACCGGGATTACCCCTGCAACTGTTAGTCTGATCACTGCAGAAATGCTTTCCGATCACCTGATTCAGGAAGTCGGTGAGGAGATAGATCTGCAGGATAAAGTTGGACGCAAAAAAATCCTACTTTCCATCGCACCTGAACACTCCTATTATATCGGTGCCGAAATATCCGAAAAATTCTTTTCTTTTGTTCTGACAGACAATATCGGAACCGTATACCAACAGGATACTTTTTTTCACAACCGACACAAACCAATAAATGCAGATTTTTTTATGCAACATCTTTCCGTTTTTATAAAAAAAGTCTCACACAAACAGCAGATTCATGCGATTGGAATCGCAATTCCGGGACATTATACCAAATCAAACAACCATGTGATTTTAACAAACAATGCGTATTGGAAAGATTTCAACCTCACAGAAATTGAAAACCGTGTCCCAGTTCCCGTCTACTTTTCCAATAACGTCCACTGTATGGCAAGAGCAGAATCTCTTTTCTATACCAAACCAAATACCGACAATAGCAATTTCCTGTTTTTCCATATAGGAAGAGGCATTCACTGTACCCATATGTATCACGATGATTTATACGGAAAACAGAATTTTAAAATTGGTGAGGTAGGACACATGACTGTTCAGCCTGACGGCGAGTTATGTGAGTGTGGGAAACGAGGCTGCCTGCAGACCTATGCCAGTGAGTCCTGGCTCATCAGCAAAGCAAGGCTACTCTACCAAAGCACTCCCTCCACTTACCTCCACCAGCTTGTAAAAAACGAAAACGAGATTACTCTGCAAACCATACTGAATGCATATGAACTAGGTGATGACATCATCGTAAAGCTAATCTCTGCCGCAATCCAAAGTATTGCTATCGCTATCACCAACCTAAATATGATTATCGACTCTGACAGAGTTTTCATTCACGGAGAACTGTTCGAAAGCCAACAGGCCACTGCCCTTTTAAAAAGCCGACTTGATTTTGAACCAAATTTATTCACACTACCTTCCAACCAGCAGATGATCGTCAAATCATATTCACCTTATACAGGAGCTATCGGTGCATCCGCTTTTTGCATTTACCGTGCTCTTCTTCTCAAGGAATAAAAAAATGCCGAAAGCTCATTTCGAACTTTCGGCATTTTCCTATTCCTCTTTAAATGGATTCTTCTCATGTGGTCCTTTCAGGATCCAGAGTACAATGATAATCCCCACGATATACAAAATGTTTACAAGAACTGTCGGATTATCTCTCAGCAAAAATACAACGATCACAATAGCTGCCAGAGAAATTAAAAGCTGAAGCATTGTAAAACTTCTCTTTTCCCTTGCCTCTTTGATGCTCTGCATCATCTCCAGTCTTTCATGCTCCATCTCCAGATACTTCATCAAGTCCTCATCTTTAATCCTGGAAAGAATCTGTTCTTCTCTGGACGCTGCCGCTTTTTTCCTTGATCGGATAAAACTTCTCTTCGGTTCCGGCTCAGTTTTTTCTTTCTGCTCCTGTATCTCCACCGATTGTTGAATCTGTGTCACTGTCTCTGCAGCCTTTTTCTCTGTCGGCTGAGAAAGTATGGTCTGCTCTGTTTCCATCTTTTTTTCTTCCGCTACTTTGGTTTCTTCTATATCTTTCGTTTCTTCTGACACGTTACTGCCTCCTTATCCTTCGGTCATTTCTGTGTCCATTATACCCTGTCTTCCTTACAGAAACAATCATTTCCGGATAATTTCTCGCTCTTTTCCTCAAGCATCAGCTTCCACTCGCATACAAACTGCTCTTTCTGAAAGCAATACTGTTTTCTAAGTTTCGGTCCACAGCTGTTTGATCCGATTCCATTCTGGGCGTAATCCAGGCAAACAATCGTGCTTCCGCTCTTTTCCAGTTCAAAATGATGTGCTTTTCTTGTCAGTTCTTCCTGTGTATATGGTGATACTGAAAAAGAAAACGAATGCGGAGAAACGACTGTTACGCTCTGTTCTTTGCTTGTCAGCTTCACATAGTCACAATCTGCATGGCTCCCATTTTCCTGTGGTCTGATGTAATCTTCGTGCATCTCATCTACTGATGATCGATAAATCCCATGACTGCTTGCCCTGCATTTATCCACATAACTCTCCTGGGGCCATTCCATAATATTCCACCTGATTAAATTCCTGCTTCAAAAAAAGCCGGATTCCGAATCTTGGGAGCTCCGGAAACTCCATTTCCTTTTTTACACGCATTGTTACACAGATTTCACCCGTATCAAAAACCTCCCACACTGCATCTACATCCAACACTTTCTGCAGTGAAACTGCCGCAACAGACAGAATACTGTGAAGAACCAGTTTTGATTTTTCTCGTTTCCACTGTGTATTGTACGCTCTTCCCAGACTTCTGTCATACCCGGCTGCAATCCATTTTCGTTTTAATATTCTGTCATTATCTGTAGGAGCTCTCCATATATTCAGCTCCATAGGAGCATCCAGAATCTTCTTTCCGCCTACGTTCAGTTCTTCAAACATTCCGGTCAGTTTATTGTAAACATATGTAAAATCATCTGACTTAATCTGTATATATCTGTCCGTTTCTGACAGCTTCACTTTTCCTTTCGGTGTTTTGAACGTCTTAAGCAGTGTCACAGCTTTCTGATTTCTTCCATCCTCATTTTTCAGAAGAATCTCATCAAACCCCAGGATCGTTCCCTGCGAGATCAGCTCCGTATCCTGGCGTTGATGATAAAAAAATCTTCAAATAACACTTTCCAGTCTCCGGGACAGAAACATCCACATACACCTCTTTGCACTGACGTGGTAAGATGGATTGCGTAATTTCAACCTGCCCCCTTCCAAAAACATCCCCATCACAACTGACTTCGTAACTGATGTAAATATAGGATTTCAGATCCTCTTCGTTCATATAATTTTTCAACACCAAACAGCCGCTTTCCTGCTCAAAAGAAACAACTCTCGCCGGACGGTACACATTTTGATATTCCAAAAGCCTGTGTGCGGCGTTCGATCCGGATATACCAGACCGTCCATGCAGAAATTTCCGTCATGAACTTCTTCCTTATGATCGCCGCCATAAAAATACATTGCTTTTCCGTTTTCCGCCTGCCCTTTATAGATTGCATGATCACACCATTCCCATACAAATCCACCGCAAAGAGACGGATACTTGTAAATCATCTGAAAATAGTCTTCCAAATCCCCGGGACCATTCCCCATCGCATGACAGTATTCGATCAAAAGAAACGGCTTATCCGGTCCTTTCTCCATATATTCCTCAATCTCTTCCAACTCAGGATACATTCTGCTGTAAAGATCAATATTGGAGTAATCATATCTTCTCCTGTCACTTTTATAAAGAGCACTTTCATAACAAGTCAGCCGGGACGGATCAAATTCCTTTGTCCACTTCAACGCTTCTTCAAATGTACATCCGTATCCACATTCATTGCCCATGGACCAGATTACAACACAGGGACGATTTTTCTCTCTGTACACGCAAAGCCTGGTGCGGTCCATCGTCGCCGGAATAAGCGCAGGATGATCCGCAATCCGTTCATTCCATCGTTTGCTGATATTTTCCCAACTGGAATCTTCCAGATATTGTGACTGTGTTCCATGACTTTCATTGTCTGCTTCTGCGATCACGTAAAATCCATATTCATCACACAACTGATAAAAATAAGGTGCATTCGGATAATGGCTGGTTCGAATCGCATTGAAGTTATGCTCTTTCATCATCTGCAGATCTTTTTTCATCTGTTCCATTCCGATTACAAATCCGGTTACCGGATCGGAATCATGACGATTTACCCCTTTGAATTTGACCGGAACCTCATTTGCATAAACTACTGCATCTCTGATAGAGATTTCCCGTATTCCAATTCGGTCAACAATCACTTCTCCTGTGTTTTCCAGGACCATTGTATACAAGTATGGCTGCTCCGGATTCCATAATTTAGGGGCTTCTATTTTCAATACCACCTGATGCGTATATTCCCCATCCGATATTTCCTGCAGTCTCCCGGATACGCACAACACTCCTTCTTTGTCATAAATTGCAATCTTCACAGGCGCTGCTTCTTTTAAGTACTTTGCCCGCACAGTAATTTCTGCGTTTCCATCCACAATCCTGGTTGTTGTGAAATAGTCATATATGGCATTATCAGGCCGCTGCAGCAGATACACATCCCGAAAAATCCCACTCATCCGAAATTTATCCTGGTCTTCCAGTAGGTGCCATCACACCATTTTAAGACCAGTACTGCCAGCGTATTGCTTCCGTTTTTCACCAGATCTGTAATGTCAAACTCTCTGGAAGCATGGGACACCTGACTGTATCCTACATATGTTCCATTCACCCAGACATAAAGACAGGAATCCACCCCTTCGAAATTTAAATATACATTTGGTGCATCTTCCTTCTTCTGATACTCAAATGTCCGCACATATGCCCCGCACGGATTTTCCTGTGGAACATACGGAGGATCCAACGGAATCGGATATCTCACGTTGGTATACTGATACGTATCATACCCATAATTCTGCCACATTCCGGGGACATTCACTTCTTCAAACCCGTCAAGTGAATATCCTTCCTCGTAAAACGCATCCTGCAGATCGTAAATACTGTCAAAATAACAAAATTTCCATTTTCCATTAAGCAAAGTCATCCGATCTGATTTTTCTCTGTTCTCCACCAACGGTCCCATGTTGCAAGAGGCCGGAATATAATAGGACCGATATGGCATTGTATTTTCATACATTATATTCAAATTTTCATAATGTCTCTGAATAATCATACTCATTTCTCCTCTACCGTCTGATATGGTTTAATCTCTCCACTCATAAAATGTCTCCTGCAGAGCGGTACATACATATCATTGGCTCCAAGCGCGATCTGCGCTCCGTCCCTTACCATTTTTCCATCAATAACTCTGGCATTGAAATGTGCTTTCTTTCCGCACCAGCAAATGATCGGAAGCTCCTCGATCGCATCAGCCAGCTCCATCAGCCGTTTTGATCCTTCAAATAAGACACCTCTGAAATCTGTCTTCAGCCCATAGCATAAGACCGGAATATCATACTGATCACAGATCTCGGCCAGCCATTCCACCTGTTCAGATGATAGGAAATTTGCTTCATCCACCAGGATTGCATCATACGTGTCCGGCTTCATCGTAAACTCTTCAATCAATTCGCACTTCGCCTGTAAGCCAATGCGTGACTTCACAATATATTCTCCGTCTCTTGTATCCAGTTTTGGCTTCAAAATAACCGGACGTCTCCCCCTCTCCAGAAAATTGTAGTGAACCATCAGCAAATTTGCCGTCTTGCTGCTGCCCATAGCTCCGTACCGAAAATATAGTTTCCCCATTTTAGTTTTCCCTTCACTTTTTTGATTTATAATAACATAAGCTTTAGTGCTTGCTCCTTCTCGACTGTGTCCAATTTCGGTTGGATCCCCCCTTTTTTTCTTTATTTTATCATGAAAAAGGGAATAAAAACACATGTTTTGTGCAAATTTTATTTTTCAAACACACTCTAGTCAAAAAAGTTGAGTACTAAACCTTTTTACCTTTATAATGATGAGCCTATTATCTCATATATGATGATTTTGAAAAGATACTTTCTATTTTGCGGTTACGATTGAACGGTGCCGCTTTTTTTCTGTAATACAATTTTTCCTGTTCCAATGTCCCCTTTATGGCAGTTTCATAAAGGACGACATCTTACCCCTTCAAGTCTATAGATCCCCCCTCTTTTGCGGCAAACCATCCCCGCACAGGTATTAGTAATTTTAATGCCTTTTTACCAAGAATATAATTGGATATTACATACTGTACCAGATAAAAAATGTACGCTGCCACAACGCTATAGGAAATATTTTTTAGAAATTCACTATGATGAATAAACCATTCAAATCCTGCAATGCCGGTATATCACAGCAATAGCTCTCTGCAAAAATACTGAGCAATGTAAGAAATATAAATATACATCTATCTTTTGATACATTTCCTAAACCTTTTCTTAAATTATCATATATACTACACATCTTCACCTCTATAACATTTCATAAAACTCATATTATGCCGAATTTCGGCACAATAAAAATAGGAGATACCTTTTGATATCTCCCATACACTACAGTGTCTCTTTTATTTTCAAAATCTCTTCTTCTGTTTTCTCTGTAATCTCACAAATTTCAGAAATCGGATAATTTTTCTTCAGCATAGAAATGACTGTTTTTTCTACCCCTTTTTCCATGCCCTGCTCGATACCCTGTTCGATACCCTGTTCAACACCTTCTGCTTTCAAACGTTCCAATGCGGTACACATATTCGTCACCTCCATCGATTTTCCCATCTCAATCAGTTCTGTGGAACCTGCCATCTGACCAATCAAAGACAGAGCTTCTGAACTAATTCTCTTATCACTGTATTTTTCCCGGATCCCAGCAAAATTTCCTGCAAATACTTCTCGTGTGATCTCAAATGCGCTCTGCACATCTTCATTCCGAAAGGCATATCCTGCAGAATCTCTTACCTCCAGCAAATTCATTTTATAATCTGAAAAAACGGCTGCATCCTGTCTTCTTTTCGCATTTTCGATAAAAATTCATCAGGATCTGACGATTTCACATCTAATCTTTTATAATTGCGTGTATCTTTCAAGTACCCATGGCATCATATATCATGTGTCTCAGCGGCATTGCATAATGGATATGCTGCTGATTTTCAATCCCTAACACGACAAATTCTACCCCCATAAGCAGTCTTCTTGATCACGTCTCTTGTTCTTGATAATGTTTCCTTATAATCTTTCATCTCGATCACATCGGAAACATCTGTCCCCTTCTCTAAATCTCTGATTTTAGTATAACACCGAAAAGAACCATTTTGTAAAATTTGATTTTCATGCACATCTCATGCTCTGAATTTTCGTACAAAAATGGAGAGCTATCTTATTGATAAACTCTCCATCTGTCAGTTTAGAACTGTGTGCAAATAGGTGTGTTCAAGTAATGTGCAAATAGTCTGCAAATTACCACTTATCTATACACTCTTACACGTCCTTATACTCTTCAAAACCTGCGATTTTCCGCTGTTTCTTAGAATTTACCTTCTTTCGCTGCTTCCTCGATCGCTACTGCAACAGCAACAGTCATTCCAACCATCGGATTGTTACCAGCGCCGATCAGTCCCATCATCTCTACGTGAGCCGGTACAGAAGAAGATCCTGCAAACTGAGCATCAGAGTGCATACGTCCTAATGTATCTGTCATACCGTAAGAAGCCGGTCCTGCTGCCATGTTGTCTGGGTGAAGTGTACGTCCTGTACCACCACCTGAAGCAACTGAGAAGTATTTCTTTCCTGCTTCGATGCATTCTTTTTTGTATGTTCCTGCAACTGGATGCTGGAAACGTGTCGGGTTTGTAGAGTTACCTGTGATAGATACGTCTACTCCCTCTTTCCACATGATTGCAACACCTTCACGAACATCATTTGCTCCGTAGCAGTTTACTTTAGAACGAAGTCCGTCAGAATATGCTGTACGGGAAACCTCTTTTAATTCTCCTGTGTAGTAGTCATACTCTGTCTGAACATATGTAAATCCGTTGATTCTGGAAATGATCTTTGCTGCATCTTTTCCAAGACCATTTAAGATAACACGAAGTGGTTTTTTACGAACCTTGTTCGCTTTTTCAGCAATACCGATTGCACCTTCTGCGGCTGCGAAAGACTCATGTCCTGCGAGGAATGCGAAACAGTCTGTCTCTTCTTCCAGAAGCATTTTTCCTAAGTTACCATGTCCAAGACCTACTTTTCTCTGGTCTGCAACAGATCCAGGGATACAGAATGCCTGAAGACCTTCTCCGATTGCAGCAGCAGCGTCAGCAGCTCTTCTGCAGTCTTTTTTTGATTGCGATAGCAGCACCTACAATGTAAGCCCAGCATGCATTTTCAAAACAGATCGGCTGGATTCCTTTTACCTGATTGTAAACATCCAGTCCAGCATCTTTTGTGATTTTTTCAGCTTCTTCGATAGAAGCAATTCCGTAGCTGTTTAATACAGCATTGATTTTATCAATTCGTCTTTCATATGATTCAAATAAAGCCATTTTAAGTCCTCCTATCGCCTATTCCTGTCTTGGTCGATGATCTTAACTGCATCATCCACGCGTCCATACTGTCCCTGTGCTTTTTCCCATGCTTCGTTTGGTGTATCACCTTTTTTAATGAAGTCTGTGAATTTACCAAGGCTTACGAATTTGTATCCGATAATTTCATTATTCTCATCCAGAGCGATACCTGTTACATAACCTTCAGCCATTTCCAGGTAACGAGGTCCTTTTGCAAGAGTTCCGTACATTGTACCAACCTGAGAACGAAGTCCTTTTCCGAGATCCTCCAGTCCTGCACCAATCGGAAGTCCATCTTCAGAGAATGCACTCTGTGTACGTCCGTATACGATCTGCAGGAATAATTCTCTCATAGCTGTGTTGATTGCATCACAGACAAGGTCTGTGTTCAGAGCTTCGAGAATTGTTTTTCCCGGAAGAATTTCAGATGCCATAGCTGCAGAATGAGTCATTCCTGAACATCCGATTGTCTCAACCAGTGCTTCCTGGATGATACCTTCTTTTACGTTCAGTGTCAGCTTACATGTTCCCTGCTGTGGAGCACACCAGCCTACACCGTGTGTCAGTCCTGAGATATCTTTAACTTCTTTTGCCTGCACCCATTTTGCTTCTTCTGGGATTGGAGCTGGTCCGTGATTTGCTCCCTGAGCTACCGGACACATCATTCTACTTCGTGTGAATAAATCATGTTAAAACTCCTTTCAACATATGTAATTGTGTATTATTTGAGGTTTCCCTCTGCGGCTTTGATAAATTCTTAACGCCGTATTCGTTTACATTCTCTCACAAATTCCGACATTCGTCAATTATCACTTTCTATTTTTCCAGATTTTCCAGTGCTTCCACAAGCATTTCCAATGCAGTTTCCACTGTATGCTGCCTGTTTTCCATACGGTTTCCATCAAAAACACATCTTTTCGCAGTTGTCTTTCCGTTCACAGAACAGCCGATATAAACCAGACCTACCGGCTTTTCCTCTGTTCCTCCTCCCGGTCCCGCAATTCCCGTAGCGCTTAGAGCAGCCTCTGCTTTTGCCGCCTTTGCTGCTCCATTCGCCATTTCTTTTGCTGTCTGGGAACTGACTGCTCCATAACGCTCTAATGTCTCCGGGGAAACGTTTACAAGACGTATCTTTGCTTCATTGGAATATGTGATATACCCTTCATTCAATACGTCAGATGCCCCTGGAACATTCACCAGCGTTGCTGCGATCAGGCCGCCTGTGCAGGATTCCGCTGTAGTGACTGTCATTTTGTGTTCAGCAAGCAATTCCACCACACGCTCTTCCAATGTCGTCTGCGCTTCATTTTCCTTCATTTTTAAAAGCCAGTCTGTATACATCTTACATGCCTCCGTTGGTCAGTACCTGAATATTTTTTGCCACATAATCAATCAGTGAAATGATCGTAAGTGCCAGTGAAATCCAGATCAGTGCCTGCCCGATCACATCAAAAGCACCACCCAGATCCATGATCAGTACAATGACCATCGCCATCTGAAAGACTGTCTTGAATTTACCCCAGTAGCTTGCCGCGATCACAATTCCATTGTCAGACGCCACCAGACGGAATCCACTGATAATAAACTCTCTGGCAATGATCACGATCACGATCCATGCCGCCAGACTTCCTTTTTCGATCAGACAGATCATTGCTGAACATACCAGCAGTTTATCCGCAAGCGGATCCATAAACTTTCCAAAATTTGTGACCAGATTATATTTTCTGGCAATTTTTCCATCCAGCAGATCGGTCAGACTGGCCACCACAAAAATCGCCAGTGCGATCCATTTGTTCGCCACTCCACCAAGATCTGTCAGCATAAACAGCACAAAAAACGGTACCATCAGCACTCGCAGAACCGTCAGTTTATTCGGTAAATTCATCAGATAAGACCTCCTATCAAATCATAATCCACTGCTCCCGATACTTTTACCTTTGCAAAATCACCGGACATCAGTTCTTCCTCTGTGTTAACAAAAATCAAACCGTCCACATTCGGCGCATCTCTGTATGTTCTTCCCACATATGCATTTTCATCTGCTACTTTTCCTTCGATCATCACAAGCACTTCTTTTCCGACCATATTTTCCGCAGTATCAAACGCAATTTCCTGCTGCAGTTCCATCAGTTCAGCCTGGCGTTCTTCCTTGACTTCTTCCTCGATCTGCCCTTCCATCCTCGCAGCTGCAGTATCCTCCTCCGGAGAATAAGTAAACACACCGAGTCTGTCAAATTCCATCTCATCCACAAACTCCATCAGTTCCTCATGCTGCTCTTTCGTTTCTCCCGGGAATCCCGTGATCAATGTGGTGCGAAGCGCGATATCCGGAATTTCTCTCCTGAGCTTACTGATGATATCTATCAGTTCCTGTTTTGTCGTTCTTCTTCCCATACGTTTGAGAATCTCATCATTGGCATGCTGGATTGGAAGATCCAGATAATGACAGATTTTTGGTTCTTCCTTAATCGTCTGAATCAGTTCATCATAAATTTCTTCCGGATAACAATATAAAATTCGAATCCAGCGGATTCCTGAAATTTTACACAGCTCTCTCAAGAGTTTGTGCAAAGATTTTTCACCATAAAGATCTTTTCCGTACAAGGTTGTCTCCTGTGCAACCAGAATCAGTTCCTTTACCCCTTGTTCTGCCAGATATTCTGCTTCTGACAGGAGCTGCTCCATCGGCACACTCCGGAAATTTCCACGGATCTTTGGAATAATACAATACGTACAATGCTTGTCGCACCCTTCTGCGATTTTCAGATACGCAAAATGACCGCCCGTAGTCACCAGACGTTTTGTCTCCACTTCCGGAAGGAGATCTGTATCGGCCAATGTCAGTGTATGGTGCCCCTTTAGTGCCTCGTCAATCGCATCTAAAATCTTGTCGTATGCAGTCGTTCCAAGCACTGCATCCACTTCCGGGATCTCATCTAAATCTCCTGACGATAGCGCTGTGCCAGACATCCTGTAACAATCAGGCTTTTAATCTGCCCTCTTTTTTATATTCTGCCATCTCCAGAATGTTCTGAATACTCTCCTCTTTGGCATCGTGGACAAAACAGCAGGTATTGATCACGATCACATCTGCCTGTGTCTCTTCCTCTACCATCTGATATCCTCTGGATGCCAGCATCCCCAGCATCACTTCTGTGTCCACCAGATTTTTATCACACCCGAGGGAAATAAAAAGTATATTCATATTTCATTTTTCTCCTTTTTTCAACAGTCAGAAAGGCAGATACCATATGGCATCTGCCCCTTATCTTCTCTTTCTATGCCTATTCCTCTTCTGCGTTTTCTGCCAGAATCTTGAGTTCGCCTGCATTCATCTCTTCAATTGCAATTGACAGAGGTTTCTCTCCTGCCTTTGCATGTACCATCGGAAGATCTCCGTCAATCAACTGTCTCGCTCTTTTGGACGTTGCCATAACAATGGAATACCGGCTGTTTACAACCTTTGATTCCCCTTCCTCAACGTCCTGATTTACGACCTTCATCAAATCTGTATAAGATGGATGTAACATATTCTATCTGTCTCCTTTCACATTCCCTTTTAAATCCTGTTTCATACTCTGAATAAAGCTCTCATTACGGAAACTTCTTTGATGCTCTCCCTGGATGATCTTATGCATCTCGGATACACAGACATCCAGATCATCATTAATCACCAGATAATCATACTGATCCATGTACTCTGACTCCTCACTGCCCTTGCCAGTCTGGACTCGATCACCTCCATGGTCTCTGTCCCTCTTCCGACCAGACGTCTGCGCAGCTCTTTGGCAGACGGCGGCGTCACAAACAAAAGCAATGTGTCCGGAAAGCGTTCCTTTACCTTGAGCGCTCCCTGAATCTCAATCTCCAGAATCACATCTTTTCCCGCTTCCAGCTGCTGTTCTACATAGGTACGCGGTGTTCCATAATAATTTTCCACGTATCTAGCATACTCTATCAGCTCTTCTTTCGCAATCATTTTCAAATTCTTCGGTTGTTTTGAAAAAATATTCCCTTCCATCCACTTCTCCTTCTCTTGGATTTCGTGTGGTGGCAGAAACAGAAAGTGCATAAGTTTCCTCATAACGCTTCATCAATTCTTTCATCAGTGTTCCTTTTCCTGCCCCTGAAAATCCGGATACAACGATCAAAATCCCTCTCTGATTCATCTCTTTAAAATTTCTCCTTTATCTCCTGGTTATTCAATATTTTGTATCTGTTCTCTGATTTTTTCAATCTCTGTCTTTAGTCCGATGGCATAATTCGAAACTTCCAGATCATTCGCCTTGGATAAAATCGTATTCGCCTCCCGGTTCATCTCCTGTGCGATGAAATCCAGCTTACGCCCGATTCCCTCCGACTCTTCCAGTGTATTTCTCATATGTGCGATATGACTTTTCAAACGAACAACTTCTTCATCCGTACAGATCTTGTCCGCAAACAGAATCACTTCCGCTGCAATCCGGCTCTCTTCAACCTGCGCGTCCGCAAGTAATTCTTTTACTTTTTCTTCCAGCTTTGCACGATACTCTGCCACAATCTGAGGAGAACGTGCTTCCACCTGTTCCACAAGTGATTCCATACCGGAGAGCTTCTGAAGGATATCTTCTTTTAAGTGAGAACCTTCCAAAACTCTGGTTTCCACAAACTGTCCAAACGCTCCCTCCAGCGCCTCTTTGAGCCCGCTCCAGAGAATCTCTTCATCCTCTGTCTGCTCTTCCATTGTAAGTACCTCCGGATAGTGGGACAATGCAGATACTTTCACATCATTTGCAATGTGAAACTCCTCGCTCATCTGACGGAAATAACGCATATATTCCGCTGCCAGTGCAGCATTATACTTCAGCATCATCTGCTGCTGTGACAAATCCTCACAGGAAATAAAAATGTCTACCTTCCACGGTTGGCATACTGCTTTAAAAGCGTACGGATCGCCGTCTCAAAAAAATTCAGCTTTTTCGGCATCCGGATATTTACATCCAGATATCTGTGGTTCACACTTTTTAACTCTACCGTAAATTTTCTGGACTCTTTTTGAATTTCACATCGTCCAAAACCTGTCATACTTTTTATCATGTCTTTGTCCTCTGTCATTTTCTTGAAATTCTGTTACCAGTATACTCTTATTTATGCTGTTTGGTCAAGCTTTCACTCCAGAAATTCCCGATTTCAGGTACCACTTGTCCGAATTCTGTGATACAATAATCAAGTTAAACGAAACCAACCAAAAGAAAGGATTTTTTTATGGCTTTTGACGGAATTGTCGTGGCCAATCTGGTCCACGAATTAAAAGAACAGCTTTTAAACGGAAGAATTGCAAAGATCGCACAGCCGGAGGCAGACGAGCTTCTGCTGACGATCAAATCCCCTAAGGGACAGAGACGGCTTTCCATTTCTGCAAGTGCATCTCTTCCGCTCATATATCTCACTGACGCGAATAAACCAAGTCCCATGACTGCTCCCAATTTCTGTATGCTTTTGAGAAAGCACATTGCAAACGGCAGGATCGTGGATATCTGGCAGCCCAAACTAGAACGGATCATTCATTTTACAATCGAGCATCTGGATGAGCTTGGCGATCTTTGCCGCAAGGATCTGATCGTGGAGATCATGGGCAAACACAGCAATATTATTTTCTGTACTTCAGACGGAACGATCATTGACAGCATCAAACATGTCTCCGCCCAGATGAGTTCTGTCCGGGAAGTGCTGCCCGGACGGGACTATTTCATCCCGGACACCATGGAAAAGCAGATCCGCTCACAATTTCAGAAGCCGAGTTTCATACCCTGCTTCGTGCAAAGCCAATGCCGGTATCCAAGGCGATCTACACCAGCTTTACCGGGATCAGTCCCGTCACCGCTGAGGAGATCTGTTTTCTTTCCGGTATAGACTCAAGACTTCCGGCCTCAGAGCTTTCCGCAGATGTCTGTGTACACTTTTACAATCAGTTTTGTATTTATCTCTCCGCAGTCAGGGAAGGTCAATTCTCCCCGTCTGTATACTATGACGGAAAAGAGCCAAAGGAATTTGCATCCCTTGGGCTGGATCATTTGCATGCATACCACAGAGAAACTTTTTCTTCCATCTCACACGTACTGGAGACTTATTATGCAACCAAAAACCAGATTACCCGTATCCGCCAGAAATCTGCTGATCTGCGCCATATCGTACAGACCGCTCTGGAACGTGCCAGAAAAAAATATGCTCTGCAGATGCGGCAGTTATCCGATACCGAGGATCGGGACAAATACAAAGTATACGGCGAACTGATCCATACTTACGGCTATAATCTGGAACCGGGTGCAAAAGTACTGGAAGCTTTGAATTACTACAACAATGAAATCGTAAAAATCCCATTGGATACCACAAAAACTCCGTTGGAAAATGCACAGCGCTATTTCGAAAAATATAACAAACAAAAACGTACCTTTGAAGCATTATCCGCGCTGACCGAAGAAACAAAAGAAGACATCACATACCTGGAATCCGTCAGCACTGCTCTGGATATCGCACTCAGTGAGGAGGATCTTGCAGAGATCAAGGAAGAGCTGATTCATTCCGGTTATATGCGCCGCAAATTCACCAAGAAAAAAGTAAAGATCAAAAACAAACCACTGCACTATCTTTCCAGTGACGGATATCATATTTATGTCGGAAAGAATAACCTGCAGAACGACTGGCTGACCTTCGAATTTGCAGTCGGCAATGACTGGTGGTTCCATGCAAAAAATACTCCCGGATCTCATGTTGTTGTCCGCACCAACGGAGATGAGCTTCCGGACCGTACATTTGAAGAGGCCGGACGGCTTGCCGCTTACTATTCCAAAGCCCGGGGCGGAGAAAAAGTAGAGATTGACTATATTGAGAAAAAACATGTCAAAAAACCAAAGGGTGCAAAACCCGGCTTTGTCGTATATTATACCAATTATTCGCTGATCATCGACAGTGATATCGGCGACTTAAAAGAAATTTCTGATTAAAATGCATTCAAAATGCCCCTGGTACAGATTTCGTTACCAGGGGCATCCATCTATTTTTCTATAATAAAAGAGTATTCTTATCCATTGACTGCTTGCTTCACATCTTCAGGAACCTGAATCTGTCCCACATTATCATATCCGTTATACACCAGTTCAATATTATAAAAATTCACATTAGTTGTTTTCCCGAAGCTTTGGTATAATTCATCCATCACATCTGTCATATCCACGATGATCCTTGCCGGCAGCTTTTCTTTTTTGTAAATATCCACCGTAACCGGAATCTCCAGTGTATCCAGCGTATCCTGATCCGGCAGATCCACAAGACCGTAGGCCTGAATCATCTCCTCCCCAAGAAAATCCATCAGCTTCTTTCCCTGCATATCCCCGTAGATTTCATAGCACGTCTTTTCCCGGACCTTTACCGGCTGCTTTGCAAGCGTAAAATCTTCGATTTCCGCTCTTGCACTCTGGAAAAAATCTGTTTCTGTACCACTGGAAGAGGAGCTGTTTTCACTCTCTGTCCTCGACCACTGCTCGTAAAGACTACTGTACGTCACATACTTATCGCCTTCTTCCACCTGGTAGATTTCCATATTACTAGAGACCAGATTATCATTTAGCTTCACTTCCGCCCTCCCCTTTGCGTGTCCTGCTCTGGGGCTTACCGTGTTCTCCATGTCCATATCCATTCGGATTCTGGTATGATCCAGCACATCCTCCAACTCCACCTCGATTTCCAGTGAACTGGATGCCGAATTGACTTCTTTCATATTTTTGTCTACCGCATCCATCAATACTTCTGGTGTTACTTCCTGCTTTTCCTGCTGTCTGCATCCTGCCGCCGTATTTGTGCACAGCAACAGCAGTGCGCCTGTCAATGCAAGACGGCACATCCGTTTCTTTCCTGTCATACCAAATTCCTTTTCTTTTTCCGCCTGATACGGTTATTCCTTCCCAAGAAGGTAATCAATAAACTGCTGTGCAGTTCTTCCCGACATTCCCCCGTGACTCAATTCCCATTTATTGACTTCCAATAAAAGTTCTTCTTCCGGCATGGAAATATGGTTCCGCTTTGCCAGTTCTGTCACGATCTTCTGGAATGCCTTTTTAGCCGGAGAGGCAAAATAAATCTTGACACCGAATCTTGCAACAAGGGACAGTTTTTCCTGCACCGTATCGTTTGTATGCAGTTCTTCATCCCTATCCTGTTTGTCACGGAAAGTCTCCCTCACCAGATGCCTTCTGTTGGAAGTTGCATAGATCAGAATATTGTCTGGTTTTTTCTCCAGACCTCCTTCGATCACGGCTTTCAGATACTTATATTCGATTTCAAATTCTTCAAAAGAGAGATCATCCATGTAAATAATAAATTTATAGTTTCTATTTTTAATCTGGGCAATCACCTCGTTCAGATCCTGAAACTGATGCTTATATACTTCGATCATGCGAAGCCCCTGATCATAATACTGATTTAAAATTGCTTTGATGGAAGATGATTTTCCTGTCCCTGCATCTCCGTAGAGCAGACAGTTATTGGCTCTTTTTCCCTCTACAAACGCTTTGGTATTATCAATCAGCTTCTGCTTTTCTGCCTCATATCCTACGAGATCATTCAGATGCACATGAGCAATGTTCGTGATTGGAACGATTTCCGCTGCTCCGTCTTTGGTATGTTCCACGCGAAACGCTTTGTGCAGTCCCAGCTTTCCGACTCCAAACTCCCGATAAAACTCCGTCACGCACTGCTTAAACGACTGTACGTCCTCTGCCTGCTCCAGCTCCCTGCTCAGATTACAGATTCTGTCACGGATTCGTTTATTAAAAACAATCCTGTCATCCTGTGTATTTTCATAGTCCAGAAGAAGGGAAAAACAGCCTGCATCCAAAACCCGCATCAATGCAGTGAAATCATAATCGAATAATTCTTTAAAAATCCAAAAATCATGCTCTGCCGCCAGATTCAGGCTTCCTTTTGTCTCTCCCGTGATCTCGCAGGAGGTACTGTAAGCATTTTCATCATTTGCCAGCAGGAAAGTCAGGAAGGTATGCCAGAGATTTCCGAAAAATCCGTGACACTCTGAGAGTTCCAGCAATTCATTCATACAGGAAAAAAGCAGTCCTTTTAAATCCTCCTGATTATAGTATTCATTATCATAATGTTCCATCAGAAATGTCATATCCAAAAGTAACTCTTCGTATTCCATATTTTTATATAAGATCAGTTCATTGGTACGCATCTTCCTGTTCCTCCCTCATACTCATCAATAATTTCCTAAAATCTTCAAGTTCCGCGCTTCTTCTCTGAGCCCCCGGATCGCATTTTTCACACCCGGCTGTTCGAGATTTCCTTCGAAATCCACAAAGAAACGATACTCCCAGCTTTTCCCTTCCACCGGACGGGATTCAATCTTTGTCATGTTCAGGTCATTGTAAATAAAATGCGACAAAATCTGATACAGTGATCCACTCTGGTGCGGAAGTTCAAAACAAATACTGATTTTCGATGCAGCCGGCGTAAAAATCTTCTGATTCGTAACAATGATAAACCGTGTCACATTATTAGTCTCATCATTGATATCCTCTGCCAGAACAGAAAGTCCGTATACCTGTGCTGCATATGCACTGCACACTGCCGCCTGCGAGTGATCCTGCTCTTTTAGGACTTTTTTTGCCGCTGCCGCTGTATTGGACACACTGATCTGCTGCCAGTCTCCATGCTTTTCCAAGAAACGGCTTGTCTGCATCAGAGCTTCTGCCTTAGAGTACACACGCTCAATCTGAGAGAGTGTGGTTCCAGGAAGGCCTGCCAGCGTATTTTCGATTGGAAGGAACGTCTCTCCCACAATATAATTTTCGAACTCTACCAACAGGTCATATACTTCATTGACTGCTCCAGCAGAAGAATTTTCAATCGGAAGAACTGCAAAATCTGCCGCCCCCTCCTCGATTGCCTCCATGGCTTCCCGGAAAGTCGTCACATGAAAATTGTTCTCATTGTCCGGAAAATATTTCTTCATGGCAGCCTGACTATAAGCTCCTTCCACCCCCTGAAATACGACACGGACATTCTGCTTATCAAGCGACTCCATCTCAATAAACGGAAGTCTTCCCAGTGCACCCGCCTCCACAAGCTGCTGATACTGCAATTTCCGGCTCATACTCATCAGCTGTGCGTACAGCTCCTGAATCCCCTTCTTGTTAAACTCACCGTTCACCTTGGATGCCACATCCAGAAGTTTTTCATGTTCTCTTTGACGGTCAAACACTTTTCGCCCTGCGCCGACTTTAAATCTTCCAACATCCTCGCAGACTTTCATTCTTTCTTCGTACAGCTTTGCGATCTGATCATCGATCCCATCCAGCTTCTCCCTGAGTTCTTCCAATGTCGCCATTTTTCTTCTCTCCTTGTCATTTCAAACTTAAGCTGTATTATAATACATTTTTTTCCGATTGTACAATACCTGATTTTCATCTGCATAAATCTGCACGGAAACGGACATCCTGTTCTTATGAAGAAAAAATTTATTTTATGCGGCATCATCGGCTGGTGCATGGAAATACTGTTTACGGGACTTCATTCCCTTTTGGTAAAAGATTATACACTTGCGGGAAAAACATCCATCTGGATGTTTCCGATCTACGGGATGGCGTGCGTCTTTTCTCCGCTTTCCCAAAAACTGAAAACAAAAAGCACCTTTTTAAGGGGTAGTATCTACACTGCTTTTATTTTTGCCGGGGAATTTTTATCCGGTCTGTTTTTAAAGAAACACCGGATCTGTCCCTGGGATTACAGTCGTGCAAAATTCAATATCAAAGGGGTCATCCGTCTTGATTATGCGCCGCTTTGGTTTACCGCCGGCCTGTTCTTTGAAAAATTTTTGAAAAAATTTTAATTTCTTTCCGTTTTAAATGCCATGCACTAAGTAATGAAACCAATGGAATCGTCAATATCACTCCCATTGTGGAAGCAATTCCCTGAATTAACTCGATTCCTATGGAATACATATTGATGATCTGCGTTGTGGAATAGTTATACACATACAAAAATACTAACGTATTAATCGACGTACCTGTAAAAGCTAAAATCAGTGTATTTGACATTGTCCCCATCATATCTTTTCCAACCCGTATCCCCGAAAAAAATAATTCCCTTGCAGAAAGCAGTGGATTGCGAAAGTGGATTTCATTGATAGTAGACGCTATTGACATCGCAACATCCATAACAGCCCCCAGTGCCGAAATCAAAATGCCCGCATACAACAATTCTCCAATTTTAATATTCGTTGTCTGACCTACATACGTCAACTGCTCAATATCTGCAACATTATATCCGGAAATATGTGTCCATTTTCCAAACAGAATTGCCAGTATCCCTGAAATTCCAACCCCCAGTACTGTGCCGGCCACAGCAGTCGCACTTTTACTTGAAATCCCTCCCAGTAAATACATGGTCACAACCGTCGTCAGAATTGCGACCAGTACTGCTGCCCAAACAGGAGATACCCCTCTGTAGATAAGTGGCAAAAATAGAAATACAATACAGACAAATGTAAAAATCAAAGCGACAGCGGAATAGACTCCTTTTCTCCCTCCGATCAGACTTAAGGTCAGCAAAAACAGCAAAACAATCATACACAAAATTGCCGTACGGTCATAACTGTAGACGGTAACATACAACGAATCTTCCCCTTCATTCACTTCCGCGATCACCTTCATGCCCTTTTCACAATGTGTTCCGTAAAGATAACCTGAAGAACTGACAGCCTCCACAACTGTTCCACGGAACTTGCCACTTAATAATCGAAGGGAAACCAGTTGATTTCCAATCTGATTTCCCGACTCTGTTGTATTATCTTTTTTTATCTCCACTACTTTTGCTTTTTCAAAGGTTTTTCCTTCTGTTTCATACAGCCCTTCCCGTTCCACTTGATTTAACTGTATCAAAAATGCAGCAAACAGAATCGTAATTCCGAAAATGATAAACTGCCTTCTCCCTTTTTTCAGCCAATTCATTTTTGGTCACGCTTTCTCCTGGCCACGAGCACTCCGACTCCGCAAAGTAACGCTGTTAACATCACGATTACTGCCCCTGCAATCGGTACAGCGTCTCCTGTTTTTACCGTTGTTTGTGAAGTCACTGGTTTTTTATTGATACCTTCTGTATGCGTAGTCTGGTCGCTCATAGAACCACTTGTACCTCCGTTTTGTGACTGTCCATTGTCCGGTGAATCACTGGATGACGGTGGGTTTAAATTTTCCTGATGTTTCATCTCCAACTGATCCAATGCTGTTTTCAATGCAGTATATGCATTTGTCAGTGTTGCCGTATCTGCTGCCGGATCTGCATTTACAGTTCTGGCGCCTTCCAGAGCCTGCTGCATTGTTTGATAACTCTCGGTTGTATATTCTTCTGGATTTTTACTCCCAGCTTCTTCAATTAACGCGGAAAGCTGTCCATGATCAACTGATTTCACAAGCATAAACTGTGTATCGATCGGTTCCTGTGTATCTGTGCGATATGTATTCACTGTCAATGTTGTTTCCGTAATGTCTACTACCGAATAAGTCGGAACATCCTGCTGCCATCTGTTGGCAATATAAGTCTGTTGGCGAGGTACCAGATCATAATATTTACTTCCTGATGAAGATCCTGCTGTCAGATACATGATTCCATCAGAATTTACCGCCGTTTCCTGATTCTCTGTCAATTCCATTACTGCTTCCTCATCCATCACCGCATGCAGATATTTCAGATATTTTTGTTCGCCCTCATCCTGTGTATCTTCTGAAATATTTCCCGGTGCCTCATAAAGTGTATCAGGATTTTCTCCCGCATCCATATCTTTTTCCAACTGTTCTTCAAATTCATCATCCGAATATTCCATTTTGAACTGACCGCCTTTTAACATTTTTGTTCTGGAATATGCGTGATCATGTCCTGCCAGCACCAGATCAATCTCATTTTGTTCAAACACAGGCACCGGACTATAACGCAAATTGGTGATTTCCGGTTCATTGGAATGTTCTGCAGATCCATAAATATCCTGATGAAGTGTTACTATTTTCCATTTGCAATCTGTATTTGCCGCTACTGTGGATTCAATAAACTGACGATGTTCCTCCACATTTGTATCCTGCGTATTTAAAATCATAAACAGGGCGTCCCCATATGTGTAGTAATAATCTCCGCCTACTGTTCCATTGTCGCCAAGAGAACTGCTGTTTGCCGGATTAAAATGATACGTATAATTAGCATTGTCTGCATCATGATTTCCTACCGTTGTTGCGACGGGTACACTTTTCATAAGATCCGGGCTCAAATATCCTGCATATTCTACCTCACTGATTGTTGTATCCTGCACTTTTTTGGCATTTGTCTGAATCTGATCCCCAGAAGAAAGAACAAAGGATGCCAATCTGTTTGTTTTTTCATATGCTTTTGTCAATGTATCATTCCAGTTAAAGGTATCATTTCTAACTGCTTCTGACTGTGCTGCCGCAAAGGATGGTTTTAAAATATCCTCCGGAGTCTTTGCTTTTTCCGGATTGGAAGAACCAATCTGCGGATCTCCTACGAAAATAAAGGAAAAGGAACTTGTATCTGCATCCGTAGTAAAGGAGCAAATCTCTTTTCCGCTCACCTGATAATAGTACGTAGTTCCGGGCTTCAAATCCTTTATCACCACTTTGCTGCTCTTATAACCTGTCTGCGCCGGACTTTCTGATACTGCTGCACTTTGCCCATCGCTTAGATCCGGAGTCTGTCCATATACAAAGGATGCCTCTTCCCCTTCTTTCGTATACCATGCAAAATTCATTTCTGTTTCATCGGATCCAGGTGACATGGCGACCTGTGTCCAGTCTGTTTTTATTGTTTCCCATTCCTCACACCATGCATCCCATGCCCCGTTTTGTGCCGCTGGTGTTTTGCTTGCGTCTGTCATTCCATCTGGAGCTGCTGCTGCAGATACTGATAATGGCTGGTAAAGCAGTATGGCGGAAATCAACACCGCAATGACTCTCTTCTTCATTTTACATTTCTCCTTCTTTTTTCACTTTTGCATTGGTATTATAACACCTGATTTTTTTGTTTTAAGCTTCTTTACAAACCATTAACAAATTTTAAATTACAATTTACGCTTTCTGTCCAGATTTTTTCTGCTTCTTTCTTAATTTTCATATGAATTCTCTGTTGAAAAACTCACAGTTTAGTATATGATGATTGAAGAGATTTTGCATAGGGAGGTACATCGAAATGAATACAGTTGATTGTATCAAAAGCCGCAGAAGCATCCGCAGATTCAAACCGGATTCTGTTAAGCATTCATTGATTGAAGAGATCGTTTCCGCAGCTTCTTTTTCCCCATCCTGGAAAAATACTCAGATTACCCGTTATATCGCAATTGAGGATCCTTCCCTTCTGGGAAAAATTGCTGATGACTTTACCCCATCTTACAATTCAGATATCATCCGCCAGACACCGGTTTTGATTGCTGTCACTTATATCAAGGGACGGTGCGGTTTTGAGCGCGACGGCTCTTATACCACTGGAAAAAAAAGACCGCTGGCAGATGTTTGATGCCGGTGTGGCCTGTCAGACGTTCTGTCTGGCTGCGCACGAATACGGACTGGGTACTGTCATTATGGGCGTATTTGATGAGAGTGGAATTTCCAGTCTTCTGGACATTCCAAAGGAACGGGAACTGGCTGCATTGATTGCACTTGGATATCCTGATATCGAGCCATCTGCACCAAACGCAAAACTGTTGAAGATTTATTACAATATCGATAATCAGATTCTGCTCTCAAACAAGATCTGATTTACAAGGAGGTTACATATGAGACATTTGATGAGTCCTCTGGATTTTTCTGTAGAGGAACTGGAAACACTGTTAAATCTGGCGGGAGACATTGAAAAACACCCGGAAAAATATGCACATGCATGTGAAGGGAAGAAGCTGGCTACTTTATTTTATGAACCAAGTACGCGTACACGTTTAAGCCATGAGGCTGCGATGCTCAATCTGGGCGGAAGCATCATGGGATTTTCTTCCGCAGATTCCAGCTCTGCCTCAAAAGGAGAGAGTGTTTCAGATACGATCCGCACCGTTTCTTGTTATGCAGATATCGTTGCTATGCGCCATCCAAAGGAAGGAGCGCCGATGGTTGCCTGTAAGCACGCTTCCATTCCTGTCATCAACGCAGGAGACGGAGGACATCAGCATCCAACCCAGACACTGACTGACCTTTTGACTATCCGTTCCGTAAAAGGACGCCTTGATCATATGACGATCGGACTTTGCGGAGACTTAAAATTCGGACGTACCGTACATTCTCTGATCCACGCTCTGGTGCGCTATGAGGGAATCAAATTTGTTTTGATCTCACCGGAAGAATTACGTCTTCCAAGCTATATCCGTCAGGATGTTCTGGATAAAAACCATATCGAATACAAGGAAGTTGTCCGTCTGGAAGACGCCATGCCGGAACTTGATATCCTATACATGACACGTGTACAAAAAGAACGTTTCTTCAACGAAGAAGATTATGTCCGCATGAAAGATTTCTATATCCTGGACAAAAAGAAAATGCAGCTGGCTCCTTCCGATATGTTTGTACTGCATCCACTGCCACGTGTCAACGAGATTTCTGTGGAAGTAGACGATGATCCGCGAGCAGCTTATTTCAGACAGGTACAGTATGGTGTTTATGTACGTATGGCACTGATTCTGACACTGCTTGATATTCATGTAGAGTAACAAAAATTTGTTTCGCATAAAGAAAGAAGGTATCTAATTTGAAAAATACATTGAACGTAGGACGTATTTCTGAAGGTTTTGTTCTGGATCACATCGAAGCAGGAAAAAGTATGGATATTTACAAATATCTTCACCTCGATAAACTGGACTGCTGTGTTGCGATCATCAAAAATGCCCGCAGCAGTAAAATGGGAAAAAAAGACATCATGAAGATCGAGTGTCCGATCGATTTTATGGACCTTGATATTCTCGGATTTATCGACCACAATATCACAGTCAATATTATCTCCAATGAACAGGTCGTCGACAAAAAAATCCTAAGACTTCCAAAAGAGATCACCAATGTGATCCGCTGCAAAAATCCAAGATGTATCACATCCATCGAACAGGAACTGGATCACATCTTTGTCCTGACAGATGAAGAAAACCAGGTATATCGTTGTAAATACTGTGAGGAAAAGTATTCCGGAAGATAAACAAAAAAACAAACGGGAACGTGGTTTTTACAGATCACGTTCCCGTTATTTATCTCAAAATTCTATGGCAGTATATGTCCCGCACTTAAATATAACTGATACCATTCTTCTCTGGTCAGCCGGATATCTGCCGCCAGCGCGATCTCCCGCAATCGCTTCAGATTGGTCGTACCTGCTACCATCTGAATCTTTGCCGGATGTCTGAATATCCATGCAGATGCGATACCAGTCTTTGTTGTCCCATATTTTTCCGCAAGATCCGCCAGCACCTGATTTAATTCCGGATATTTCTCACTGTCAACAAATACCCCTTCGAAAAATCCATACTGGAACGGAGACCATGCCTGAATCGTCATATCATGCAGTCTGCAAAAATCCAGCACGCTGTTGTCTCGGTTGACGGCACCATCTGTCAGCATATTTGCCTCAAGTCCTGATGCAACCATGTTAGAAAACGGAATACTGAACTGAAGCTGATTGACAAGAAGATCCTGTCTCACACATTTTTTCAAAAGCTGGATCTGCATCGGCGTATGATTGGAAACACCGAAATGTCTCACCTTTCCGGATCCCTCCAACAGATCAAATGCTTCTGCCACTTCTTCCGGCTCCATCAGTGCATCCGGTCTGTGAAGAAGCAGGATATCCAGATAATCAGTACGCAGCCTGCGGAGAGATTCCTCTACCGACTGCAAAATATGTTCTTTGGAAAAGTCATACATCACACCCGGTACAATCCCGCATTTAGACTGCAGGATGATATCTTCTCTGCGAAATTCTGTCTGCTCGAATACACGTCCGAACAGAGATTCGCATGCCCCTTTTCCATAAATATCCGCATGATCAAAAAACTGAATTCCCAGTTCCAGACAGGTATGGATATACTCATCCACCTCTGTCTCATCCATTCCCTGAATACGCATACATCCAGCTGCAACTACCGGAACTTCCAGCATACTTTTTCCAAGCATCTGCCTTCTCATCATGTGCCTCCCTTCTAGCACTCTTCTGCTATTTTATAAATCAATCGCTCTGTATCTTCCCATCCAAGACACGGGTCTGTAATGGACTTTCCGTAAATCTGGTCTGCCCCGATACTCTGACATCCTTCTTCCAGATAACTTTCAATCATCACACCTTTGATCAGCTCTTTTAATTTTGTATTGTAATTCCGGCTGTGAAGCACCTCACTGACAATGCGGATCTGCTCTTTGAACTGCTTGTTGGAATTTGAATGATTGGCATCGACGATCGCTGCCGGATTGGCAGATGTTTCTCTCCATACATCGCCTGAAGACGGATCAGATCCTCATAGTGATAATTTGGATTACAAGTACCATACTTGTCCACTCCGCCGCGCAGAATCACATGTGCCAGATCGTTTCCATCTGTCGTTACATCCATGCCTCTGTAAATAAAAGTATGGGAACTCTGTGCCGCGATCACAGAGTTGAGCATCACAGAAAAATCACCACTGGTCGGATTTTTCATCCCCACCGGAATATCCATACCGCTGGCCGTCAGTCTGTGTTGCTGGTTTTCAACAGAACGCGCCCCGATTGCCTCATAAGATAAGATATCATCCAGATAGCTTCTGTTCTCCGGATACAGCATCTCATCCGCGCTTGTCAGTCCGCTTTCTTCTATGGCACGGATATGCATCTTACGGATCGCAATAATTCCAGCCAGCAGATCCGGCGCCTGATCCGGTTTTGGCTGATGAAGCATTCCTTTATATCCCTCACCTGTTGTCCTTGGTTTGTTCGTGTAGATCCGCGGAATAATCATCAGGCGGTCTGATACTTTTTCATTCACTTTTGCCAGCCTGCTTATATATTCACACACGGAATCTTCATTGTCTGCGGAACATGGCCCTACGATCACGACAAACTTGTCTGACTTTCCTGTAAAAATGTCCCGGATTTCAGCATCCCTTTTTTTCTTGATTTCTGTAAGTTCCTTTGAAAGCGGATACTCTGCTTTCAATTCTGCCGGAAGCGGCAGCGTTGTATTGATTCTCATTCCCATACTCTTTTCCTGCCTTGTATAAAATCTCTGTTCATATGCAAAATGCTGCCGCAAAGCGACAGCATCAAATTAAGCAAAACGATAAGCCGGGTTATGTCATTGGACAATCATCTATCTAGACCTGACGTTGCCGTCAGGTTCAAGCAACCTACCTAAAGCGCGACGGGCAGCCGCATAGCTTTTATTCGGTCTTGCTTCGGATGGGGTTTACATGTGCCCCTTCTGTTACCAGAAGGGCGGTAGTCTCTTACACTGCCTTTCCACCCTTACCTGCACAAAATACAGGCGGTTTATTTCTGTTGCACTGGCCTTGGAGTCACCTCCACCGGACGTTATCCGGCATCCTGCCCTGCGAAGCCCGGACTTTCCTCGTCTGCGGCCTTTCGGCGCATGCAGCCGCGATTGTCTGTCTTACTTAACACTGTTCTTCATTATACTATGTCTGACTCTGAATGTCAAACACCTGTCCTTCTGTCTGAATCTCTCGGATTCTGCTTCTATATTCTGTTGTACACGGTTCGTGAAAAAGCCTGTCAAACACTTCATAGGATCCCCAGAAATGCATCGGGAACACATTTTTCGTGTCTGTATGACGCATAAAATAGTCCAGTCCCCAGACATACTGCTCACCCAGACGGAGATCCGCCGGCACAAATGCAACATCGATCGGCTGATCCGGAAGCTCTCCAATCGCCTTCTGATAATCCGCTCTCATCTGCTCGTTATACGACTTTGGTTCTCCTTCCCAGTGCCACCAGTTCAAATCTCCTGCGTGATAAATCACGATTCCCTGATATTCTATCCAGAATGCGACTCCTTCATCTGTAGATGGCAGTGTACGCACCGGATGCCATTCACACGCCTCTCTTCTTCGGGCGACAGCCGGATTACCTGTTTCTGTTCATCCGGCATCGGCACATCATCAGAAAAAGATACCAGATGTTCTGTCTCTGACGGCGCAATTTCAAAATGTCCGGATTATAATGATCATAATGTACATGACTCACAAATACAAACAATGTTTTTTCCGGATCCATTTCGGGGAGACTGCCCTGATAATAATCAAACAAAAGCAGGGCATCCTCCATCTCCAGAAGAAATCCACTGTGTCCGAGATATGTCACCCGCATCATACGTTCAACATCTCAATCGCACGTTTTAATTCCGGAAGAATAAATTCCAGTGCTTCCTTTGCCTCTTTGGCATCTCCCGGAAGATTTACCATCAGCGTCTTTTTGCACACACCTGCCGCACTGCAGTCCAGAACCGCCTGCAGAGAATCCCGGTTGCGGAATGCACGCAGTGTCTCCGGGATCCCCGGAAGAAGGCGTTCTGCCACATCCATCAGTGCATATGGAGCACAGTCGCTCTCGAGATGTCCTGCTGCTCCTGTTGTCAGAACCAACTCTGCGGTCTGCTCCTCTGCCACTCTTTTTAATACCGATGCCGCCACTTTCCGGTCTTTCGGGATCACACGCACGGCAGCAGTCTCAAACCCGGACTGTTCCAGCAGTTTCTTTAAAACCATCCCTGCCGCACTTGCCTTTCTTGCTTTATAACTTTCTGTATCCAACGTAAAAATAGCCGCTTTCATAGATTCGTACCCCTTTCTTGTACTCCGGTCTCAACTAAATTCTGTAATGCAGAGAACACTCCGCCGCTTTATTGTACCACATCTGAGAATAAGAGTCCAAGCATCCGGCAGAAAAAAACAAAAAAATCAGATAATAATGCAGACCAGCCCTCCATTACTGTCATTGACGATCTTCTGCATCGTATCCTGGAGCTTCACCTGACTCTCCTCGTTGATCATATTGATCTTATTGCGCATCCCATCCAGCACCAGCTCTTCTACAGATTTTCCAAATATGTTGGTTCCCCATACTCCCTCCGGAGTCTCACTCTCTGCTTTGATATATTCCACCAGATCCTGTGCCTGCTTTTCACTTCCCACGATCGGTGCGATCTCAGTCTCAATATTGGCACGGATCATATGAACAGACGGAGCCTCTGATCTGATCTTCACACCATATTTACTGCCCTGTTTGATGATCGCAGGCTCATCTAACAGAATTTCCTCTTTCTTCGGGCTAACTACACCGTATCCTTTCATTTTCACATCGGCAAACGCATCTTTGATCTGTGTATATTCCTCTTTCATTGCGGCAAGTTCTTTCATCGCTGCGATCAGTTCATATTCTCCCTGAATCTTCGTCCCTGTCAGTTCACTGAGCACCTCATAATAATACTTCTCCTTCAAGTCCATCTGGATCTTTACGATTCCCGTATCCATTTCAATCTGAGAGATCCTGATCTTCTCTATGTACTCGCTGTCACTTACCGGTACCGCCTCTGCCACACTTCGAATGTCATCCATTCCATCCAGCAGATTTCTTACACTGGAGAGCACCTCGCTTTTTACCGGGTGATCCTTTGGCAGCATTTCCACCCACTTCGGAATATAAAATTCTGCTTCTGAAATTGGAAACTCATACAACACCTGCCGCATGATCTGATTAATATCTTCTGTCCGAAGCTGCGCACAGTTGACCGCAAGAACAGATACTCCGTACTTTTCCTCCATTTTCCCCTGAAGACTTTTTGTTTCTTCGCTGTATGGCTTCTGTGTGTTCAAAAGGATCAGAAACGGCTTTCCGATGGATTTCAATTCCTGAATGGTCTTTTCTTCTGCCAAAATATAATTTTCTCTCGGAAGCTCTCCGATACTTCCATCTGTTGTGATAACCAGCCCAATTGTCGCATGGTCATGAATCACCTTCTGTGTCCCGATCGCTGCCGCTTTTGTAAAGGGGATCTCATGTTCAAACCATGGCGTTTTCACCTGACGTTCCACATCGTTTTCTATATGACCGCTCGCCCCGTCTACCATATATCCGACACAGTCGATCAGTCGGATCTTAACTTCCACGTCTTCGGACAGTCTGACAGATGCCGCATCTTTCGGAACAAATTTCGGCTCTGTTGTCATGATCGTTGTTCCGGAAGCTGACTGCGGAAGTTCGTCTTTTGTCCGCTCTTTTGCATGTTCATCCGTCATATTCGGCAGCACGAGAAGATCCATGAACCGCTTGATAAATGTTGACTTGCCTGTCCGAACCGGACCTACAACTCCAATATAGATTTCCCCGTTGGTTCTTGCTTTCATATCCTTGTATACCTGAAATGCATCCATAAAAAATACCCCCTTGTTCTGCTGATACCAATCTATGCAGAAACAAAGGGGATTATTCCGGCTCTGTTCTCTTGAATTAAAAAAAACTATACTGTCTCATCCGGCCACGGCAGCACGGAATGCTCACTTTTTGATTCTCGAAGCATCAGTTCATCCACTGCCTGTGCAGCACTCTTGTTTTCAAACAGTACTTCATTGATCTGCTCCACAATCGGCATGGACACCTCATATTTCTCTGCCAGCTTTCTGGCTGCCTTTGCAGAATACACACCTTCGACTACCATCTGTACTTCATCCATGGCCTCCTGCATAGTCTTCCCCTGTCCCATAAGATATCCGGCTCTGCGGTTTCGGCTGTGTACACTTGCGCAGGTCACGATCAGATCTCCGATTCCGGTCAGCCCGGTAAATGTCTCGAGCTTTCCGCCCATTTTTACGCCCAAACGCGCAATTTCCGCAATTCCTCGAGTGATCAGCGCAGCTTTTGTGTTATCTCCATAACCAAGTCCGTCTGCAATTCCCGCTGCCAGAGCGATCACGTTTTTCAATGATCCTCCCAGCTCAATCCCCAGAATATCCGGACTTGTATAGACACGGAACACCTTACTCATAAATGCAGACTGCAGGTACTCAGCCGTCTTTCTTGTCGTCGCACCGATCACACAGGTTGTCGGCAGCTTTCTTCCGACCTCTTCCGCGTGGCTCGGTCCGGAAAGAACTGCTACATCCGCCTGCGGAATCTCTTCTTTGATCTGCCCGGAAAGTGTCATCAATGTGGTCTCTTCGATCCCTTTTGCCACATCCACGATTATTTGCCCTTCTGCCACATATGGACTCATCTTTTTCGCAGTCGCTCTTGTAAACGGAGACGGAACTGCCAAGACAAGAAAGTCTTTTCCCAGGATTGCCTCTTGTATCTCTCCGGTAATCTGAATTTCCTCGGAGATGTGCACCCCCGGCAGCTTTGTCTTATGCTCTCTTTCTTTTGACAGCATCTCTATCTCGGCGGGATCGATCGACCAGATCGTTGCCTGATTTCCGTTATCATGCAGCAGGACGGAGAGTGCCGTTCCCCAGCTTCCCGCTCCCAACACACCTATATTTGCCATATTCTGCCTCCTTTTTAATCGTCTCTATTTTTTAGAAAACCCGATTTTGTTCTCTGTTCCATTCAACAGTCTCTTTATATTTGCACGATGCCTCCACCATGCCAGTGCCATCAGTAAAAACGTCACCAGATATAATTCGTACACATAAGCTGCGCCATCGCAAATCCCCCCATCTGCCCGAAACATATCACCTCTGCAAGAAAAATAATTGTTACCAGAAGTGACCCTGCGGAAACATAGCGGGTGACTGCCACCACAAAAATAAATGCAGCAAGTGGGATCGGGACCATCCAGAGCTTGGTGGAAAGCACAAGCCCGGCCAGAACCGCAATCCCTTTTCCGCCTTTAAATTTCAGATAAAACGGATAATTATGTCCAAGTGTGGCACCTGCTCCTGTATACATCGCAAGCAGCGGCAGACAATCGCTGCCACTGAAGATCTGGCGCACCAGAAGAATTGGCAGGACACATTTTAAAACATCTCCCGCAAACGTCATCAGTCCGGCTTTTACTCCAAGCACACGCAGTGCATTCGTAGAACCCGAGTTTCCGCTTCCTGTTTTTCTGATGTCCACATGATTGAGTTTCCCCACAAAATATCCGGTCTGAAACAGACCGAACGCATATCCTATGATAAGACAGATAATTCGTTCCATATCTACTGATCCTTTTCCTTTCTCTCCCGGATAAAGAATTTCAGAGACGTTCCCCTGAACCCGAACGCTTCCCGGATCTTGTTTTCCAGATAACGGGTATAAGAAAAATGCATCAGTTCTTTGTCATTTACAAAGATTACAAAGGTCGGTGGTTTTACCGATACCTGGGTGATATAGTAAAGCTTCAGACGTTTTCCCTTGTCTGACGGCGGCTGCTGCATGGCAACGGCCTCCATCATAATCTCATTGAGCACACCGGTCTGAATCCGAAGTGTCTGGCTGTCAATGACCATATCGATCATATCATACAGTTTATTCAGACGCTGTCCTGTTTTTGCAGAAACATACATGATCTCTGCGTATGGCATATACGCAAGTGTCGTCCGGATATCATTTTCATATTGTTTCATGGTCTTGTCATTCTTCTCAATGGCATCCCATTTGTTTACAACGATGATCACACCCTTTCCGCGCTCATGTGCGATCCCGGCAATCTTGGCATCCTGCTCTGTAACCCCTTCTGTGGCATCGATCACCATCAGCACCACATCCGCTCTCTCTACTGCCGTTACAGTACGAATGATACTGAATCTCTCCAGCTCTTCCTTGATCTTATTTTTTCTTCGCAGTCCCGCGGTATCGATAAAAATATATTCTCTGTCCTCGTGTTTGATTGCCGTATCAATGGCATCTCTTGTGGTGCCCGCGATATCTGATACGATCACACGATTTTCTCCGAGAAGCTTATTGACGATCGAAGATTTTCCCACATTCGGCTTTCCGACAATGGCGATCTTCGGACGCTCGTCCTCTTCGGTCTCTCCTGCTCCTTCCGGAAAATGCGAAACCACTTCATCCAGCATATCACCGATTCCCAGTCTGGACGCCGCAGAGATCGGAACCGGATCCCCGATCCCAAGATTATAGAACTCATACACGTCCGGCATAAATTTATCAAAATTATCCACCTTGTTGACAACAAGCACAACTGGTTTTTTAGAACGTCTGAGCATATCTGCCACTTTGGAATCTGCATCCACAAGCCCCTGACGCACATCGGTAATAAACACAATGACATCTGCCGTATCAATGGCAATCTGCGCCTGCTCTCTCATCTGCGAAAGAATGATATCGCTGCTGTCCGGCTCAATTCCGCCGGTATCGATCATCGTAAATTCTTTGTCCAACCATGATACATCCGCATAAATACGGTCTCTTGTTACACCCGGAGTGTCTTTTACGATCGAAATCCGCTCCCCGGCTAATGTATTAAACAGTGTAGACTTTCCCACATTCGGTCTTCCTACAATCGCTACTACTGGTTTACTCATATTTTCAACTACCTTTCTCTCCATTCAATCTTACATTTCCTGAAATCTGCCTCTTCTTCTGTCCGTGCTGAAATCATCATTCTCATAAACACCGATCACTGCATCCAGCAGATCCTGCCCGCTTGATTTTACAATATCTGTCTTCACTTGTAAAGAATTCTCCACTTCCTCCAGCGTAAAATCATCCAGAAAGACCGGTTCTCCGATCTTCAGCATATTACACGGAAGCAGAAGTCTCTCCCCGAGAGGCTGTCCTTTCAGCTGTCCCGTCAGATCCTGCCCTGTGATCAGACCTGATACTGTGATCCGCTCTCCAAAAAAGTCATTGCGGATCGCATATAAATGTGTGGTGATATTCGGGAATTTCTTTCTGATCTCCTCCAGAATTTTTCCGATATAAGGATACATCAGACGTCCCGTAGCCAGAGAAATCTCCCGCTGCCTTCCATCGCCTGTCACGGCAGAGAGCGCCTCCTGTACTTCGTTGAACAACAGACGCATCATTCCCACACCGTTCTCCAGCTGCAGGTAGCCGTCATATCGCGCTTCCTCCGGCACTTCCTCCTCTGCCAGCACATACCACTCGTCTCCCGCATGGATCATGTGGATCCCATGCTCCTGATAGATCTTCTCCTGCCAGCGGTGGATGACAGAAAGCACCTCCCTGGCATCTTCTTTTGTAAACGGCTCCAGAGGATACAGTCCGTCCCGATATTTTGTCAGTCCTACCGGAACGATCGAAACACTCTTTAAATACGGCAGATATCCTGTCAGATCCCGGATCGTCCGCTCCAGCTCTTCTCCGTCATTTACTCCCTTGCAGAGAACGATCTGCCCATTCATCTCAATCTGTCCCCGGTAGAGAATATCTACTTTTTTCAGCGCCTCTCCCGCAAACCGGTTGTGCAGCATCTTGCAGCGAAGTTCGGGATTTGTCGTCTGGAACGAAATATTGATTGGCTCCAGACGGTACTTTACAATACGCTCCACATCATGATCACTCATATTGGTCAACGTAATATAATTGCCCTGCAAAAATGACAAACGGGAATCATCGTCTTTAAAATATAGTGTCTCCCGCATTCCCTTTGGCATCTGGTCAATGAAACAGAACATACATTTATTTCTGCAGGAACGGTACTCATCCATCAGACTCTGGTCAAACTCGATTCCCAGACTTTCATCCTCATCCTTCTCAATCTCCAGCTCCCATTCTTCCCCGTCCGGCTTCTCGATCAGAAGCAGAAGCTGTTCACTCTCTTCATAGTAATAATAGTCAAATACATCCTGTATCTCATTTCCGTTGATGGCAAGCAGCTTATCTCCCGGCTCGATCCCCAGTTCTTCTCCAATCCCGCCGGGCATCAGAGACTTCACAATATGCTCGTGCTTTTTCATTTTCAAACTCCTTGTACTTCTTCTATTTTTAGACTTTGTCTCCTGCTTTTTACCGAAACAAAGTTCCTGTCTGCTCATACTTCTGGCATATTAACAGTACCAGTATAGCATAATTTTCTTCTATAGCAAAGCCATGCTTGAATTTCCCTGCAAAAAATGATATAACGATATATGAAATCGCATATCCGGAGGTCGGATATGGAAAAACGAAAACACAGGAGAAAATCATGGCAAATATTGAATTATTGGAAAAAACCCTTCCAGTTGCTCCATTGAAACTTGCAGCATTGGAAAGCTGTAAAGAACTGGCACAGAAAGTCAACGACTATATCGTATCTTTCCGTGAAAACACCATCAATGAGGTGACAGAGTCCCCATTGTATGTGAATTACCGCACAAATAACTATCTGGTAGAATGTAACTGCCCGCGTTTCGGAAGCGAGAAGCAAAAGGTGTGATCAAAGAGACCATCCGGGGAACTGATCTCTTCATTATGTCAGATGTATGCAACTACAGTCTGACTTACTCTGTCAACG
>ENA-OQAA01000097-OQAA01000097.1-human-gut-metagenome-genome-assembly--contig:-NODE-97-length-58957-cov-4.114652_pt1 | contig 58957 bp, 72 predicted proteins | sample MGYA00242489_ERZ504515 | MGnify/ENA primary metagenome ERZ504515 (study PRJEB26092, sample SAMD00036237) | human gut metagenome | host: Homo sapiens | study: EMG produced TPA metagenomics assembly of... | reverse complement strand
CGGATATTTTCAGGGAATGGGAACTATGGTTCCGACTGCGATCTCCCAGGTTTTGGAGCAGATCATCAATGCAACAGTCAATATCGTAGGAGCAGCATCATGATCAAAGTGGGGATGGCAGCTGCGAAAAAGCAGGACAATCCTTTGCTTGAACCGGCCTATGGGGCAGCGGGAGGAACGGCGGGAACGGCTACGGGAGCACTGGTCGCACTGTTGTTTTTGATGTTTGTGTTTGTACTGTTTCAAAAAGTGATGATGCGGCAGATGAGAAGAGACCGCACGAAACATCAGGATGGATATGGGCAGATTTTGAAGGTTCTTCTTTTGACGATCGCCCCGATCCTGTTCAGTACGGCAATCTATAATATCAATCAGATTATTGACCTGACCTTGTTTGCAAAGATCATGGCAGCACAGGGAGTTACCTTGAAAGAATATATCATTCCACAGGGAATTTACACAGGAAAATACAATACGTTGATCAACATCCCGCTTGCGATGGCGAACGGACTTGCAGCATCTGTTATTCCGGCACTGACAGCGGCAGTTGCTCCAGAAACCGGACGCAGATGCAGAATAAGATCAATCAGACGATCCGTCTTACCATGCTGATCGCGATTCCTTGTTTTGTGGGATTTGTGGTACTGGCATCGCCGATCATGCAGTTCCTTTACGGAGATTCCAGAACGGAGCCTGCACTGATGCTGGCATCCGGGGCGATCACAGTTGTGTTGTACAGTTCCTCAACAGTTACAAACTCGATTCTGCAGGGACTGGACCGGCTGACTGCACCGGCAAAGAATGCGCTGATTTCACTGGGGATCCATCTTGTGGCAGTCCTTTTGATGCTGGTTGTTTTCAAATGGGGGATTTATTCTCTCGTATTCAGTAATGTGATCTTCAGTTTTTGTATGTGTGTACTGAATATGAAGGATGTATATAAGGCAAGTGGATTCAGACAGGATTTCAAGACCTGTTATATCAAGCCGTTTCTGGCAGCTTTGATCATGGGAGTGGCGGCATTTGTGTCCAATAAGCTTCTTAGCGCCCTGATGCCGGGAAGATTTCTGGCAAATGGACTTTCTATCATCATTGCCATGCTGGTGTACGCAGTGGCGGTGATCCGGGTAGGAACGCTTTCCGAGTCAGATATGCTGGCACTTCCAATGGGCGGACGGATCTTAAGAGTCTGCAAACGTTTTAAGATTTTTCCACAGGAGAGAGACCTGGACGATGATGATGACATTGAATATCTGGATTGACAAAATCAAGTGAACTGAATAAAACCGGTACAAAGAGCCAATACTGTATGAAAAAAGGAGTCGGACTTTTATGAAGAAGAAATACTGTATTGGCTTTTTTGTGGTCTTGTTTGTGTTTGTCAGTCTGCTCGGAATCGGATATCAGGTGAGTTACCAGTATGTGATGGACAGGCAGATGGCGCGGCAGCAGGATAAACAGCAAAGAAGTGTTGCCGTGAAAGGGGAAGCAGAAAAAAATGAAGGATATTATCTGGCAGAGCTGCATGGCTATGTGGTCGTCTATCTGTCTGATCAATCTACAATTTATGAATTTACAGACATTCCGTTTGAAGAACTGCCGAAAGAAGTGCAGACAAATGTAAAGCAAAAAAAATATGTTGAAACAGAGGAGGAACTTTACGCATTTCTGGAAAATTATTCCAGCTAAAAAACAGCGGGGTAGACGAAAATCGAGAAATAGTGTAAGATGGAGAAAGAATTTTTGGGAAAGGATAAGATTATGGACGAAACAAAAGGTAAAAAGAATCAATGAACTGTATAGAAAATCAAAAGCAGAAGGACTGACTGATGCGGAAAAGAAAGAACAAAAGATTCTCAGGCAGGAATATATTGATGCATTCAAACGCAATTTGAGAAGTCAGCTCAATAATATTGATGTGGAAGAAAAAGACGGTACAATCGTCAATCTGGGAGAGAAATTTGGAAACAAAGCGGGACATTAGAAAACAGATGTTATGCGCCAGAGACCGGCTGACAGACAGAGAGTGGGAGACATACAGTGACAGGATCACAGAGCAGGTTGTCTCCCATCCTTTATTTGTGCAGGCGAAAGAAATCTGGTGTTATGTATCTATGGGAAAAGAAGTGTGTACAGAACAAATTCTGGTAAGTGCGTGGAGAGCGGGAAAAGAACCGCAGTGCCTAAAGTGACCGGAAAACGGGAGATGAAGTTTTACTACATAGAATCGTTGAATGATCTGGAAACAGGAGCGTTTGGAATTTTGGAGCCGAAAGAAGAGAAAAAAGGGGCAGACTGCTGCCTGGAAAAATCGGATCTCTTGATGCTTGTTCCCGGCGTTTCGTTCGATCCGGCGGGAAGAAGGATCGGATATGGAGGAGGATTTTACGACACGTATCTTCAGAAAATGGAAGGATGCCATACGTTTGGACTTGCGTTTGAGGTGCAGATGGCAGATCAGATTCCTGCTGAGGCACATGACATTCGGATGGAATATGTGATGACAGAAAAGAGGTGCTGGAAATGCTGACAGGATTACCGAAAGATCCGATACTTCTTCTAAGCGTGGTAAATACAAAACTGAGAGATTATTATCCAAGCCTGGATGCTCTCTGTGATGATATGGACGTTTCAAGAGAAGTGCTGGAGGAAAAACTCGGCATGATCGACTACAGATACGATGCAGAAAAAAATCAGTTTGAATAGTGGATGAAAGGTAAGGCAGGGAAATATCCCTGTCTTTTGAAATTTTATAAACTTAGAAGGTTTTACTGGATAAATGCAGGAAATTAATGCTATAATACTTCGGACTGCATGCAATGTGCAGACGGCTTCAGTGTTTTGGCTTAATAAGGAACAATGTGCAATTCATTGGCAGCTTATCCCTGAGGTAAGGCGGACAAAATTTCAGATACCATTGCAGAGAATTCTGTGAGAAGGTGAAATGGCGGGAGATGCCAAGCCCTAAGACTTGCTGAAGTCATCTTACGATTTCTTGATAAGAAGAAAGAGAAAGGGGACGAGGTAGATGAAGACCTGATCATGACCTTTTATCAATAGAGCAACTGGGATAAAATTGATAAAGAAAGGTCAAAGTTTATGAAAAAGAAAATAGTAAGCTGCATCCTGTGTGCAGCAGCGACGATATCTCTTGTTTCCGGATGTGGAAGCAATAAGGATACAGAAACTGATAAAAAAGAAGCTCATGCAGAAAAATCGGTACAATCAGAAGATCGTAATTATGAACCGGTTACAATTCAGCTGAATCTGGAGCGATCCGGGCTGGGAAAAAATGTAGAGTATACCTTTAAGCAAAAACCGGATCATGTGGTTGCTTCCGGAGATCAGATGGCAGATTTGTTTTTTGATCTGGGCTTAGAGGAGCAGATGGCCGGATACACGAAAGGGAGTTGCTGGAGTCTTGTCTCGGAATATCCTGCAAGAGATTCTGTACCACAGATCGCAGAACCCGGAGTGAACCTGTCATCTGTTTCAAAGGAAGAACTGCTTGCTACAGGCTGTGATTTTCTGATCGGCTGGGATTCCGTATTTTCAGATAAAAATTTCAGTACAGAATTCTGTGACGAAAATGGAATTGCCATGTATTTCCCATATGTATGCTCAGACAGTGCCACATTTGAAGATTTGTACAAAGACTATGAGACACTGGGCAAGATTTTTCAAGTGGAAGAAACTGCAGAGCAGAAAATACAAAAAATGAAGGATACACTTCAGGATGTGAAAGAGGCGCTTGGAGAAGATGCATACAAGAACCCGAAAAAAGTGTTTGTCTATGATTCGGGAGAAGATGCCCCTTTTACAGCATGCCAGGGGATGCCGGGAGATATTTTGAAATCGGCAGGCGCCATCTCTATTTTTAATGACATTGAAGCCGGGTGGGCAACCCCTTCCTGGGAAGAAGTGGTAGAACGTGATCCGGATGCAATCCTCCTTTTAGACTATGATGGAGATGTAGAAGAAAAGGCAGAATTTCTTCGCACCAATGCTGCAACAAAAGATTTAAGGGCAATCAAAGAAGGAAAAATCTATTCTGCATGCTGTGCAGACATGCAGGGCTCTGCCGGATCAGCAGCAGCAGTTGAAGAAATTGCAAAGCAGTTATATCCAGATTGTTTTCAATAGGAAAGGGAGTTCTTCTATTACATGAAAGAATTAAATAAAAGACAGAAAAGAGTAAGGCACCTGTCCCTGTTTTGCGCTGTATTTGTGTGCAGTGTTTTAGCGGTAGGTTGTTCCGTTTCCTTTGGAGCTGTCAAGATTCACCCTTTTGAAGTATTTCGTATTATTATGAACCATCTGTCAGGGCGGGAGATATTTTTCCCGACATGGGAAACCAATATGGAAACAATTATCTGGAATATCCGACTTCCAAGAGTTGTGCTTGCGTGGTTTGTAGGTGCCGGACTTTCTGTGTGTGGAGTACTGATGCAGGCGTTGACAAAAAATGCTCTGGCAGATCCTTATGTACTTGGTATTTCTTCCGGAGCTTCAGCAGGAGTGGTATGTGCCATCATCACAGGCTGTTTTCATTTTGCAGGCGGATACGGAACCATGTTTGGAGCAATTTGCGGAGCGGCCCTGGCAATTGTATTATCCATGGCGATTGCAACATATAAGGGAACCGTTACTTCGACACAGCTGATCCTGGCGGGGATTGCGACTTCTGCGTTGTTTAGCGGGATCACCAATCTGATCATTTACGGGTATCATACCGGATCGGATAAGACAAAGACAGCACAATACTGGATGGTAGGTTCTTTGAGTGGCGCAAGCTGGGAGAAAGTCAAATATGTTGCAGCTGCTTTTCTGATTACAGTCTGCATCATTCTTCTTTTTACAAGAGAACTGGATATGCTGCTTTTGGGAGATGGCACTGCTGAGAATCTGGGAGTCAATGTAACAAGAATCAAAATGGTTGTGATCATCATGGCTGCCGTATTGACCGGAATTGTGGTCTCTGTCAGTGGAGTGATCGGCTTTATCGGGCTTGTTGTTCCACATATTGCGAGAAGAATGGTAGGATCACGGCATACGATAGTATTACCGTTTGTAATTGTTTTGGGCGGATTGTTTACTGTACTGGCAGATTTTCTCTCGCGGGTGATCGTTGCACCGGAGGAGCTCCCAATCGGAATTATTGCGGCTTTGTCCGGCGCACCGTTTTTCCTGTATCTGATCCGCAGGGGAAGGAGGAAGAGCACATGAACCATAGCTTTTTGACAGTTCGCGGATTGGACTACAGTATTGATGGAACCGAGATTCTGCAGGATGTTTCTCTGGAAGTACCGGAAGGCACTTTTGTCGGGCTGATTGGTCCCAATGGCTGCGGAAAATCAACGTTGCTGAAAAACATATACAAAACGTACAGACCACAGAAAGATACCGTTTATATCGACGGGAAGGATGTTGTTTCGCTGTCAGCGAAAGAGATGGCAAGACAAGCAGCAGTTGTCGCACAGGAAAATCAGACCGAATTTGATCTGGAAGTGCTTGATATGGTTATGTATGGACGCTATGCACATCGTAGGTTTTTAGAAAAGGAAACAGAAGAGGATCTTGCAATCTGCAGGCGTTTTTTAGAAGAAGTGGGACTGAAAGGATACGAAAACCGCTCTTTTTTCAGCTTGTCCGGAGGAGAAAAACAAAGGGTGCTCATGGCAAGAACGCTTGCTCAGGAGAGCAGACTGATTCTCCTGGATGAGCCGACGAATCATCTGGATATCCGGTTTCAATATCTGTTGATGGAGATCTTAAAGAAACAGGATGCGACGATTTTTTCTTCCGTTCATGATCTGAATATTGCAGCCATGTACTGCGACAGAATTTTACTTATGGATCGGGGGAGGATCATCAAAGCGGGAACACCCGAAGAGATTCTTACCGAGGAAAATATTTTACAAATTTTTGGAATCCATGCGCAGATCACGAAAAATCCGATTACGCAAAAGATACAAGTGTATTATATTCCGAAAGGATAACAGAGGATTGTTTTATCTTGAAAAACCAAATGGATTCGATTATAATGAAAGCTCATATGGAATGCTAAGATATACGAAGAGATAGAGAGGAAGACAATTCATGTTGGAGAAGAAACAAACGAAGAAGATAGAAGAGATTTTAACTGAAATCGATCTGGAACAGCCGGCTCCGGCAGAGGAACCTATGCGCCAGTATTATTTTATGGAAAAAGCACGCCGTCTTGTCAAGACCCAGGCGGAAACCCTGGGACGTCCGCTGACCTTTCATGTAACAACATTTGGCTGCCAGATGAACGCAAGGGATTCGGAGAAGCTGACCGGAATTCTGGAGCAGATTGGATATGTGGAAGAGGAAGAAGAGAATCAGGCAGATTTCGTAATCTACAATACCTGTACGGTGCGTGAAAATGCCAATCAGAAGGTATATGGACATTTGGGACAGCTCAACCGTGTGAAAAAGAAAAATCCGCATATGCTGATCGGACTCTGCGGATGTATGATGCAGGAGCCGGAAGTAGTCGAGAAGTTAAAGAAAAGCTATCGGTTTGTGGATCTGATCTTCGGAACGCACAATATTTTTAAATTCGCAGAGCTGGTTGCCACAAGACTGGAATCTGATCGGATGGTGATCGATATTTGGAAGGACACAGACAAGATCGTAGAAGATCTTCCGAGTGAGCGGAAGTTCTCATTCAAATCAGGGGTCAATATCATGTTTGGATGCAACAATTTCTGCAGCTACTGTATCGTGCCGTATGTGCGCGGACGGGAGCGCAGCCGGAATCCGAAAGATATTATCCGGGAGATCGAGAGCCTGGTTGCAGACGGAGTGGTGGAAGTGATGCTTCTGGGACAGAATGTCAATTCTTATGGAAAGACGCTGGAAGAACCGATGACATTTGCACAGCTTTTACAGGAAATCGAGAAAATCGAAGGACTGGAGCGTATCCGTTTTATGACCTCCCATCCGAAGGATCTCTCCGATGAATTGATCGAGGTGATGGCGCAGTCCCAAAAAATCTGCAAGCATCTGCATCTTCCGGTGCAGTCCGGAAGCACGCGGATCCTGGAAAAGATGAACCGGCGCTATACAAAGGAACACTATCTTGGACTGGTGGAGAAGATCAAAGCAGCAGTTCCGGATATTTCCCTGACAACGGATATCATTGTCGGATTTCCGGGAGAGACAGAAGAAGATTTTCAGGAGACGCTGGATGTGGTGCGAAAGGTTCGCTATGACAGCGCATTTACCTTTATTTATTCAAAACGGACCGGAACTCCGGCAGCAGTGCTGGAGGAACAGGTTCCGGAAGAGATTGTCAAAGACCGCTTTGACCGTCTGTTAAAAGAAGTACAGAGTATTTCCGCCGAAGTGTGCAGTGTGCATACCAAAACGGTACAGCGTGTGCTTGTAGAGTCAGTCAATGATCATGATGATTCACTTGTGACAGGAAGAATGAGCAATAATCTCCTGGTTCATTTCCCGGGAGAGAAAGATCTGGTTGGAAAACTGGTGGATGTCCGTCTTGATACTTGCAAAGGATTTTATTATCTCGGTGAAATGGTAGCATCCATCCGGGTATAATCTGGCAAAAAACGCCCAAACTATCTGTATGAGTCGAAAAGACCTGCAGACAGGGAGGGCGCTTTTTGTGAAAAAATGGAGCGAAAATTTATTTTTATGGGCTTTGGGAGGCAGTCTTTATTATGGATTTGAAGTTTTCTTCCGGGGATTTTCTCACTGGAGTATGTTCGTGCTTGGAGGAATCTGTCTTTTATTTTGTGCCAAACAGGGACTTTGGACCGGATGGAGGGAGCCGTTATGGAAACAGGTGCTCTGGTGTACAATCTTTGTGACAGCAGCGGAATTTATCACGGGAATGATCGTGAATCAGTGGCTTGGATGGAATGTATGGGATTATACAGGAAGAAAATGGCAGCTGTTCGGTCAGATCTGTCTGCCGTTTACCATTATTTTTTCCGCACTGTGCGTGATCGGCATTCTGCTCTCCGGGTATCTTCTTTATTGGTTATACGGGGAAGAAAAACCACATTTTCACGTGCTTTAGGAAGTTGGAAGGCGGACAAAATTGGATCTGGTACATTGAACTGAATTTCCAAAGATGCTATAATGGCAAAGGAAAAAATACACAAAGGAGAAAAACGTGTGGCAGAATTAACACCAATGATGCAGCAGTATATCGAGACAAAAAAACAGTATCAGGACTGCATCTTATTTTATAGATTAGGCGATTTTTATGAAATGTTTTTTGAGGATGCCCTGACTGCATCCAGGGAACTGGAGATTACACTGACCGGAAAAAACTGCGGGCAGGAAGAAAAAGCTCCCATGTGCGGAGTTCCATATCATGCAGTGGAAGGATATCTGAACAAGCTGGTGTCTAAAGGGTATAAAGTGGCGATCTGCGAACAGGTGGAAGATCCAAAACAGGCGAAAGGAATCGTAAAGCGTGAGGTTGTACGGATCGTGACACCGGGGACAAATCTGGACACCCAGGCACTGGATGAGACAAAGAACAATTATATCATGTGTATTGTCTACATTGCAGACCGGTATGGGCTTTCCATCGCGGATGTAACGACCGGAGATTATTTTGTAACAGAGCTGGAGGAAAGTGCAAAGCTTTTGGATGAGATCTATCGTTTTATGCCGTCTGAGATCATCTGTAACGAGTCTTATTATATGAGCGGCATGGATCTGGATGATTTAAAAGACCGCCTGGGAATTACAATCTACTCTCTGGATTCGTGGTATTTTGATGATGCGGTCTGCAGACAGAAACTGCTGGAGCATTTCAAAGTAGCATCTTTTGCCGGGCTTGGGCTCGAAGATTATGACTGTGGGATCATCAGTGCCGGGGCGCTTCTGCAGTATTTATACGAAACTCAGAAAAATTCCCTGGCTCAGCTGACACATATTACGGCATATACGACAGGAAAATATATGATGCTGGACAGTTCCACAAGAAGAAACCTGGAACTGTGTGAAACGCTGCGCGAAAAGCAGAAGAGAGGCTCTCTTCTCTGGGTGCTTGATAAGACAAAAACAGCAATGGGTGCGCGTATGCTGCGAAAGTACGTGGAGCAGCCGCTGATTGAGAAAAAAGAAATCCTTCGGCGGCTGGATGCTGTGGAGGAATTGAAAGAGCAGGCGATCTGCAGAGAAGAGATCCGGGAATATCTCTCACCGGTTTACGATCTGGAGCGTCTGGTGACGAAGATTACATATGGTTCTGCGAACCCGAGGGATCTGACTGCATTTGGAAGCTCTCTGACGATGCTTCCGCCGATCTGCTGTATTATGGAGGATCTGCGTGCCCCTCTTTTGGAGGAGATAAAAGAAGAACTGGATCCGCTGGAGGATATTTCTGCGCTGATCAAAGAAGCGATTGCAGAAGAGCCGCCTCTTGCGATGAAAGAAGGCGGGATTATCCGGGATGGCTATAGCGAAGAGGTGGATACTCTGCGCCGCGCAAAATCAGAAGGAAAGGACTGGCTTGCAAAGCTGGAATCAGAAGAACGGGAAAAGACCGGGATCAAAAATCTGAAGATCAAGTACAACAAAGTGTTTGGATATTATCTGGAAGTGACGAATTCATTTAAGGATATGGTTCCGGATTATTATACGAGGAAACAGACACTTGCCAACGCAGAGCGTTACATTATCCCGGAATTAAAAGAACTGGAAGATACCATTCTTGGTGCAGAAGACAAACTGTATGCGCTGGAATATGAGATTTATTGTGATGTCCGCAATCAGATCGCTGCCCAGGTGGAGCGCATCCAGACGACTGCGAAAGCGATCGCAAAAGTGGATGTGTTTGCATCGCTTGCTCTGGTGGCAGAACGCAGCAATTATGTGCGTCCGAAGATCAATGAACAAGGTGTGATCGATATCAAGGACGGACGGCATCCTGTGGTGGAAAAGATGATCCCAAACGATATGTTTATCAGCAACGATACCTATCTGGATGATAAAAAACAGCGGATTTCCATTATCACGGGACCGAATATGGCTGGAAAGTCTACGTATATGAGACAGGCGGCGCTGATCGTTTTAATGGCACAGCTTGGATCTTTTGTTCCGGCATCCAGTGCTAATATCGGTCTGGTGGATCGCATTTTCACCCGTGTGGGGGCATCCGATGATCTGGCATCCGGACAGAGTACCTTTATGGTAGAGATGACAGAGGTTGCCAATATTCTCAGAAATGCCACATCTAAGAGCCTTCTGATCCTGGATGAGATCGGAAGAGGAACCAGTACCTTTGACGGATTGTCCATTGCCTGGGCAGTCGTGGAGTATATCAGCGACAACAAACTGCTTGGTGCGAAGACACTTTTTGCGACACACTACCATGAGCTGACAGAGCTGGAGGGCAAGATTCACAATGTCAACAATTACTGTATTGCGGTAAAGGAAAAGGGAGACGATATTGTGTTCCTTCGCAAGATCGTAAAAGGCGGAGCGGATAAGAGCTATGGAATCCAGGTGGCAAAGCTGGCGGGAGTTCCGGATGTTGTGATCACACGCGCAAAAGAGATCGTGGAAGAGCTGAGTGATGAGGATATTACGACCAGAGTCAGTGAGATCGCATCCAGAGAAAAAGAGCAGAAGAAAAAACAGAAGACGAAAAAATATGACGAGGTGGATATGGCGCAGATGTCATTGTTTGATACGGTAAAAGACGATGACGTTCTGGAAGAATTAAAGAGCATTGATGTGGGAAATCTGACGCCTGTCGATGCACTCAATACCATTTATCGTCTGCAGAATAAACTAAAGAACCGCTGGTAGAAAGTAAAGGAGAACACAGATGCCGCAGATTCAGGTTTTAGATCAGATTACAATAGATAAGATCGCCGCAGGTGAAGTGATTGAGCGGCCGGCGTCGATCGTCAAAGAACTCGTAGAAAATTCCATTGATGCAAAAGCTGCCTCCGTTACCGTGGAGATTCAGGATGGAGGGATTTCTTTGATCCGCGTCACGGACAATGGAAGCGGGATTGAACGGGAAGATATCCGCAATGCATTTTTGCGTCATTCCACGAGCAAGATCCGCAAAGTGGAAGATCTGGCACATATTGCATCACTCGGATTTCGGGGAGAAGCACTTTCCAGTATCTCTGCGGTGACCAGGACGGAGCTGATCACCAAGACGAAGGAGGATACATTTGGAACCCGCTATGTGATCGAAGGCGGAGTGGAGCAGAGTCTGGAGGATGCCGGGGCACCGGACGGGACGACCTTCCTTGTGCGGCAGTTGTTTTATAATGTGCCTGCCAGACGGAAGTTTCTAAAAACACCGATGACAGAGGCCGGGCATGTACAGGATCTGCTCATGCGCCTTGCACTTTCTCACCCGGAGGTTGCATTTACTTTTATCAATAACGGACAGACAAAAATGCGGACATCTGGAAATGGAAAATTAAAGGATGTAATCTACAGCATTTACGGGAGAGAGGCCGCGGCAAATCTGATCGAACTGGATTATTCCATGGATGGTCTGGTGATGAAAGGATATCTTGGAAAACCGGTGATCACCAGAGGAAACCGGAATTTTGAAAATTATTTTGTAAACGGGCGGTATGTGAAAAATGCGATGCTCTCCAAAGCAATCGAAGATGCATACAAGGACTTTCTCATGCAGCACAAGTTTCCGTTCGTAGTCATCCACTTTCAGGTGGATGGTGAGAAGATCGATGTAAATGTGCATCCGACCAAAATGGAAATGCGGTTTCAGAGGCAGCAGGATGTCTATAATATTGTGTATGAGGGGGTTCACAGAACCTTCTGGAGCCGGAACTCATTCCTCAGGTGGAGGCGCCGGCTCCAAAAGTAATTTCACAGCCAAAGAGTGAAAGTCCGTTTTTATTAAAGCCCAAAACAGCACCGCGGCCAATGGAGAAAAAGCCAGAAGAAAAAGAAGAACCCCATGACGAAGCATATTTCATGAAGAAGATGAAGGAGAGAGTTCTTTCCTATCATCAGCGCAATTCTTCGGCAGAAGTCGCAAAAAAAGAGCAGATCTTCCGGCCGCAGGCTCAGGCGGAGAGGATCAAAGATGCACTTGCCCGTGCAAAGGAAGTGGAGAAGCAGCCGCAAAAGCAGGCAGAAGAACAGCCGGAATTGATCCGGGAAACACCTGTCTATGAAACGAAACCTGTAACAGAAGAAAAAGCAGAGCAGTTAAATTTGTTTGAGGAGCATCTTCTGAAACGGGAGAAGAAAGCAGAGTATAAGCTGATCGGGCAGGTATTTGAGACATACTGGCTGGTGGAATTTGAGAACAGTCTGTATATCATTGATCAACATGCTGCTCATGAGCGGGTGTTATATGAACGCACATTAAAAGAGATGAAGAACAGAGAATTTACCGCTCAGTATTTAAGTCCGCCGATCATCCTGAGCCTGTCTATGCAGGAGGCGCAGGTGCTGAATGAAAATATGGACCGGTTTACAAGGATCGGATTTGAGATCGAACCGTTTGGCGGAGAGGAATATGCAGTGCGCGCCATTCCGGACAATTTGTTTGGAATCGCCAAAAAAGAGCTGCTGTTGGAAATGCTGGACGATCTGGCAGATGGGATCAGCACCTCCATGACACCGGAGCTTATTGATGAGAAAGTGGCATCTATGTCATGTAAAGCAGCGGTGAAAGGCAATAACCGGCTTTCCGCGCAGGAGGCAGACGCACTGATCGGGGAACTGTTATTGCTGGAGAATCCATATCACTGCCCGCATGGACGTCCGACGATCATCGCAATGACACAGCGGGAACTGGAAAAGAAATTTAAGAGGATTGTATAGATGAAGAAACCATTGATTATATTGACCGGTCCTACAGCAGTTGGAAAAACCGCTGCTTCAATCGGACTTGCCAAAGCGATTGGCGGAGAAATCATTTCCGCAGATTCCATGCAGGTCTACCGGCATATGGATATCGGATCTGCGAAGATTCGGCCAAAAGAGATGCAAGGGATCTCGCACCATCTGATCGATGTGCTGGAGCCGGAGGAAGAGTTCCATGTGGTGAAATTCCAGCAGATGGCAAAAGAAGCGCTGGATGGGATCTATCAGAGAGGACATATCCCTATTGTTGTAGGTGGAACCGGGTTTTATATCCAGGCTCTGTTGTACGACATTTCGTTTGAAAACAATGAGGAGGATCATCCTACCGGAAAGAGCTGGAAGAACTGGCACAGGAAGAAGGTGCAGAAAAGCTGCATCAGATGCTGCGGCAGGTGGATGAAAAGGCGGCGCTTGAAATTCATGCCAACAATGTAAAACGTGTGATCCGTGCCCTGGAATTCTATCATCAGACCGGTGAAAAGATTTCCGAACACAATGCCAAAGAACGGGAAAAAGAATCTGCCTATAATTCTGCCTATTTTGTGTTGAATGATGACCGGGTCAATCTTTATGAGCGAATCAACAAAAGAGTGGATGCTATGTTTGAGGAGGGACTTGTAGAAGAAGTTACGGCGCTTCAAGAACGTGGCTATACAAGAGGGATGGTGTCCATGCAGGGGCTGGGATACAAAGAGATTTTTGCTTATCTGGACGGGGAATGTACGCTGGAAGAGGCAAAAGAAATTATCAAAAGAGATACCAGACATTTTGCAAAACGTCAGATCACCTGGTTTAAACGGGAACGGGATGTGATCTGGATCAACAAGCAGGAATATGGATATCAGGAAGAAAAGATACTGGAGAGAATTCTGAAAGAATTAAAGGTTCGGGAGATCTTTCCACAGAAAGAAGAGGAAATAAAATGAGAGAGTGTATGACAGAGACGATGTATGAGAAGCTGGGGATTTCGAAGGAAGTTTACGAGTTTGGACAGACAATAGAGGCGGGATTAAAGGAACGGTTCTCACAGATGGATGAAGTGGCAGAGTACAATCAGTTAAAGGTGCTCCATGCCATGCAGGAAAATAAGGTCAGTGAGGGGTGTTTCAACTACGCCAGCGGGTATGGCTACAACGATATGGGAAGAGACACACTGGAGCAGGTATACGCCAGTACATTCCATACAGAAGCGGCATTGGTTCGTCCGCAGATTACCTGTGGAACGCACGCCCTTGCCCTTGCCCTTGCAGCAAACTTACGTCCGGGAGACGAACTGCTCTCGCCGGTGGGAAAACCATATGATACGCTGGAGGAAGTGATCGGGATTCGCCCGTCAAAAGGTTCTCTGGCAGAGTATGGGATCACATACCGTCAGGTGGAGCTTTTGGAAGACGGTTATTTTGATTATCCTGCAATCAGGGAGGCAATCAATGAGCGGACGAAACTGGTGACGATCCAGCGATCCAAGGGATATCAGACAAGACCAAGCTATTCCGTGGAGAAGATCGGAGAGCTGATCGCCTTTATCAAGGAGATCAAGCCGGATGTGATCTGTATGGTGGACAACTGTTATGGAGAATTTGTAGAAAAGATTGAACCAAGTGATGTGGGAGCGGACATGATCGTTGGTTCCTGATCAAAAATCCTGGAGGCGGTCTGGCGCGATCGGGGGCTATATTGCGGGAAGAGAAGATCTGATCGAGAACTGCGGATACCGTCTGACTTCTCCGGGACTCGGAAAAGAGGTGGGAGCATCTCTCGGTGTCATGCAGTCGTTCTATCAGGGATTTTTCCTGGCGCGACTGTAGTCAACAGTGCGGTAAAAGGTGCGGTGTTTGCGGCAAATATTTATGAAAGACTGGGATATGGAGTGATTCCGAACGGAACAGAGTCCAGACATGATATTATCCAGGCCGTGGAGCTTGGCAGTGCAGAGGGTGTGATCGCATTCTGTAAGGGAATTCAGGCGGCGGCGCCTGTGGACAGCTATGTCAGTCCGGAACCGTGGGCAATGCGGGATATGACAGTGATGTGATCATGGCGGCAGGTGCGTTCGTGCAGGGTTCTTCTATTGAATTAAGTGCAGATGGACCGATTAAACCACCGTATGCAGTTTATTTCCAGGGCGGACTGACCTGGCCGCATGCAAAGCTTGGAATTTTAAAATCACTGCAGAATATGATCGATGCAGGAGTGATTGAACTGGAACGATTAAAATAAAACCAAAAGGAGAGACCATGAGAAAAGTTGTTGTGATCGGCGCAGGAGCAGCCGGGATGATGGCGGCTATTTCGGCAGCAGAGCACGGCGCACATACAGTTGTGCTGGAGCATAAAGACCGGGTGGGAAAGAAGATCCTTCCACCGGGAACGGAAGATGCAATTTTACAAATCTTGTACAGACACCTCAGTGTTATCGCAGTGATGATCCTAAGTTTCCGTGGCGGGTCATCACACAGTTTGATGAGAAAAAGACAGTGGAGTTTTTCCAGAACATCGGTGTATATGCGAAAAACAGAAACGGATATCTCTATCCAAACTCGGATCAGGCCGGTGCGGTTTTAGATTCCCTTCGCATGGAGATGGAGCGGCTTTGTGTGGAAGTGCACACAGAGACAGAAGTTCTGGAAATCATTCCGAAAAAGAACCGGTTTGTCATCCGAACCGGAAATGGGAATGTGACCGCAGACCGGGTGATCCTGGCAGCAGGATCCAAGGCGGCTCCTGTTACAGGTTCTGATGGTTCCGGATATGCGATCGCAAAAAAATGGGACACCGGATCGTCCCGGTACTTCCGGCGTTGGTACAGCTTAAATGCAAGGGAAAATTCTTTCAGAGTATCGCCGGAGTGCGCATACAGGGATGTGTATCTTTATATGTGGATGGGGACTGTGTTTGTCGGGATACCGGAGAAATTCAGCTGACGCAGTATGGTATTTCCGGGATTCCGGTATTTCAGGTCAGTCGTTTTGCAGCAAAGGCGCTTTACAACAAACAGGAAGTAACAGCGGTCTTAAATTTTATGCCTCAGATGTCTGAGGAAGAGTTTACAGTATTTCTGGCAGAGCGTGCGAGACTTCGGCCGCAAAAGACGGCAGAAGAATTCTTAACCGGGCTGTTTCACAAAAAAATGATTGCTCTGTGGGTCAAATGTAGTCGCATTTCCAAAGAAAAGCCGGTGGGAACATATTCTGAGGAAGAACTAAGAACGCTTGTCCGTCTGATTCAGCAGTTTGAGGTGAATGTGGAAGGGACAAATTCGTTTGAACAGGCTCAGGTATGCTGCGGCGGAGTCTCTACAGAAGAAGTGAAGGAAGATACCCTGGAGTCAAGTTATGTACCGGGCGTTTATTTTGCCGGAGAGATACTGGATGTGGATGGGATCTGCGGCGGATATAATCTGCAGTGGGCATGGTCCAGCGGATGGATTGCAGGAAGAGAGGCAGCAGATGTTACGAATTAATCAGTTAAAATTAAAAGTAGGACACAGCGAAGAACAGCTAAAGAAAAAACTGGTACGGGAATTGAAGATCCGTCCGGAAGAGCTGCAGAAATTTGAAATCCGCAGACAGTCCATAGATGCGCGGAAAAAGCCGGAACTGTACTATGTATACAGTATCGATGTACAGGTGAAAAAAGAAAAAGAGGTACTCAAAAAACATCCAAAGAATGTTCAGAAGACACAGGATGTGTACTATCAGATGCCAAAACTGGAAGGAGAAACACCGAAAAAGCGTCCGGTTGTTGTAGGAAGCGGCCCTGCAGGTCTGTTTTGTGCATGGATCCTTGCCTTGGCAGGATGTAGACCAATCCTTCTGGAGCGGGGTGCCTGTGTAGAGGAAAGACAGCGTGATGTAGAGGAATTCTGGAAAAGCGGGATTTTAAATCCAATGTCGAATGTACAGTTCGGAGAGGGAGGCGCCGGAACTTTTTCGGATGGAAAGCTCAACACATTGGTCAAAGATACATCCGGGCGAAATCGTTTTGTGTTGGAAACCTTTGTAAGATTCGGGCACCGCCGGAGATTTTATACGAACAGAAGCCCCACATCGGAACGGATATTCTGATCCGGGTGGTAAAAAATATGCGGCTTGCGATCTGTGGAGCCGGAGGAGAAGTACGGTTTCACAGTCAGGTGACGGATATTGTTCTTGATGAGACATCACTTGTCGGAGTGCAGGTCAATCAGGAGGAAGAGCTGGAGACCGATACCGTGATCTTTGCAGTGGGACACAGCGCAAGAGATACATTTGAGATGCTCTATGAAAAGAATCTTCCAATGCAGGCAAAATCATTTGCGGTAGGTGTGCGCGCCGAGCATCCGCAGAAAATGATCAATGACTCTCAATATGGAGCAGAGTCTGTGCCGGGACTTCCTGCAGCGCCTTATAAAGTGACAGCAAAACTGGAAAATGGAAGAGGCGTATACTCTTTCTGCATGTGTCCGGGAGGATATGTAGTCAATGCATCCTCCGAAGAAGGACGTCTGGCTGTCAACGGAATGAGTTATCATGCAAGAGCAGGAGAAAATGCGAACAGCGCCATTATCGTGACGGTGACTCCGGAAGATTACGGAAGTGAACATCCGCTTGCAGGAATGGAATTTCAGCGAAAGCTCGAAGAACGTGCCTTTCGAGCGGGAGGCGGAAAAATCCCGGTTCAGAGACTGGAAGATTTCTGCAAAAATCAGATCAGCACTTCGTTTGGAAACGTAGAGCCTCAGATGAAAGGGGCATATGCGTTTGGAGATGTGCGTGGAATTTTCCCGCAAGTGCTGGCAGAATCCATTGAGGAGGGAATGCGGCAGTTTGAACATAAGATCACAGGATTCTCAGATGGAGATACGCTTTTGTCAGGTGTAGAAAGCCGTACGTCTTCTCCAGTGAAAATTCCAAGAGATGAGAATATGGAGAGTGAGATCAAGGGGATTTTCCCATGCGGAGAAGGCGCAGGATTTGCAGGAGGAATCACCTCGGCTGCCATGGATGGAATGAAAGTGGCAGAGGCGGTGCTGAAAAAATATAACAAGATCGGGTCATAGAATCTTCATAAAAATTTAAGAGGTCAGACCTATACATGATTTTTAAATTGTGCTAAAATAAATCACTGTATTGTGTTATCATTCATATTTTTATGAAAAAAGCAAATATGAAAGAAATGGCATGTGAAGAGCGCCCTTATGAAAGATGTGAGCGGTTCGGAGCAAGTAATTTGACGGACAGCGAATTACTTGCTGTTTTGCTACGTACAGGTACCAGAGGAGAGAATGCGCTTCAGCTGGCGGATAAGATCTTACATCCTGTATTTTCGCAGAAGGGTGTGCTGAATCTTCACCAGTGGACGTACGAACAGCTGATGCAGATCAAAGGAATCGGGAAGGTAAAGGCTATCCAGATTTTGTGTCTGGCGGAGCTTAGCAGACGTCTTGCAAAAGCAACCGCACAGGAGGGACTGAATTTTTCAAACCCGGCGTCCATTGCCAGATATTATATGGAAGATTTAAGACATGCAAATCAGGAACAGATGAAACTGCTGCTTTTGAATACAAAATCCAGACTGATCGGGGAGACGGATATCTCGAAGGGAACCGTGAATTCAGCAGTGATTTCACCGAGGGAGCTGTTTGTGGAGGCACTGCAGAAGAATGCAGTGTCCATTGTGCTTTTGCATAACCATCCGAGTGGAGATCCGACACCGAGTAAAGAGGATGTGCTGATCACCAGACGGATTCAGGAGGCGGGGCGGCTGATCGGTGTGGAACTGTTAGATCATATCGTGATCGGGGATAATTGTTATGTCAGTCTCAGAGAAAAGGGACTGGTACGATAAGAACTGCAATAAGGGGACAAGACGCATGTTCAGAAATATATATGGCCTGGATCTGGGCACATATGAGATCAAGATATATGATAAGAGAAGAGACCGGATCCGCAGTGCCAAAAATGTGATTGCAATCCGGGATGAAAAAGATATTTTTGCGGTCGGAAATGCGGCCTATGCAATGTATGAGAAGGCACCTGAGAATATTCAGGTGGTATTTCCCATGCATCACGGCGTGATTGCCCGCTTTCATGAGATGCAGTATCTTCTGCGCGCATTGCTGAAGCGGGAAGGGAGATACCCAAACGGAGCAGAGTATGTGATCGCAGCGCCAACGGATGTGACAGAAGTGGAAAAGAAAGCGTTTTATGATCTGGTGCATCATTCAGCTGCACGGGCAAAAACAGTCCGGATTGTCGATCGTGCAATTGCGGATGCAGTGGGGATAGGACTGGATGTCTTTTCGGCAAAAGGCATATTTGTGGTCAATTTTGGCGGTGAGACAACTGAGCTTTCGGTTCTTTCGGGCGGAAAAACGGTGCTGAGCCGTCTGCTGCCTGTGGGAGGTGCGGCTTTAGATGAAGCAATCGTGGGCAGTGTGCGGCACAATAAGGAGTTTCTGATCGGACGGATTACAGCAGAACAGCTCAGATGGCAGTGCGGTATTTTAAAAAACACAAACCGAAGGAAGCTGACAGTGGCGGGAAGAGATCTGGCAATGGGAGTTCCAGGGGACAGGCAGATCTCGGATGGTCTGGTTCGGGCTGCAATGAAAGATTCTCTTTCGGAGATTGTAAGAGCGATCCAGTCCATGATCGAGCGTACACCGCCGGATGTCCGGAGTGAGATTTTAAAATCAGGGATTTATCTGACAGGAGGTCTTGCACGTTCGCATGGTCTCCCGGCATATCTGCGACAGAGTACCGGCCTTCTTGTGACTGCACACAAGAATCCTGAATTATGTGCAGTGAAGGGACTGCGCACGATCATTTCCGATAAACATTACAGAAACCTGGCATACGAGATGTCAGATGAAGATTATAGGTGGTTGAGATAATATGAAGAAAAAAAATCAAAAATCCAGGTCAAATAAGTACTGGCTTCTGGGAACGAGTCTGGTTTGCGTTTTACTGATGATTTTTTCTGTGTTTGCAGAGAAGGTAGAAGGGCCTTCCGGGGAGTGGCTGATATCACGGTGATTCCCATGCAGAAAGGCATCAGTCAGATCGGCACATGGATCGGAGATGTCAGTGAAAATTTTGAGACATTGAAACAGCTGAAAAAAGAAAATAAAAAACTTCAGAAGCAGGTGGATCAGCTGACCACGGAAAACAGTAATCTTCAGGAGGAAAAATACGAACTGGACCGTCTTCAGGATCTGTACAAGCTGGATCAGACTTATGCAGAATATCCGAAAGTGGGAGCCGTGTGATCGGGAAGGACTCCGGAAACTGGTTTAGTACATTTACGATTGATAAGGGAAGTAATGACGGCATCAAAGTAGATCAGAATGTGCTGGCAGGAAGTGGACTCGTCGGGATCGTGACTCAGACAGGTCCGACCTGGGCAACGGTACGTGCGATTATTGATGATTCCAGCAACGTCAGCGGTATGGCACTTTCTACTTCTGACAAATGTATCGTAAGAGGAGACCTTTCTTTGATCGGAGAAGGGAAGATCCGGTTTGAACAGATGGAAAATAATGATCATGATGTAGAGGTAGGGGAGCAGATCGTCACTTCTCACATCAGTGATAAATATCTGCAGGGACTTTTGATCGGTTATGTCAGCGAGATCAATGTAGATGCAAACAATCTGACCCGTTCCGGCTATATCACTCCTGTGGTAGATTTTAAAAATCTGCAGGAGGTGCTTGTCATTACAACGACAAAGGCGGAAATGACAGGAACAGATCAGAGTGAGTAGAGAAAGGAGCCTGCCAAGATGAAAAAGATCAAATTAAAACGATTTGTGATCACGGTTGTGATCATGCTGGCATGTTATCTTCTTCAATGTACCTTATTTCCATCTCTGGAACTGGCATCTGTGAAGCCGAATCTGCTGTTGATTGTGACAGCTGCCTATGGTTTTATGCGCGGGCCGAAAACAGGAATGTGGATCGGATTTTTTTCGGGACTTCTGATCGATATTCAGTTTGGAACGGTGCTGGGGCTGTATGCACTGATCTATCTGATGATCGGCTATGTGAATGGCCTGTTCAGTGAAACTTATTTTGACGAAGACATCAAGCTTCCGTTACTGCTGATCGCAGGAAGCGAGTTTGTATACGGGCTGTTGATCTACTTTTTGATGTTCATGCTCAGAGGTGAATTTGATTTTGTTTATTATCTGATGCATGTAATCATTCCGGAACTGATCTATACAGTTGGGGTTACGCTCATTTTGTATCAGCTGATCCTGTGGATCAACCAGAAACTGGAAGCAGAAGAAAAAAGGAGTGCAAGTAAATTTGTTTGAGAAAATCAAAGAAGTGTTTCATCGTATCGTAAATTCCCGGCGGACTGTTCTGATCCTTGCATTCTGCGTAATGTTTGCGATCCTGGTGAACAGACTGTTTTATCTTCAGATCGTAAAGGGAGACTACTATCTGAACAACTACAAGCTGCAGATCAAAAAGACAAGAGAACTGTCAGGAACAAGAGGCAATATTTATGACAGGAACGGCAATCTTCTGGCATATAATGAGCTTGCCTATTCCGTCACATTTGAGGACAATATTACCAATGATTCCAAGAAAAATGATACGATCAACGGAATTCTGGAGAAAGTTATGCAGATTGTAGAAGCGCATGGCGATTCTGTGATCAGTGACTTTGGCGTTGTTCTGGATTCTGCGGGAAACTATCAGTTTCTGCAGACGGATGAGACATTAAAACTGCGGTTTATTGCAGATGTTTATGGAAAGAAAACAATTGATGAACTTTCAGACGCGCAGAAACAGCAGTCTGCGGAAGATGTGATCCATTATCTTTGTACAGATGATACGTACGGGTATGGGATCGATGATAAAAATCTGGACAAGAGTCATGTTTTAAAGCTTGTGACCATGCGTTATGCCATCGGACTCAACAGTTTCCAGAAGTATATTCCGACAGTGCTCGCATCCGATGTCAGCGATGAGACGGTGGCGGCGATCATGGAAAATCTGGATCAGATGGATGGGGTAGATATTGCAGAGGACTCCCTGCGCCGGTATACGGACAGCAAGTATTTTGCGTCGATCATCGGCTATACCGGAAAGATTTCCCAGGAGGAATATGATGCGCTGACAAAAGAGCAGAAGAAAAAGTATTCACTTTCTGATATTGTCGGAAAATCTGGACTGGAGCAGACCATGGATGAGGTGCTTCAGGGAACGAAAGGTGAGATCAGCTATTATACGGATAATGTCGGGAAAGTAACGGATACGGTAAGCAAAAAAGATCCCGGAGCAGGAAATGATGTATATCTGACAATTGATAAGGATCTTCAGGAGCAGACCTATAAACTGCTGGAGGAAAAGCTGGCAGGAATCGTAAGGTCAAAACTTCGTAATGTAATGAATTACGATCCGAGTACAACAAATGATTCAAGTGAGATTATCATTCCGGTAGATGATGCCTACAATGCATTTATTGCGAACGAGATTCTGGATGAGACGCATTTCGGTGCGGCAGATGCAAAAGCAGTGGAAAAAACAGTGTATGAAATTTTTACCAACCGTAAGGCAAGTGTGATCCAGGAGATTCTGGCAGAATTGAATAATGCGGGTGCAACAGCCTACAAGGACTTGTCAAAAGAAATGCAGGCCTATATGGATTATGTATGTGATACCGTGCTTGCTAAGAACACTGGATTTTAAATATGGATCTGGTGGATACAAAAGATGAGACGTATCTTGCGTGGGCAAAAGAGGAAACGATCAATCTGAACCAGTATTTAAATTATGCCATTTCGAAGATTGGATCGATACATCCAAGCTGTCAGAGGAAGTGGCAGAGCAGAAATATTCTGATTCCGGAGAGATTTATCAGGGAATTTTGAAATTTTTAGAAGAATATTTGAATTCAGATGCAGATTTCGACAAACTTCTCTATAAATATCTTATAAAATCAGAGGGTATCAGTGGGGCACAGATCTGTGCCATGGTATATGAGCAGGGGGTACTTCCGATGGATGAGGCTGCGTACAATGGTCTGAATAACGGAAGTGTCAATCCGTATACCTGGCTGTGTCAGAAAATTGAAAATCTGGAGATTACTCCGGGACAGCTGGCTCTGGAGCCTTGTACGGGATCCGCGGTAGTCAGTGATCCCAATACCGGTGAGGTGCTGGCATGTGTTTCTTATCCGGGTTATGACAATAACCGATTGTCCAATACCATGGACTCGAAATACTACAATCAGCTGGTTACCGGTCTGTCCAGACCATTCTATAACAATGCCACGCAGGAGCGTACTGCACCGGGATCTACGTACAAGATGCTGACAGCAGCGGCAGTACTTACAGAAGGGATTGTGACAGCAGATACGACATTTTATTGTACCGGAGTTTTCGATAAAATCACACCGAACCCAAAATGCTGGATATATCCGGGTGCTCATGGCTATGAGAATGTTGTGACTGCACTTCGTGATTCCTGTAACGATTATTTTTATAACATCGGATACGAGCTTGGCATGAACGGGCAAGAATACGACAGCAATAAAGGCACAGACACACTTGCAAAATACGCAAAAGAATTTGGACTGGGTGAAAAATCCGGAGTAGAGATTCCGGAGAGCGAACCGCAGATATCGGATGAATATTCGGTACAGAGTGCGATCGGTCAGGGAACAAACAACTTTACAGTCAGTCAGCTGAACCGCTATGTGGCTGCAGTTGCAAACAGAGGAACTGTATATAAGCTGACATTGCTTGATAAGACCACAGATGTGAACGGTAAAGTGATCAAAGAATATGAGCCGGAAGTGACAAACACGATCGATGATATCAGTGACAATACATGGAATCTGCTTCATCAGGGAATGATCGCCATGGTTCAGGATATGTCCCAGTTCAACGGAATGGAGATTTCCATGGCAGGTAAGACAGGTACTGCACAGCAGAGTGAGGTCCATCCGGACCATGTACTTTTTGTCGGATTTGCACCGGCAGAAAACCCTGAGATCGCAGTTGCCGTGCGAATTGCAAATGGATATAGTTCCGCTTATACAGCAGAAATCGGAAGAGATATTGTCAAGAGTTATTACAAGATATCAGATTCCGATAAACTTGTTACCGGAAAGGCAGCACAGCTTGGCGCTGTTACAGCCGGTGACTAAAAAAGGATGTGAGGTGTATGGACAAGCTGGTAATGCTCAAAAGCAGCCGGTACGGTCTGGAGATCCATCTGAATCCACAGGCGGAATTTTCCAAACTGCTTCGGGAGATGGAACGGAAGCTGAAGGCTTCGATCAAATTTTTTGAAGGAGCAAAGATGGCGGTCGAATTTAAAGACCGCCTGCTTTCACAGGCAGAAGAGGATCAGTTATTAGAGTTGATCTCGAAAACAGCCGGGATTGATGTGGTCTGTATCATAGACCGGAATCAGACAAAAGAAATGGCATACAAAAGCGTGATAGAACACACAATGACGAATGTTCGGCAAAAGGACGGGCAGTTCTATCGGGGAACTCTCAGAAAAAGGCAGATTCTGGAATCAGATACCAGTGTTCTTATACTCGGAGATGTGGAGTATGGGGCAAAAGTGATCGCAAAGGGCAGCGTTGTGATTCTTGGCAGACTGGAAGGATCTGTTCATGCAGGAGCCTGCGGGGATGACAAAGCCTATGTGGCCGCGTTATCCATGAAACCTGCATATATGCGTATCGGAGATGTCAAAGCAGGCAGATCGCTGCTTGCCATCTGCAGACAGTCTTTTAAGCACCCGCAGATAGCAGTCATGGGTGAAAACAGACTTGTTCTGGATTCGCTGTAGACAAATATGAACTTAAGTGTGAAAGGGAGAATAGACATGGGAGAAGTGATTGTCATTACATCGGGAAAAGGCGGTGTTGGAAAAACGACGACAACAGCAAATATAGGGATTGGGTTATCGCAGCTGCAGAAAAAAGTAGTGGTGATCGATACCGATCTTGGACTTCGCAATCTGGATGTGGTTATGGGCCTGGAAAACCGGATCGTATATAATCTTGTGGATGTGATCGAAGGCGGATGCCGTCTGAAACAGGCACTGATCAAGGATAAGCGTTTTCCGGAACTGTATCTGCTGCCGTCGGCACAGACAAAGGATAAGACCGCAGTTTCTCCGGAACAGATGAAAAAACTGATCGAAGAGCTGAAAACGGAGTTTGATTATATTTTGCTGGATTGCCCGGCAGGAATCGAGCAGGGGTTCCAAAATGCGATTGCCGGAGCTGACAGAGGGATTGTAGTGACAACACCGGAAGTGTCTGCGATCCGGGATGCAGACCGCATCATCGGTCTGCTGGAAGCGCACGGGATTAAAAACAATGATCTGATCATCAATCGTCTGCGAATCGACATGGTGAAGCGGGGAGACATGATGTCCGTGGAGGATGTGACAGAGATTCTGGCGATTCATCTGCTTGGTGTGATCCCGGATGATGAGCAGGTTGTGATCGCGACAAACCAGGGTGAGCCGATCGTGGGAGAGGACTGCATGTCAGGAAAAGCATATGCAAATATCTGCCGCAGGCTTCTCGGGGAGGAAATTCCGATTACTGACTTTGGAAGAGCAGAAGGACTGTTCTCGAAATTCAGAGATCTGTTCAAAAAGAATTAGGAGGGGCAGATATGAGTGTACCATCTGTTCACATTGCGAAAGACAGACTCCGGAATCTGCTCATTGCGGATCGGCTTATGTGTACACCCGATATGTCTGAGAGAATGACTTCAGACATTTACTATACGATTTCAAAATACATAGAACTAAAACCGGAAGCGGTTCAGATAGAGATAACACATTCAGATATACATATTAAAATAACAGGAGAAAATAATTGAAACTTCAATTTTTAAATCTTAAACAGCGATACAATTTGAAAGATTATAAATTCACTCTGATCTTGCTGGTACTGGCAGTTTCTGTGATCGGCGTATTTATGGTGGGGAGTGCAAATGCAGAGTATCAGCCCAGACAGATCATGGGCGTGGGATTAGGTCTGCTTGCCATGGTTGTGATCTCACTGATCGATTACAAGTGGATCCTGAATTTCTACTGGCTGATGTATGTGGTAAATATTGCCTTACTTCTGGCTGTTATTTTTCTTGGGACAGAGGCAATGGTGCGACAAGATGGCTGGATCTTGGATTTGTGCAGTTTCAGCCTTCAGATCTGACAAAATTGATCACGATCTTGTTTTTTGCCAGATTTTTGGCTGACAGGGAAGAACAGATCAATAAGAAAAAGACGATTCTGGAAGCAATCGGTCTGATCATACCATCTTTGCTCCTTGTATATAAGCAGCCGAGTCTTTCGGCAACGATCTGTATTGCAGCATTGTTCTGTGTGATCATGTTTATGGCCGGTCTGAGCTATAAATTCATTGGCACAGTGCTGGCGATCACAATTCCTACGATCGCTTTGGTGATCGGAATTGTGGTGCAGCCGAATCAGCCGTTTTTAAAGGATTACCAGCAGAAGCGTATTCTGGCATGGCTGGAACCGGAGGCATATGCCACGGAGGAAGCATATCAGCAGCTGAATTCCGTGATGGCGATCGGATCCGGGCAGTTGAACGGAAAAGGATACAACAGCGATGCTACAACATCAGTAAAAAACGGAAATTTTATTTTGGAACCGCAGACAGACTTTATTTTTGCAATTATTGGTGAAGAATTAGGATTTGTGGGTTGTTGTGTGGTCATAATTTTGTTATTATTGATTGTGATAGAATGTATTGTGATAGGTTTAAGGGCAAAAGACACCGGAGGCGCATCATCTGCGGGGGTGTTGGCGCACTGGTAGGGATTCAGACATTTATCAATATCAGTGTGGCGACAGGAATTTTTCCGAATACAGGAATATCCCTTCCGTTTGTAAGTTATGGACTGACATCCTTGTCTGCTTTTTTGCAGGAATCGGGTTGGTTCTGAATGTCGGCCTGCAGCCTAAAAAATATCAATAGAGGAGACGAAAGTGTATGAACATAGGATTAGTGGCACATGATGCAAAAAAGAAACTGATGCAGAACTTCTGCATTGCATACAGAGGAATATTGTGTAAGCATAACCTGTATGCGACAGAGACAACTGGAAGACTGGTAGAAAGTGTTACCAATCTGAGCATTCATAAGTTTCTGCCGGGACATCTTGGTGGAAATCAGCAGCTGGGAGCACAGATCGAGCATAATGAAATCGATCTTCTGATCTTTTTCAGGGATCCGCTTGCACCAAAGAAGCATGAACCGAATGTAAATGATATTGTAAAACTGTGTGATATGTATAACATTCCGATGGCTACGAACATTGCTACAGCAGAGGCATTGGTTCTGGCCTTGGACAGAGGAGATTTGGACTGGCGTGAAATCTACAAGTAAAAAGCGAAGCAGGAGTAAAAAAGTACAAAAAAGAACCGGAATTGGAAAAGGCGCAATTGCAGGAATTGTTGTGGCAGTTTTGCTGTTTCTGGCATTGATCGGTACGCTGATGCTGATCCTGCATGACAACGCGAAGGATTTTGTTTCGGAATATGAGAAGACACATTATCGCAAGAGTCTTTACAAAGCGGAAACGTTTGCTTCCCAGCTGTGTGTAACGGATGCAGATGTGGCAATGGAAGGATACACACAGGATGCATCCCTTCATGCCGTGGGTCTGTTTGATGTGCAGGGGAAGAATGTGCTCTATGCAGATCAGATTTTTGAACCGTTATATCCGGCCAGTACAACAAAGATCATGACAGCGTATGTGGCATTAAAATATGGGAATCTGGATGATATAGTCACGGCCAGTGAGCGTGCGACTGATTTTGCCGAAGATGAGCAGGTATGCGGACTTCAGGCAGGAGATCAGCTTTCTTTGAGAGATTTGCTGAATGGATTGCTTCTTTATTCGGGGAATGACTGTGCCGTTGCAATCGCAGAGCATGTATCCGGAAGTGTGGAGGCATTCGTGGATAAGATGAATGAAGAGGCACGAAACCTTGGGGCGACCGGGACACATTTTGTAAATCCTCACGGACTGCAGAACGAAGATCATTACACAACGGCATATGATTTATATCTGATGTTCAATGCCTGTCTGCAGAATCCGCAGTTTGTAGAGATGATTTCGCAGACATCCTATACTGCGAATCTTACATCGGCATCCGGAGTACCGTATACGATGACCTGGGAGCCTACCAATTATTATGCATCCGGAGACGCTGCAGCGCCGGAAGGAGTCAAGGTGATTGGCGGGAAGACCGGGACAACGGATGAAGCAGGTTCTTGTCTGGTGCTGTATGAGCAGGATCAGCAAGGGCGTCCATATATTTCGATTGTGATGGGAGCGTCTCAGAAATCGATTCTCTATGACAATATGACAAGATTAATGAGTTCGGGAATTAATGGAAAATAAAGACTTGAAACGGCAGTTCGCATGGAACTGCGTTTTTATATAAAGTCGTAAGAGGGTGAAACTTACACATCACTTGCTGAATTCCCGATTCTGCCAAAAAAGCTGATCAGATAGAGTCCGCACAAGCCGACAAGAGTGTAAATGATTCTGGAAAGCCAGCTTAAATTTCCAAAAAGGAACGCCACCAGATCAAATTGGAAGATTCCGACAAGCAGCCAGTTCACTGCTCCGATGATGACAATTACAAGAGCTGTATTATCGAGCCATTTCATACTGTTCCCTCCTTTTCTATGGGATAATTTTATTATTTCCGCAAAAACTGGAAATATACATACAGAAATGTTATAATTAACAAGTTATTTAAGAGGGGATTAAGACTGATTTCAAGGAGGTATCAAGTTTGCCAGAAAAACAAAAAAAGAATTCAATCAGTATTAATAAATATAAAACAAAGAGAGAATTGAATATCGGAACGCTGATTTTCGCACTGATTTTTATTTATCTGGTCGTTGCGGTGGTGGCGTATGCCACAGAGAAACGGATCACGGTGTATGAAGTACGGGAAGGCAGTATTTTGAAGGATCATTCATATACGGGGTTGATTCTCAGAGAGGAAACCCTGGTAAATGCGGAAAGTGACGGGTATGTCAATTACTATCAGAGTGGACAGAGTAAAATCAGGACAGGCATGAACATTTGCGCGATTTCGCCGCAGAAGCTGGATGTTTCAGAGTCTCAGGAGCAAGGTGAGACGGCATTGAGCGCAGAGGAGCAGGAAACGATCGTTCTGAAAGCACAGGATTTTAATGAAAATTTTACATCACAGAAATTCTCTTCTGTCTACAGTCTGAAAAGAGATGTTGCAGAAACTCTTCAGAATGCATCCGACCAGACGAAAACAGCACAGCTTGACGCAGTGATCGCTGCGAGTGGGCAGGATGTAAAAACATATCCGGCTGCAAGGGACGGTGTGATGGTTCTGACATATGACGGCGAAGAAGGTCTGACAAAAGACAATTTTACGGATGCAGATTTTGATAAAAGCAATTACAAGAGTACAAATCTGGAAGACAACATGGAAATAGCAAGCGGAGAACCGATTTATAAGCTTGTCACCAGTGAAGACTGGTCGGTTGTGATTCCATTGGAGGATCAAACAGCAAAAGAGCTGTCTGAGACAGATTCTGTGAAAGTGCGGCTTGATAATGAGAATGACACGGTATGGGCAGATTTTTCAATTTTGAAAAAAGGAAAACAATATTATGGGTGTCTCGATTTTGATAAATCCATGATCCGGTATGCAGATAAGCGCTACTTGAATGTAGAGTTGATACTGGAAGATCAGAGCGGACTGAAGATTCCGAAAAGCTCGGTGATCAAAAAATCATGTTATGCGATACCTCAGGATTATATTACAACCGGAGGCAACAGCTCGGACTCCGGAGTGATGATACAGGATAAGGACAGCGCGGTATTTCAGCAGGTTGAGATTTATTATGTATCAGATGACGGGACAAACTATGTGAATCCGGAGAGTCTGAAAGCAGGAACTACCTTAATCAAACCGGAGTCATCAGAGACAATGACAGTAGAAAAAACGGCAGAGTTGAGTGGCGTTTATAATATCAATCAGGGATACGCGGTATTCAATGCAGTTGAGATCCTGTGTGAGAGTGATGAGTATTATATTATTAAAGAAGGTAATTCTTACGGCTTGTCAAATTATGATCATATCGTACAGGATGGAGAAGACGTAAAAGAGGATGAAGTGGTATTTTAAAGTGGGAAAGGAGCTTGAAACATGTTGAAAGAACAACTGAAAGAGGTGGAACACCGTATACAGGCGGCATGTGACCGTGCAGGGAGAAAACGGGAGGAAGTGACTCTGATCGCTGTAAGCAAAACAAAGCCTGTATCAATGATCGAAGAGACATATCAACTTGGTATACATGTATACGGTGAGAATAAAGTGCAGGAACTGACAGAAAAATATGAGATTCTGCCAAAGGATATAGAGTGGCACATGATCGGCCATCTTCAGACAAATAAAGTAAAATATATTGTCGGAAAAACGGCACTGATCCATTCCGTGGATTCTTTGAAGCTGGCAGAAACAATCGAAAAAGAGGCTGCAAAGAAGAATTGTGTCCAGGATATTCTGGTAGAAGTAAATGTTGCACAGGAAGAAAGTAAGTTTGGGCTGAAAGTTGACGAAGTCATTCCCTTCATTGAAAAAATTTCACAATTTCAACATATTTGCGTAAAAGGGCTGATGACAATCGCACCATTTGTGGAAAATCCAGAGGACAATCGTCCTGTTTTTGCAAATTTACATAAATTATCTGTTGACATTATGAATAAAAACATTGATAATGTTAACGTAAGCATACTTTCAATGGGGATGACCAATGATTACGAAGTTGCGATCGAAGAAGGCGCGACTATGGTGCGTGTAGGCACTGGAATCTTTGGTGCCAGAAATTATCAGATTTAATTTCCGGATAAGAAGGTACGTTTTCAATTTTAAAATAACTTTATGCAAAAAGGGTACGGCATAAGATAGGAGTGTAAACATGGGTGTATTTGATAAATTCTTGGATATCATGAAATTGAATGATGACGAATACGATGATGATGATTTTTATGATGATGATTTTGAAGATGATGATTTCGATGAAAAACCGCATCGTTCAATTTTCGGAAACAAGAAGAGCAGAAGTGATGATTTTGATGATTTCGATATGGACGAGGACAAGCATCTTGCTCCATCCTCTGGAAATAAAGTGACACCAATGCGTCAGCCTGCAGCCAGAAGAGGTGTGAATATGGAGTCTGTGTTGTAAAACCGACTTCTGTAGATGATTCTCGTGAGATTACCGAGACACTGCTTGCAGGACGTACTGTGATCCTGAATCTGGAAGGTATGGATCTTGAGATTGCACAGCGTATCATTGATTTCATTTCAGGAGCGACTTTTGCGATCAGCGGAAATCTGCAGAAGATTTCTAATTACATCTTCCTTGTGACACCGACGAATGTAGATATTTCCGGAGATCTGCAGGATCTTCTCGGCGGTTCCATGGAAAAACCAAGCATGAGAGGCAGATACTAGGATTTATTCATATGCAGAAGGAAGAACAACAGCTGGAGAAGCGGCTGTCAGAGCTGTCAAATCTGGCATATAGTCGCGATATCGTTACATATTCGGATTTTTTGAATTTGAATGAACTGAATATTTTACATTCGATGCCAAAGGACAGACTTTACACAAAGTTTGTCACTTTTGGCGGATATGGCTTGGCAGAGCGTCAGATGGCGGCATTTCTCCCTGATGCTCTTTCTTTGCGTGGAGAAATGTCATGGTGCAGCGAGGAGGAATGGGTTGACTATCCATTTGATATTCTAAGGATTTCTCCGTTGCATGCGAAATATGCAGAGCAGCTGACTCACAGAGACTATCTGGGGACGATCTTAGGACTGGGTATCGAACGTGCAAAGATAGGTGATATCCTTGTAGATGGAACTGATGCGGTTGTTTTTGTACATCGCACATTACAGTCTTTTTTGATGGAGGAATTGACCAGAGTCCGGCATACACAGGTTCTGGTAAAAGAGATTTCAAGAGAGGATTTTCAGTATGAACCAAATATGAGGAAATCCGGGGAACGGTGGCGTCTGTTCGTCTGGACAGTCTGCTTTCGCTTGCATTTTCTGCATCACGGACAAAGCTTTCGGGTCTCATAGAAGGGGCAAAAGTGTTTGTGAACGGAAAACTGATCACAACGAACAGTTATCAATTAAAAGAAAATGATGTGATATCCGTCAGAGGATATGGCAAATTCCGTTATAATGGAACGGGAGCAAAGACGAAAAAGAACAGAATTTATGTATCTGTTTATAAATATATTTAACAAAGACAGAGGCAGGAGTAATACAATGGAGGAAAGAAAAAAAACAGGGAAAAGTTATCTGTGGGCACTATTTGCATTTCTTCTGGCAGTGGCCGCAGATCAATTTACAAAATGGCTGGCGGTTACCTATCTGAAAGATCAGGATCCTTTGATTATAATACCGGGAGTATTTCAGTTTCGGTATCTGGAAAACCGTGGGGCTGCATTTGGAATCCTGCAGAATCGGCAGATTGTATTTGCAGTTGGAGCATTGTTGATTTTTTTTGCGGTCGTCTTCATTTACGGGAGAATTCCGCAGAAAAGAAGATTTGTTCCGTTAAGAGTATGTGCGATCCTTCTGGCATCCGGCGCCATCGGAAATCTGATCGATCGTCTGGCAAGGAATTACGTAGTGGATTTCTGCTATTTCAACCTGATTGATTTTCCGATTTTTAATGTGGCAGACTGTTATGTGGTAATTGGCTGCATCCTTTTTGGAATCCTGATTCTTTTCTATTATAAAGATCAGGAATTTGACTGGGTACTGCAAAAGAAAGGCTCCAGATCATGAGAGAAGAACGTTTTTTTACAGCAGAAGAGACAGTGACAAATGAGCGGATCGACAAATTTTTGTCTGCGCAGATGCCGGACAGATCCCGTTCCTATATTCAGAAACTGATCAAAGATGGATTGGTTGAAGTCAATGGAAAGCAGGTAAAAACAAATTATAAGCTGGGCAGTGAGGATGAGGTGAAGCTGCAGATTCCGGAACTGGAAGTGCCGGATATTCTGCCAGAGGAGATTCCTCTTGACATCCTTTATGAGGACACCGATTTGCTTGTGGTAAACAAACCTAAGGGGATGGTCGTACATCCGGCGCCAGGGCATTATACAGGGACTCTGGTCAATGCTTTGATGTATCACTGTAGGGAAAATCTTTCCGGGATCAATGGTGTGATGCGTCCAGGGATCGTACATCGGATCGATATGGATACGACAGGCTCTCTTTTGGTCTGTAAAAATGACAGGGCACATCAGATTCTGGCCGAGCAGCTCAAAGACCATTCGATCACCCGAAGATATGAAGCAATCGTTCATGGAAACTTAAAGGAGGATAGCGGCACGGTCAATGCACCGATCGGGAGACATCCGACGGACCGCAAGAAGATGAGCGTCCATGCACCCCATGGAAGAGAGGCAGTGACGCACTATCGGGTGCTGGAACGTTTTGGAAACTACACGCATATCGAATGTGAACTGGAAACAGGAAGGACACATCAGATCCGTGTTCATATGGCAAGCATCGGACATCCGATATTGGGAGACTTGGTTTACGGACCGACGAAGTGTCCGTTCAGACTGCAGGGACAGACGCTGCATGCAAGGATCCTTGGCTTTGTACACCCTTCTACGGGAGCGTATGTGCAGTTTGATGCCCCGTTGCCGGAGTATTTTGAAGAACTCTTAAAAAAATTGAGAAAGCAGACAGGAAATTAGGAAAAAAGGAAACGGATATGTCAGAAATGTGCACATTCGATTCCTTTTTTGATTTTTAGGGAGACAAACACATGTTTGTGTTATATAATAAAAAAATAAATACATATGAGGTGAGAAGAGAATGAAACGATTCAGTAAAAAAGAAATTTTTTCGATTCCGAATCTGATGGGATATTTTCGGATTCTGTTAATTCCGGTGTTTTGTTACCTGTATATCACGGCAGAAACGGAACGCGAATATTTGTATGCAGCGCTGGTTGTTCTGCTCTCCAGCCTGACAGATCTGTTTGACGGGAAGATTGCAAGGCGCTTTCATATGGTGACAGAGCTGGGAAAGGCATTGGATCCGATCGCTGATAAGCTTACGCATGCAGCACTGGCAATCTGCCTTGCAACCCGCTATCCTATGATGTGGGCGCTGATTGCATTGATGCTGGTCAAGGAAGGTTACATGGGGGTTATGGGGCTCATATTCCTGAAGAAAGGAAAGATGCTGGATGGAGCGATGTGGTTTGGCAAGGTCTGTACTGCAGTTCTGTTTGCAGGACTTCTTGTCCTGTTTTTGTTTTCACAGCTTGAGGCTGCTGTAGTCAATGGAATCATTATGATAATGATGGGCATTATGATCGTGACACTGTGCATGTATGTGCCGGTATTTCAAAAAATGAAACATAAGGAGAAAAAAGATGGCGAAGAATAAGTATTATGCAGTAAGAAAAGGAAGGATACCGGGAATTTATCGTACCTGGAGCGAATGTCAGAAACAAGTGACGGGCTATCCGGGGGCGGTCTTTAAAGGGTTTGTGACAGAAGAAGAGGCACAGTCTTTTCTTCATCCGGGGCAGAGCGCGAAGGCAAAAGAGACACATATTTCTCATACTGCCTATCCATATGCCTATGTGGATGGATCTTATTTTCAGGGGATTTATGGGTTTGGGGGTTTTTTAAAACTGTCTGACGAGGAGGAAGTTGTTCTGCAGGGGTCAGGAGATCATCCGGATCTTGCGAAAATGCACAATGTGGCAGGAGAGCTTCTGGGATGTATCAAAGCAGTAAAAGAAGCGGAAAAAAGGAAAATTGCAGAGCTTTCGGTATTTTACGATTATCAGGGCATTGAATCCTGGGTGACCGGAGATTGGGCGGCAAAACAGGCAGGAACACAGAAATATCGCGATTTTATGAATGGCACATCCGTGAAGCTTCATTTTATCAAAGTAAAAGGACATACCGGCGTAGAGGGAAATGAACGTGCAGACAGTCTTGCCAAAGAGGCTGTCAGTAAAAAGATTTCATTCAATCAGCTTGTGATCGAATAGGTATGAAAAGAGAAAGAAAGGAATTTAAGTTATGCAGATAAAGAAATTGCTGCTTCCGATTCTTGCGACAGTGATGCTCATATGTGGATGTCAGCAAAATAATGCTGTCTCCGGGCAAGATCAATTGGTTACGGCAAGTGAAAATAAGACAACCTATACGGCACAGAATATTCCGGAATATGCAGGCTCACCTTATGTGGAGCTAAACAATAACATACCTGATTTTCAGGAGTCAGAGTATACGACGGAAGTTTTTGAACAATACAGCGATCTGGATGCACTGGGGCGCTGTCAGGCTGCTTATGCCAATATCTGTCAGGAGATCATGCCGACTCAGGAACGGGGGAAAATAGGCATGATCAAGCCTTCTGGATGGCATACAGTGAAATATGACTGTGTAGATGGGAAATATTTGTATAATCGTGCGCATCTGATCGGATTTCAGCTTGCCGAAGAGAATGCGAATGAAAAAAATCTTATCACAGGAACACGATATTTTAATGTGGAGGGAATGCTCCCGTTTGAGAATCAGGTGGCAGATTATGTCCATGAGACGAATCATCATGTCCTGTACCGTGTGACACCGGTTTATGAAGGCGATAACCTGGTAGCCAGTGGAGTCATTATGGAGGCAGCTTCTGTGGAAGATGAAGAAATTCGTTTTCATGTGTTTGTCTACAATGTGCAGCCGGGGATTTGGATTGATTATGCAACAGGAGAAAGCAGGGAGAGTGAAACTGCAGAAAGCGAAAAAAAGGATGAAGAAGTTACCTATGTAGTCAACACAAATACAAAAAAATTCCATAAACCAGACTGTAGCAGTATCCGCGATACAAAGCAGCAGAATCGAAAAGAAACATCAGAAACAAGGGAAGAATTGATCGATCAGGGGTACTCTCCGTGTAATCGCTGCAACCCCTGAAAATGAAAGCTCTGTTTGAAAATTGTATTGAATGACGGATAAATGCAGTCTTTTTATTGTTATTTGGTGCAGATTGTTGTATAATGAGCGTATAGAAACTTCAAGAATATGACAGGCAAAAGGAGCGTGGAGTAATATGAAGACGAACACGATTATTACAATAGGAAGACAATTCGGAAGTGCAGGACGGGAGATCGGGTATCAGATCGCAGATTATTTCGGAATCAAGCTGTATGATAAAGAGATGCTCAGCAGAGCAGCGAAAGAAAGTGGTATCTGTGAGGAAATTTTTGAAACACATGATGAAAAGCCGACGAACAGCTTTTTGTATTCTCTCGTGATGGATACGTATTCTATGGGGTATTCGGGCGGATCCTACTCCGATATGCCAATCAACCATAAAGTATTTCTTGCACAGTTTGATGCGATTAAAAAGATTGCGGATGAAGGACCTTGTATTCTGGTAGGACGCTGCGCAGATTATGCTCTGGAATCTTATGATAATGTGGTGAACGTATTTATCCATGCTGATCTGGATGCACGTATCCGCAGGATTGCAAGAATTTATAATCTTACGGATGCCAAGGCAAAAGATATGATCATTAAAACCGATAAAAAGCGTGCAAGTTATTATAATTATTACACGAATAAAAAATGGTCAGACTCTGAAAGCTATGAATTGTGTCTCTCAAGTTCAGAACTTGGAATTGAAGGGACAGCAAAAGCAATCGAGCAGTATGTAATGCTGAAAGAGCAGATTCAAAGAGATGACAAAATTCTTTAGAAGTTAAAAAACAGTTCCCCTTGCAGAAAAGATAAAGACTTTTACTGCAGGGGGACTTTTTATGCTCTTGGATGAATGATCCGTTCGGGCCAGCCTTCGATATTTCCATCAAGGATTGCATGAAACATCCTTTCGCGGACACCTGGATTTTCGTGATTTAACTGACGGAGAAGTTCTTTGACATATTGACGTTTTGTATATCCGTCAACAGGACACTTGCTTTTCACTACCGGAAGCTGATACTTGTTTTTAAAACCGATGACGTCTTTTTCATCTACAAACATCATTGGACGAATAACAGTCAGATCAGTACGGTCCAGATAGGTTTTCGGAGAAAATGAATAAAAACGTCCTTCGAAGATCAAGGAGAGCAGCATTGTCTCTATAATGTCATCTTTATGGTGGGCATAGGCAATTTTATTGCATCCCATTTCTTTAATTGCCTGATTTAAGGCGCCTTTTCTCATTTTGGCACAAAGAGAGCAGGGATTGGATTCTTTACGGACATGAAAAAGAATCTCATAAATATCAGAAGATTCGATTCGGTAGGGGATATTCAGTTCCTGACATAGTGCCTGAATCGGAGAAAGATCAAAATCTTCAAATCCCAGATCTACGGTGATTGCACTGAGTTCAAATTTCTTCGGATAGAAGCGCTTGAGTCCATGTAGTGCATAGAGCAGAGTGAGGCTGTCTTTCCGCCGGAAATTCCGACCGCAATATGATCGCCTTCTTCAATCATTCTGTATTCATCAACCGCTTTTCGGGTATAGCTTAATAACTTCTGTAGTTCCATGGTAAAGGTCCTTTCTTTGGGTTTATGTTCCTATTATAAGGTGAAAGAGATGGAATTACAATGAAGGAGTATGATTTGTCGGCATTTTCCTTTAAAACAGAATGTAGTACGCTGTACTATAAATAGAAAAATAAATAGTACTATGTACTAATTCGAGAAATGAGAAATTTGCGTTTTCCAAAGGAGTATGTTATAGTGGCTTTGACAAAAAAGGAATCAACCAGAGAGGGTAGTAGAATGAAAGCACAGGATCAAAAAGAGCTAATGCGGGAAAGAATCTGCGATTGTGCAAAGAGGCTATTTGAAAGAGAGGGATATGAACAGGTATCTATGCGGCAGATTGCAGCGGAGGCAGGAATTGCAGTGGGAAATTTGACATATTACTTTTCGAAAAGGAAGATCTGCTGAAGGAGCGTTTAAACGATATTCAGGAAACTTTTTCAGAGAGCATCCAGCTGTTTGAAATCGATCTGGAAAGAGGAGAGATTTCAGGAAAGCCGTTCTGGGAATATGAGAATCGAACACTTTTGGAATTGCTGCTTCGATTTTTGAAAGCAGTGGAACAGTTTCAGAAGAATGCAGCTATTGTGTATGAAAATTATAGCAGACTTCAAAAAACAGTACCCGTATTTCAAGAAATGAGCAGAGAATGGACGGAGAAGATCATGACGATATACAATGGTCTTATAAAGCAGTTGTGGGAACGAAGAGTTTTCAGAAAAGAACTGGAGTGGGACGAGTATGAAAATCTGATCTATCTTATAAAGCTGCTGACTTTTTTCGGGCAGGAAATGCATGGAGATCAGGAGTATGAAAAAAAACGGTTTACAGAAAGAATCTGCAGACTTTTGATTCCTTATATATCATGGGAATGGAAAGACACCTATACAGTCTTGTGTAAAGAAATCTGCGAGGTCTCTTTCCATCGTATGACATTAAAATTTATCTGATAGAGTTTCGAAGCTGTTCAAATAACTGACTCATTTCTGACAGGTCAGCTTCTTCCAGATTCAGGGAGAGTGTTTTTACATTGTCGATGATCTGTTCCGGTTTCCTTGCGCCGCAGAGGACATGCAAGTCCGGAAGAGAAGCTGCAGTCAGATAGATGATCAGGTTGCTGAGGGAACAACTATATTTTTCAGTATACGGGGTTAATTTCTGTAAAACGTTCAATATGTGCAGACGGGACTTTTGTGCCCAGAATTTATTTTTGTTGCGCACATCTGTCGGAGAAAGCACCGTGTCTTGTGTCACTTTTCCTGTGAGCAGTCCCTGTTCCAGAGGCGAGTACGCTGGATGGAAACATGATGTTTCTGGCATACAGGTAACAATTCATCCGCAATATGTGTATCCAGAAGGCTGTATTTTCCTGAATTACATCCAGCTGTCCAAGAGAGCAGTACTTTTCGATGATTTTGGCAGTAACGTTGGAGGCTCCGATGGCACGGATCTTCCCTTCTTTTTTCAACTGGAGAAGAGTATCCATCGTTTCTTCCAGCGGATAGAGGGAAAAGTCAGGAGTCTGCCAGTGTGTATAGTAAATATCGATATAGTCTGTCTGCAGACGTCGGAGGCTGTCTTCCAGATTTTTACGAATTGCAGCGGCGGAAAGATCACGGTAAACATTGCGTCCTTCCATGACTTTATGAAAGCAAGGTGTCTCATGATCCCATTCCAGCCGCATTTGGTGGAGAGCAGGATCCTGGAACGATTTTGCTTTATGGCTTTGCAACTACGTTCTCACTGTGTCCGATCCCGTAGACCGGAGCAGTGTCGAACCATACGATTCCCCGATCAATTGCTTCCTCGATGGTGCGAATGGAGAGTGCATCATCATTTTCTCCCCACCAGGTGCCTCCGCCAATTGCCCAGGTACCCATTCCGATATATGGAGTTTTTAAAGTTGTTGTTCCGATTGTACGTTCTTTTTGCATAAGATTTATCCTTTCTTTTGTCAATTCTCTTAGGGTTCCCGCAAAGTGACAGCTTTTGCAGCCATGCGTCGGCGGTCCTCATCTATTGCTGCATAGTGTTTTTTGGTTGTATTGACATCCTTGTGTCCGAGTACGTCTGCGACGAGATAGATGTCACCGGTCTCTTTGTAAAGTGTAGTTCCATAAGTACTCCGCAGTTTATGAGGGGTGATTTTTTTATTTGGCGTCACCTGGCGGGCATACTTTTTCACCATATTTTCAACTGCCTGGACTCCCATACGGCGGCGCTGCGTGGATAAAAACAGTGCGTTTTCATGTCCCGGAAGAGGAGTGGCAGCTTCCCGCGTTGTATACAAGTATTGTTTCAGGGCATGTTCGACTTCCTCGCCAAAATAGATGACCATTTCATTTCCACCTTTTCGGACGACCGTAATCCCGTTATTTTTAAAATCAACATCCTGGATATCAAGTCCCACACATTCTGATACACGGATTCCGGTACCAAGGAGCAATGTGATAATCGCCAGATCCCGGTTTTTAGTCTTTTCATAGTAAACTTTTTTCTGTCCGGTGAGCTCATCGCCACCGTGTTCTACAAAGTCCAGAAGAGAAGCCACCTCGTCCGTATCCAGACGGACGATTGCTTTTTCGTGCAGCTTTGGCATATCGACAAACAGTGTTGGATTTTTCTCGATGATCTGATGCTTGAAATAGTAGCCGTAAAAGCTGCGTAGGGCAGACATCTTTCTGGCAAGTCCTTTTTCCGTGTTGGTAATTTGTTTTTCCTCCGGATTTTGGTAAACCTTTAAATATTCCTGATATTCTTCGATATCGACAGGAGAGAGCTGCTCCAGATCCTGCGGGGTAAACTGATCGATGGTATAATCCTTGTATACAGGATTGTTTTCCATCAGAAAGTGAAAGAATACTCGGATATCATATGCATAAGAAATTCTTGTTTTTGCAGAGGTGGTAGGTTCTGCAGCACGGAAATAATCTTTTGCAAAAGCCGGAAGTGTTTTTAAGATTTCCCGCAGACGCAACGTATTGTCAATATATTTTTGTTCATGATAAGTTTTTCGCTCAGTTGTCTGATTTGATTCCATAAAATAAAACGCCTCGTTCTTTTTTATTTATGAAGTTATTATAACATATTGAAAGATAGGCAACAATGATATCTTTGAATGGCCATTGCAGAACCCACAACAGGTTCAAAACAGGATCATTCTGGAGTAGTTGTTAAAAAAACGCTAATCTTTTGGAAAAATCAGTATTTGTCGTATAGATTGAAACGACTGAAAACACTGCTGTTTTGAGCAGTTAATTGGGAATTTCTACTGTAAGCGGTTCTTTTGCATATACATGGCAACCTAACCGATAACCGGCAAGAAGCTGCTCTTCTGAGAACCATATTTGATCCATTGTATTTACTGTGGCGTGTCCCTTTATAATCCGGACAACGCATTTTGCACAGTTTCCGCGACCGCCGCAGGCCGTCAAAATGTGGATATCGTTTTGTAAGAGATAATCTTGTAATCGTGTATTTGCCGGACATTCTATTAACATTTGTTTACCTTCTTTCTGTTCCTGTTTTGATCTTTTTTGTTTAATGGATATATTATAAAGTATGTGATTCATACTTTCAATGCTTTTATAAAAAAGGAATGCTGCAGTACAGATAAGCTCTATCTGCCTGACAGCATTCCTTTTTGGAGTGAATTTATATCAATTACATGGGGTGTAAATGATATCTGTATGATATAAAAACAATTATTGTGGAAATTCTGTTGTGTAATACGGGATGATCAAATGTTCTCCGGTTTGTATGGTTTCAGATTCCAGCTGATTGATCTGTTTCAATTCTTTGATGTATTCTTTCACAGCTGTTTCAGATTCTGAGTCTATATGGCGTTCTGCAAGGCTCCACAAAGAGTCTCCCTCCTGGATTACAATGCTTTTGTAGCATTTGAATTGCACAGGCTCTTCCGTTCTTGAATTCTGTGCAAAAGACAGAAAGCTTCCAAATAAAAAGCACCCGCAAAATAAAATAAGTGTAATAACTGCTGACATCTTTTTCTTTTTTCTCATTGTAAAATCCCCCTGAACATAATGAAACAAGCAAAAAGAACATACGTTCTGACTACACAAAGAAGTATATCACCAGAACGTATGTTTGTCAACTAGGTTATTATCTGTTTTTTTGGAAAGACTACTCTTCTGCTGTTATGGTTTCCAGGTTTGCAAATTGGGAGTGATACAGCTTCTGATAGGTACCGTTTTTTCTTAAGAGTTCTTCATGCGTTCCCTGCTCAATGATATTTCCGTTATCTACGACCAGGATCAGGTCGGCATTGCGTATCGTTGAAAGCCGGTGGGCAATGACAAAAGAGGTTCGCCCTGTCATGACTTTCTGCATTGCGTCCTGGAGCATCCGTTCCAGACGGGTATCGACTGCTGATGTAGCTTCGTCGAGAATCAGAATCCTCGGGTTTTTTAAAATAGCTCTTGCGATTGTGAGAAGCTGTTTTTCTCCCTGAGAAATATTGTTGGACTCTTCATTGATCATAGAGTCATAGCCATGGCTCAGCGTAGAAATATAATGGTGGATATTTGCCATTTTTGCTGCGTCAACTACTTCGTCTTTTCGGGCAGTCAAAGATCCGTAACGGATGTTTTCAAAAATACTGCCGGAAAACAGCCAGGTATCCTGAAGAACGAGAGAAAACAGGCTGCGAAGATCACTTCGGTCCATGTCCCGGATATCAATTCCGTCAATTTTGATGGATCCGCCGTTCACATCGTAGAAACGAAGCAGCAGATTCATCAGCGTGGTCTTTCCGGCACCGGTAGGCCCGACAATCGCAACCATTTGTCCGGACTGTACCCAGAAGCTGACATCTTTCATCAAAAGTTCATCTGTGTAACCAAACTGCACGTGGTCAAATGTTACGTTTCCCTGAATTTGGGAGACATCAATCTTAACACTGCCTTTTTGTACCTCTTCTGTTTCATTTAACAGCGTAAAAATCCGGTTCATGGCAGCATAGGCGGACTGTACCTGGGAAGACAGCTGAGATACCTGGGATAACGGATCATTGATCTGCCAGATATAACGGATAAATGCCTGCAGATTCCCTACGGTGACAGAACCGTTTATGACAAAAAAGCTTCCCATGACGGCAATGCTTCCAATCGTCAGATAGGTGACGAGGGATACAAACGGCGAAATCAAGGAAGAAAGGAACTGAGCCTTAAATGCGGCATCTGCCATCTTTTGATTGACTGCAGAAAATCTGTTGCAGGAATCTTTCTGTCGGTTGAAAAGGAGAATTTCGTTAAATCCGCCGTATAATTCTGTAATCGTTCCGTTCAACTCTCCTACCATCTCCTGCTGCAGATCAAACAGTTTTTGTGAACGTTTTACAAATCCAAATGTGATCAGTATGGTCAGAGGAATAATCAAAAGTGCTGTCAGTGCCATCCAGACATTGATGGAAAACATCATGAAGATGACAAACAGGAAGGTGAGGATTGCTGCAAATACGCGGGAAAGCGTTTGCTGGAGTGCATTACTCAGTGTATCGACGTCGTTTGTAACACTGCTTAAAATATCTCCAAATGCGTGGTCATCAAAATATTTGACCGGGAGACGCTGGATTTTTTTCTGCAGTGCATTGCGGATGTCATGCATAGTTTTCTGAATGGCGTCTGTGAGGAAAACTGATGTAATCAGCTGTGAGATCGTCTTTAGGATGTACAGACACAACAGAATCCCCATAAAACGGAACAGGATTGAAAATTGAACGTGCGCTCCCGGGACTCCCTGCAGGATTTTCGCACCGTCACTGGCAAGCTGCGTGGTGATCTTTCCTTCCATCATAGGATTCAGGGCAAATGTCAGATTGGTCACTATGATCATAAACAGTGCGATCGACAACCTGATACGGTATGGACGGACGAACCCGAGCAGTTCACGGATACAGTTTCGAAAGGTCAGTTTATTCTCAGGCATAAGTCAATTCCTCCTTGCTCAGCTGGGAAGCTGCAATTTCGTAATAAATCGGACAGGATGCAAGCAGCTCCCTGTGAGTTCCGATTCCGGCAATTTTGCTTCATCCAGAACTACGATCTTATCTGCGTCCAGAATCGTAGAAACCCGTTGTGCCACAAGAAAGACGATGGCGTTTTTAATCTCCGGTTTCAGAGCTTTTCTAAGTCGGGCATCTGTCTTAAAATCCAGAGCAGAAAAGGAATCGTCATAGATGTAGATCTCCGGCTTTCGGATCAAAGCACGGGCGATCGACAGACGCTGTTTCTGACCGCCGGAGACATTGGTTGCTCCTTCAACGATCTGTTCCTGGAACTGATGTGGTTTTTCCATAATAAAATCATATGCCTGGGCAATCTTTGCGGCATGAATGATTTCATCCATTGTGGCATCCGGTTTTCCAAAGCGGATATTTTCTTCGATTGTTCCGGAAAACAGGTGTGCTTTTTGCGGAACAAATCCGATTTTACTTCGAAGAGCATTGATATCCAGATCTTCGATTTTTTGACCGTCAATGTAAATATTTCCAGAAGCGCGGTCATAAAATCTTGGAATTAGCTGGATCAGGGAGCTTTTTCCGGAACCTGTGCTTCCGATAAAGGCAACGGTCTCTCCGCTTTTTGCGGAAAAAGAAATATCTTTCAGTACAGCTTCCTCTCCATCCGGGTAAACGAAATCCACATGCTCGAAGATCACGCTGTGTTCACCGGACCCAGAATCTGTCTGAGCATTCCCGGGATGATTTTCAATTGAAGTTTCTGTATTCAATACGGCCATAATTCGCTTTGCAGAGATGCTGGCTCTCGGATACAGCATAAAAACCATACAGAAAAGCATGACAGAAAACATAGCATGAAACAGATATTCCATGAAAGCCACCAGCTTTCCGACCTGCAGAGTCTGTGCATCGATCATGTTTGCTGCTGTCAGATAGATACACAAAGCGGCCAGATTCATCAAAAGGAAAAAGACCGGTTCTGTGGAAGACATCAGCTTGAACAGATTTTGAGACTGTTCCATGAAGTAGCTGTTTTCACTGTCAAAGCGTTCGGATTCGTAGCCATCATTGTTAAAAGAGCGAATCACACGGATTCCGGTGAGATTTTCACGGAAGATGCGATTGATACGATCCAGAGAATTCTGTTGTCTGTCACTGAGCGGTCCCGATATTTTTCCTACGATACAACGCCCAGGATGATTACAGGGACGGTGGATGCAATGATCAAAGAGAGATTCAAAGAGGAACGGATCGTCAGAGTGAAGCTGACAATGATCATGATCGGTGTCAAAAGTGCGGTCCGTAAAATCACATTCAAAAACGTCATGATCTGAAATGCATCATTGTTTGTCCGGGTGATCAAAGAAGCGATACCAAACTGATTCATCTCATTGTGTGAGAATGTCTGTACTTTCTGAAATACATCTTCTCTGATATCCCGTGTTACAGATGTGGAAATTTTGGCACAGCAGTATCCAAGCAGGATCGTTCCGGATACACCGATCAAAGAAATCACTGCGATCACGATTCCCATGCGGATTAAATACTGTTTGTCCTGATTCATGATCCCATTATCGATCATTTCAGATACGATCGTCGGAATGCCAAGCTCTACAAGTGCAAATCCGAATACGGAAATAATATTTAAAACAAACAGCTTCTTGTATCGCTTCAGGTAGTGAAGAATAAGTTGCATAAGTAGATTACCTCCTAAAAAAAGTATGTCTGTTTTAGTCACCTTATCTACAATAAACTATAGAGTAAGACGATGGTCAAGCAGAAAACAAAAAATCATAAGAAAATATAGAAATCGAACATAGTTTCCAAACAAATGTTTGATTTTTGCAGTGTGCTATGATAAAATGAACTAAATAATGAGTCGGAAAGAACTTGCAGGAGGGTTATTATGTCAAAAGGAACGATTACAGATAAGCAGAGAGAGATTTTAGAATATATCAAATCACAGATATTAGAGCGCGGGTTTCCACCGGCAGTACGTGAGATTTGTGAGGCAGTGAATCTGAAGTCCACGTCTTCCGTACATTCTCATCTGGAGACACTGGAGAGAAACGGGTATATCCACAGAGATCCTACGAAGCCAAGAGCGATTGAGATTCTGGACGATGAATTTAATCTTCTCAGAAGAGAGGTTGTCAATGTCCCTCTGATCGGGCGTGTGGCTGCCGGGGAGCCGCTTCTGGCACAGGAGAATATTGAGAACTACTTCCCGATACCGGTAGAGATGATGCCAAATAAGCAGACGTTTCTTCTGGAGGTAAAAGGAGAAAGCATGGTCAATGCCGGCATTCTGGATGGAGATATGGTTCTTGTTCAGGAAGAACATACGGCAGAAAATGGAGATATGGTGGTTGCATTGATTGAGGATGGTGCGACTGTGAAGACCTTCTATCGGGAAGAAGGAATCATCCGCCTTCAGCCGGAGAATGATTTTATGGATCCAATCATCGTAAAAGATGTTTCCATTATCGGAAAAGTCATTGGAGTATTTCGCTTCTTCCGGTAGACGGATACATTATTATAAAAGCGGGAATCAGACGACGCTTACATCAGACTGATTCCCGCTTTTTTACTGATCTTCTATTTATCCTTTCGCAAACATGATTTTTCTGTTTTTCGTAAAAATCGTTATCCTCTGTTTTAAGCAATATTTGCTTGTTTCAGACGATTAGTAGTCTAAATAAAATACGAATTTTATTTAGTTTGGAACTTGTTGTTTCTATCATAAATCGTTGGATTCCTCGATTAAAGAGGCTCTTGTTTCATCTGATGAAGAATCTCTTGCTAAACTTCGCAAAGAACGAGAAGCCATAATTCGCCTAAAGATGTTTTATGAGAACCATCATTTAGATTTTAATAACCCATTGCTTTAACAATATCATCGTCTTTCAGCTCAACACCGACTCTTATTTTTTCAATAAGATCTCGCTGCCAATCTTCTAGTTCGTCCACTCTCCATTCACTGATCTCTTGTGCAACGAAGCAGCGTTCCCTATCCCATATACTTTCTTGCTTATCCTTGTCTGTATATGGGATAGATCTGTAATATGTTTTCTCACTAAATTCATACTTTACATTGAAATATAGATATCGGAAATATTCTGTGTAATGTATTTCTTTTGGGATTTCTGCACCATAATATTTGCCGTTTACTTCTTTGTAATGATATAGCTTCTGTTCAGAAAGCCGTATGTCAAATAACTCTTCGATTGTTTTATCTTTGTCTTCCGGGTGTTCTTTAAAGTGCTTTTCCTGCCACTCATTAAATAGATCAAAAGTATATGGTTGTTCGAATAGTCTTGATGTTTCTTTGCCACATATTTTTTCGCCAAAGAAATCTGCGCCACTTCTAAAACGCTCTATAATCCTTTTGTCCCTATTTGTTAAGGCTTATTCTCCTGTATTTGTTGCTTGAATCTATGTGCCATAGACAGTTTAAGAACCCACTTTGTATATTCTGTATGTTCTTCTTCTGTCCATTCCGATTCAGGCTTTTTGAATTTTATGACATCTGGCTTAAAATTTTTCATAATATATCCGGCATAGTCTGCGACCGGAATTGTTTTAGGTATTTCGTTATTTATAATTATATTTCCTCCACTTGCATTAAAAAAGCGTATCACCGGTTTTGCCAGTAATACGCTTCGTTTTGTTGGTTGGTTTGCTACAGAATAATTGTTTTTACAAATTATAGAAAAATGCTAGTTACTTCTGTACACTATTCTTTTTACAACTCAGAAAAATCTACATGCTTTCCGTCTCTCCAGATACGTTCCAGATCATAAAACAGACGGTTTTCTTTGTCGAAAACATGGACGATGATCTCGCCGAAATCCATCAGCACCCAGTTTCCGGAGCCATATCCTTCTCTCTGTTTCATTTCATATCCGGCTTTTGAAAGTTCTTCTTCCACGTTGTCTACCAGTGCACGTACCTGGCTTTCACTGTTTCCGTTTGCAATGATAAAATAATCTGCAAGGACGGAAACCTGAGAGATATCAATTACCTGGATATCCTCGCCTTTTTTATCGTCCAGTGCCTGATAAGCAAGACGTGCCATAAGTTTTGACTGTTCCATAATTTGTTCTCCTTTCCGGATTGTCCGATATCCCTTTACAGGGATATTGCGGCTTTATTTTTATAATACTGACAGGTTTTTTCTGTCATAGGATCTACTTTTCTTCCGGCTCTTTTTAAGAATGCCAGAGTTGATTCTGCTGTCATGCAGACAGCGGTGTCGATGTCATCAAATGCGGCAGTTCGCACTTCGGCCAGCCCCGGAATCTTTTTTCTTCCGGGTTCGATATAATCTGCCAGATAGACGATTTTTTCAATCATGGTCATGGCCGGACGCCCGGTTGTGTGATAGGTGATCGCATCCAGAATCTCCGAATCTGTGATGCCGTATTCGTATTCTGCAAAATAGGCACCCAATCTGGCATGGATCAGCGCAGGAACCTCCAGTTCGGCATCTGACAGTTTAATGTGATGCTTCCTGCAGAGCAGGATTTGTTCATTGACGTCGCAATATTTTCCACAATCATGCAAAAGACCGGCAGTCATGGCTTTTTGGACATCCGCTCCATGGCGCATAGCATGGAAGCAGCGGTGTACATGACGCGAGAGTGTGGATATAACGTTCTTCTTTCAGCTTCTTTTCAAGCTTTTTGCGGATGGCAGTTAATTCAGTTGTCATGACCTCTCCTCTTCTCTTTTGGTATATAATTGCAGTTTTTGAATATAATCTGCAACAGAATCCGGAACCATATAGCGGATCGAACGCTTTTGGGCAGCACGATTTCGGATCGTTGTCGATGAAATCTCCAGAAGCGGTGCCTGTAAAAGTTCGATCTTTGCCTGGTAATTCGTTTCCAGATACTGAATCTGACGCTGCATATCAAAAGAATCTTTATCATCCCGCATTGCTGCCAGAATGGTACAGGATGGAAAAATCTCTTTGAAATATTTCCATTGTTCGATGGAAAAGAGAGAATCCGCTCCAAGAATAAAGAAATATTCATTTTCAGGATACAGCGCATGAAATTCCTGCAGAGTTTTATACGTGTAAGAATGACAGTCTTTTTTTGCCTCGTGAAGGGAAAGTTGAAAATGCGGGTTTTCTCTCACAGCAAGCCGTACCATTTCAACCGGTGTGCAAGCGCTTCTTCTGTATCTTCCACTTCTTTGTGAGGCGGATTTCCGTTGGGCAGAAACCAGACTTCATCCAGATGGAACTGCTCATAGGCAAATTCACCAAGCAGCAGATGTCCGATATGAATCGGGTCAAAGGTTCCGCCCATAATTCCGATTCTCATAGAAATCTCCTACGGAAGTACGATTTTTTTCTTATCGTCTTTTCCTTCTTTGTACAATACAATTTTTTTGCCGATGACCTGTACGACCTGAGAACGGGTGCGTTCAGCCACCATTTCTGCCAAAGCTCTCGGATCATCCGCACAGTTCTGCAATACACTGATCTTGATCAGTTCACGTGCATCCAAAGCCTCGCTGATCGCCTGTGTAAGGCTTGGAGTCATGCTGGATTTTCCAATCTGAAAGATCGGATCCATGGTCATGGCAAGACTTTTTAAATAGGCTCTCTGTTTTGTTGTCATGATATTCAATCTCCTGTTAAAATATATGAAATTTATTTATAGTAATCAAACTGCAGGCCGTACATTTTCACGGTATCGCCTTCCTGAATACCTGCTTCTTCCAATTTGTCCAGAATGCCGGTTTCTTTTAAGAATTTCTGGAAGAAAGCGAATCCCTTTTCGGAATCCAGATTGGTGTAACCAAGCATCTTTTCAATCTTCGGACCTTCTACTACATAGACATCTTTTTCTTTTTCTACTGTGTAAGGAAGCTCTTCATAAATCAGCTCGTCCTCCGGGAAAAATTCCTGTTCAAATACGATCGGAGGTACATCCATAGTCTGAATCTGTTCACTTACATAGTAGAGCAGTTCTTTTAAGCCCTGTCCGGATACTCCGGAGATTGGGAATACTTTGATGCCCTGTGGCTCAAACTCCTCCTTCAGGCGCTGGATCGGATCGTCATCTTCACTGTAGATCAGATCTGTTTTATTTGCTGCGATCACCTGCGGGCGCTTTGCAATTTCAGGATTGTATGCCTGAAGTTCAGCGTTGATCTTGTAGATGTCATCTACCGGATCACGTCCTTCTGTTCCGGCTGCGTCTACGACATGGATCATCATTTTTGTCCGCTCAATGTGACGTAAAAATTCATGTCCCAGTCCGACACCCTCGGAAGCTCCTTCGATCAGTCCCGGGATATCGGCAACGACAAATCCCTTTGCTCCATCCAGGTCTACCACTCCAAGATTTGGATTCAGTGTTGTGAAGTGGTAGTTGGCGATCTTCGGCTGTGCATTTGTAACTCTGGAAAGGAAGGTGGATTTTCCGACATTTGGAAATCCGATCAATCCGACGTCAGCAATGACTTTCAGTTCCAGATTGACTTCCAGTTCCATGGCAGGCTGTCCAGGCTGCGCGTATTTCGGAACCTGCATAGTAGCAGTTGCAAAATGCTGATTTCCAAGTCCGCCTTTTCCGCCTTTTAACACGATCTGTCTGCGGTTGTCTCCTGACATATCTGCAATGACTTTTCCGGTCTTGGATTCTTTGATCACGGTCCCTTCCGGAACACGAAGAACCAGATCCTTGCCGTCCTTTCCGTGGCATTTTCTCTTGCCGCCTTCTTCTCCGTCTCCGGCAGCATATTTTCGTTTGTGACGATAATCAACCAGTGTGTTGAGTCCTTCATCTACTTCAAAAATCAGATCACCGCCTCTTCCGCCGTCTCCGCCGTCCGGACCTCCGTTTGGCACGTAAAGTTCCCGGCGGAAGCTGCAGTGTCCGTCCCCGCCTTTGCCGGAACGGATGAATATTTTCGCTCTGTCTGCAAACATTGTTTTTTCCTCTTCAAAAATTAGAATCAATTGTTTTTGGTACCAAAATGTGTGTGGTGTTTTACGAAAAGAAGCCTCAGACTAAGAAGTCTGAGGCTTTCTCACGGTAATTATTCAGCTACCGGATAGATAGAAACCTGTTTTTTGTCTCTTCCTTTTCTTTCGAATCTGACAACACCGTCAACTAATGCGAACAATGTGTCATCTCCTCCGCGTCCTACGTTCACACCTGGGTGAATCTTTGTTCCGCGCTGTCTGTAAAGGATATTTCCGGCTTTTACGAACTGTCCGTCAGCTCTCTTTGCACCTAATCTCTTAGCTTCAGAGTCACGTCCGTTTCGTGTGGAACCAACTCCTTTTTTATGAGCAAAATACTGAAGGTTTAATTTCATCATGGTTGTTACACCTCCTTGAAAATGATATCAATGTATGGTTCATATTCGCTGTCTTCTTCTATCTCCTGTAATCCAAGAACCATAGATTTGAACAGCAGCTTGGCATCATGAGAAGGTTTTCGGATGAATCGAAATTCAATCATCCCGGTCTCTTCATCAGAAACAAGAGAAATCTTATCTGATGTAAAACGTTCAATCGAATTGAGTGTGTTGATGACCAGTACAGACACTGCCGCACAGACCACATCACTTCCCGCTTCCGAATACCCTGCATGTCCGAGTACATCCAGACCTGCATAGTCATGATTTACTGTCTTATAAACGGTTACCTTGATCATATGACAGATTAAGCGTTGATTTTTTCAATCTTAACTGCTGTGTACTGCTGTCTGTGACCATTTTTCTTATGGTATCCAGTTTTTCTCTTATACTTGTAAACGATCACTTTTTTTAGCTTTTCCGTCACCGATTACAGAAGCTGTAACTGTTGCACCTGCTACTGTAGCTCTCCAACAACTAATTTGTCATTGCTTACTGCCAGCACCTGGTCAAATGTATAAGTCTCTCCAGCTTCTACACCAAGTTTTTCTACTTTAATGATATCGCCTTCTGCTACTTTGTACTGTTTACCACCTGTTGCTATAATTGCGTACATATGGCACCTCCTATTATCATTACTCGCCAGCTTCGGTGTCTGAATCAGAACTTGAAAACCTCGCTGTGCGGCATACCGTGTTAGTATAGCACGCATATTCCATATAAGTCAATAGGAAGCAGAAAAATATTTTAAAAATATGTATTATTTGTCGCATTCATTCAATTTGTCATAGCAATATTCGATGATGCTGCGCCTTGTGATAATACCGATGAATTTGTTCTGGTCATCTACGACCGGAACAAAATTCTGGCTCATTGCCCGGCTGATCAGATCTTTCATATCGGAATCTGCAGCCACTGCGATATAATCTGCTTTTCGCTCAAAATCATGAATAAAGATATGTTCTGCTTCTTTCAGATTCAGATTGGTATATTTTTTCATGCCCCAGAGCAGATCACCTTCTGTAATCGTTCCAACATACTCTCCCTGACGGTTCAGCATGGGGATTGAAGCATATTTGTGATGTTCCATTGTCTCCAGAACCTGACGGAGTGTGCAGTCATCATAGACATATGCAACCTCCTGTTTTGGATGTAAAAAGAACAAAATGTTCATCGTGTCACCTCTGTCTTTAAATCTGTGTTTCTACAAAAATCTGGTACAGTGCACGGATGGCGTTTTTGAAGTCATCGTGTCTTACACCGACAATGATATTCAGCTCGCTGGATCCCTGGTCGATCATCTTGACATTGATATGGGCATGGGCAAGGGCGGAGAAAATTCTTCCGGCAGTGCCGCGTGTGGAACGCATTCCTCTTCCGACGATGGCGATCAGAGCAAGATCAGACTCCAGTTCAATGTGGTCCGGATTCACAGCTTTATGGATTCCGGCCAGTACCTGCTGTTCTTTCTCTTCGAACTCATCTTTATGTACAAAAATTGTCATTGTATCGATGCCGGAAGGCATATGTTCGATGGAAATCCCGTTTTTATCAAACTCTTCCAGTACCTTGCGGCAGAATCCGATTTCGGAGTTCATCATTGCTTTTTCAATGGTCACGGCAGCAAATCCATCTGTCCCGGCAATTCCGGTAATGGTATATTTTGGCTGTCTGCAGGTACTCTCTACGATCAGTGTGCCCTTGTCCTGTGGAGCATTGGTGTTGCGGATATTGATCGGGATGCCGACTTTACGGACAGGAAGATCGCATCCTCATGAAGTACAGTTGCCCCCATATAAGAAAGTTCACGAAGTTCACGGTAGGTGATTGTCTCGATGGATTTTGGATTTGTAACAATGCGTGGATCTGCGATCAGAAATCCGGATACATCGGTCCAGTTTTCATACAGGTCAGCCATAGCTGCACGGGCAACCAGAGAGCCTGTGATATCAGAACCGCCGCGGGAAAATGTGACAATGGTTCCGTCTTCTTTCGCACCGTAGAATCCAGGGATGACAGCAAATTCTTCCCCTTCAAGACGAAGGGAGAGCAATTCGTTTGTTTTCTCGTCATCCAGACTGCCGTCTTCATGAAAGCGGATCACTTCAGCTGCATCGATAAAACAAAATCCCAGATAATTTGCCATAATGATACCATTTAAATATTCTCCCCGGGATGCAGCATAATCTCTTCCGATTTTTTTGCCAAAATTTTCACGGATCATATCGAATTCATGATCCAGTGAAAGTTCCAGATTCAGACCGTCGATGATCTCGTTATATCTTGCATGGATCTCATCCAGAAGGCTTGTGAATTTCTTTTCACGGATTGCAAGATTGTAGCAGCTGTAAAGCATATCTGTGACCTTTGTGTCGCTGGAACTGCGTTTTCCCGGAGCAGAAGGTACTACATAGCGTCTGGACTTGTCTGCCCGGATGATATCTCCTACTTTTTTGAATTGTTCGGCACTGGCGAGAGAACTTCCACCGAATTTTACTACTTTCTTCATCTTCTTTCCTCCAACTGTATATTATTTCAAATTAGATGCATAGATGTTTGTAAAACGCACGCTCTATCATTTCGCTTTCCTATTATACAGGGTATTTATAGGATTGTAAATCATAGATTTCAAAAAAACCGAGTGTACTCCGAAATGTTAAAAAGTAACATCGGCATATTGTGCCTGTGTCACGTTCTTTAAGTCATCCGGAGAAAGCTTCAGCTGCATTCCAAGCTTTCCGCCGCTGACATAGATATATCCAGCGTTTGTGCGTTCTCCTGAATGGTTGTCGGAAATGCTTTTTTCATACCGATCGCGGTACAGCCGCCCCGTACATACCCGGTCACAGTTGTGATTTCTCTGACAGGGAGCATTTCCACAGACTTTTCTCCTACTGCCCGTGCTGCTTTTTTCAGATCCAGCTCTGCTTCAATGGGGATGACAAACACATAATGGGAACCGCTCTTTCCGGTTGTGACCAAGGTTTTATACACCCGTTCATGAGGCAGCCCCAGTGTGTCGGCTGTACTGATCCCATCGGTAAAATTGTCACATTCATAAGTCTGGTATTCGTAGGAAATCTTGCTGCGGTCCAAAATGCGCATGGCGTTTGTTTTTAATTCTTTTTTACTCAACGTGTTCACTTCTTTCTGGTGATTTTTCGGCTTTGTCACGGACGCATTCGTGAAGCGGACGCCGTACTTTTTTACGGGTTACTTCTACTAACTGGAGTGCTGTGACATCCACAACGGACGTCTGAATCGGATCTTCTCCAAGAAAACGGCGGAATTGTTTTAACAGCTCCTGCATCATGTCCAGATCATCCATGTTGATAAAGTCAATCAGGATAATTCCGGAAATATTGCGCAGGCGGATCTGCCGTGCTGTTTCCTTTGCCGCTTCCAGATTGATCTTTAAATACGTTTCCGCACTTTTCTTTTTTGTCTTCGCAGAATATTTTCCGGAATTGACATCTACCACGGTCAGTGCTTCTGTCGGTTGAATGACAAGATAAGCGCCGTTTTTCAGCCAGACGTATTCTTTGAGTGCGCGTTCCACGGCAATGTCGGTACTGTAAAGTTTGGAAAGCGGCAGAAGCTGTTCCTCATAAAACTGAAGTTTGGAGAGATCTTCCGGCTGCTCTGCCTGCAAAAATCCGTGAATCTGCTGATACAGCTTGGGATCATCGGTAATGATTGCTGACAATCCGTCTGCGTATACATTTTTCAAATCTGTAATATAAGACGGAGGGGCCTCCTGCAGACAGGAAAAGCAAGTCCGAAACGGAGCAGTTTCTTTTAACTTGACACAGGCATTCTCCAGTTTCTGAATCTCCTCAAGTACCGTCTCAAAGGGAACGTCCTTTGCATTCGTACGAATGATCAGCCCGTAGTCCTCATTTTTGAGATGACTCAGTTTTTCTTTGTACGTATCCCGAAGAGAACGGGGAAGCTTCCCGGAAGTACCGATCCTGGTATTTCCGGTTGTCAGTACTGCATACCGCCCGGTAAAATTGATATTGCTGCTGACAGTCGGCGCTTTTGTCTTGACTGCTTCCCTGCTGATCTGAACGACCAGCTCGTCTCCGATACAAAGCGGTTTTTTCCCGATTTTATGGGTAAAGATCGCCTGAGGCGCCTGACTTAGGTCGTAGTAGCATTCTTTTCCCGGAGCGATCTCGATAAAAGCGGCTCCGATATTCGCCGCGATATTTTTTACTTTTCCGATGTAAATATCTCCGAGTACAGGTTGTCTGTGCTGATCAGAGTCCGGAAGACTGCAGTGGATCTCTGCGATTACATCATTTTCAAGAAGAAAAGTCCAGATCTTCCCTTCTTTTTTCAGCATTAAAATTTTTCGTACTGCCATTTATTATGATACCTCTCTTTTTTGTACTGTCCAAACACAGCAGGATTTATTCGATCACTGTACCGAGAGATTCTAAGGTTACCAGATTTCGTGCGTTCTCATCCCCGGAATCAGCATACATTTCCAGACGGCACAGTGCAAATTTTAACTGTGTGGCATCTGCATCTAAAAACCGGCAGAATGCTTCCATGACAAGCCCCGGTTTTAAATTCTCCACACTTCCGGCAGCGAGCTGCATAAAGAGCTTGTGATCCTGCACTTCCATCCGGTAGATCAAAGGTTTGATGTCCACTTCTTTTTCGCTGCGTTTTGTCTGTTTTAAGATGCGGATCTCAGACTGCGCGAGAAAGGCATCCATCTGTGTTTCCCAGTCGTCCGGCAGTGTTCCCGGCACAAGATCAAGAAGATAGTCTGCTGCCGCGACAATCGCCATTCCGGTCATCTTCTTTTCCTCTGCGATCTGGCGGAAACTTAAAACTTCGATTCCCTCTACCATAACGGCATTTAAACGGGATACCGCTTCAGCACTGGAAATGGACTCTTTCAGTTCGATATCAAAATATTCTCCTTCGCTTGTAATCCCGATTCCCAGCGGATTTGCAAAGGACATGATCATATGAGGACTGTAGCCCCCGGTATAGGCGATCGGAATGTGCGCCCTGCGGATTGCCTTCTGGAAGAAGCGCATAACATCCAGATGTCCGATAAAGCGCAGTGCACCGTATTTTTTAAATTTAATTCTTGCCTTCAAAACAGACACCTCCTCCAAATTTTGCCGCACCACATCCGGAACACTGCATTCTGCAGTTTGGAGTAACCTGTGCGTTCATTGCTCTCTCCCATTCTTTTTTCAGGAAGTTTTGGTCACGCCGATATCGATGAAATCCCATGGAAAAAGCTCATCCATGGAGCGTTCCCGCATGGTGTAAAACTCAATATCCACTCCGGTATTTGCAAATGCCTGCATCCATTTTTCATTGTCAAGCTTTCGCTCCAGGAATCATACAGACATCCCAGACGGTATGCTTCTTCGATCACCTTTCCAACCTTGCGGTCCCCGCGGGCAAATACACCCTCCAGCACTGTGACATCTGCCTCGTGCCAGTTATATTTCAAACTTTTTTTGTTCAACTGCTGTAAGATTCATGCTTTACAATCGTTGCACGGCGAATGTATTCTTCACTTGGAAACATCTGTGCCCACTGGAACGGGGTGAACGGTTTCGGAATGAAGAACGAAGAACTGGCCGTGATCTGACATTTTCCATTGCGCTGTTCTTTCGGAATTTCATAATATCTTCTGGCAACCTTTTCTGCCAGATGGGCAATGGCTTTCATGTCTTCTTCTGTTTCTGTCGCAGCCCCAGCATAAAGTACAGTTTTACCTTGTTCCAGCCGCCTTCAAAGGCCTGTCCGGCTCCTTCTAAAATAATCTCTTCTGTCAGTCCTTTGTTGATCACATCACGCATTCTCTGGGAGCCGGCTTCCGGAGCAAAGGTAAGGCTGCTTTTTTTGATATCCTGTACTTTACTCATAACATCCAGCGAGAACGCGTCAATTCTGAGCGACGGAAGGGAAATATTGATTCCCTCTCCTTTAAATTCATCGATCAGGAAGGTGACGAGCTCTTTTAATTCGGAATAATCACTGGAGCTTAAGGAGCTTAAAGAAATCTCTTCGTGTCCGGTGCTTTCCAGCATTGCTTTGGCGTATTGCTTCAAGCGCTCCACATTGCGCTCTCTGGTCGGACGATACAGCATGCCTGCCTGACAGAAACGGCATCCGCGGATACATCCTCTCTGAATTTCCAAAACGACACGGTCCTGTGTTGCTTTGATGAAAGGAACGACAGGGGCCTGTGGATACGGTGCTTCGGTTACGTCCAGTACCATTTGTTTTTTGATCACAGATGGTGCATGCTCGTTGTTCGGTGCAAAGGAAGCAAGCGTTCCGTCTTCATGGTATGTGGCATCGTAAAACATCGGCACATACAATCCTTCGATCTGTGCGGCGCGTTCCAAAAATTCGATACGGCTCTTTCCTGCTGCCCGATACTCTTTATAGGCATCCAGCAGTTCGTCGTAGACAGTCTCCCCTTCTCCGATATAGAAAATATCAAAAAATTCTGCCAGTGGTTCCGGATTATACGTACATGGACCTCCTCCGATAACGATTGGATCTGCCTCACCACGGTCACGACTGTGGTGAGGAATCCGGCTTAAATCCAGAATCTGCAGAATGTTGGTGTAGCACATTTCGTACTGGATCGTGATTCCAAGAAAATCAAAATCACGGATCGGATCCTGAGATTCCAGTGCAAATAGCGGAATCTGTTCTTCTTTCATGATCTTGTGCAGATCCAGCCACGGAGAATAGACCCGTTCACACCAGACATCTTCTCTTTGGTTGAACATATCATATAAAATCTGGATTCCGAGATGTGACATTCCAATCTCATAGACGTCCGGAAAGCACATAGCGAAACGGACATCCACCTCGTTCTTGTCTTTCATCACAGAGTTCACTTCGTTCCCGATATACCGGGCCGGCTTCTCGATTTTTAGTAATATTTCATCATTTAAAGCTAGTTTTCTCATGTTTCTCCTTTCATTTTTGTTTAATATATACAAAAAATTAACCTTCTTTTCTCTTCCGATTTTCACGAAAAATAGCTGTTTTTTTATGAGTTTCAGTAGCGTTTTTCACCTCGTTTTTGCCCTTGCGTAACAAATTTACTTTTTCTCTACTGTGCAGCGCTATGTATAATTATACACCATTTTCATGGTCTTGCATAAAATACATAGCACTGCATAACATTATTCAATACTATAATATGAAGCAGCAGAATACATTCTGAAACAGCACGTTAACCCGCCATATTATATACTTTTTGCGGAAGGAGTTCAAGCAAATCTTTCTCAGATATAGGAATGTCAAATATAACTCGTTACTGTTCACATCAATTCCCGCCTATCCATGCCAAAAAACGAAACTGCATTCTCACAGCTCCGTTTTTCTGTCATCTGATTATGTTTCGATGTAGGATTCCTCTGCCAGTTTTACCTTACACCGTTTCATATAACACGCAATCCCATATTTCAAAATTTTGTCCACTCCGTTTTCCCTAAGTTCCTCATCATACTTTCTTTCCTCTACCTGCTTTAAAGCTCTTTCACAGGCAACATCCAGGTTTCCGTCACCTGCATATTTCACTTCGATCAAAATTGCAGTTTCACTGTTCTCTGTTTCTATCAGGATATCGCTGTAGCCTTCTCCGGTTTCCTGATTGGAAAAGACTCCCCATTCTTCTTTGATACCCAAAATTCCAAGCAGAATACCATGATAAAAGTTTTCTTTCATTTCCTTTCTTACAAAGGTGTCCCGGATACTGATGGTCTTTTTCAGGTAACTTTCAAAAATATCTTCAACCTTCTTTTCCTCTCCGTTTTTTCAGTGCCTTACAAAATCTGCCAAGCATATCCCCGTCTTTTGCAACACTTTCTTTGAAATATTCCATAATCTGGGTTTTAAAAATATCCCGAATTTCCAAATTTGGGATCCGTAGCTTAAACTTCTCGCATCCACCTGACCGGACTGCGTTAAATACCCGGTTGCAAACAGTACACTCCAGATATTCTCAATGGACTCATACATTTCCTTATAAGTCAGTTCCGGATGAATGGTTTTGTGATACTCTCCCGGCCATCAAACGCTCAATCTCCCTCTTTGTGGTCAGATTTTTTG
>ENA-OQAA01000096-OQAA01000096.1-human-gut-metagenome-genome-assembly--contig:-NODE-96-length-59175-cov-3.226663_pt1 | contig 59175 bp, 67 predicted proteins | sample MGYA00242489_ERZ504515 | MGnify/ENA primary metagenome ERZ504515 (study PRJEB26092, sample SAMD00036237) | human gut metagenome | host: Homo sapiens | study: EMG produced TPA metagenomics assembly of... | reverse complement strand
TGGCTCATATTTCCATGAAGCCGGAAACAAATGCCCTTAAAGTTGCTATTATAAAGACAGCAGATCCCATAAAAGTGAAAATATCTTTCTGCTATTATCGGCTGGCAAAAGGCATCTCCGGCATACTGTCCTATGCAAAAGAAGGCATCCGGCTATGGTTCAGGACAAAACGTCCTGCATACCGTCAACTCTGCCTTAAGCTGGCTGTTTAAATAGATAAAAGAATAGGTCTCCCAAAGTCCGGTTCCGGCGGGGCTTATTAAAGTGCCCCTAATCACAGAACTGCCATTCTGAATTTTTCAAAAAGTCGGCAGATTGGCACTTTGGGCAGACATATTCATTTTTGAATTACAGTTTGCGGAAACTCAAGTTTTTTGAAAATTTAAAAGGCCCTGTCTAAGCTTCAGCAGATGGGGCATACAATATGGTATCCGGGAATTTTTTGGTTCTTCAACGTTTATCGGCGGAGGGGTAAAAATGTCTCTCAAGTCTTATTATGCCCCTGTCGAGGGCAAAATCCCTCCAACCTATAGACTTTTTGCCCTGAAACAATTCGAAATGGTTGCCTTGAGGGGCAAAAACGCTTAATCAAATCTTGCTATGCCCTCTGTGGGGGCAAAATTTTCTCAACTTTATGAAATTTACCCCGAGACAATTTTGTCACAAAACAGAAACAAAAAATCATTCGCGGTAAAATCGTATTGACAAACACCATTATTAGTGATATGGTTAATTACATAAGTAATGAACCATATAAGCAATTGTATAGAAAAGCGAGAGGATGTGAGAATTTGCAGGAACTTTTCAATCAGGAGAAACCTATATACCTCCAGATTAAGGAAATGATAGAAACAGATATTTTGACGAGAAATTTTCATGGAAGAGGAACGGGTGCCAAGTACCAATGAACTGGCAAAGCTGTATGCCATTAATCCGGCAACCGCAGCCAAAGGCATTAATTTGTTAGTAGATGAGGGTGTTTTGTATAAGAAAAGGGGAATTGGAATGTTTGTAACCGCAGGGGCAAAGGAATTAATTCGGAAAAAACGAAAAGAAGGTTTTTTTGAAAGCTATGTAAAAGGGATGCTGACAGAAGCAGCAAGCCTTGGAATTACCAAAGAAGAGCTGATAGAAATGATTGTGTCACAGAAAGGAGAGGAATGCCATGAAGAATAGTGTTTTAGAATGTAGGGAACTGACGAAAAAATATGGAAAAAAAGAGGTGCTTCACTCTTTAAATCTGAAGCTGGAGCAGGGGAAAATCTATGGCCTCATTGGCAGAAACGGGGCAGGAAAAACCACGCTGCTGTCTCTTCTTTCTGCGCAAAATCCAAAGACACAGGGTGAAATCTTACTGGATGGACAGAACGTGTGGGAGAATCAGGAGGCTTTGAAGCACATTTATTTTTCCAGAGAAATCAACCCAAATTCAACGGTGTACTCTGGACTAAAGGTAAAGGAATTGCTTAAAATTGCAGCAGCTTACCTTCCGGATTGGGATAAAGAAATGGCAAATTCTCTCATTCAGTTCTTTCATCTGGATGTGAAAAAACGGATTTCCAAACTGTCAAAGGGCATGACCTCTATGATTACCATTATTCTGGCCCTGGCAAGCAAAGCAGAGTTCACATTTCTGGACGAACCGGTGGCAGGTCTGGATGTGGTTGCCAGAGAGCAGTTTTACCGGGTGCTGCTGGAGGAATTTACGGAAAGCGGCAGAACCTTTGTGGTCTCTACCCACATTATTGAGGAAGCGGCAGATTTGTTTGAAGAAGTAATTTTCCTTCATGAAGGAGAAGTTTTATTAAAAGAAAACACCCAGGAATTGTTGGAACAGTGCCGGTATGTCAGCGGAAAAACAGAGGACGTGGAGCAGGCAGTACAGGGAAAGGAAACCCATGGAAAACAGATTCTTGGAAGAAGCCAGGGTGTGATGGTGCGTTTGAAGAAAGGGGAAGAGCTGGAGCACACAGAACAGGTTACCTTACAGCCTATGAGTCTTCAGAAAATTTTTGTTTCCCTGTGCAGTGGGGAGGATGAGACCATATGAATAAAAAATATGAAGGCATTTTAAAAGCTGCGGATAACGTAGGGTCTGCAGCGGTTCTTACCATCTGTATCGCAATTTTGAGAATTGTTATGAATCCGGGTCTGCAAAGTGTAGAAATTAAAGATATCATAGTCAATTATTCTGGCAGCCTTTTTATTTTTGTAGGATGTTTTTGCTGCGCTATCTGGGAGCTTGCCTGGTTCACCCAGTATGTACCCTTGAAAATTCAGTATGGCAATACCAGAAAACAGATATTTCTCCAGGAAAAGTGGATGAAATTTCTGAGTACAGCAGGGATAAGTGCGATATCTTTTATCATACTCCTTGCCTGTGGTGAATCCCTGGATGGAGTAAGAATCATCGGGACCATAGGAAGCCTGCTTCTTACACAGACGTTATGTGAATTTATTTCTGCTGTTTATCTGAGATTTCGGAGGATGATGATGGTTATGATTGTGGCTATAGCGGGCTGCATTGGGTTTGTGACTGCATATGTGGCTATGGGGATTATGAAAAAGGGAGAGCTTGCTGTCCCAATGAAATTTGCTTTTTTACAGGAACATCCGGTGTATGGAGTCTGCATAATGCTGCTGATTTTTCTGGTGCTTACAGTGTTATCCTGGATTTTCCTGAAAAAAGCGGAAATCAGGGAGTAAGGGAGGAAGTGCTTTATGGGAAAACACTTTTTGGCAGAATGGAAATTAAAATTATCAGATATGAGCATTTATGCAGGAATTATAGCAGTTCTGTTTGTGGCCGGGATAGGGATTCAGTATATCATTGGAAAGCATAGGGGGCAGTTTTTCATGGGAACCAATATGGCATTGTTTGCCATGATCTTTATTGCCTGGTTTTCCTTTCTCATAGATTTTTACATGGGATTTCATCTGGCGGTTTCCTATGGAAGAACCAGGAAAAATTTTCTGCTTTCTGTGATACCTGTTTATGCGGCGTATGGATTTTTGTTTATGGCAGAGGTGAGACTGCTGGCGGAGCTGGAGAGAATTATTTTGGAACTTACCGGGATAGTGCAAGTACCGAAATGGTTTCACAGCAACTATATTTCCCCAGGGTGGCTGTTTCTCTATGCAGTGCTTTTAACGGGAATTGCAGTAAGTATTGGGACAGTGGTTTGCCGGTACAAGGAAAAAGGAATTGTGGCGATTGTTGTGCTTTTTTGCTTACTTCCTTTAACGGAAAGAGCCGGATGGCTTGCAGAAGATACCTTAGAAAAAATTTTGCAACATGTTTTTTCTGTTTTGCAGGCCTGGAATCCTGGGCAGCAGGCAGGGATTTTACTGACAGCAGGAGTACTTTTATGTGCAGTTCCCTTTGCCGGACTTAGAAAAGCCAGGGTAAATTAGCAAAAATAATTGACGTTTACACGTTAAAATGGTATCTTGTAAGAAGTGAATTGCAAGGTGAAATGGGAGGAATAAGAGAATGAAAAATTGCAGGAAGTATAAGAGACAATATTTTCTTCCACCGGTAACGTGTATGGACTGGGCAGAAAAAGACTATATAGACAAGGCGCCTGTGTGGTGTAGCGTGGATTTGCGGGATGGAAACCAGGCTCTGGTGATTCCTATGAATCTAAGCCAGAAAATAGAATTTTTCAAGCTCCTGGTAGAAATCGGATTTAAGGAAATTGAAGTGGGCTTTCCGGCGGCGTCAGAGACAGAGTATACATTTCTTCGTACATTGATTGAAGAAAATCTGATTCCGGATGATGTAACCATTCAGGTTCTGACCCAGGCAAGACCACATATTATTCAGAGGACCTTTGAGGCGGTAAAAGGCGCTAAAAACGTGATTGTACATGTATACAATTCTACGTCTGTTGCTCAGAGAGAACAGGTATTTAAAAAGTCCAAAGAGGAAATTTTACAGATTGCCATAGAGGGGGCAAAACTGTTAAAAGAGCTTACAGAGGAAGCAGGAGCGGACTACCGGTTTGAATACAGTCCGGAAAGCTTTACAGGGACAGAGCCTGAATATGCTCTAGAAGTATGTAATGCAGTGCTGGATATCTGGAAGCCTGCCAGTGACAGAAAGGCAATTATTAACCTGCCGGTTACGGTACAGCATTCTATGCCCCATGTTTATGCAAGCCAGGTAGAATACATGTGTAAGAATTTGAAATACAGGGAGAACGTAGTGGTTTCCCTTCATCCACACAATGACAGAGGTTGCGGAGTGGCTGATTCTGAAATGGGACTTCTGGCAGGCGCAGACCGTATTGAAGGTACGTTGTTTGGAAACGGAGAGCGTACCGGAAATGTGGACATTGTGACGCTGGCTCTTAATATGTACTCCCAGGGTGTGGAGCCAAATTTGGACTTTACCCATATGACCCATATTTGTGAGCAGTATGAGAAGTTTACGGGAATGAAGATTAATGAGCGAAGTCCTTACAGTGGCGCTCTGGTTTTCGCCGCTTTTTCCGGTTCTCATCAGGATGCCATTGCCAAAGGCATGCACTGGCTGGAAGAAGAAAAACCGGAACACTGGACAGTTCCTTATCTGCCTATTGACCAACGGATTTGGGAAGAAATTACGATGCAGATGTAATCAGGATTAACAGTCAGTCAGGTAAAGGTGGCGTAGGCTATATTCTGGAAACCAAATTCGGCTTAAATCTTCCGCCGAAAATGCGTGAGGCCATGGGATATACAGCGAAAGCAGTTTCTGACCACACCCAGAAAGAGCTTCTGCCAGAGGAAATTTTTGAACTGTTTAAGAGAACCTTTGAACATGTAGTATCTCCGCTGGATGTGACAGAAGTACATTTCCAGCAGACCAAAGGCGGCTTTTCTACAGAGGTTACTTCTTCCTTTAACGGAAAGGTTCTGACTGCCAAAGGGGAAGGAAACGGACGACTGGATGCGGTCAGCAACGCATTGAAGAAAGCATACGGATTCCAGTTTGATCTGGTGACTTATCAGGAACATGCTTTGGAGCAAAGTTCCAGTTCCAAAGCCATTGCTTATGTAGGAATTAAGAAACCGGATGGAAGTCTTGCATGGGGGGCAGGTGTGGATTCTGACATTATCCACGCATCCATTGATGCCCTGGTAACTGCCATTAATAACCGCTGATAAAGATACTACAGCTAAAGGGAAGAGATATGAACATTATTTGTGCTATATTAACTGGTCTGCAGTATGTTGTACAGAGTATCAAAGCTTTGGTAAAAAGAACAAAGATATCGAAAAAGGACAGAAGAGAAAAAGCAGTGTTCGTAGTGGGAAGCCTTGCGGTAGCTGCAGTTGCTTTTACGTTTCAGGGAGTTCATGCTCAGGGTAAGAATCAGGTCATGGCTCTGGAGCGTGAAGAAGCAGAGGAAGAGGAACAGGCAGTATACGGCCTGGAATCCATTATCCAGGGAGTCCTTTTAAGCCAGGATACAGAAAGCCAGATAAATAAAATCGGGACGTCCTTTGAACTTGTATTAGTAGGCCAGAGAACAGAAAAAAGAGAGATTCAGTCACACTTTGATTTTCCGGTGCCGGATGAGGAGAAACTGGAGAAAATCAAAAATCAGTCGGCTGCTTATTCTGAAAGCCAACTTGTTATGTCAGATGAGGATTATAAAAATCTTCTGAGGATTGTAGAAGCTGAAGCAGGAGGAGAAGACTTAAAGGGGAAAATTCTGGTGGCAAATGTAATTTTTAACAGGGTAAAAAGTCCGGAATTCCCCTCTAATGTGACCGATGTTGTGTGGCAGCAGACAGGAGGAAACCCTCAGTTTTCGCCTACTGCAGATGGAAGAATCTATACGGTAACCGTATCAGAAGAGACCAAAGAAGCAGTCAACAGAGCCATAGATGGGGAAGATTATTCCAAGGGCGCTTTGTATTTTGTGGAAGAGACATATGCAGAAGAGAGTAATATGAAATGGTTTAAAGAGGAACTGAAGTTTTTGTTTAGACACGGAGAACATGATTTCTATACAACTCCGTAAAGAGGAGGAAAACACTATGCAGGTATTATATAAAAGTACAAGAGGAACAGGAGAAGAGCTGACTGCATCCCAGGCAATTTTAAAAGGACTGGCAGAAGATGGGGGATTGTTTGTACCTACATCCATTCCGGTTCTGGAAACTTCCCTGGAAGAGCTGTCACAGAAGTCTTATCAGGAAGTCGCTTATGAGGTTATGAGCCGCTTTCTCACAGATTTTACAGAGGAAGAGCTAAAAGCGTGTATTTCCAAAGCCTATGATGAGAAATTTGACACCAGGGAAATCGCCCCTCTGGTTCAAAAGGGAGATGCTTATTACCTGGAACTTTTCCATGGAGCTACCATTGCATTTAAAGATATGGCGTTGTCCATTCTGCCTCATCTTATGACTACTGCGGCAAAGAAGAACCATGCAGAGAAAGAAATTGTGATTCTCACTGCTACCTCAGGAGATACCGGAAAAGCAGCGATGGCCGGATTTGCAGATGTTCCGGGTACCCGAATCATTGTGTTTTATCCCAAGAATGGAGTAAGCCCTATTCAGGAAAAGCAGATGCTTACCCAAAAAGGCGCTAACACCTATGTGGTCGGGATTACCGGAAACTTTGATGACGCGCAGACAGGTGTGAAGAAGATGTTTCATGACAAAGCGCTGGCAGAAAAATTAGATCAGGCCGGTTTTCAATTTTCCTCTGCCAATTCCATTAATATCGGACGTCTGGTGCCTCAGGTGGTTTACTATGTATACGCATATGCAAGCCTGTTAAGACAGGGACAGATTCAGAACAAAGAGACAATAAATGTAGTAGTTCCGACCGGAAACTTCGGAAATATTCTGGCGGCTTATTATGCAAAACAGATGGGGGTTCCCATTGGAAAATTTATCTGTGCTTCCAATGAAAATAAGGTATTGTATGACTTTTTCTGCACAGGCTGCTATGACAGAAACCGGGAGTTTATGCTGACCAACTCACCGTCCATGGACATTTTGATTTCCAGTAATCTGGAGCGCCTTATTTACCGCATTGCCGGAAATGATGCAGAAAAGAACCGGAATCTGATGGAAAACCTGGCACAGAAAGGTCATTATGAAATTACAGAAGATATGAAAGCAGCCCTTGGGGAATTCTACGGAAATTATGCTTCAGAGGAAGAAACAGCAGAAGCTATCAAAAACCTGTATGAAAAAACAGGTTACGTGATGGACACTCACACAGCGGTGGCATCTTCTGTATATGAAAAGTACAGAAAAGAGACAGGAGACACAACAAAGACAGTAATTGCATCTACTGCCAGTCCCTTTAAATTTACCAGAAGTGTTATGAATGCTATTGATGGAAAATTTGAAGCAATGGGAGATTTTGAACTGGTGGATGAGTTATCCAGACTGGCCAAAAGAGCTGTGCCAAAAGCCATTGAGGAAATCCGTACAGCCCCCATACTGCATAACCGCATAGCTTCTGTAGAAGAGATGCCGGAAGTGGTACTGGAAATTTTAGGAAGTTCAAAATAATTTCATAAACAATTTATTGATTCTTGATTGATTTTCGAGTATAATATAAAAGACGAAAATTCGTTATTGTCGTATTTATTATACGGGAATGAAATACTATGGAAGAAAAGAGGTTAAACGTAAAATGGCAAAACTTGATTTAACTCAGTATGGTATTACCGGAACAACAGAAATCGTTCACAATCCTTCTTTTGAAACATTATTTGAAGAAGAAACAAAACCAGGTCTGGAAGGTTTTGAAGTAGGACAGGAAAGTGAACTTGGCGCGGTTAATGTTATGACAGGTATTTACACAGGACGTTCTCCTAAAGATAAATACATTGTTGTAGATGAAAACTCAAAAGACACTGTATGGTGGACTTCTGATGAGTATAAGAACGACAACCATCCTACAACAGAAGCAACATGGGCAGAACTGAAAAAAATCGCCCAGTCCGAACTTTCCAATAAGAGACTGTTTGTTGTAGACGCATTCTGCGGTGCAAACAAAGATACCCGTATGGCTATCCGTTTCATCGTTGAAGTTGCATGGCAGGCACACTTTGTAACAAATATGTTCATTCAGCCAACAGCAGAAGAACTGGAAAACTTTGTACCTGACTTTGTTGTTTACAACGCTTCCAAAGCAAAAGTAGAAAACTACAAAGAATTAGGACTGAATTCCGAAACTGCTGTAGTATTTAATATTACAAGCCGTGAGCAGGTTATCATTAACACATGGTACGGCGGAGAAATGAAAAAAGGTATGTTCTCTATGATGAACTACTACCTGCCTTTGAAGAACATTGCTTCTATGCACTGCTCTGCAAACACTGACATGAACGGTGAAAACACAGCAATTTTCTTCGGTCTTTCCGGAACAGGTAAAACAACTTTATCTACAGACCCGAAACGTCTCCTTATTGGTGATGACGAACATGGCTGGGATGACAACGGCGTATTCAACTTTGAAGGTGGATGCTACGCAAAAGTTATTGACCTGGATAAAGAATCCGAACCAGATATCTACAATGCAATCAAACGCAACGCTCTTCTTGAGAACGTTACACTGGATGCAGAAGGAAAGATTGACTTTACAGATAAGAGCGTAACAGAAAATACACGTGTATCTTATCCAATCAACCACATTGAAAACATTGTACGTCCTATTTCCTCTGCACCGGCAGCTAAGAACGTAATCTTCCTGTCTGCAGATGCTTTCGGCGTACTGCCTCCAGTATCTGTTCTGACACCAGAACAGACAGAATACTACTTCCTGTCTGGATTTACAGCAAAACTTGCTGGAACAGAACGTGGTATTACAGAGCCTACACCAACCTTCTCTGCTTGCTTTGGACAGGCTTTCTTAGAGCTACATCCTACAAAATACGCAGAAGAGCTGGTTCGCAAAATGAAACAGAGCGGAGCAAAAGCATACCTTGTAAACACAGGATGGAACGGAACAGGAAAACGTATCTCTATTAAAGATACCCGTGGTATCATTGACGCTATCTTAAACGGAGATATCCTCAATGCACCTACTAAGAAGATTCCATACTTCAATTTTGAAGTGCCTACAGAATTACCAGGTGTTGATTCTAAGATCCTTGATCCTAGAGACACATATGCAGATGCTTCTGAATGGGAAACAAAAGCTCAGGATTTAGCAGATCGTTTCATTAAGAACTTCAAGAAATATGAAGGAAACGAACTTGGAAAAGCATTAGTAGCTGCTGGTCCACAGAAATAATTTCAGTAAATGTCAGAAAGGGAGGTCCTGATTCTAAGAATCAGGGCGTCCTTTCTGTCTCTGCAAAAATGGATAAAATTTCTTATAGAATCTTCGCATTTTTGTTGAAATATTCCATATACTAGAGTATAATAAAGACATGAAAAGTCCTGGGGTGTTCGATGATCCCATTTATTTTGAACCTACATTACTTTAAACGGGATTCCTACATTGCGGTAACTGATGTCAGGCCGTCATTATGCAGCGGAAGACAGAGGTGAAGCTGCGGTTGCCCACCTAGCATAAGCTAGGAGTCAGAAGATGGGAAACGGCACTTTGGGACTTAAAAAAAGAGCCCTGTAAGAAGGGGCTTTTGTTGTTTCAAGAGAAAATAACAGAGGAACTTGTTATAAAGGAGAAGAAAAGCTATGGGAATTACAAAACGTGCATTTGGAAAAAGTATGGAAGGCCGGGAGGTTTTTTTATATGAAATTACAAATAAAAACCAGGTTACTTTAACTGTCAGTGACTTTGGAGCTACTTGGGTACATATGCTGGTTCCGGATAAGACAGGGGGAAAAAGAGATGTGGTATTGGGATATGACAGTGCAGAAGGATATCACACCAATCCCAACCATTTTGGCGCTGTGATCGGAAGAAACGGAAACCGAATCGGGAAGGCGAAGTTTACCATTGATGGCAAAGACTATCAACTGGCTGTAAATGATAATCAGAATAATCTTCACAGTGGCCCAAACTGGTATCGCACCAGAGTATGGGATGTAAAAGAAGTAAATCAGGAGAAAAACAGCGTAACCTTTTGAAATTTTCAGCGGATGGGGATCAGGGATTTCCGGGAAATTTCACAGGTTCTGTGACTTATGAATTAACCGAAGAGAATCAGGTGGTACTGCATTATCAGGGAAGTGCAGATGCAGATACCATTGTAAATATGACCAACCACTCCTATTTTAACCTGGCAGGACAGGAAGCAGGAGCAGAGGCTATGCTGAACCATGTGGTTCAGATTCATGCGTCGGAGTATACTCCTGTTTGTGATGCAGAAGCGATTCCTACAGGAGAACTTGCAACAGTCAAAGGAACTCCTATGGATTTTACAGAGCCAAAAACCATTGGACAGGATGTGGAGGCTGATTTTCAGCAATTAATTTTCGGCGGTGGTTATGACCACAATTATGCTCTTTGTTATGAAAAGGGTGAAGTAAAAGAAGCGGCAAAAGTTGTTTGCAAAGAATCCGGTATTGTAATGAAGGTATTTACAGATCTTCCGGGTATGCAGTTTTATATTGGTAACTTTATTGATAATGAGCCGGGAAAAGGCGGACATGTGTATGAAAAGCGAAGTGGCTTCTGTATGGAAACCCAGTATTATCCAGATGCCTGCAATCAGGCTGCTTTCCAGTCTTCTGTGCTGAAGAAAGGGGAAGTATATGATACGGTAACTATGTATGAATTCTCTGTAGAAGCAGAATAAAAATAGGAAATAGTTCGAAGCTGTGGCATGAAAGGAGATATCGGGGAACTTCCTGATGGGATTTTCGGCTGCAGCTTTGTTTTTGTATTGAATAGAAATGGATTGCATATAGTAATATATGGACTGGAAACAAAAAATAAAATGGAAGCTGTTTGTTATACTAATGGCGCTTCTGGGAATTTTGGTGGTTTGGTTTGCAGGAAAGGCAGGAGAGAAAAAAGGAAATGCAGAAAAAGAGATGCTCAGGGAGCAGGCGGTAAAGGAAAATGAATGGGCCAGTCTGCTGTCAGAGACAGAACCCCAAGAGAAGGAAGAGCCAGAGGATTCGTTGGAAGAGAAACCAGAGAACACAGAAAAGCCAGAAGAAGAGGAACAGCAGATTCAGGTGCTGCTTATGACTAATGGATATGACAGCTATTATCATACAGAGGTGACGGTGCAGGCTCAGGGAAATTATGAAATCCAGGGCAACGGACAGGGATGGCTAAAGGATGGGGAAACCTTGCAACTGAAAGGAAACAGTCCAGAATTTCCGGAGGCAGTGTAAAGCTGCTTCCGGAAAATCCGGAGAACCGTTTAAAGGTGCTTTCGCTTACCAGAGGTCAGGGAAACCCGGCTTACAGAGGAAGTCTTACCATATATGGAGATGAAAATGGGCTTCGCATGGTAAATGAGCTGCCTTTGGAGCAGTATCTTTGTGCAGTGGTTCCCAGTGAGATGCCATCCTCTTATCCGCAGGAAGCCTTAAAAGCTCAGGCTGTTTGCGCCAGGACTTATGCAGTGGTACAAATGCAGGCGGGAAAACGGAAGGATCTTGGGGCGCAGGTAGATGACAGTGTGGCATTTCAGGTATATGGCAACAGTCAGGAGGCAGACAGCAGCAAAGAAGCTGTGGAAGCTACCAAAGGAGAGATTCTGCTTAATGAGGGAAAGCCTATTACCGCTTATTATTTTTTCCACTTCTCATGGAAAAACCAGTACGGATGAAGTCTGGGAGGCTTCTGTACCTTCTGCTTATTTAAAAAGCGTGTCCTGTACTTACGATGCCAAAGAACCCTGGTTTCAGTGGGAAACAGAACTGTCTGCAGAACAGCTTCTGGAAAATGCTGTGGTCATGTTTCCTGAGGTCTCTAAGATACAGGGACTGGAAATCAAAGAGACCGGAGAAGGAGATGCGGTTTTGAATCTGGCGCTTCATACAGATCAGGGAAGCAAAGAACTGAGAAGCGAATATGCCATCCGTTCCTTGCTGGCACCTGTGGGAAGTTCCATTATCCGTCAGGACGGTTCCAGCGTAAAAGGAGGAAATCTCCTTCCAAGCGCATATTTTACACTGGAAGAGTCCAGAGGAAAAGATGGCAGTCTGCTGGGATATCAAATTGCAGGAGGAGGATATGGGCACGGTGTGGGGATGAGCCAGAACGGTGCAAAAGGTATGGCAGAAAGCGGGAAAACCTACCGGGAGATTTTGTCTTATTTTTACCAGGATGTAGAACTGGGAAAAGTCCAGGATATTGTCAATCCGTAAAATTCATGATATAATTGGCGAATTATTGGAAAGGGCAGAAGGAGCAGATATGAAAGGACTGAAAAAAGCAGCAGATACTGTTATGGGATTTATAGATAGTATGGGAAGGCGCCATGCAACTGCATATGCAGCTCAGGCAGCCTATTTTATCATACTGTCTTTTATTCCTTTTATGCTGCTTTTGATGACTTCTATTAAGTACACGCCCCTGACCAGGGAAGAAGTTATCCGGGCAATTATGTATGTGTGTCCTGAGCAGTTTCAGGGATTCATTGAGGGAATTGTCTGGGAGGTTTATGAGAAGTCTCTGGGGGTTGTTCCTGTTTCTGCTATTTTAGCTCTCTGGTCTGCGGGAAAAGGGCTTCAGGCGCTGACCAATGGGTTTAATTCCATTTATCAGATTGAGGAAACCCGTAATTATTTTGCCACCAGAATCCGGGCAGTATTTTACACCCTGGTGTTTATTCTGGCTATTGTATCTACGCTGGTTCTGCAGGTGTTTGGAAACAGTCTGCAAAGAGAACTAAGCAAGCGGCTGCCTTTTATGGATCAGATTGTTGCCATGATTATCAGTATGAGAGTGGTCATTACCATGAGTACCTGTGCCTGGTGTTTCTTCTGATGTATAAATTTATTCCCAATAGAAAGGCAACCTTTCGCAGTCAGCTTCCCGGCGCTGTTTTGTGTGCAGTCTGCTGGTCTGCATTCTCCTTTGGTTTTTCCCTCTATGTGGATTCTTACAGTGGCTTTTCCAATATGTACGGAAGTATGACAACCATTGTTCTGATACTGCTCTGGCTCTATTTTTGTATGATGTTTGTTATGATTGGAGCCAGGTAAACCACTATTTTGAAGAAAAATTTCAAAGGCTTCATCAGATAGCAACAGAGGCCATACGCCGGGAGTATCAGCAGCTTTTAAAGAGCGAAGAGGAGGAGCCGGAGGAAAAAACAGAGGAAAAAGAAGACTCCAGGTAAAGAACTTCTTGACAGAATCAGGGAAACTGGCTACAATAGGGTACAGACATAGGAAAAAAGCAAAGAAAGTGTTAGTAGATACTTATTTTCTGTCAGAGATGGGGTGCCACCGGCTGAAAGCGCTCCTCAGTTCAGATAAGTGTTGAGATTCCCACTGGAGCTGCAGTTCTGAAACAAGGAGTAGGAAGTGACGTGGCTGTGCGTTAAACAGTTTCGAGTGCCTGGAGCATATGCTGCAGGAACAAGGGTGGTACCACGGATTATTGACTTCGTCCCTTTTGGGGATGGGGTCTTTTTTGCTTTTCTATAATCAAAATAAAAAAGGAGAATACTATGCAGGAATTAAATCATAAACTTGCTGAGATTAAGCAGGAAATTCTGGATGGAATGGAACAGTTGGAAAGTTCTAAAGAAGTATATGAATTTAAAAAATCTTACCTGGATTCTAAAAAGGGAAAAATCGGACAGCTTATGAAAGAGATGCGCAACATTGCGCCGGAAAACAGAGCTGCCTATGGAAAAAGTGTCAATGAACTGAAAGAGTGGGCTACTGCATGCTTTGAAGAGCTGGATGTAAAGTTAAAAGCAAAAGAACTGCAGCAGAGATATGAAAATGAAAAAATTGATATTACTATGCCTGCTGTGAAGAAAACAAAGGGAAATCTTCACCCGATTACTCAGGTGAGAAATCAGTTGATTGATGTATTTTCCTCCATGGGCTTTGAGGTTTTTGAAGGAACTGAGATTGAGACCGATTATTATAACTTTACTGCCCTGAATACACCACAGGATCATCCGGCACGTGATATGCAGGATACCTTTTATCTGTCACCGGAATTTCTGCTCCGTACCAGACTTCAGCGGGACAGATTCATGTTATGGAGAACAGAAAACCTCCCATTAAAATTTTATCACCTGGTAAGGTATTCCGCTCTGATGATGATGCCACCCATTCTCCAATGTTTACCCAGATGGAAGGTCTGGTAGTAGACAAGGGAATCACTCTTTGCGACTTAAAAGGTATGCTGGACGTGTTAGTTCAGAAAATCTACGGAGAGGGAACCACCACAAGATTAAGACCATCTTACTTCCCATTTACAGAGCCATCTGTAGAAGTAGACTGCAGTTGTTTTGCTTGTGGCGGAAAAGGCTGCAAGCTGTGTAAGGGAACCGGATGGATTGAAGTATTAGGCGCCGGAATCGTAAACAAAAAGGTGTTGGAAAACTGCGGTATTGATTCAGAAGAATACAGTGGTCTGGCCTTTGGTATCGGTATTGAACGTACTGCTATGCTGAAATACGGTATCAATAATATTAAACTGCTGTTTGAATCTGACTTACGGGTTTTAGAACAGATTGATGATTAAAAAAGACGGAGGTTTGTTATGTTAGTACCATTAAGCTGGTTGAGAGATTACGTTGATATCAATGTAGACCCAAAAGAATTGGAGAAAAAACTGTTTTCCTGTGGGTTTGAAGTAGAAGAATTAACGGAAGTAGGAAAAGACATCAGTAAGGTTGTGGTTGGATATGTGGAAGAATGCGAGAAAATTCCAGATACCCATTTAAGCCTTTGCAAAGTCAATGTAGGGGAAGAAGAACTTCTGCAGATCTGCTGCGGTGCAGATAATGTAAAAGCAGGAGGAAAATACCCGGTAGCTTTAGTTGGGGCAACCGTATATGCCACAGCCAAAGATCATAAGACCATAGAAGGTGTTATGACCATTAAAAAAGGAAAATTAAGAGGCTATGAATCCTTTGGTATGCTGTGTTCCGGGGTAGAGCTGGGTGTCAGTGAAAATATGTATCCAGGCGCAGGTTACAATGGACTTCTGGTATTGCCGGAGGATGCGGAAGTTGGTGCAGATGTAAAACCAATTCTGGGACTGGATGACTGGATTTTTGACATTGCCATTACTGCAAACAGACCAGACTGCCAGAGCATTTTCGGTATTGCCAGAGAAGTGGCTGCTGTTCTTGGAACAGAGCTTCATGAGCCTGCTCTTACTTATACAGAGACAGAAGTGAAAAAAGAAGGATTCCAGGTGTCCGTAGATGCACAGGATATCTGTCCACGTTACATTGCCCATTATGTACATGATGTAAAGATTGGGGAATCTCCGGCATGGATGAAGAGAAGACTTGCCCTGGTTGGTATTGATGCTATTTCCAATGTGGTGGATATTACCAATTATGTGTTAAAAGAACTGGGACAACCTATGCATGCTTTTGACTGCTCTTATCTGGAAGGCGATGAAATTCGGGTAAGAAGAGCAAAAGAAGGAGAGAAAATCGTAACACTGGACGAAAAAGAATTTACTTTAAATCCGTCTAACTTAGTCATCTGCGACGGTGTGAAATCGGTTGCTCTGGCAGGCATTATGGAGGATTAAATTCTGAAATCCGTGATACCACAACAGAAGTAATGTTTGAAGCAGCAAAATTTGCCCGTGACAATGTCAGAAAGAGCTCCCGGCTCTTGGACAGTCTTCTGATTCCAGCGCCCGTTTTGCGAAAGGTGTGGATGAATATACCACAGTCATGGCTATGAAACGTGCCCTTCATCTCATGGAAGAACTGGGATGCGGAAAAGTATCTTCCACGCACTTAGATGTGAATACAGGAAATTCTATCCAGCCGGTGGAAATGAAAATCAGCGTGGAAAAAGTGAATCAGGTGCTGGGTATTCAGGTTCCGGATGAAGAAATTATCCGTATTCTTGAAAATTTGCAGTTTGCGCCTGTTATTTCAGGGAATGAGCTGACCATTCAGGTTCCTGCATTTCGTGAGGATGTAGAAGATTATCCTGATATTGCAGAAGAAGTTATTCGTATGTACGGATATGACCATGTGACGTCTACCTTTATGCCCACAGCCAGGGTCACTACCGGAGGCATGAATACCAGACAGAAAACAACCTTAAAAGTAAAGGAAGCTTTGTGCAGCGCAGGAGCCTATGAAGGAATCCATTATTCTTTCTTCTCTCCATCTGATTTAGATTTATTAAATCTTCCAGAAGATGCAAAAGAGAGACATGCCATCCGTATTATGAATCCCATTAATGAGGATCTGTCTCTTATGAGAACTACCCTGGCTCCGGCTATGATTCATGCTATTGCCAGAAACCAGAAAAAGGGAACCTTAGAGGGACGTATTTTTGAAATGGGAAGCATTTTCCTTCCAAAAGAACTGCCACTTACGGAATACCCGGATGAGAGAGAAACTCTTTGCATTGGTGTATTTGGAAAAGAAGAATCCTTCTATACTTTAAAAGGGCTGGCAGAGACTGTGGCAGAAGCTGTTGTTGTAACTTTACTTATGAGCCTGCCCAGAAAACTTATCTTCATCCTTATCAGACAGCCTCTATTCACTGCAATGGACAGGAAGTAGGATATTTAGGAAAAGTTTCCTATGAAATTCAGGACAGTGAAGATATGCGTACTTCTGCCTACATTCTGGAACTGGATATGGAAGCTTTATCTCAGTGGTATGGCATTACGCCAGTCTTCACTCCACTGCCAAAATTCCAGGAAGAAAAACGTGACCTGGCTTTGGTTATGGATAAAGCAGTTACCTGCGGACAGATTGAAGATTGTATCAAAGAGTCCTGCAATTATGTGAAATCCGTAGAATTGTTTGATGTATATGAAGGAAAACAGATTCAGGAAAATCAGAAGAGCATGGCATTTACCGTATTGTTCACTCCAAAAGAAGAAGAATTTACTGCCAATGCAGTGGATGCTTTTGTGAAGAAGATTCTGAAAAACCTGGACAGAAAATTAAATGTAACCTTGCGTTCTTAAGGAGTAGGGTATTATGAAATTATACATTATCCGTCATGGAGAGACCAAATGGAATGTAGAACGCAGACTCCAGGGGGCTTCTGATACGGATTTAAATGAAAAAGGAATTGCTCTTGCAAAGGTAACCGGGGAAGCGCTGAAGGAAGTACCTTTTTTCTGCTGCTTTACCAGTCCGTTAAAAAGAGCAAAAGAAACAGCCAGGCTGGTGCTTGGGGAAAAAGAGATACCTGTTTATCTGGATGAGAGAATCCAGGAGATTTCTTTTGGAACCTGGGAGGGGCGGGATTCTGTCCTTCTCCCGGGAAATATGCTGGATAATTTTTTCCATCATACAGAGCAGTATGAGGCGCCGGAAGGGGGAGAGGAAATCTCTCAGATTTGTGCCAGAACCAAAGCGTTTTGGGAGGATATTACCTCCAGGGAAGAACTTCAGGATAAAACTATCCTCATTGCATCCCATGGATGCGCAGTTCGTGGGCTTTTACAGAATGTGTACGAGGATGCCGGAATTGAAAATTTCTGGCATGGCTGTGTTCCGCCAAACTGCAGCGTCAATGTTGTGGAAGTAAAAGGGAATAAGGCGGTACTGCTGGAAGAGGATAGGGTGTATTATAAATAATCTGCGGGAACTCCGTTGATTTCTTGCTAAAACGGTGCTGAATCCGTGCGAATGTATTGAAATAGCACTGTTTATGTGGTAGGATAAAGAAAAAGAGCGGAGGTATAAAAATGGCAAGTACAATTCAAATTCGTGTTGATGATGAGTTAAAGACAAAATCAGATCAACTTTTTAAAGAGCTTGGAACAGATACTACCACAGCAATTCGAATGTTTTTAACTCAGGCTGTGGCGAATAATGGATTTCCATTTGAAATAAAAAGAAGAGTCCGTAATCCGTATGTTGCTATGTCTGAAGAAGATATTTTAGAGAAACTTGAAAACTCCAGAAAATCCGCTGCACAGGGGAAATATAGATCTGCTGAATCCTTTGTTTCAGATATGAGGGAAAAATATGGATTATAATATTGTCATTACCGCAGATGCAGAAGCAGATTTAGATGGATTTATCCAATATCTTTTGTTTGAAAAGAAAAATGAGCAGGCAGCCAAGAATGTTCTTGACGATTTCGAGGCTACCAAAGAATATTTGAAAAATGTTGCAGGAAGTTTAAATCTTTGTGATAATCCGCGATTTAGAGTTCTGGGATATCGTCGAATTCATTTCCTTAGACATAGATATTTTATATTATATCGAATTGAAGGAAATTTAGTATTCATAGACAACATTTTTCATGAACTTCAAGATTATGAAAATAAAATCATGTAAAATAGCAACAATGAAATAGTGATATGAGTGTTCGCACTTGGCTATAAGGTCATTTACCATAAAAAACGTAGATGGCCTTTTTCTTTTATTTACTGATACAAAGTTTATAAGGACAAGTCTATACTTCTGGAAAAAGATGTGGTATATTTTCTTCTGAGGTTTTACAGTGAAAAGCAGCAGTATACCGAAAATAATCATACTGAAAAACCAGAGACAGCTTGATACATATTATCAGAGATTTTTATGATAGAGAACAGAAAGGAAAGATGTTATGAGAACAGCAGATTTTTATTATGATTTACCAGAAGAACTCATTGCCCAGGACCCGCTTTTGGACCGTTCTTCTTCCAGATTAATGCATTTAGATAAGAAAACAGGAGAAATCCAGCATACGGATTTTAAACACATTGTAAATTACTTAAAACCAGGGGATTGCCTGGTGATTAATGATACCCGTGTGATTCCGGCCCGTTTATATGGAAGCAAAGTGGGCACAGATGCGGGAATTGAAATTTTGCTTTTAAAGAGAAAAGAAAACAATATCTGGGAAACTTTGGTAAAGCCTGGTAAGAAGGCAAAACCAGGGACAAAAATCAGTTTTGGAGACGGACTTTTGATTGGAGAGGTTCTGGATATTGTAGAAGAGGGCAACCGCCTGATTCAGTTTACTTATGATGGCATCTTTGAGGAAATTTTGGACCAGCTTGGAGAAATGCCGCTGCTCCTTACATTACTCACAAGCTTCAGGATAAAGAACGCTATCAGACTGTGTATGCCAAAAATGAAGGAAGCGCTGCGGCACCTACTGCAGGACTTCATTTTACCAAAGAATTGCTGCAGCAGATTCAGGATATGGGAGTAAAGATTGCTCATGTGACCCTTCATGTGGGGCTTGGAACCTTCCGCCCGGTGAAAGTGGATGATGTAGAAAACCATCATATGCATTCTGAATTTTATGTGGTGGAGGAAGACCAGGCAAAACTTATCAATGACACCAAGAAAAATGGAGGAAGGGTGATTTCCGTTGGAACTACAAGCTGCAGAACCCTGGAATCGGCTACGGATGAAAACGGAATCCTCCAGGCAAAAAGCGGATGGACTGAAATCTTTATTTATCCTGGTTATAAGTTTAAGATGATTGATGCGCTGATTACAAACTTCCACTTGCCGGAATCCACACTTCTTATGCTGGTTTCTGCACTGGCAGGGAAGGAGCACATTATGAAGGCGTATGAGGAAGCTGTGAAGGAGCGGTATCGGTTCTTTAGTTTTGGAGATGCTATGATGATAGAATAGCAAGAGGCATTTTAAAAAAGAAAAATCTCAAATAATGAGATAAAATGGTTGCAGTATGCTGTTATAAGAGTATAATAGTAACTAAGAAAGGAAAAATCTTATAATTTAGGAAAAAGGAGAGGGTGTCATGACAAAGTTTATAAGCAATGTAAACAAATACTTATCTGAAATGAAAATCAAGCAGACTTACCTCAGCATGATTACCGGAATCGATAAGAATAAGATGTCACGCTTATTGACTGGTTCACAAGAGGAAAGTGGCACGGATATGGAAAAAATAGCACGTGGATTGGGAAAGAGTATAGAATACTTTTTGTCGGATTCCATTTCTATCCCCCAGGTGGGGAGTTTTTCCAGGAACAAAATAGCATTTTATGCTGGAGAACCATCTCATAAGCAAGAGCAGATTGCAAACCAATTAATGGAACTGATGGAGAATATCGACGAAGTGATGAGTGCAAAAAGTCGATTTGAGAATATAGCCAGGAGATAATGGATGAATGTAGAGCGTTTACGTAAAATCATTGCATATAGTGAAAAAAACTATGAGGAAATAAACTGCAAGATGAAACGGTTTTGCTCATTTACAGGAATTGAATATGATAGCGATCTTCTTAACATTCTTCAGATAGTAAGGACTTCATTTCAGAGGAAAGGATTTCTTGTTTTTGAAATGCCCTTTGCAGATGATGAAATAGGAGCACTGTGTTATAAAGGTGATGGTCTGGGATATGTTGTAATTAATACATCATTGCCTAGAGTAAATGCGAATTTTGCGATTGCTCATGAAATCTATCATGTTTCTTTCAGGAAAATGAATTTGTGTCTAAGGTGGAGTTTGCAGATGATCACTATTATGAGCATGAAGAAGAATATGCAGCTAATTTGTTTGCGGGTATGTTGCTGATGCCGGAGATTAGTTTCAGAAGAATGTACTCAAAGTTTAAGGATGAATCAAAGGATGATAAAACGGACACAATTATCCGATTAATGTCATATTATCAAGTTCCGTACATGTCAGTATTAATTAGGTGCCTTGAATTAGAGTTAATAACAGGAAATACATTATCGGAACAAATTCTTAATGTGGATAGAATCTGGATAAAGCAGAGATTATCTGAATTATGGTTAGATGAAAGTATCATGGATTCATCAAATAAGGATGATTTTTCTCATTTAGAGACTATGGTGGAGAGCCTGGGAAGAAAATATATTGAAGAGGAATATATTAACGAGCGCACATTAAAGAAGGTTCTTCATAATATGCGAGAATTGTACCGAAAGATAAAGGGGGAGTAAGATATGGCAACCACATATACTGAAAGCCCAAGCAATTTTTGTGAGATAGAATCATTTGTTGAAACTGAGATTAGTGAAATAAAAAGTATTTTTTTCTCAACTGAAAAAGTGTTCTTTTATGATGCATGTTCTTTTCAAAGGCACTCAAATTTAGCAGATAAAGAGAAAGACATTCTGATAAATTATTATTGCGAACGCGGAATAGCCGTTTTTATTACAAGATGTATTTTGATGGAATTAGCATCAAATCAGCACAACTGATAGAAAAGTATATTGCGTTCATAAAAAGTATGAACGATGCCGGAGTTCCGGTCATCCTATATAATGAAGAGTTTACATATGACATATTATCTGAATGTTTTTCTTCCAATGATAAAATAAACGAGTACTTAACGTGGGCGGTTAGAATGGTAAAATCACCTGTAAGCACGATTGAAGAAACCTTGAAGTCAGATGCAAAGCTTTATTCAGAAGTGATTGAGGGAAAGACTGTAAAATCATCAGACTTATACAAAAGATTTTTCACAACAGTACGAGGAAATAAAGAACATCATGATAATTTAGGGGAAGAATTAATATCCATATGTGTACATATTTTATCTTATCTGCCTGGTGTTTCCGATGGAAAACTTTGTGTGTTGACGGATGATAAGGGTGCTGTCGGAAAGATTGATTCTGTAATGAGGAGAACCAATCCACAGAATAGAGGTTCTAAAATTATTTTATTCAGTACACCGAAGTTCGTACAGCATATGTTCCAGGAACATGTAGAGATGTCAGAAGAAGCCATGATAAATCTTATTTCTCAGGGAAGAACAGGAAATATAACGGTAATGGGAATAACTGCTTTTGATTTGAAAGTTGATGAAAAAATATCAATGACGAGTAGAGAACTGGTTCAAAAGATAATGGAACCTAATGGTATAAAAATTGTGTTTTAGAAAGGAATGATTAAATGGATATTTCTGCAGAACTGCAAAACCATATCTCCTTAAAAGAAAGAACCAGAAAACATGTGAAAATTTATTTCCAGAAAACTCAGGATGCTGAGATTAAACGCATGCTTCCCAGTACAGTCCGGACAGAAGAAGAGGCACTGAAGGCTTTTGAAGAAACACAAAGATCAGATGCAACCAGTTTTGGAAGGACGATTTATTATGACAAAGCATATATAGGAGATATCTGGTGCTACAATATAAACACAGAAGAAGCACCAAATGGAATGCTTAGTTACTGTATCTTTGATAAAAAGTTCTGGAATAAAGGAAGCGCCACAAAGGCACTTGCCCTATTTTTGGAAGAACTACAGAAATATTATCAGGTGAAGGAACTGGGGGCTTTTTTATATGCCGCCAATGCAGCATCCAGAAGAGTTCTGGAAAAGAATGGATTTGCAAAAGCAGAGACCATAGTAGAAGATGGCGTGGAGTCCTTTTACTATGAATGGAAATTATAAAAAATGCTACAAAATTTTTCATTTTCTTTCAACACTTTAGGTTTCTCATTCGTTCTATTAATGTAACAGGAATTCCCAAGACAAAATAAAACCAGAAGGGAGGAGAAACCGTGATTGAACATTTATATCAGGCATTTTATCAGGAGCTGCTTGCCTGGTGCAGAAATATGACTGGCAAGGAGGCTCTGGCAGAAGACCTGGTTCAGGAAGGATATTTGCGGGCTATGAACAGTGAACCTGTTCTTGCAAATCTAAATCAGAGACAGCAAAGAGCCTGGCTATATCGGACCATTCGGAATCTGTATGTGGATTATGTCCGTCACGGTGCTTTTGAAACCGCAGCGGAGACTTTGCCGGAAACAGCTCAGGAGACAGGAGAGTATACAGAAATCGACTGTTCTCAGATGCTGGATTTGTTGCCGGACGAAGAACGTGTTATCTTTGTCATGCGGTATCTGGAAGGTTACACTTCCATTGAAATCGGAAACTTATTTCAATTATCAGGCAGTACCGTGCGTTCCCGTCTTGCGTCAGCGAGAAAGCGCCTTCGGAAAGTCTGGAGCGAATCTGTGTGAAAGGAAGAAAAAGAATATGAAGAAAAATTTAGTTATTAATACGGAAATTTGTGATGCAAGAAATATAAAAGAAGAAAACTATGCTGGATATGAGCAGATTATTTTAAATGCAGAAATTCTTGTGGTGGACAATAAAAGCAAGGAAGTTCTCCATAAGCTTCCGGTTACTACCAATGTGGAAATTACTTTAGATTTAGAAAAGGATGCCAGCTTATCCATGATAAACGGGGAATACGAAATCACAGGAAATACTGTGCCTGAGGAACATAGTGTTTTATTTGTAAATGGAACCTTGCGGATTGGGAAGGATGCCCAGGAGGTTTTGAAGCAGTATCAGTGTATTCAGGTCAATGGTAGCGTCAGATGCCCCAGAAGTCTGGCATCCTGCCTTGGAAATATTCAGGTCAATGGAAACACCATGGTGATTCCAGATGACTGTACAGAGCTGAAAGATGATTTTGAAATGGACACGTATTTTCCTCTGCGTGCAAAAGAACATGGAAATTATTTTGCTGCCAGGAGAGTGAGAGTGCTGGATGAGAAAATCAATCTGGAAACCTTAAAGGACAAACACATTCATTTTGTCACAAAAACCTTGCTTACAAGGGAAGAAATGATTCCGGATGTGATTGGTATGGTAGATGAAAATACAGAATTACAGGTTGTACCCGCAGGTTATAGCTATGTCAGCAAAGATGCAGTGCTGGATGAAATGCTGTTGGAGAAGCATGGAACAAAGCTGTACATTGATGGCTCTCTTACATTAGAAAAAAGCAGTACCCCATGGATTGAGAAACTGGAAAACCTCCAGGTATCCGGTGTTGTTACACTGCTTAGAAGTCAGGTAGAAGCTTTCCGTGCCATTGGCGCAGAATACAAGGAACTGGAAATTGTGAAAGGGAAAATCGTGAAAAACCACTCTTCCCTTACGGTAGATGCTGCTATGCTGGAACAGGCCGAAGACGGCGTGACTGTGAAAAATTGCGCAAGCCTGAAAGTAAAAGAAGATGTTTCCCCGGAAGCTATTTTAGAAAGACTGCAAATTGCTAATTGCGCAACCATAAAATGCAGTCCACAGCAAAAGTCTGCTCTCCAGATGGTAAGTAAAAATGTTGCCAATATTGAGGACGGAGAGGATTCCGGGGAAAAAACAGGAGTCTTCAGTGTTTTGAAACAACTGGACAGACTCCAAAATAGTAAACGCAGAGAAATATTTAATGTAGACCCTTTGTTCTCTGCAAGAAGAGAAGAGAAACTCCTCCGCACAGCAGCAGAACCAGAAGGCTGCAAAACCTGCCTTCCGGGGAGGTTTCGTAATACCCGGACACGCCAAAGATGGCGCTGATGGGATAAAAGGTTTTTAAAACCGGCGACATACTCATGAAAAGTCCTGCAAAAGAATAAAGTTCAGCCAGAACCGTTGCCAGCCAGTAGCTTTTCTTCCAGTAGGGCACCAGGGCAATAATCGGAGAAACTGCCAGAAACACCCCGATGCCTTCCAGTAGATACATGTTCAGAAAATGAAAAAACATCTGAAACGAAACTTCTGAGGTATGAAGAATTACTTCTGCTGAAAACGTAAGAAGAAAAAGCAGGAGGTAAATAAAAATGCCAAACACAAAAGTAACCAGAAGTTTTGCTGCTGTTAACTCCCTCTTACTCACGGGAATCAGCAGCAGGGATTTCATGGTATCATCCTGCTCTTCCCGGCAGATGAGATAGCTGCCAAACAGCGCAAGCATGGCAGGCAGAACGAATAATGTAGCCCATACCTGTGCTGTGGATAAGTACCAGCCAGTGCGGTTCAGGGCGTATTGTTCTTCTGATACCATGACAACACCACCGGAAAACACCAGGATAGCCACAAAAAAGACTGCAAAAATAGTAACAAAGAGAATGTTGGAGCGGCGGAGCTTTTGAAGTTCCGCCCATAATAATGTTTTCATATGTTCACCCTACTTTCTTTTTCGTAATGCCAGGCTGGCAAATGCAATAGAACCAGACTCCACACAAGAATGCCGAGAAAGGCAGGCAAAAGTTCCGAAGGGAGAGTAAGCCCTGGTATGATTCCGTTTCTTGCAATTAAAATAGAGGTACAGGAAATAGGATGAAAATAGGGACAAGCAGAGGTCATGAAAAATCCTGCAAAGAGATAAAGCAAAATCATACAAGCAGGAAAAAGATATCCCTTTTGCAAAGCAGACAGTGCCAAAACAGGAAGCATGGAAATTCCTATGAGAACTGCAATTTCCAGACAACGTTCCACCAAAAACAGAGTGTCAGCCCAGGAAAAAGGGAAATATCCAGGAAGGACTCCAAAGAGTACAGAGGCTGCTGCATTCAGAAGCATAAAGCTCATGGAATACAGAAGAATTACAAAAAATTTGCTGAAAAACAATCCCATCTTATTTACAGGCACAATCCAGAGCTGCCTGAACATATCATATCTGGTTTCCTCATGCATGAATATTACACACAGCATCCCAAGTACAAAAGGAACAATCATAAACTGAGTAAAGCCGAAGGCAGACCACTTGTAAAACATCATAGGATTTACATTGGTTTCTCCCAAATAGTGAAAGTATAAAAAGGCAAAAAATGGCATCACAAAGGAGCAGGGCAGTAGGAAATACAGAAGTTTTTGGCGGCGCAGTTTCAAAAATTCTATCTGTATGAGTTTAAGCAATTCCCTCACCTCCTGTTATGTTTTTGAAATAATCTTCCAGAGTCTGGGTATAAAGCCAGAGTTCATAAGGGTGATTCCCTCCAGAACCAGAGCCGTGTTCAGCTCTCCCATATTCAGAGAAGTATCATAAATCTGTACGGTGTGTTCATCCTGGACGGAATATTCCTGTACCTGAAACTTTCGTTCCAGAATCAACAGGGTTTTGGGAATATCTGAAACTTCTAAAAGAATGTATTTGCTGTTGCGTTTTTCCAAGTCTTTCATACTGCTTTCTTCCAGAAGAACACCATGGTCAAGAATCCCCACATCATCAGCAAGAAGGGAAATTTCAGACAAAATATGACTGGAAATTAAAATAGTTTTTCCCTGCTGGGTACTGAGTTTTTTCATAAAATCCCGCATTTCGGAAATTCCAATGGGGTCCAGTCCATTGGTAGGCTCATCTAAAATTAAAAGCTCAGGGTCATGCAAAATAGCATTGGCAATCCCAAGGCGCTGCTTCATACCAAGGGAATATTTGCCAAAAGTTTTTTTGTCCTGATAGGGTAGGCCCACAATCTCCAGGGCGTGTTTCACTGCATGGTTGGATGCAGTGCCGCGAAGCCTTGCGAAAATTTCCAGATTCTCTGTTCCTGTTAAATTCGGGTAAAACCCAGGAGCTTCAATCATAGCGCCGATTCTGGGATAAAGAAGTTTTTCATTTCCGGAAAGGGTACTGCCAAAAAGTTCCACACTGCCGGAAGTGGCAGACGTAAGCCCAAGAATCATTTTCATAATCGTGGTTTTTCCGGCGCCGTTGCGGCCCAAAAGCCCGTAAATACGTCCTCTTTTTACATGGAGATTTACCTGATTGACTGTGGTCTGGTCTCCATATTTTTTTGTAAGCTGGCTGGTTTGAATCACCATATCTTCCATATTGTATTCCTCACTTTTCTTTCTTATCTGGTAAGAAGTTCCTTACAAAAAACAGTATACAGGAACAACCTTGCCAAAACCTTGCCGCAATCTTGTTTTTACCTTGCTTTTGGAAGAGTCAGGAGAAATTCAGTGCCCATTCCTGGAGTGCTGTTTGCCAGAATGGTTCCCTTATGAGCTTGCACCAATTCTCTGGTAATGGCAAGTCCCAGTCCGTTACCTCTGGCATTTCTGGAATGGTCGCATTGATACAAACGGTCAAAAATATGGGGAAGATGCTCTGGCGCTATGCCTCTTCCATTGTCAGAGAGTGTTACCTGCACCTGTTGGTCCAGTTCCTGTATTTCCAGTCTTACTTTTGTTCCCTGACTGTGAACAAGGACATTTTGCATAAGGTTATTCAGAATACGGGTGTAAGCATGGATATCTACGGATAAAATACAGGGGGATTCCGGAATTTCGATTTCATAGGTAAATCCATGACTCTCCAAAAGAGGAATCCAGTCTGCCACAATGTTTCTGGAAAGTTCAAAAAAAGTCCAGAGAAACAAAGTGAAAGCTCTGTTCTCTGGCATCTAATTTTACCCATTCAAATAAGTGCTCCACAAACTGTTTTAAGTGCTGGGCTTTCTGGGCGGCAACGTGGATATACTGGTCTTTTTCCTCCCCGGCACAAGATGTTCTTCTACTGCTTCCAGATAGCCTACCAGAGAAGCCAGAGGGGTTTTCACATCATGGGAGAGACTGGTCATAAGCTGTTTGTATGCCTGCTGGGTCTGCTTTTGCTGAATGAGCTGTGCCTGGCTGTTGCTGGCAATTTCATTGATATCAAGACAAATCTGCCTGGTCTCATCCTGGATTTTGGTAAGTGCCCGACGATTTAAATTCCCTCCTTTGATATCCTTTAACACCTGCTGAATCAGGGAAAGCTGCGCCTGAAGTCTGTGGAGGCGGGAATACAGAAACAGAATCAGCAGGATTGCCAATAGCAAGGAAATGAAAAGTAAAACATTCAGATTCATGCTCATGCCTCCCTGTTAAAACGATAGCCCACACCGCGAACGGTTAGAATATAAAAAGGATGTTCCGGGTCAGGTTCGATTTTTTTTCGTAATTTACTGATAAAAGACATAATGTTGCTGTCATCAAAGGCATAGGCATCCTCCCACACCTGGGTATAAATTTGCTTTTTCGTAAAGATTTGCCCTTTGTTGGAGGCAAGGAAGGAGAGAAGATCAAATTCTTTGCCAGTAAGCTCTATAGGAAGCTGGTGGACAAAAACCATGCGGTTGGTTTTGTCAATTACCATGTCTTTTAAAGTAATGCAGTCTGCCTCTATCGGAAAACCAGGATTTAAGGTGGTATAGCGGCGGATAAGAGAATGGACTCTGGCCATAAGCTCTTTAATGCTAAAAGCTTGGTAAGATAATCATCCGCGCCCAGGGAAAGTCCGGTCACTTGTCATTTTCCCCATCTTTGGCGGTGAGCATAAGCACCGGGGTGTTGTCTCTTTCCCGGATTTTTTGTAAAACCTGGAAACCGTCCAAATCCGGCAGCATCACATCTAAAACAATAAGGGAAAGAGGAGCCTTCTGTTTCTGTTTTTCCATGAAAAACAGGCCATCCCCACCGCTGTGGGCAGTGATGACCTGTAAATTCTCCTGTTCCATACACTTTTTCATTAAAGCACAAAGCTCTTTATCATCATCAATAATACAAACACAATTCATATCATAACTCCCTGGATATACGTAACATTGTTTCTGTGCATATTATAGTGCATTTTGCAGGGAAACACAAGGTTACTGATACTTGCGTCCAAGGTAATACATGGGTACGAACAATCCGGCAAGAAACAGAAGAACAAAAATCTTATTCACCTGGTTGACATTCCAGGAAAAAGAGCCGGATATTATAAATATAAGAATAAAAAGCACTGGCATGGCTACAAGTGCGGCTGTAAACCATATGCGCATATAGCCAGAAGCTTTGGCCAGTTGCTGTTATTAAAATGGATACCAGCAAGGTTGATACGGAAAGGACCATGGCTGTAGGCGCTGATGTTATTTTCATCATAATAGCCGGGCAGCCGCTCCTGTGCAAAAAAACACAGATATCCACCAAAGAAGAAGCAAAGAGCTTCAAATATAAGTAAATCCTGTGAGAAATTTTCTGCTAAATACCAGTAACCTGCAAATAATTCCAGCAAGGCCAAGAGACAGCTTCCTCCAAAAAGAAGGGCATATTTCTTTTTCCGCGCTCTGGTTTTTTCCGGAGTTTCCTCGGAAAAGGTGAGAGCCTTTTTTACCAGAAGTTCTACCTGTCTGGCTCCATATGGGTTTCCTCTGGGAAGAGCCGGCCTTCCAGCAATTCGGTTACCGATACTTCTAAAATTTCGGAAAGAGGAATCAAAAGAGAAATGTCCGGCATACTTAAGGAACGTTCCCACTTGCTCACTGCTTTGTCCGATACAAATAATTTTTCTGCCAGGGCTTTTTGAGTGTAGCCTTTGGCTTTTCTTTGCTGAGCCAGAAATTTTCCAAAAGCTTCCTTGTCAATTTCATACATAGATGTCACCTGCTTTCTAAAAGATAGGCTTATTGTAGGGTATTTGCAGGCAGAAGGCAACCGACTGGTGGTAGAATTGCGGGAAAAGCGCTTTTTTTACGAAATCCCCATCAGGCAAATGCCCCAATCCCAACTACTCCATAGAGTCCATTGATGACACAGCAGATTTGCATCCACAAATCCCGCACACGTTCTTTGGCATATCCCCAGATAGTGAAAATACCGGAGAAAATCATAAAAGCAGCGTAACAGGAAATGGAAATTTCTGCCGCCGGAGACTGAAGCGCCCAGGCATTCATGCGTAAGAGAAAAATGCTCCATGGTACAAACAACATGATAGTTGAAATAAAATGAAATATTTTGCTTTTCATAAAATTTAACTCCTTTCCATGCGGTCAAATCCTATACAGGAAACAGCCAGTGAAATGATGGTAATGATAATAGCCGCGGGGAAGCCAGGGCAGCCAGGCAATCTGTGTTTCATAGTACGCCTTTAGCTGCTTTTCCGTATTCTACCATGAGTAGATAAAAAGGATAGCTCATGGGATACGCCCACCATACCTTTGTGTTAATCATGAGAACAGAAGGGACAATGGAAGCAAGCCCAAGACCTGCGGAAAAAACAGGGGATTTCAGAAAGGTGCCTAACATCCAGAATACAGCCGCCATGGGAATTGCCGCCACATACAGCCGGAACACAGCGCTCCATACATAGGAGGGTTCCAGAAGAAAGGAATAATCCTGCATGTTCGAAGCAAGGAGGGCGCTGAGGGTGTAAGCCGCAATAGTCATAAGCATTTGTATACCGGCAAGAAGCAGTAAAACTACAAATTTTGCAAGGCACAGTTTTTTCGTATCTACTGGCAGGGAGAGCATTTTTAAGATACCCCGGCTGCGGTGTTCTGTCTGAGTCAGCAGTACCACGCAGATAATGAGAGAAGCCGGAATCATAAACCAGGCCATGCCCATAAAGCCCTGAATAAAAAAGTTATGCTCCGGTGTAATAGGAACCTGCTGGGTATCAAAGATTTTTTCAGAATTAATAATACTGGGCAGCCACATCATAAGAACCGGAATGCAAAGCAGCAGCAAAATTTTAGAATGTTTCAATTTTTTTTAGTTCCATGGTAAGGTATGAAAAAAAGTTCATGAAAAAGACCTCCTGATTTTTTGATAACACCATTCTCCCAAAAGAAAAAGAACTGTTTCACTAAGACATACCAGGATAAACAGTGTAGTCCGTCCCTGTTCCTGCGCCATGGAAAAAAGCTGAAATGGAGAAGAAAAAGGCAGCAGGCTCAGTACAAGGTTTTCCTGAGGAAAAATGGAAAAGGTAAATAATAAAATTACACCAATGCCAAGAGAAATCCACATGGATTCACAGGCAGAGGCAATGACCAGCATAAGTATCACGGTAGGAAGCGTGATGATAAACTGGAAACCGGCAAAACACAGAAGCTCCTTTGCCAAAATCGGTGTCTGGGGAAACCAGTGAATCAGGCAGGCTGTGACAGAACAAAATTCCAGAAATAAAAGAGCTGCCAGCCCCATAGCTGCAATTATACATTTGCCAAGAAACAATCTGCCGGTGTGTATGGGAAGTGAAGACATTTTTTCCCAGCCTTTTTCCGCATATTCGGTGTGATACATCAGACATGCGCCTAAGATGCTGACCAGAATATTTAGCATGGCAATCATCTGCCAGTTGGCATTCATAAGAATGTCCAGAGGATTCCCGGGAAGGGAGAGAAAGGTTTCCGGGCGCACACCTGTATTTATCAGGGGAAAGGCAGCTGCAAGAAGGCCGCAGCCAGCGTAAGCAGTTACATATCCTGTGCGTTTTTGTTTTTTCCATTCCAAGAAAAGACTCATTTTCTGCCACCTCGTTTCTGATTATCTTCATCCACTATAGCCAGAAAAGTATCTTCCAGATGATCAGTGGGAAATCCCCGGCTTATAGCAAGAGATTTTAATTGGTCTAAGGTTCCCTCAAATAAAAGATGGCCGTGATTCAGGATACCAATATCATCTGCCATAAGCTCAATTTCAGACAGAAGGTGAGAAGACACCAGGACCGTACAGTCAAAGCGCTGAGGCAGGGATTTAATGAGAGAGCGGATTTCGTGGATGCCTACCGGATCCAGACCATTGGTGGGTTCATCTAAAATCAGGATGGGCGGGCGTCCAATGAGAGCTCCTGCCAGTCCAAGACGCTGCTTCATACCAAGGGAATAGTGCTTTGCCAGACGGTTTCCAAAGCGTTCCAGTCCTACCAGCTCCAAAACGTCTGAAACACTGCTTTTTGGAAGCCCCAGAATACGCCGGATAAGATCCAGATTTTCTTCCCCCGTAAGATTTCCATAGAAGGCAGGGGCTTCAATAAATGAGCCGATTTCTTTTAAAATAGAAAACCGGTCTTTGGGATATTGTTTTCCATGAATGGAAAAAGAACCGGAGGTTGGTTGGGTAAGCCCCAGGAACATTTTCATGGTTGTAGATTTTCCTGCGCCATTTGGTCCAAGGAAACCGTACACAGTGCCTTTTTTAATATGCAGATTCAAATCAGACACAGCAGTAAAGTTTTTGTAGGATTTTGTCAGATGTTGCGTTTCTATGATATTCATAAAATATCTCCCTTCTTATTGCAAAATTTCAAATTTCTTTGATGAAACCAGTGTATAATAGAAACCTTGCAGGAACCTTCCCACAACCTTACATTTACCTTACAAATCCACGAGAAGGAAAAACACACTGGAATATCCGGGGCAGATGTTATAAAATAACCTTAATTATGAGAGCATTTTTGAAACAAGAGTGAGAAAGGATGAAAATAGAGTGAAAATCGTAAAAAAAGAGCTGCGTTCTCCTGAAATAAACGGATGGAGCAGAAAAATTTATAATGGAGCTTTCTGGGCCAACAGAAGAAGATTTTGCTTCCGATCAGGAACGAATTCTCAGAGAACTCAGGGCAGAATTTGGAGAAATCCGCTGCAGTTTGAAGGTGTTAAAGAAATTTTATCCTCTCTGTTATAAGGCGGGGTGGAAGATTACTGCATTTTTGGTGTGGACAGGATGTCAGTGGGAACTGGCAGATATAGAGGAGGGAGATACTACAGGCTGTCATTACGGCGTTTATGCAGATTTGGGAAGCACAACCATTGCTGTGGCCCTTGCTGATATGAACACAGGGAAAACTGTATGTGAGAAGTCAGGATTTAATCGTCAGATTGCTTTTGGAGAGGATATTCTCAGCCGGATTTTTTACGGAAAAGACCAACCGGAACGAATGGAAGAAATCCGAAAGGCAACCATAGACAGTTTCCTGGAGTTGTTTAGGCAGATACAGGAGGAAACAGGAATTCCAAGTGAAAAATGGGGTTCTTTGATTCTTTCGGGAAATACTACCATGCTTCATTTCCTTTTGGGGCTGGATGCCTTTTGTGTATTCTCCAGTCCTTATGCTGTGCGGACTTTGAAGCCGGACTGTTATCCGGCAAAAGAATTAGGGTTTCCGAATCTGGGTTATGTCTATTGTTTTCCAGGGCAGGCGAACTACCTGGGAGGTGACATCCTGAGTGGAATCGTGGCAACAGAACTCTATAAGCAAGAGGAACTTTGTGTATTTCTGGATATTGGAACAAACGGAGAGCTGGTAATCGGAAATAAAGACTTCTTAGTAGTCGGAGCAGGTGCGGCCGGGCCGGCTCTGGAAGGCGGTGTGGTGAAAACCGGGATGCGTGCAGAGACCGGCGCTGTGGATCAGGTGGAAATCCATGATCAGGAAGTTCTGGTTCATGTCATAGGAGAAGGAGAGGCAAAGGGAATCTGCGGTTCCGGTATTGTAGACCTTCTGGCACAGATGTTTTTAAATGGGTGGATCGATATGAAGGGAAAACTTCAGCCGGAAGTTTCTGGCAAAATCACAGAACGGGAAGGGGAACTGGCGGCAGAATATGCTCCCGGACTCTGCTTTTACCAATCGGATATCGAAGAATTTCTCAAGACCAAAGCAGCAGCAGGAACCATGGTAGAATATATGATGCATGAAGTAGGACTCACCATGAAGGATATTGAAAAATTTTATGTTGCAGGTGCCTTTGGAACCCATATTTCCAAGGAATCTGGCGTGACCATTGGATTATATCCGGATATCAGGCGTGATAAGATTGTCCTTCCGGGGAATACATCTTTGTTGGGGGCAGGGAAAATGCTGTTAAATAAGGAGTATCAGAAGGATATTTTAGAACTGTTGGAAAAAATGGTTTACATTCAGTTTGGAGCAGTGGATAATTTTGTACATCTTATGGCAGCCTCAGAGGCAATTCCTCATACGGATTTAAAGCGGTATCCTACGGTGGAAGCAGAATTAAGAAGGCGAGGAAGAGGATAATATGACCTATGACTATATAAAACAAAAGAAGATTCTTCTTGTGGATGATGAAGAGAGCCTTTGCCAGATGGTTTGCTCTATTTTCCAGAAGGAAAATTATACCAGGCTTCGTACAGCAGGAACTATGACAGAAGCGCTTGCCATATGTAAAGAATGGAAGCCGGACTTTGCAGTGCTGGATGTGATGCTTCCTGATGGAGACGGGATTTCCCTGTTGGAGAAGATGCGGAAATTTACGGAGATACCGGTGTTGTTTCTCACTGCTCTTGGAGAAGATGAAGACCGCTTAAAAGGACTTTTAGCAGGAGCAGATGATTATCTGGTGAAGCCATTTTTGCCACAGGAGCTTCTTCTTCGTACTGCAGCCATTCTTCGCAGAACCTATAAGGAGGAGACGCCTCTGGTAAAACTTGCGGGAAGCCAGATTGACTTTTCCAGAGCAGAGGTAATAAAGGGCAAAGAGCAGATTCCTCTTACTGCCAAAGAATATGAGATTCTTCAGGCATTGTACCGTAATGCAGGACGAATTGTGACCATTGACCAGCTCTGCGAGGCTGCCTGGGGAGAAAATCCTTTTGGATATGAAAATTCTCTGATGGCACACATCCGAAGAATTCGGGAAAAAATAGAACTGACTCCATCCAAGCCGGTTTCTCTGATTACGGTGAAAGGTCTTGGGTATAAATTACTGGTGGAGGAATAGCAGATGAAAAGTGTTCTGAAATTAATGAAACGATTTTTTCTCATTTTGCTTTGTTCCGGGCTTATTTTGCTGGTTTTAAATCTTGGCTTACTGATTTATCTCACCTATGGCAGTGTCTCCAATGCAGGAGGATGGGCCAGCACCAGTGAATTGACAGGGGAATTACAGGAAAATGAATCTGGGGGATATATTCTGACCGAGAAAGGACAGGGGATTTTAGAGCAATATCAGGCATGGGGGCTTTTGATTCAGGATGGTACAGGAGAAGTCCTCTGGCACAGTGAGAACCTTCCAAAAGAAATCCCACTGCATTATACAATTTCAGAAATCTCTGCCCTTACTCTTGGGTATATCGCAGATTATCCTACAACAACAGCTTCCAAAGGAGCGGATTTGCTGGTTCTGGGACATCCCAAGAAAGCTTATTGGAAGATGATGCATAATACCTATGATTACTCCTTAATCGAAGGATTTCCCAAAATGCTGGCTGTATTTTTCCTGGCAAACCTGGGAGTTATTCTGTTGATTTATATGGTGACCACCTCAGGTATTTTAAAATCTGTCAGACCCATTGTGAAGGGAATCGAGGAATTGCCAAACAAGGAAGTCTATGTAAAAGAAAAAGGGCTCTTTTCCCAGTTGGCAGAGGCCATGAATCAGGTTTCAGAGAAGCTTCGGATGCAGGAGAGAGAACTAAAACGAAGAGAGAGCGCCAGGGCGAACTGGATTTCCGGTGTTTCCCATGATATCCGAACTCCTCTGTCCATGGTTATGGGCTATGCAGCCCAGTTGGAAGAGAATCAAAAGATTCCTCTGGAAGAGCGGAAGAAGGCCGGAATTATCCGTCAGCAGAGTATACGGATGAAAAACCTGATTAATGACCTGAATCTCTCTTCAAAGCTGGAATATCATATGCAGCCCCTTCGTATGGAAACGCTGAACCTGGTGGCTGTTGTCCGTCAGGTAGTGGTGGACTTTTTGAACCTGGATTTAGAAGGGAAATATCCCATAGAGTGGGAGATTCAGGAGAAGCTACAGGGGTGCCTGATGCAGGGAGATAAAGAGTTGTTAAAACGGGCTTTTGGAAACCTCATAACCAATGCCCAGGTACACAATCCAAAAGGATGCGAAATCATTGTTCAAATACGGACAGAAGGGAAGAAATGTAAGGTTATGCTGGAAGATACAGGCATGGGAATTACAGAAGAAATGATGCAAAAACTACAGAATACGCCTCATTATATGCTAAGTGACAGTGGTATTTCCCAGCCAAGGCATGGATTGGGATTGTTGATTGTCCGTCAGATTGTAGAGGCACATGGAGGAACCCTTGCCTTTTATCATGGTGAGCAGGGGGGCTTTGGAGTAGAAATGACATTTCCGGTGGAGCGGATAGAGAAGGGAGAAAGCATATGTACCGAATTTTAATTGTGGAAGATGATGCTACTATGGCAAAAGCATGAAAACACAAATTGACTCCTGGGGTAATCAGGCGGAAACCGTGAAAGACTTTCAGAATGTGATTTCTGCTTTTTTAAATTTTGACCCTCATATGGTATTAATGGACATTATGCTGCCTTTTTATAATGGCTATCACTGGTGCAGTGAAATACGGAAAATTTCCAATGTGCCGGTTGTATTTATTTCTTCTGCTTCTGATAATATGAACATTGTTATGGCTATGAATATGGGTGGAGATGATTTTATTCCCAAACCAGTGGATTTAACGGTAATGATGGCAAAAATTCAGGCAGTCCTTCGCAGAACCTATGATATGGCAGGAAAAATTCCGGTTCTGGAGCATAAAGGCGCTGTACTGAATTTGAATGATACCACCTTGTTTTATGACGGGGAGAAGATAGAACTTACCAAAAATGAATTTCGAATTTTAAAGACTCTGTTGGAACAAAAAGGCAAGGTGGTCAGCCGGGACACCCTCATGACCCGGTTATGGCAGATGGATGATTATGTAGAAGAAAATACCCTGACAGTGAATGTCACAAGACTGAGGAAAAAGCTGGAGCAGGCAGGGCTTTGTGATTTTATTAAAACAAAGATAGGAAGTGGATATATCATTGAATAACAAAAAGAGCAGTTGTTTTTTGGCCTATGTCCGGCAATACCGGTTTTGTGCAGGCATGTTTTTTCTTTTTTCCCTTGTTTTCCTTCTGGTGTTTTCTTTGTATGACTTAGAGTGGGAGGCAGTGATTTATGCGGCATGTCTTTGCTTGCTTATGACAGCAGTTGTGCTTGGCATTCATTACCTTTCTTATTGGAAACGCCACAAAGAATATGAGAAAATTATTGATAATCTTCCGCTTTTGCCAGAGGGGATTCCCAAGGCTTTTACCTTAACCGAACAGGACTTACAGGAACTTGCCACAGGGCTAAAAAAGATTCTGGATGCCAGAGAAACTCAGTGGCAGGAAGAAAGCAAAAAAAGCATGGAATATTATACTACCTGGGTGCATCAGATTAAAACACCTATTTCCGTTATGCGGATGATTCTGCAAAGTGAGGATACGGAGGAGCACCGGGAGCTGGCAGCCCAGCTATTTAGCATTGAGCAGTATGTGGAAATGGTACTGGGATATCTGCGTCTGGAAAGCACTTCCACAGACTTTGTGTTTCAAAACTGTGATCTGGATGGATGATCCGTCAGGCTATCCGAAAATATGCCCCTTTATTTGTGAGAAAACGAATCCGTCTGGTATATGAGCCGGTGAACATGGAGGTACTTACAGATGAAAAGTGGTTCCTGTTTATTCTCCAGCAGATTTTATCCAATGCAGTAAAATATACGGATCAGGGGAGCATCACCATTACAGCAGGTGCGGATAAGGTTTTGAGAATCAAAGATACCGGTATGGGAATTGCCAAGGAAGATCTGCCCCGTATTTTTGACCATGGGTTTACCGGATATAATGGGCGGGCCGATAAGAAGGCTACAGGACTTGGTCTGTATCTTTGCCGCCTTACAGCCAAGAGGCTTTCCCATAAGATTACAGTTACCTCAGAAATCGGAAAAGGGACTGAGGTGTCCATTGATTTCAATACCATAAAGCTGGACTGCGAATAATCCATCTTACAAAAATGTCACATGAGAGAGCCAAAATGTCACCTGATTCAATGTCAGGTATTTTGGCTCTTTTGCTATAATAAAGCCACAAACAATAAGGAGGTTACACGTATGACAATCTTAGAGGCACAAGGCCTTCAAAAAATTTACACCACCCGTTTCGGAGGAAATCAGGTACAGGCATTATCAGATGTATCTTTTTCCGTGGAAAAGGGAGAATATGTGGCAATTATGGGAGAGTCCGGTTCCGGAAAGACAACCCTCTTAAATATTCTGGCTGCTCTGGATAAGCCAACCAAAGGGCAGGTATACCTGGATGGAAAAAATCTGTGTGGGATTCAGGAAAAGGAGCTCTCTGCGTTCCGTAGAAAAAATCTGGGATTTGTATTTCAGGATTTTAATCTGCTGGATACTTTTAGCATTCAGGACAATATTTTTCTGCCCCTTGTTTTAAGCGGCAAGAAATATCAGGAAATGAACAGAAGATTAAAACCCATTGCCAGTAAGCTTGGCATTACAGAGATTCTGGCAAAATACCCTTATGAGGTTTCCGGAGGACAGAAACAAAGAGCAGCAGTAGCAAGGGCGCTAATCACAAACCCTAAGTTAATTCTCGCAGATGAACCAACAGGGGCCTTAGATTCCAAATCCACAGAAGGACTTCTGGAAATTTTCCATACCATTAACCAGGAAGGGCAGACCATTCTTATGGTAACCCATTCTGCCAGGCAGCAAGCCATGCAGGGCGGGTGCTGTTTATTAAAGATGGTCAGGTATTCCATCAAATCTACAGAGGTGAGCAGACCAATGAACAGATGTATCAGAAAATTTCCGATACCCTGACACTTCTGGCAACAGGTGGTGAGCAGTATGAATAAACTTTTTTATCCCAAGCTGGCAGCCAGCGGTCTAAAGAAAAACAGGAGACTTTACATACCTTATCTGCTGACCTGCATTTTTACAGTAGCCATGTTTTATATTGTGAAATCCCTGTCCTTAAATCCTGGTTTAAGCGATATGGTAGGAGACGCTACCATGACTTTTACCATGAAGTTCGGATGTGTAGTTATTGGGCTGTTTGCGCTGATTTTTCTCTTTTATACCAACAGTTTTCTCATGAAACAGCGAAAAAAAGAATTTGGCCTGTTTCATATTCTGGGAATGGAAAAGCATCATCTTTACCGCCTCATTGCATGGGAAAACCTGTATGCAGCCATATTTACTCTGACAGCAGGACTTTTATTTGGAATTGCCCTGGATAAAGCTATGTTTTTACTGGTGTCCCGCATGATAGGCGGTGAAATTCCTCTTGGATTTTTTCTTTCTCCAAGGGCAGTAGTGGAAACCATGGTTCTGTTTCTTGGCATTTATACCCTGATTTTCCTAAATGCCTGAGACAGATAAAAACAGCGAATCCCATTGAACTTCTTCACGCAGGAAATATGGGAGAAAAAGAACCAAAGGCAAAGTGGTTTATGGCAATTTTAGGACTTTTGTGCACAGGTGCAGGATATTATCTTGCCATTACCACAGAAAATCCTGTGACATCTCTGTCTCTGGCTTTTGTGGCTGTGATTCTGGTAGTGATTGGGACCTATCTGCTGTTTACTGCAGGAAGTATTGCCCTTTTAAAAGTACTGAAAAGCCACAAGGCTATTATTACAAAACCAGACATTTTATCAGTGTTTCCGGTATGATTTACCGTATGAAGCAAAATGCAGTAGGATTGGCAAATATCTGCATTTTGTCCACAGGCGTACTGCTTATGGTAGCTTGCACCACCTCCTTAATGGTGGGGATGGAGGATATTATCCGTTCCAGATATCCCAATCAGCTTGCCCTGTATGCAGATGATGAAAATCTGGAAACTGCAGGGGAAGCGGTAGAAGCAGTGAAACAGCTTCAAAAAGAATCTGGTATAGAAGCGACACAGGAGATGGAGTACCGTTATCTTGCCTTTGGCGCTATCTTGCAGGAGGATACTTTTCTTGTGACCAGAGAGATAAAGCTGACAGAAATGGATTCAGTTCAGAGCCTAATGTTTGTGCCTTTAGAAGATTACAATAAGGCAATGGGAGAAAACAAAACATTAAAACCAGGGGAAGTGCTGCTATACAGTAACCGCACAGAGTATAAACATCCCAGGATGAAGATTTTTGACCGGAATTATGTGATAAAAGAGCGGTTAAAAAGTTTTCCAGGAAATGGTATTATTGCAGCTAATATTGCCAATACCCAGTTTATAGTAATGCCCAACATGGAAGACATACAGGAATTATATGAGAAACAAAAAGAAATTTTGACAGACATTGCAGGAAACATCCGCATTTACTATGGATTTGACACCAATGCCAAAGAGAAAGAACAGGAAGAATTTCAAAAAGCTGTTTATAATCTTATGGCAGAAAATGGGTATTATGGCACTATGGAATCCAGTGTGAATGCAAGACAAAGTTTTATGGGGATTTACGGGGACTTTTCTTCATTGGTATCTTTTTGGGACTGCTGTTTGTTATGGCAACGGTTTTGATTATTTATTACAAACAGATTTCAGAAGGGTATGATGATAAGGAACGGTTTGCTATTATGCAGAAGGTAGGTATGAGCAGGGAAGAAGTGAAAGCATCCATCCGTTCCCAGGTAGTGACTGTTTTCTTCCTGCCCTTGATTACAGCAGGAATCCATGTGGCAGCAGCCTTTCCCATGTTCAATAAGATTTTAATTCTCATGAACATGGAAAATACAGAAATGTATGCAGTATGCACAGGAATCTGTTTCCTGGTTTTTGCTGTCATGTATGTGGTGATTTATAGTATCACAGCCAGAACTTACTATAGAATTGTCAGCGCTGTCAAATCCCGGTAAAATTCCGGATAAGAGATATCCACGCATTCTCCTCTGGTGATTTCCGTTTTTCCTTCTGCTGCCATACCTGCCACTGCAAAGGCCATAGCAATACGATGATCCAGATGACTGTCCAGAACAGCCCCATGCAAAGGAGCGCCGCCTTTGATCATCATGCCATCTTCTGTTGGAGTAACATCTGCTCCCATGGCCTGTAAATGATGTACAATAATGTCCAGACGGTTGGATTCTTTCACCTTTAATTCCTCTGCATCCCGGATTATGGTAGTGCCATTGGCAAAAGCAGCCATTACCGCAATGACAGGGAGTTCATCAATAAGGGTTGGAATCAGACCTTTCTCAATGACGGTACCTTTTAAAGAACTGGAAGTTACCAGAAGGTCTGCCACAGGCTCCAATCCTTCTTTCCGCTCATTGAGAAGCTGTATGTTAGCGCCCATTTGTCCGCATACCCGTAAAATCCCGTCCCTGGTAGGATTGATGCCTACGTTTTTAATCAAAATTTCAGATCCCGGGATTAAAAGTCCGGCGGCAATAAAATACGCGGCAGAAGAAATATCTCCCGGAACATCTACAGACTGTCCATGAAGCTTTGGATGTCCAAGAACAGAAGCAGTAGTATCTTTACATTCTACCTGGCTCCAAAAGCGGACAGCATCAGTTCCGAATGATTTCTGGAACATAGGGTTCGGTCACGCTGGTTTGGCCTTCTGCATATAAGCCAGCCAGGAGAATACAGGATTTTACCTGAGCAGAACTTACAGGAGAGTTATAAGAAACAGGATTTAATGGCTTGCCCTGAATCCGAAGGGGCGCGCAGCCATTTCCATGAATACTTTCTATACAGGCGCCCATAGCAGTAAGGGGTGTGATGATTCGTTTCATGGGACGCTTTTGGATTGAATCATCTCCGGTAAGCTCACAGGTAAAATTTTGTCCGGCCAGAATTCCGCTGATAAGCCGGGTCGTAGTGCCGCTGTTCCCTACATTTAATATACTTTTGGGCTGAGTCAGGCCGTGCAGTCCCTTTCCGTGAATGAGAATTTCAGAAGGGGTGCGCCTGATGTCAACGCCCATAGCCCGGAAACAATCTATGGTAGAGAGGCAGTCTGCCCCTTCCAGAAAATGTGTGATACGGGTAGTGCCTTCGGAAATAGCGCCCAGCATTACAGCCCGGTGGGAAATGGATTTATCTCCGGGAACGGTCAACTCTCCCTTTAAAGGAGAAGATTTTTGAAATATCATACAACCATACACCTGCCTTATCGTTCATAAATGATATAATTTCGTTTCGTTAGCTGCTCTGCAGCCTGTTTCTTTGCCTCTTCGTCATAAAATTCGATTTTCAAAACCCCGTCATCAAATTCCCGGTTATGAAGAATCCCAATATTTTTAATGCTAATGCCATTCATAGAAAGAATGGTAGCAATGGTGGCAATAGCGCCGGTTTCATCTATAATATCACAGTAAAGCACAAATGCTTTCTGTAAAGGACCGCCCACAGCGTCACTGAAAGAATTACGGTATTCCCTGGAATCTGCAAACATCTGATAAAGACCATTGGCATCTCTTTGGTCTACCAGGTATTTTGCCTGAACAATCTGGCGGATGTATTCATCTAGCACTTTGGAAATATGTTCCGGGTTTTCCAGACAGATTTGCTGCCACATATGAGGGGAAGAGGAGGCAATTCTTGTAATATCCTTAAAACCACCTGCTGCAATGGTCTTCATATGTTCCTGGGGAGAATCCAGTTTTTTCACCACATTTACCAGAGAAGCAGCCACAATGTGAGGCAGATGACTGATAGAAGCTGTGATGAAGTCATGCTCTTCCCAGGTAAGAATCATAGGAAGGGCGCCAATAGAGCTGACTAATTCTGTGTAGGCTCCGATTTTATCCAGCCCTACATCTTCGGAGGGTGTGAGGATATAGTAAGCATTTTCAATTAAATGGTCTGTGGAATATTCATATCCTGTTTTTTCACTGCCTGCCATGGGATGTCCGCCAATGAAATTGGAGGTAAGACCAAGGGCAGTTACCTGTTTGTGAATCTCTCCTTTTACGCTGCCTGCATCTGTGAGAATGCATCCGGGGCGGAGAACGTCTTTTAACCAGGTAAGACATTCCAGATTGTAATCCACAGTGGCACAGAGGAAGATATAATCGCAAAAAGCGAACCGTGTGTCTTTTTCCACACAGGGAACATCTACAATGCCATCAAATACAGCATCATCCAGCACGGATTTCGTCCGGTTATAAGCCAGAATCTGATAATCAGGATGAAATTTTTTAATAGCCTTGGCAATGGAGCCGCCGATAAGGCCAAGACCGATAAAGCCAACGGTTGTTGTTTCCATGTAAAAGATACTCCTTCTTCTATAAGGTAATCAATGTCAAACAGTATCATTTTATGACAGGAAAGTGAAAATGTCAACAATTCTACACGTTAAAGTGAGAAAAATGTATTATATCACGGAAAAGAATTTAATATGATAAAATGGTGAAATAAAAAACTTGTTTATTTTGAATAAAATACTTGAATTGTTGAAAGTTTTTTAGTAAAATATACACATACTAAATTTGGGAGGTATTACATATGGACGTTTTTAGAACCGACAGAATAAGAAATGTGGTCCTGCTCGGCCATGGCGGCGCCGGCAAAACAAGTCTGGTGGAGGCAATGGCTTATTTATCAGGTATTACAAACCGTTTAGGAAAAGTAACAGATGGTAACACAGTCAGTGATTATGATAAAGAGGAGATTAAGAGAAAATTCTCAATTACAACATCTGTAGTTCCGATTGAATGGGGCAAGGTGAAGATTAATGTATTGGATACACCTGGATATTTCGATTTCGTGGGCGAAGTAGAGGAAGCGGTTGCAGCAGCAGACGCTGCCATTATTGTAGTATCCGGTAAAGACGGAATTCAGGTAGGTACACAAAAAGCCTGGGAGTTATGTGAGAAATACAATCTTCCGCGTATGTTCTTTGTAACAGAAATGGATATTGATGATGTCAGCTATCGTAAGGTCGTGGAAGAGCTGACAGAACTCTATGGCAAGAAGATTGCGCCGCTTCACATGCCAATCCGTGAAGAGGGAAAATTCGTAGGATATGTTAATATTGTAAAACAGGCCGGCAGAAGATATATTGAGCGTGGACAGAAAAAGGAATGTCCGGTACCGGAATATCTTCAGGAATATTTAGAGCAGTATCATGAAACCCTGATGGAATCTGTTGCTGAAATCAGCGAAGAATTTATGGACCGCTATTTTGCAGGGGAAGCTTTCTCTGTAGCAGAGGTTTCCGCAGCATTGAAAATGAACATTTCAGACGGAAGCATTGTTCCTGTATGCATGGGCTCCACCATTAACATTCAGGGTGTTGCAAACCTTCTGGATGATATCTGTGGTTATTTCCCAAGCCCGGACCAGAAAACATGTGCTGGTATGAACATGAAAACCAATGAAATTTACCAGGCAAATTATGACTTTACAAAAGCAAAATCCGCTTATGTATTTAAAACCATTGTGGATCCGTTCCTTGGCAAATATTCTTTGATTAAGGTTTGCTCCGGTGTTATTAAAGGGGATGATACCCTGTACAATACTGGAAAAGAAACCGAAGAAAAATTAAATAAACTGTATGTTCTGGAAGGCTCCAAACCAATCGAAGTGTCAGAACTCCATGCAGGAGATATTGGTGCCATTGCCAAATTAAATACAGTTACCACAGGAGATACACTTTCCACCAAGAATACCCCTCTTTTGTTTGGAAAAACAGAGTTCTCAGTGCCATATACGTATAAACGCTATAAAACAGTAAATAAAGGTGACGATGACAAAGTTTCCCAGGCATTATCAAAGATGATGCAGGAAGATGTTACCTTAAAGGTAGTAAACGATGCACAGAACCGTCAGACTCTGCTGTATGGTATTGGCGAACAGCATCTTGATATTGTTGTAAGCAAATTAAAAGAGCGTTATAAAGTGGATGTAGTGCTTTCTGAACCAAAGGTTCCGTTTAAAGAAACCATCCGCAAGAAATCAGATGTAGAATATAAGTACAAAAAACAGTCCGGCGGACATGGACAGTATGGTCATGTTAAGATGACTTTTGAGCCTTCCGGTGATTTAGATACACCATATGTATTTGAACAGGTTGTTGTGGGCGGCGCTGTGCCGAAAAACTACTTCCCGGCAGTAGAAAAAGGTGTTCAGGAATCCGTAGTAAAAGGCCCTCTGGCTGCTTATCCGGTTGTTGGTGTCAAAGCTGTTTTGTATGATGGTTCCTACCATCCGGTAGACTCCTCTGAAATGGCATTTAAGACCGCCGCTGTTCAGGCATTTAAGAAAGGCTTTATGGAAGCTTCTCCGGTTCTTTTAGAGCTATTGTTTCCATGAAAGTCAGTGTTCCGGACAAATATACTGGTGATGTTATGGGAGATCTGAATAAGAGAAGAGGTCGTGTCCTTGGCATGAATCCGGATGCAGACCGAAAAGGAAATACCGTAATCGAAGCAGATGTACCAATGCTGTCTATTTATGGATATTCCACAGACCTTCGTTCCATGACAGGGGGAAGCGGTAACTTCTCCTATGAATTTGCCCGTTATGAACAGGCGCCTTCTGATATCCAGGAGAAAGAAATCGCAGCCCGGGCAAATGCGGAAGAAGATTAAACCTATAAATATAAAGAAATAAAAGAGAAGGAACGTTACAGGAACCGGCATTCAGGAAGCCTGATACTGTTCCGGCGAATCTGCCGAGTACCCTTTGAGACTACAGGCTCAAAGGGAGCGCAGGCTGAGCTGGAGCGGTATCAAGATTCTGGCAGCAGATTCCTGCAGCAGTTCCTTTCTTTTTTTATTTCTTTTGAGAATAGGTTGCTGTATAAGCCAGGAAGTGCTACAATGAGCAGAACAAGCGAAATAGAAGTGCTTGAGAAAGGTTAGGTACAGAGTATGAAAAAGAAACTTGGAGCAGGGCTTCTGGTATTGGTTCTGGCGTTTCTTTACTATTATGTAACGCTTCCGGCAATCAATATCCATGAAAGCGGCTTTTGGTTCTTCCTGGCTGCAGTAGTGGCAGTGATTTTGCTTCTTTATGCAGTGAAGAAACGAATTCGGAGTGTGTACGAGTTTAAGAGCAACAAGGTGTTAAAGGGCGGTGTGTTTGTGATACTGGCCATTGGCGTTGTATATGCTGTAGGAGCGCTTTTGTCTTCTCCTATTGTGAATGCCAACAAGTATCAGAAGCTGGTAGAACCGGAAGAGAGAAATTTTACAGAGGATATCAAAGAAATCAGTTATGACCAGATTCCTCTTTTGGACAAAGAGTCTGCAAGTTTGCTGGGCGACAGGAAAATGGGAAGTATGGTGGACCTGGTTTCGCAGTTTGAAGTCAGCAGTTTGTATTCCCAGATTAACTATAAGGGACAGCCTTATCGTGTAACCCCTCTGGAATATGCCAGCGCCATTAAATGGCTGACCAACCAGAAAGAGGGAATCCCCGCTTACATTTTAATTGACATGGCAACGCAGAATACAGAGCTGGTGCAGTTGGATGAAGGAATCAAGTATTCAGAATCCGAATATTTTAACCGGAATATTTACCGTCATCTGCGTTTTAAATATCCAACCTATATGTTTGACCAATTAAGCTTTGAAATTGATGATGAGGGCACACCTTACTGGATTTGTCCGGTAAAGAAATTTAATATTGGATTATTCGGCGGACAGACCATTGGGCGTGTAGTTCTTTGTAATGCGCAGACTGGTGAGACGAAGGATTACAAAATCGAAGATTGTCCTCAGTGGGTGGACCGGGCATATCCTGCGGAATTGCTCACACAGCTTTACAATTATCATGGAATGCTGAAAAATGGATTTTTCAACAGTGTTTTAGGACAAAAAGGCTGCCTCCAGACCACAGATGGGTTTAACTATCTGGCTTTGGAAGATGATGTCTGGGTATATACAGGTGTCACATCTGTAAGTGGTGATAAATCCAATCTGGGATTTGTGTTGATGAATCAGAGAACCATGGAAACCAGGTATTATGCCTGCGATGGCGCCCAGGAACGTTCCGCCATGGCATCTGCAGAAGGACAGGTACAGAACCTGAAATATGAGGCGGCATTCCCATTGCTGTTAAATATTTCTGACCAGCCAACCTACTTTATGGCGTTAAAGGACGGTGCAGGTCTGGTTAAAAAATACGCTATGGTAAATGTACAGAAATATCAGACTGTTGCCATTGGAGACAGTGTGGCTGAGTGCGAGAAGAACTATGAAAAGCTTTTGTCTGAGAATGGCATTGCTTCTGACGGAGCTTCTACGGGAGAAAGTAATACAGTAACCGGTACAATTAAACGTATGGCTCAGGCGGTCATTGAAGGAAATTCCCATTTCTACATTACGCTGGAACCGGAGACACAGAAGATTACAGGTCCTGACCAGGGAAATATTACGCAGGGGCAGACTTTGATTTTTGATGCATCCATTACTTCCTTCCCGGAAATCATAGGATTTAATGAAGGTGATACGCTGACCATGGAATTTAAGCTGGGACAGCCGGTATGCCAGGTTGTTACTCTGGAAGGCCAGGAAGCAGCAGATGCAGAAGAAAGCCAGACGCCGGAAGAGGAACAGCCCACAGATACGGAAGAATAAATACAGAACAGGGGTTGACAAAATCAGCCCCTGTTAGTAAAATGTGTAATAGCTTCATAGAAAAAGACACAGAAGAGGAAGAGTAGGAAAATTGAAATCTGCAGAGAGCTGTCGGCAGGTGCGAGACAGAGAGGGAGATTTTTTGAACTGGCCTTGGAGTTTCCAGAGCGAAATTATAGTAGTTTTGGACGGGAAATCCCGTTATAGATTCAATAAGTGCATCTGATTATCAATTTGTTGATGGAAAAATCAGATGAATTAGAGTGGTACCACGAAAGTTAGTCCTTCGTCTCTAAATTTGAGAAGAAGGGCTTTTTTATTTCATTTATTAAAAATCAGGAGGAACAAATCATGTCTGTACCTTATAATCACAAAGCCATTGAGAAAAAATGGCAGAAAATCTGGGATGACAATCAGGCATTTGCTGCAACCAACGATTACAGCAAACCGAAATATTACGCATTGGTGGAATTTCCTTATCCGTCAGGACAGGGACTTCATGTAGGACATCCAAGACCTTACACAGCGCTGGACATTGTAGCCAGAAAAAGAAGAATGCAGGGCTATAATGTATTATATCCAATGGGATGGGACGCTTTTGGCCTTCCTACAGAAAATTATGCAATCAAAAACAAAATTCATCCGAAAATCGTTACAGCCAACAATGTGGCAAGATTCAAAGAACAGTTAAAATCCCTTGGCTATTCCTTTGACTGGGACAGAGAAGTGAATACCACAGACCCGGAATACTACAAATGGACTCAGTGGATTTTCCTAAAATTGTTCAAAGCAGGACTTGCCTATAAGAGTGAAATGCCAATTAACTGGTGTACTTCCTGTAAAGTAGGACTTGCAAACGAGGAAGTTGTAAATGGTGTATGTGAACGTTGCGGCGCTCCGGTTGTCCGCAAGGTAAAGAGCCAGTGGATGCTGAAAATTACAGAATATGCTGATAAACTTCTGGAAGGACTCAATGATGTAGACTACATCGAGCGTGTAAAGGTTTCTCAGAAAAACTGGATTGGAAAAAGCCAGGGCGCTGAGGTGGATTTTGCCCTTGCAGGAAAAGAAGACAAATTAAGAGTATACACCACCAGACCGGATACCTTATTCGGCGCTACTTATATGGTTGTTTCACCGGAACATCCAATGTTGGAAAAATACAAAGACGAAATCAAAAATATGGAAGCTATTCGCGCATACCAGGAACAGGCTGCCAGAAAATCTGATTTCGAGCGTTCTGAGCTGGCAAAAGACAAAACAGGTGTACAGATTGAAGGGCTTTGTGCAGTAAACCCGGTAAACGGAAAAGAAATTCCAATCTGGGTATCTGATTATGTACTTATGAGTTACGGAACAGGCGCGATTATGGCAGTTCCGGCTCACGACACCCGTGACTGGGAATTTGCGAAGAAATTCAATCTTCCAATTATTGAAGTTGTTGCCGGAGGCAAAAACGTACAGGAAGAAGCCTTCACTGACGTGGCAACCGGAAAAATGATTAATTCAGGCTTCCTGGACGGAATGGAAGTGGCAGAAGCCAAGAAAGCCATCATTGCATGGCTGGAAGAAAAGAACCTGGGAACAGGAAAAACCAACTTCAAGTTAAGAGACTGGGTATTCTCCCGTCAGCGTTACTGGGGTGAGCCAATTCCGATTGTACACTGCGACAAGTGTGGCTATGTAGCTCTGCCGGAAAGCGAACTTCCTCTGGAACTTCCGGAAGTAGACAGCTATATGCCTACCGATAACGGAGAATCTCCACTGGCAGCCATGACAGACTGGGTAAATACCACATGTCCATGCTGTGGCGGTCCTGCAAAACGCGAAACAGACACCATGCCTCAGTGGGCTGGTTCCTCCTGGTATTTCCTGCGTTATACAGACCCACATAACACAGAAGCACTGGCAAGCCCGGAAGCATTAAAATACTGGCTGCCTGTTGACTGGTACAATGGTGGAATGGAGCATACAACCCTTCACTTACTGTATTCCAGATTCTGGCATAAATTTCTGTATGACAACCAGGCAGTGCCTTGTCCGGAACCATATCAGAAACGTACTTCTCATGGTATGATTCTGGGTGAAAACGGTGAAAAAATGTCCAAATCCCGTGGAAATGTAGTAAATCCAGATGATATTGTCAACGATTACGGCGCAGATACTCTGCGTACTTATGAAATGTTTATCGGAGCCTTTGACTTAAGCGCTTCCTGGTCTGAAAACGGTGTAAAAGGATGCCGCCGTTTCCTGGAACGTGTATGGAAACTTCAGGATATTCTGGTAGATGGAGACGAATACACCAAAGATTTTGAAACCAAGATGCACCAGACCATTAAGAAAGTAAGCAATGACTTTGAAAACCTGAAATACAACACAGCCATTGCAGCTTTAATGGCATTACTCAATGACTTTGCAAAAAAAGGCAGCATTACCAAAAAGAATATGAGACTTTCCTGGTACTTTTAAACCCGGTAGCACCTCATATTACAGAAGAAATCTGGAATACCTGCGGTTACGAAGGTTATGTTTACAACCATGTATGGCCGGAATACGATGAAGCCAAAACTGTAGAGAACACCATTGAAATGGCAGTTCAGATTAACGGTAAAACCAGAGGCGTAGTGGCATTGCCAGTAGATGTGGACAAAGAAACCGCCATTGCAAAAGCAAAAGAAGTAGTGGCAGATAAACTGACAGGAAACATTATCAAAGAAATTTATGTTCCGAAGAAGATTATAAATATTGTGCAGAAATAATTTGAGAGAAAGTGGAGTAAATATTTCAAAAATGTAATGAGAAATGGCGCAGGTAGTGGAAACATTATCTGCGTCATTTTTAAAATCTTGAAATTTGTGTAACGAAAAATATTTGTAAGGTACATATAGGAAAAGGAGGGTAGAGTATGGAAGAAATGGTAGAAATTTACCGAAAATATATGCCACAAGTATATAAATTTTTGTTTAGCCTCTGTCATGATTCGCATTTAAGCGAAGAACTGACACAAGAAACTTTCTTTCAAGCTATAAAATCTATTGATAATTTTTCAGTGATAACAAATGAAGAATTTGAAGATGTAAATTTAATTAAGAAAATCAAGAAAAAAATAGGAGAAAAGCATTAGGTATATTCGTTGGAGCGTTTATTTTATCAGGAGTTCTTATGGGAGTGGGTTTTCGTTTGACACATGGCGTAGCAAGGTATGAAAATGTTATTTTAAACTATGGAGTTCAAGGGGATACAGCTTATCTTACAATGGAAGGGAAACCAGGATATGAGTTAAATTTTTCGGGGACAACAGATAAAAATAAATCCAGTTTGAAAGTTATGTATGCTCGAAATATATGGGGAAATGATAAAAATATAGTTCGCTTAGAAGAATGTGATAAAGGCGGAAAACCATATCAGTGGATACTAGAATTTAAAGACAGAATAATTGTGATTGAAGATGGAGAATTAGTAGATGAAAAAATAAGATAAGGGTATAAGCCAGATGTACAGTGAGGACAAGAAACAAGGAGCAGCCCTTGACGGAACGGACACAGCCAGTAGCATCATGAAATATTATCTGCGTTATTTTTGTGTTGATAGTGATGTAAATGATTACAAAGTATGATATTATAAGGGCATAACAATGGGATGATATTATGAATATGATTATTAGCTTTTCCGGCAGAGAAAATGGAAATTGTGATAGTATTTCTGAATACATTGCATCTAAAGACGATTCCATCATTTATTTTAGAAATCTAAACGTTCATGAGTGTAGTAGATGTAAATACGAATGCTTTAAGGGACGCTGCAAGTATCGCCAAGATGATATATATAACCTTTACGAAAGTATGCTTAGTTATGACAAAATTTTTTTCATTGTGCCTATGTATTGTGGGAATCCTTCGTCACTTTATTTTAAATTTAATGAGCGATGTCAAGATTTCTTTATGCATAACGAAGACAGTTACGAAACGATTATTTCCAGGTCGTATATTATAGGAGTTTACGGCGATAAGAAAAAGAACCCTGAGTTTATTCCATGCTTTACAAAATGGTTTGAATCTACAATTTGACAATCACGTGCTGGGGATAGAAAGACATAAATATAACCAAAGGATTGCAGATAGCATACTGGATGTTGAAGAAGTAAGAAATATGATAACCTGCTTTATCCAACAATAACAGATTTGAATTTGAAAAGGAAATCGTATGTGAATAAAGAACGGTCTGAACTTAATAAAACAATGCAGAAATTTACGGAGGTCATTATGGCGTTTGATTTTAAGAAAGAGTACAAAGAATTTTATATGTCGAAGAACAAACCTGAGATTGTAAATGTTCCCAAGGCGAATTATATTGCTGTCAGAGGTAAGGGCAATCCCACTGACTTTAGATGGTGGGTTAAGGTAGCCAAAAGTAAAAAATTGTTATATACTTACGTCATGGGAGCATGGAAATCAAAAAATAGACACAAATATTTACTACGATATCATATTATATTCGTCTGCAAATATAGAAAGAAATTACTGATTTCAAAGCAAATATCAGATGATATAAAGCAGTTTTCTTATGAGATAGGTCAAAGGCACAAAGTTATCATCAGATAGATGGAAACGGATCAAGACCATATTCATTACAGGATAGAAATAGAACCTACAATGTCGGTGAGTCAAATCGTAAATTTAATGAAAAGCTATACGACATACCATATATGGGAAAGATATTCAAATTATTTGCGAAAACAGTTTTGGAAAGAGCATACATTTTGGACAGATGGCTATTTTGCTTGTAGCGTAGGGGATGTTTCAGAAGAAATGCGAAAGAAATATATAGAAAATCAAGGTTAAAAAGGTGATGATAACAAATGTTAAAAGCATATAAATACAGAATATATCCGAATAAAGAACAGGAAATTCAGATTGCCAAAACATTTGGATGTTGCCGTTTTGTATATAATCAGACACTTACATATAAAAAAGATACATATGAGCAGGAAAAGAAATCTGTCAGCAAAACGGATTGTAATAATTATTGTAACAGAGAATTAAAGAGAACGTATGAATGGCTAAAAGAAGTAGATAAATTTGCCTGACAAATGCGATATATAACATGGACGCTGCATATCAAAAGTTTTTCAAAGAACATGCCGGATATCCAAAGTTCAAAAGGAAACATGATAACCACAAATCCTATACAACAAATTTTACGAATGGAAACATAGCAGTAGATTTTAAGAATGGAAAGGTAAAACTACCGAAATTAAAAGAAGTGAAGGCAAAAGTGCATAGGGATTTCAGCGGTCGGATAAAATCTGCCACTGTATCGCAAGTGCCAAGTAGAAAATATTATGTATCTGTTTTAGTAGAAACAGAGCATGAAGAATTGCCGCACACAAAACAGAATATAGGATTGGATTTAGGGATAAAGGATTTGTGTATCACGTCAGATGAAAGAAAATACGAAAATCCGAAGACGATTAAGAAATATGAGCGAAAGTTAGCAAGGTTACAGAGAAAATTATCGCATAAAAAGAAAGGCAGCCGTAATTATTATAAAAAGAAAAAACAGATCGCATTGTTCTATGAGAAAATCACAAATACCAGAAAGGATTATCTGCATAAGATTTCCCATGAGATTATCAGCGAAAACCAAGTGATAGTTTCGGAAAACCTGCAGATAAAAAATATGGTAAAAAATCATCATCTGGCAAAATCAATAACAGATGCGTCATGGTATGAGCTTACAAGGCAGCTGGAGTATAAAGCAAAGTGGAATGGGCGGAAATATATCAAAGTAGATACATTCTATGCCAGTAGTCAGTTATGTTCTAGTTGTGGGTATCAAAATACAGATACAAAGGATTTGTCAGTAAGAGAATGGACATGCCCTGCATGTGGAGAAAACCATGATAGGGATATTAATGCTGCAAAAAATATATTGGCAGAGGGATTAAGACAAATAGCATAATAAGAAACAATGTATAGGGCAGGGACTGCCCAAATTAACGCCTGTGGAGATAGTAGGGCGAACGACGTTCAGTGAACGTCGGCTTTGAGCCGACCGAAGCGGAGCGGAGACACGGGGTCTATGAAGCAGGAAGCCCATTGGCTTTAGACAATGGGTAGTTCACTATGTGGTTCCGCCGCTTGAAGGGTTTTGGTGGCAAGAGGATGTTGAGGGCGTGGATTATGCAAATAAAGCTGCTTTTAACTGGATTTCTGTCATTCGTTTGCCAGATTTTGTTTCCAAAGAGGACTTTGAGTGGGCAGTAGAAACAGCAACGAAAAAGAAGAAGCTTGAGTGTAAACTTTAAATTTAGGAGGAAATATGGCATCAAGCAAGGAATACTTAGAGTTTATTTTAGGGCAGTTATCTGGGCTAGAAGAAATTACTTATCGCGCTATGATGGGGGAATTTATTATTTATTATCGTGGGAAGATTGCAGGTGGCATCTATGATGACAGATTGCTTGTTAAACCAGTGAAATCTGCAATTAGCTACATGCCGACAGCTTCATATGAATTACCCTATGAGGGAGCAAAAGAAATGTTGCTGGTAGATGAAGTTGATAATAAGGAATTTTTAGCAGGATTATTTAAAACTATGTATGATGAGCTGCCAAATCCAAAACTGAAAAAGAAGAAATAATTACTATGCTTAGAGGTTGATTTATGAAGATTATATCATTGGTAGAAAATAGAACGAAGTCAGATTGTAAGGCAAAACATGGGTTATCACTTTATATCGAAACAAAGACACATAAAATTTTATTTGATTTAGGCTCCGACGATACATTATTTGACAATGCAGTTAGAAGAAATATTGATCTTTCAAAGGTGGATACGGTTATTATTTCACATGGACACTTTGACCATGGAGGCGCTTTGAAAAAGTTTTTAGAGGTCAATTCTTTCGCTAAGATTTATGTACAAAAAGAAGCTTTTGAACCACATTACAGCAAAACTTTATTTTTTAAAACCCCCGTTGGAATTGATAGTAAACTTAAGTCAAACAGACAGGTGATACTGTTGGATGGCAATTATAAAATAGATGATGAATTATCGCTGTTCACAGTGAGTAAAACAAATAGATGTTATTCTTCTGCAAATGATGCTCTTTACGGTGAAAATGGAAAAGATAATTTTAGACATGAGCAAAATTTGATTATTTCAGAAAATAAAGTAGTGCTTATTATGGGATGTGGACACACTGGTGTTGTTAATATAATGGAAGAAGCAGAAAAGTATAAACCTGATTTTTGCATTGGAGGTTTTCATTTGTTCAATCCATTCACAAAGAAAACAGTGTCAAAAGAATTGTTAAATGAAATGATAACGGAACTTCAGAAATATAAAGATACTGAATTTTACACCTGTCATTGTACAGGCAAAAAAGCATTTGACTATTTATCACATCAAATGAGTAATTTACACTATCTGTATTGTGGTGAAAGTATTGAAATTTAATGTTTTAGAAAGTAAATTTCTGTTTGTATAGTAAGCAATAAAACGGATTGAACTTATAGAGGTGATATGTTTGAAAAAAGCAATTTTATATATACATGGGAAAAATGGAAATGCCATGGAAGCAGATCATTACAAAGCAATTTGTAGTGGATACGATGTATTTGGAATGGACTATAATTCGAATATGCCATGGGAAGCGAAAGAGGAGTTTCCTGCTCTTTTTGATACTTTATGCGGAAGATATGATTCTGTGATTGTTGTTGCAAATAGTATTGGTGCATTTTTGGCAATGAATGCTTTACAGAATAAAAAGATAGAAAAAGCATTGTTCATATCTCCCGTTGTAGATATGGAAAAATTGATTGGTGATATGATGGGATGGGCTGGCGTAACAGAAGCTGAACTTTGTGACAGAAAAGAAATAGCAACAGAGTTTGGGGAAACATTATCTTGGGAGTATTTATGCTATGTGAGGGAAAATCCTGTTGATTGGAAGATACCTACAAATATTTTGTTTGGAACAAAGGATAATTTAACTTCTTATGATACCATGTCCAGGTTTGCAGATAAAATCGGTGCGGTTCTTACTATAATGAAGAATGGAGAACACTGGTTTCATACAAAGGAACAAATGGAATTTTTGGATGATTGGCTAAGACATCGTATTTGATAATTTTCATGTTATGGCAGACAGTTTTTTATGTGGCTGTCTGTTCTTTTTTTGATAAATATCTTGACTCTCCAGTAACGTAATGGTTTAGGATGAAAGGGAAAGGAGGAGCCATGAAAACAGTAAAAGAAGTATCAGAATTGACCGGAATCAGCATTAGAACATTACGATATTATGATGAAATTGATTTGTTAAAACCTGCCAAAGTAACAGAAGCAGGATACCGCTTGTATGATGAAAAGACATTGAAAAAATTACGTCAGATTATGTTTTTTCGAGAATTAGAAGTTCCATTGTCGGAAATAAAAGTAATTATGAAGGATTCTGAAAGTGATAATCGTAAGATTCTTGAAACACAGAAAATGATGTTAGAAATGAAACGCAATCATTTGAATGGTATTATAGAATTGATTTCTGATGTATTGAAAGGAGAGGACAAGATGAGTTTTGAGGCATTTAATGATAAGGATATTCAAAAAATAACACAGCATTCTTTGGAAATTATGAGTGAAGAGGATAAGAAAATAATTATCCAGCATTATGGAGATGTTGAGAAGTTTAAAGAATCTGTTGCAGAAGGCTTCAAAAATGAAAGAGCATGTGAACATTTGATTAAAATATACGGAAGTAAAGAAAAAGCAGTAGAGGCAAGTCTGAGGTCAACAGGAAACAGAGAAGAACTTACAGAGCAGAAAAATGAGATGGATTTCATTTATAAACAATTTGCCTGTGCAATGGAGCATGGGGATGAAGAGATGTCAATGGAAGCGGTAAAAAAGATTAGGGGAAAGCTGTAAAAAACTTTTCAAAATGGATAATGCAAGAGTTTTATTATTAGAAATGGCAAAAGATTATTTGAATCATTCTAAGCTGGAAGAAGACACAGAAAAACAGTATGGAAAAGGGATTACAAAATACATTGGCTCAGCAATATATCGGTATTATGGTGTGGAGAGCATGATGTAAACAGATGTTACCAAAATAGAAACGCAACCTAAAAGTTGACATATAGTTGGTAGCGCAACTTTTAATATACTTCTATAATAAGAGCAAGGAAGGAGGGTACAATATGTATATAGCAACTTGATTAGAAACCAATCGAAGTTGGCGTAAACGATAAAGCAGCTTATAGATTGCTGATAAACTGCCCTATCGTTTGCACCAATTTCGATTTTTCTATAGTGAACAAAGTCGTGTCCGGATAGCCGGAATATATGGAGTTTCAATTCTTATCCTCTTGTAGAAAAAACTGTTTTGATTAAAATATTATATCAGATTTCTTTATAGAAAAAGATATTTTCCCACAACAAACAGACCTCATTTCTGAGGCTTCGTAAAAATATTTAATTATTGGGTTTTAAATCCGTAAAGGTATCCGTTGTTGGGGGGTTCCGAGATGTCCTCCACAGCATTTACAAACAGAAACCTTGATTCCATAAAGTGTTTCCAATATTTGAGCTGTTTCCATATTTTTCAACCGAGACAGATATTGCCTGCAGCCAAGAAGATTTCTACATAGTGTAAGATGCTTGGTTTTACTTCGGGTACACAGCAGACCATAATGTCTGATTCGGACAAAGCGTTTGGGTGGCACATGCATAAGGAATCTGCGGATAAATTCAACTCCGGGAATAGTCAGTGCTTTCCATTTACCGGCTTCACGGTAGTCCTTCACATAGTATGTGACAGTGTTTTCATCCATGCGGATAATACGGCGATTACTGATAGCAATTCTGTGTATGTACTTACCAAGGTAATGAATAACAGACTGTGCACCGTTAAAGGCTTTCTTACAGTGTGGAATCCAGTCTTTTTCATAGCAGATATTTATCAGCTCTTTGAAGGCATAGTGATTTCGGTATTTTTCACTGCTTCCGTGAAAGTGAAGTTTTTTATTTTTCCATAAAGTTTTCAGTTCATCCAGATATTTTCCACGGAAAAGTTTGGATAATACTTTAACAGGAAAAAAGAACTCTTCACCTTTATCACGCCACTGATTCTTAGCAGTCAATCCACCGCCGAGAAGAATGACATGGATATGGGGATGGAAATTCATTTCAGATCCCCATGTATGCAGGATGCAGATGTATCCGACCTTTGCACCCAGGTATTTTTCATCCTCAGCAAGTTCATTTATCGTGGAAGAGACGGAATGATACAAGGCATCATACAGTAGTTTCTGGTTACAATAGATTAATGGATTCAGTTCTTGAGGGACTGTAAATACCACATGGAAGTAAGGTGCTTCCAGAACGTATTCCCGTTGGGCATCCATCCACTTTTCGGTAGGAAGAGCCTGACACATAGGACAGCATCTGTTACGGCAGGAATTGTAGTGAATCTGAAGATGACCACAATCTTCACAAACACTGACATTTGCGCCATAAGCTCCGGTCTTGCAGTTCATAATACAATGTGAAACTTTTGCCTGTTCCGCAGAAGGTGTATATCTGTCCAGATATTTGAGATAAAAAGAGTGAAATATATCCTGTACAGTTGGATTTTCCATGCCTAATCCTCCTGTACGTCAAAAGGACTTTTAATTCCCAATAGTGTTTTGTTACTCACATGAAGATATATTTCTGTAGATTTTGGGTCTGTATGTCCTAATAATGCTTGAATATATTTAATGTCACACCCCGCTTCCAAAAGATGGCTTGCAAAACTATGCCTGAAAGTATGAGAAGAAAAATGTTTCGTGATGCCAGCCTTTTTTGCACTTGTTTTTAAGAACTGATTTACACTTGAAATATCAAGGTAATTGTGAGTCCATTGACTTGGAAACAGTATATCCCTTGGTTTACCGCATTGAAACCAGTATTCTGTAAGTAAATCCAGTGTACGGTCAGCAAGAATGGTATATCGATCTCTTCGATTTTGGGTATTGCGTATATGAATAGACTTATTGCTTCTGGATATATCGTCATAGTGCAGATGTACCACTTCTGATACGCGAAGTCCACCGGAATACATGGTTGCAATTATTGCTTTATGTTTCAGATTTTTAGTTGCATCAAGAATAGAATTGATTTCATCCTTTGACAGAATAACAGGAAGAGCCCGGTCACGTTTCATGCGGGAGATTTCATCTTCATCCCAGTATAGTTTTAAGATTCTTTTATACATAAAACGTATAGCAGAATAATAATGATTATAAGTTTCCGGCATGACTCCAGATAACCTTTTTGCGGTTAAAAAAGCATCCGCGTCATCAATAATTAGTTCATTCCATGGTTTCCCTGTATAATCTAAAAAATGTCTAATCGTATGACAGTAGGCATTAGCTGTGGATGGTTTTAAATTTTTCTTTTCCGCAACAAGTTTGATTTGATTATAAATATCTTCGTACATAAAATATCCTCCGTAAAATAAATGAAAATATATAAGTTCCACATACCTTTACGGAGGAGCATTTGCTTGATAAAACCGCTTGTAGAAACGGTGTAAAAATGGTATTCTTTTCATAGGCAGTGGTAGGGAACTAAGCCCGTATTCGAAGTTTGTTTTTGGTGGTACTTAAACAATACTATCTTGGGACAATCCTGTCACTGCTTTTTTAGAAAACTAATAAGAAACTGCACCACAGCCTTGGCAGGCCATCGCGCAGCGATTTTGTTCAATTTGACTTTATTTGTTAGTCTTATCATTTTTCTTGCAATTATTATACTATTTATTTACTTGTTGTATTTGCTTATAAAGGCATTAAAAAAAGTACATCAAATCAGAACCGGTAAGAAAAGAAAGAGTAGAAAGAAAAAAGACACTTGGGGAGGTTATAAAGAAACACAGAGTGGATTGTAAAATGACGCAGGAATTTGTAGCAGAAACAATAGGTGTCAGCAGACAGGCTGTTTCTAAGTGGGAAAATGGAGTTTCCCAAACAAAAGGATATTAAGAAATAACCTGTGTTACCTGCTTGCAAATTATTGTATTTTGGATAAGCAAGAGAAAAACTTTTTATTGACAGAAAGAATATCAAATATTATAATTGTCCGTAATTGAATAACTATCTTCAGGGCAGGGTGTAATTCCCTACCGGTGGTACAGCCCACGAGCCGAAAGGCATGATTTGGTGTAATTCCAAAGCCGACAGTATAGTCTGGATGAAAGAAGATGAAAGTAAGTTTATGCTTTTTTGCGTGACTTCTTGGAATGATTTTATTATTGATTTCA
>ENA-OQAA01000095-OQAA01000095.1-human-gut-metagenome-genome-assembly--contig:-NODE-95-length-59499-cov-2.382840_pt1 | contig 59499 bp, 72 predicted proteins | sample MGYA00242489_ERZ504515 | MGnify/ENA primary metagenome ERZ504515 (study PRJEB26092, sample SAMD00036237) | human gut metagenome | host: Homo sapiens | study: EMG produced TPA metagenomics assembly of... | reverse complement strand
TGTCAGAATTAGCATTTTTCTTTGTTTGATAAAAAAGAAAAAAACGTTGTCTGATATTAATTTCAAGAGTTTCATAAAATTATTCAGCTAATTATATAGCACCTTCTTTTATTGAAGTGAGGGATAAACTATTAGGATCCGGTCTTCTTGTCTATGATGAAGATGAATGGTTTCATTTTGGCTATAATTATATTTTCTATTTTCTTATTGCTCCAAAAGATTGCAACAATATTAACAGAAGAAAAAGGAAGGCAAATAATACAATATTTATGTAAAAATATACAGGTTGATAAATATGCTAATATTCTGATTTTTGTTGCACATTCATTCAAAAGATCCATTTTTAATAAGATGAAACAATTATTAGCATCAATGATTCCATTTGATGATATTGAGCCTATAACCCTTGAAAGGAATGGTTCATTTAATGAATTAATAAAAGATATTATTCAGGAATTTAAAGATGATATTATCCGATCTAATACAGATCCTATACAGGAACGTGAGAAAAGCTTAGAAAGTAGGGATAAGTTAGAATTGCAGATGAAAGATAATACTTACGAAGAAGATTATCAAAATATGCCTTCTGAAATAATATCTTTCTATCAACAGTCAGATCATTGGAAATTGTAGGACAAATTATTAAAAATAGGAAAGGTTCTATTTCAAAACAAAAAGTTACATGAAATGATAAAGGAGTTGTATCTAACTGCTTTTAGAACTATCGGTTTTTTGGGGAAAATAATCAAAAGCACTAAAGAAGAATTGACTATTTCTATTCAGAGTAAAGTTGAAAAGGATGATTCTAAATCAGAAATTGCTGAAAGAATAAATTTATTCTTTCAACTAATGTCTTTTAATTTTTGCTTGGGTATCTTCTCAAAGGTGATCAATTCAGTAGGGAATAGAGATCTTAAACCTATTTTTGATGATGTAGCAAATGAATTGAATACTCCTGCTGCGAAATTAATATCATTTTCAATAAAGACGTGCTATGGGAAATTATCAATACCCGAGTTAAAATTATTATATAAAGAGTTTGAGAATAATCCTGTGGCATTAAGAATACTAAAAGCACGTGTTAAATCATACTTATACAATAATTATGTAAAATATGATGAAAGACAAAGAATAGCGAGTACTTTAAAAAATGTCATTAATACAACCTCGTGGTAATAATCTTATTAGCAGGACATAGCTATTGAAGAAAGATGGTAATGATTAAAGGAAATTCGCAAAGAATTGAAAATATTGAGTCTGATTATGTTTTTACATATCAAGATTTAAATTTGTCTCCAGAACGGAGTGAAAGAGTTATCAAAATCTTAAATCGTTTAGTAGCTGAAGGTATTATTGCCAAAATCTCAAAAGGACGTTTCTATAAACCTAAAAAAAAGTGCTTTTGGAACGCTAAAGCCTAAGTTAGAAGAAGTTGTAAAAGACTTCTTGAGAAGGATGGAGAAGTTATTGGTTATATGACTGGATACTTAGCTTTAATCATTAGGATTTGACTACACAAGTGCCGAATATCATCCAAATTGGCACAAATGTACGTAAAAACAAAACGGTAAGAGGAATGTTCACGATTAGTTTCGTGATTCAATCTAATCCCGTAACAAAGGAAAATATACCTTTATTGCAGCTATTGGATGCCATTAAGTTTATAAAAGAAATACCGGATACGACTACCAGCCAATTATGTAAGTGTATAATGACTATTATTCAGAATTTGGATAAAAAAGATAGGGATGAGCTACTTATGCTTGCAAAAAAATATCCTCCAATGGTGCGTGCTTTACTTGGAGCGATGGTTGAGAGCATATACGGTACAAACAAAGCATTGCCATTATGGAATACACTAAACCCTCTTACCTTCTACAATGTAAAGATAGATAAGCAAGTATTACCCGAAGCGAGAAAATGGAGAATTCAGTAATTATAATTGGAAGGAATAATATATAGCAACCTTATGAATAAAGAACAATTAACATTCTATATAGATGAAAGCTGTCATTTAGAACATGATCATTTTCCTGTCATGTGTATTGGTTATATAAAGGTGCCAAAGGAACAGACTGAAGAAATGAAACAATGCATAAAAGCGATTAAACGAAGGCATAATATTTTACATGAGATAAAATGGAATACAATCAGTAACACCCATATTGATATGTATAAAGACTTATAGATTACTTTTTGATTCAAACATGGAGTTCAGATGTATTCTTGTTAAGTACAAAGACCGTTTAGACAATTTGTCTTTCAATAACGGCGAGCATGATAATTTTTACTATAAAATGATTTATTACTTGCTTGTCAATCCATACACCAATCCTTCTGCAATGAATAATTACCGTGTGTTTTTAGATATAAAAGATACGAAAGGACGTGCAAAACTTAATAAAATCCAAGAGGTATTCTCTAATAAGTTTCATGGTAAATCGCCTTTTCTTTCTTTTCAGCATATACGTTCTCACGAATCACAATTTATACAGTTAGCGGATTTTTTCATAGGTGCAGTAACTTATAAAGCGAGAGGCCTTCACTTGAAGAAAGATGGCAGCCTGGCAAAAAAAAGAACTGATCAACTATATTGAAATGAAATCTGGTTATGTTTTGGATGAAGGCACAGAACCGGGAGAAATCAAATTTAATATTTTTGATCACCAACCTCGTAAGCGCAATGACAGTGGCAGATGAATTAGGAGCTTTAAAACCGTATTTTGCAGACGGGGTTGCGGAAACGGAACAGGAAAAAATGGATGAACTTTATGCCATTTTTCATCGGGATTTTTTGAGAATACCGTAATCATTGATGGTATTCCTTTAAAAGTGAAACCGTATTTGTATAAAAATAGCAAAAAAGACAATCTTCCCGTTGATTTTGAACGGTACTATGAGAAGTTTGTTCACGTGATTACTCGTACTATCAAAGGTGGAAGGTATAAAACTTCTGGGAAAATACGGGAGTTTCGTGAAGAAAGAGCCAATAGGGTACATTGGATAAGACCTATTTTAGAGAATAAAGAAGATAAGCGCATTACTTATTTTCAGTATATTGAAGATGACGGAACTCTTCGTGACTATTATTGGTGACAGGGCAAACAATATATTGTTATAGTTGAATACATACAACCGGATTACGCATTAATTACAGGATTCTGTGTTGATTGCGATAATCAACCTTATTATCAAAACAAATATATAAACAGGGAAAAATAAGGGCATAAAAAAACCGCATTTACGGTAATGCGGGCAACCAAGTCCTTCGTTCTTCGAGCGATGACACTGCAAATATAGATATTCCTTTTGTTCTAAACAAGGGTTTGAGTATATATAAGGAATAATATATGTTTTTTTAACTTCGTATAAGTTGAAATTTTACCGCCGTAAAGTTTACAACGGTAAAATTTTGGTTATATGTATAGTATAAACCCCACTTCGCTGCTTCGTTGGAAGCCGGCGGGGTGGGGTTGTTTTTATGGCTTCGGTTACAGGAACTATAACTTCAGCTTGGGTTTGGGCTTTTCGGGCTGGTCAGGATCGGGATCGTCTTTGTTGCCGAGTTTGGGGACACCTCCGATGACGAGCTTGCCGTCGAGTGTATCCATTGCCTCTTTGATGCTGATGCTTTGGGGCATTCCGCTTAGTTTGGGCGGAGTGCGCTGCCTGTCGGTAAGGAAGTCGGGCATCCGGTGGACATAAGGCTCGGCTGGGGGCGTGTCCTGTGTGGGGACACTGTTCGGTGAGGGACTGCCGGGCGGAGCATCGACGACGGGGATGCCGGCGACGGGGGCGTTATCCTGTCCGTCGGGTGTTACCGGTTGGGAGGGCACGACTTCGATCACTCCGTCGTTGTTCTTTTCCTGTGTATCCACTGATTTGAGGGAGAGCAGTATCTTACGGTCAAGGGCGGCAAGGTCGGCTTTGAGCTGCTTCAGCTCGTCCTCCTTTTTCCAGACTTCCTCGACGACCTGTTCCAGGACGGGGAGTTCCTTCTCAATGGCTTCGTTGTCCTCGTGTATTTCTCTATCAGGCGGGGGATGCTGTCGAAGGCGTTGATGAAGTTCTGGCAGGCGGTTTTCGGATCGATCGCCAGACGCCCGTTGTTGTAGTTGTAGAGGAAGTTGCCTTCGCCACGCACGAAAAAACGGTTCTCGCAGAAGTCCAGACCGTCCTTGACGGTGGTATCGGTCTTGACAACGATGTCGAAACCATAGAGCGAGCCGATGACCTTCGGCTGGCCGTGCGTGCGTTCCCTGTCCTCTATCTCGTGGAGCTTGGCGGCAATCACTTTCGGATCATCGCTTGCCACGCCGTCAATTTTCAAGGGGTTGAGCCTGTTGCCCTCCTTGTCGTACTGCATACGGCTCTCGATGGCGGCCTTGTCCTTCCTGACGCGGGCGATAATGTCATCGTTGCTTGCCCGGTTCGCCAGGAAAGTTTCCAGTTTGATGCGTGATTCTCCCTTGCCACGCTGGAAGGCTTTGCGCTCGCCTTCCATGCCGGCAATCCGTTTCTCCAACCGTGCCTTGTCGAGCAGGTCGGTATTTCCGGAGAGCACCGCCACGTATTCGGAGAAGGGTATGCCTCCCTTCTCGTCCATGCCTCCCTCGTCGATGGTACGGCAGCCCATGTTGTTCTGTTTGAGCTGGGTGATGAAAAGCTGCTTGTTGTAGAGCAGGTTGAACTTGTAGCTGTCAAGCGACTTCTCCACGGCGTAGATTATTACGTCCACCTTGTTGTCCGCATAGAGCTTGGCCACTTCGTTTCCCTTGCGGATACCCCGACCGTTCCGCTGCTGCAAGTCCGAAGGCCGCCACGGTGCGTCGAGGTGATGGATGGCGACACACCGCTTCTGGGCGTTGACTCCCGTGCCCAGCATTTCAGTAGAGCCGAAGAGAACACGTATCTTTCCCTCGTTCATCGCCTCGATCATCGCCTTGCGTTTCTTCTCGGTCTTGGCTTCCTGAATGAAACGTATCTGGTCTTCGGGGATGCCGTGATCCTCCACCAACTTGCGCTTGATCTCGCTGTACGGATTCCACTGGTCGGGCTTGTAAGTTCCCAAGTCCGAAAAGACGAACTGCGTCCCTTTGTGCCCGGCGTATTTATTGTAATACTTCGCAATCATATCGGCGCAATGGGTGGCCTTGTTGTCCTTGTCGTCGCCATAGGACAGCGGATCGATGAGCCGCATGTCGAGCGACATCTTTCGGGCGTAGTCGGTGGCGATGAGCATCTTCGCCTTCTCCTCCCTCTCGTTCAGTGGCGGGCGGCCCAGTACGGTGGCATTGCCGGTCTTGGCGAACTCGATGAGCTTCTGTATGAACTCCCTCTGGTCGGGCGTCGGGGGGATGTTGTGCAGTATCTCGTTCTTCTCCGGCCGGTCGATGCCGATGTCGGCTGCGGTACGGAAGTCGGTAATTTCAGAATAGAACGAGGCAAGTTCCGGAACCTTGATAAAGTAACGGAAACGCTCTTTCTGCACCACCTCGTTGGTGACGGAGAACTCGTAATCGACGGACTTTCGGGCAAATACCGCCGCCCATGCATCAAAGGAGTTGATCCCCTGACGCTCCAACTCCTTGGGACGCAGGTACTTGAAGAGCAGGTACAGTTCGGTCAGCGAGTTGGAAATAGTGGTTCCCGACAGGAAGGTGGCTCCCAAATCCTTGCCGGTGCGCTGCTGGATAGTACGCAGGGCGAACAGCATGTTGAGCGCACGTTGGCTGCCCTCGCTGTTTCCCAGCCCCGCCACACGGTCGTGCCGGGTGGTGAACATCAGGTTCTTGAACCGGTGCGATTCATCGACAAAGAGGTGGTCGATGCCCATGCGCTTGAAGTCCGCCACGTCGTCCTTGCGGGTCTCGATCTCGTGGAGCAGCCCTTTCAGTCTGGCCTCAAGGTTCATCTTACGCTTCTCCATGCCCTTGATCTGTGCGTTGCTTACTTCCGCACCCTGCTGGTAGAGGACTTCGAGATTCTCTTCCACGCTGTCCAGCTCCTGCTGCAAGATGTCACGCTGGATTTCGGGGGACTGTGGTATCATGCCGAACTGCTCGTGCGAGAGGATGATGGCATCCCAGTCGTTGTTCTTCATCTGATGGAAGATCTCGACACGGCGTTCCGGCGTGAAGTCCTCCTTGCCGGGATAGAGGACTTTGGCGTTGGGGTAGGCGGTGGCGAAAGTCTGTGCGATCTCGTGAATATTCGCCTTCAGGCCGGTGATAAGGGGCTTGTTCGCCAGTCCCAGACGTTTCATCTCGTAGGCGGCACAGCACATGATGAGCGTCTTGCCGCCGCCCACCTCGTGATCGGCGATCCCCCCTCCGTTCTGCTTGAGCATCCAGATGCAGTCCTTCTGGCTGGGGTACAGGTCGGGAATGCCCAAGCCCTTGAGGTCGAGGCCGGGAAAGCTCTGGTGCGATCCGTCGTACTTGGGACGGACGAAGCAATTGAACTTGCGGTTGTACATGTCCGCCATTTTCCGCTTGAACTCCGGTGACTGCTCCATGAGCCAGTCGGAGAAGCCGTTACGGATCTCGTCAATCTTGCTGTTGGCGAGCAAGGTGACTTCGGGATCACGTATCTTCATCTCGTTGCCCGCTTTGTCCAAGACGGTTTTGGTGATGTTGGGCGTGGTGTTGTGGATGGCATGGCGCATAAGGGCGATGCCGTTGAAGATGCGGCTTTCCGAACGCACCGAATATTGGTTCATGATGCGTGGGGAGGTCATGTCGGCCCTGATGCTGTACTCGTCGCTGCTGGCGGTATAGCGGACGGACACATCTGTATCGAACAGCCATGAGGCATAGCGGCTGTAAACCGCCGCCGGTATCCAACGCTCGCCGAAATTAAAATCCAGATCCTCGAAAGGTATGGGCGTGGGAAGCGACTGCCGCAAGGCTTCGAGAGAAATACGGGCCTCGCCGTTGTCGGGATGCGACTGCAAATATTCTTCGATATGTTCGGCTTTGGCCATGACGTTGCCGGAAATGAAACGGTCGGCAATCTCGTAGTTCTTCGAGAGGGGATTGTAAAATATCCGCCCACGCAGTTCTTCCAACAGGGCGGACTGCGACTTGTCGGTCAGGGACTCCATGTACGACATGTTCACGTTGCCATACTTGTTGAGCGAGGCGGTGAGCGCCTCGTGCACGTCGTCGGTATGGGTGATCTCGTTGATGTTGTACGAAACGGGATGGTCGAAGATGTCGGCCTTGACCGCCCGGCCGTCGATGTAACGCTCCAGCGACAGTATCTCACGGTTGCCCGCATCCATGCGGAACAGGTCGATGTTCTTCTTGTCGTTCAGGTTGCCGAACTGACGGATGAAATCATCGTAAAGGGTGTTGAGCATGGTGCGCAACGCCGGATTTTCGGCATGGATGGCGGCTTCGTTCTCGTACAGGTGATGGTAGGTGTCACGTATCTCGATGTATAGCGACGCACGGCGTCGCTGGCGTTCGGCAGATCCAACGGGTTGAATACCGGTGCGGCCTCGCCAATGGCGGAAAGGTAGCTATCTGCCCGTCGTCGTCCACAAGAGAGCCGTTACGGTGGTGCCCCTGTAGGTCGGCCGGATAAGGACGGGGCTTCATGCGCTCCTGACGTGCGGCCTCTTCCTCCTGCCGGCGGCGTTCCCGTTCCTGACGTTCCTGCTCCTGCCGCTCTTTCTCTTGGGGAGCCGGTTCGGTCGGGACGGTCTGCATGGCGGAATGTTGCTCCAACGGCGGTATATCGAAGAGGGACAATTGTCCGGAGTCCTCCTTTTTGCGCCTTGTTTTCCTTTTCCTGACTTGTGAACGTTCCTCTTGGGTGAAACCGAAAAGGTCGTATAGGGACATAGCCGGCTCCGGCGTGGTCTTTGCGGCGGTTGGCCGGGCATCCGTTGAAGCTGCTCCGGCGTGGGAGTCCGACGCTCCACCTGTACCGTCTGTTGATCCGTAGAAGTGGAATGTCCGCTCACGTCACCGGACCGGTTGATTTCCCGCACCTGTGCGATGCGTTGCTGCATGGTTTCCGCCGGACGGCTCACCAGGTTGCGGAACTCCTGCACGGGTGAATGGCGGAGATACAGGTCCAGGTCGAGCTGTTCCGAGAGGTTGCGGTCAAGGAAATACTTCATGTCGGCGGCGATGGCTTCCATACCTCCGTCATGCAGATAGATGCGTGCCGGCTTGCCGTAGGGATCGGTACCGACATGGCCACGTGTATGCACGATGGCGGCGGTATGCTCGAAATACTCGTTCTGCGTCGTCCCGTCGGCCTGCGTGCCGACTTCGACGAAAGACCGTTCGAGCGGGGTGTATTCCCTTTGGGAAAGTGTGTCCTTCTGCAAGATGACCAGGTCGCTGCCCACCTCCGTACCGGCATAATCTGTAAAGAGGTTGTTGGGCAGGCGGACAGCCGATAACAGCCGGGATTGGTTCATCAGGTATTGCCTTACCGGATAGGCCATAGCGGAGTTCATCACCCCCTGCGAGGTGATGAAGGCAAGGATGCCTCCCTCACGGACGGCATCCAGCCTTTGGCGAAGAAATAGTTGTGCAGGCTGTTCAGCGCAAAACGCCTGGCCGTGCCGTTGTCGAAGGACGGGTCGAAAACACGTATGTCGCCGAAGGGGATGTTGCTGCTCACCACGTCGAAATAGCCGTTGCGATGCGGGGGCAGTTCCTCGAAGCCCTTGATATTGACCTGTGCTTCGGGATGGAGCCGGGCGAGGATGCGGCCGGTAAGCAAATCCTTTTCATAGGCGACAATTTCGGGGGCGTTGCCGGCTGCGGAGTGGAATTGCGGTTGGAAGGCTGAAACAAAATTGCCGGTTCCCGATGAAGGATCGAGGAAACGGCCGGGCGACACTCCGTGTTCGCCCAAAGAAGAGGCAATGGCATTGACAATCGCCGGCGGTGTGTAGAAAGCGGTGAAGGTGGATGCCTTCACGCTTTCCACCAGCCGTTTGTATTCACGTTCGTCAGCGGCTCCGTCATGCAGGACGTTGTGAAGTTCCGTAACCAGGGGGAACAGTTCACGGTCGGCCTGTGTCCAGCGGAGTATGTCGGTGAGTTTCCCGAAAGGGGAAAGAACCGCCTTGATGCCTCCGAACCCGGAGTAGGCGGCGAGTGTGCCCGCTTCCTCCGGTGTGGCGGTGCGTTGTTCCTTCTCCAAACGGAACATCAGCCGGATTGCCTCTATATTGTCCCTGAGATGTGCCTTTTTATTATAAGCCATTCTCTTCCAGCCAGATTACAACCGTACCTGTCAGCTCGTCATAGAGCTGCTCGAACTCCGGGCTGAACATGAAATCATCCGAGAGCGTATAGCCGGAGAAGACCTTCCGGCATTCGGGAAGCAACTGCAAGGCCACGCTGCGTGCGCTGCCTTCGGGGACTTCGGCGGCGAACTCGTTCCAGAGGACGGTGACCAGCGTGTCCAAAGGTGAGAAATGCAACCCCTGAAAAAGCAGGGCGTTTGCCTGTTGCGCGCATCGTCGTAGGTCAGGCCGGAACGGATGGCTGCGCTGAAGGCTTCGGCGGCCTGATCGCTGCGGGTGGTGACGAAAGACTCGTCATCCGCCAAGTCCGGATGCGACTCACGCAGGAAGGACAACAGGGTAAGACGGTAGTAAGATAATTCATCCGGTTCTTCCGCTACGGATACCGGCACATTGGATTTATTCTGATTCATATAATTATCGGATTATTAAGTGATACAATTCGGACGGGTTATTTCTTCCTGCCGCTTTTCTTTTCCTGCGGTTTCCTGTCCGGGAAGGAGTAACTTATGGTAAAGTCAGGATTAAGCACCAGTGCGGCATCGAAGCTCTTGCCCTCACGGCTCTTGAAGCCTTTGACAAGAGGAGTGCGGCCTTTGGTCGCCAGCTCGATGATCTGTCCGTCGGTCAGTATCTTATCTCCCTTGTTACGGAACAGGGTGAAGCTGCAATCGACATCGGCGCATTTGGCAACCTTGTCGAAGAACAGGATGCGGCTCTTCCTGCACTTGGGACAAGTGCATTGCTCTCCTGAAGGAGCGACATCAAGGGTGGCGGCCAGCAGTTCGGTAACGATCTGTGCGGTATAGACCTCTATGTTCCGGCGGAAAGAGAGGGCATCGGCCTCTCCGGTTTCTATTTTGGCGAGGGTGTTCTCCCACGCCGCTGTCATTTCGACGTCGGCAATCTTTTTGTCCTTTACCGTATCGTAAACCGCCAGTCCTTTTTCGGTAGGCACAAGGTTCTTCTTGTCCCGGCGTATATAGTCACGGGCAAACAATGTTTCGATGACAGCTGCACGAGTGGCCGGAGTGCCGATACCGATCTCACGGATTCCGGCACGCAGTTGTTCGTCGCTGATCTCTTTGCCGCAATGCTCCATGGCGGAGAGCAGTGAACTCTCGGTATGCAGTGGTTTGGGCTTGGTCTGTTTCTCCACTGTTTCGGAGGCGAGCAGTGGCAGGGTTTCACCCGTTTGCAGTCCCGGCAACGTGGTTTCCTCCGCCTCCTCTTCCGCTCGCCACACACGGCACGCCAACCGGCTGACTTGATGACCGCACTCTTGAGGGTGAATATCTCACCGCCTGCGGACAAGGCAACTTCGGTCATTTCCTTGACGCAACATGGCAAGAAGGCTTCGAGCAGGCGTGCGGCAACCATTTCATAGATAGCCTGCTCGTCCTGCGACAGACCTTCGGGCAGGTTCTCGGTGATGAGAAGCGCATGGTGGTCGGTGACTTTGGCATCATCTACCGGACGGCGGTTGAGCGGTGCGTCCGGCAAGACGGATGCGGTGGCGGTGAAACGTGGATATTGCCGCAGGAGCATTATGCGCGAGGGGATCTCGTCGAAAACATCCTCGGATATATAACGGCTGCCGGTACGTGGATAGCTTAGCACTTTCTTCTCGTACAGGCTTTGCGCAAGCGTGAGCGTCTTGTCTGCGGAGAAGTCCAGTTTGCTGTTGGCCTCTTTCTGCAAGGCGGTCAGGTCATAGAGCAACGGCGGCTCTTGAACGGCCTCCCTGCGTTCTACGGAAGTGACGGCAAGCATACCGCCGTCCTTAACCTCACGAAGCTTGGCGGTGGCTGTGTCGAGATCATCGAAGCGGTTCTGTGAGAGTGCGGAAAAGTCGATGCCGTTTTTAGAGACCGAAACCTTTATCCGGAAATATGTCCGGGACTCGAACTGCCTGTTACTCCCGGGTAGCGTGAGCAGATCATCGCCAATGTGGGTGTCTGTACCCGTCCCAGGGAGAACACGCCCCTGTCCGGCGGCAAGGCTGAGTGCCTGAGAGCTGTTGATGCCCACGAGCCAGTCCGCCTCGCTGCGGGCTTTGGCGGAGAGGTAAAGGTTGTCGTAAAGGCTTCCCTCCCTGAGATTCCGCAATCCCTCACGGATGGCCTTGTCGGTGAGCGAGGAGATCCACAGACGGGCAAAGGGTTTGGTACAACCGAGATAGTTGTACACGTAACGGAAAATCAACTCACCCTCACGACCAGCGTCGGTGGCGACGATGATGGACTCGCACCTGTCGAACAGGTTCCGGATCACTCCCAATTGCCTGACGACTCCGGGATCGTCCTTGTAAGCCTTACCCTCTCGCACCTGACGGGGAACAAGCCTGAACTCTTGTGGCAATATGGGCAGGTGTTCCCGACGGAAACCGGAGAGACCGTAACTTTCGGGCATGGCAAGACCGACCAGATGCCCGAATGCCCATGCCACGGCATATCCGTCCCCCATTAGATACCCCTCTTTCCGTTGGCGTGCGCCCACTACGGACGCTATGGCCTGCGCCACGCTGGGCTTTTCTGCAATGATAACTTTCATATATAATGTATTATTTATGTGAATGGTTAAATGGATACTCCTTTCTTATCGGTTTTCTGTACCGGGCGGTTCCGGCTGACGGTGTTTTCCGGCTTCGTGCTGTCCTGACGGACGGCCGCCTGTTGCGACTGTCCCTGCTTTTTGCTCTTGTCCGGGTTCCATTTGAAGAAATCGAACTTTGCCCGCTCGTGGTTGACACGGACGAAAGCACTGAACAAGTTTCCCTCGTTGTCGGTCATGTTCTTGATATGGACTGTCTTGCCGGCGGCTAACTTCTCCCGTACCTCGGGTGTCAGCCCGACGCCTTTGAGCACCTGTGGTATGACCAGTTCACGGCTTCGCATCTGTGTCTCTGATTGCGCCTGTTTGCGATTCAGTCCCCTGAAGTCATAAGTGAAGCCGCCCTTGCAGACGTTATACTGGAGGCGTGCGTCGTAATATCCCTGTTTCTTTTCGGACCACATGTTCTCAACCAGCACGGACTCGCCCCGTGCCAGCCTTGTGGTCTGGTCGTCGGAGAGTCGTACCCGGTTCACTTCCTGCGGTATGGTGATTTCACTGACCGGAACATGGTGCAGGCGGTTGGTTTTGGGATTGAGCGAGAGCAGACACGATTCACGCACTCCTCCGGTAAGTTCCAGCTCAACGACACAACCGGCATTGTTGCTCTTGGAAAGATTCTCTTTCACTTCGGGAGAAAGCTCCGTACCCATGTACGGCCGGTCCAGTTCGGGATACCGCTTGCAGCATTCCACGTTCAGGACCGGTTTGCCGCCGGCTGATTCCACCAGACGAATGCAGGCCGGCGTTTCAAAGTCGATACCCTCGAAGGAGATCCTGATGTCGAGGACTGCGGACTCGTGGCCGTTCAGCAGGCGTTGTATGCCCGTTTCGCCCAACGATTCGGGAGTTACGCCCATGCGTGCGAGCTGCTGCCAATCCACCTCGTCCACTCCCCAACGGGTGGTCTGTTGCGGAGTGTCGCCTGTGATGCTCTGCTCCTGTGCCGGTTGCCGGATGTCAATGGCGTAACTGGAAAGAAGCTGTTCGTTCTCTTTGGGAAACTTGAATATTTCCACCAGCTCTTTGGCTGCGGATAACATTTCCACCGGCAGGTGGTAGAAGCGGAAGTCCGACGGTCGATCATACTGGCGGTTCATGTTGGAGAAGAACGTTCCGATCACGGACTCGTTGCGGTCGATGTGCAGAAAAGTCTCGGAGGGCTTTGCCTGTGCCAGCGGTTTGGTGCGGAGTGAACCGTCAGGCTCAATACCCTGAACGATGTGCGGCGTGTTACCGTCGGAGGCGTTGGTGACTACCAATGCCTCGTTCTTGAAATCTTTGAGATTGTCCATAAATCAATCGGATTAAATTGTGAAACAATAAGTTAATTGCGGTACGAAGGTAGGCTTAAGTGGTTGTAGGACGAGAGGGAACGTGACGATCGGGTACAAGTGGCTACCGGTTGGCATGAAATGTCTCCTGTTTCCTATTCTGTGTGATTCGTTTTATACATCGCAGGCAACATCAAGACGTTGCGGAAGAATCATTCATCGGATATTTTAGATGATCCGAACGGGCGGGCCGGAAAAGAACGGTCCCGTTTTTGAGTACATGACAGAGAATACGGTGGGGTAGGAGGATTATCAAGAAAAGTATCCCATGGGTATCGGCCAGTTTTTTTTGATATTGTGACCTTTCCGGGAGTCATGAAATGTTTTCCTTCGAGATAAAACTAAGAATAGTTAATAGAATAAATGCTTAAACAACAGCAAATATATCCTTGCCTTATTTATCAGGGTAGTACCATACTGTAATTTTGGGGATGGCTATTGTTGCTTTGTCTGTATTTAATTATTGACCAATGGGAGATTCTCACAGCTTTTCTGCCTTTTTATTTATACAACTTTTTATTTCAAACAGTGATTGATTTATTCAACTATTTGAATATTTGTTGTTTTAGTATCGGATTATAGAAAAAAGTAATGTTTTAGCGACCGTCCTATTTTTATCATTTTGTGTTGCATTACTATTGGAAAACTTTTTCACAGGCAAAAATACCAGCTTTTCTGAAAATATGAAATTTTGAAACGTTTTTCTTTCGGAAGCATATCAATATTGATTGATCAATCAATTGGACGTTTAGACGGCAAATAGAGTGTTTAGGAAGATATTGGCGGGTAGTGTGCCTCTGCATTCGAAATAAATTTTGTATCTCACACATGGGAAGATTCTCCAAAGCCGAATCTCGTATTTTTCTATTTTCCTCCATAGAGCTAACTCCACATGCCAATTTGTAAGGGAAGGTTTCATCCTCCGGGGCACAAAGATCCTCTATTCGGTTTGCTCGTACTGTATTTTTGATCTTTGTGCCCCAGACAAATAGTTTATGATTTGTTGGCTGGTTTTCGGTAAATAAGAAGAAATGTTATTTTTTTGGTGGATTATCCACTTTGTCATTTTATCACTATATATGTAGTTGACGAGATGCCGGGAATAATTTTAATGAGTATCCTGATACCATAGCGTTTGATTATAATCATTTGCTTTAACATTATGGCTTGGTTCAGATGTTGTTATTCCAGAATATGAATTTATTGGCACTGCACCACGGCTTGCTGAGTAATATTTTTCTGTGTGTGTTTTGTAAGGAACTACTTTGTTTAAAGTTTCAGAAAATTGTAACAGCAGAGTGCTGTCGTTTTTACATAATCCCCGTAATCGTAAAAAATAACAGGACTGTATCCATCCATAGGCTGTACAAAACCTTCTTGGGTATTATCAAATATGTATTGTTGGTTTATTCGTTTCATCAGTGCCGCCAAATTATCTAATTCGCTACAGTTTGTTACGGCTAAAGTTCCATAAGGATATTGATAGGTGGAATAAAATTGATGGAAAGCATCACATGCCGCCTTATAATTTGGTTCTCTTGATAAAAGATGTTTTCCCATTGTGGAATAAGGCATGCCGAATGCCATTATTTCCGTGGGGCAAGCTATTATGTAATCTGTTATATGACGTAGCTCGTACGCAGTCTCTAAGGAGGACATATAGCAATCGTCGAATAAGATATATTCCATAGATAATCCACTATTTTTTATACTGTTGGAAAGGGTTTTTATATCTGTTTGGTATTCGGCGGATAGCCCGCCAAAGAAACGTGTTTGAGGTACATTCTTGTATTCCCAGTGATGCCTGAAATCCTGCAACATTCTTGACTTGCTGCCATTAACAGGCAGCCATCCCATACCATGGCAACCTATAATCATGGAATAGGACTTTGCCGGGGCAAATGTCTTCATATCATTGAGAATATCTGTTAATACAGGTTCTATGGTAAATTGGGGATTTTCGTATTCTTTCAAAATGGAATGGATACAATTTCCATTTTTCAGAATAATTTCAAACATTTGGGCTTTGATGGAACTTGTAGAAAGAAAAACAATCACTCTTTCATTCTTCAAGCTTGTTTCTTTTATGGCATATTCCATATCAGAAATATTGTTATAGAAATAGTCTATTAAATCCTCGGACCATGGGAAATACATAAAGGTGGTTCTTTGATTAATTTCCGGTTCAAATTCTTCTTTTTCGCAGGAGAATAAGACGAATAAAAAAGATAAGAGTGTTATTAGATTCTTGATTCCCATATAACTTTTATTTATAATTTTATACTCACTTTTATTCTGCCAAAAATCTTTTATGACTGCAAATTTAGAAATTTAAGTCGAAAACAGTAATAGCTTGTTTCAAATTGTTGCAATTCTACCTGGAAACATATTTTAATACAGTTAACATTGTTGATAAAATATCAACTTACCCAATTCGATTCATATGGTGTTTTGTTTGCTGTTTTGCTTCTTTCATGCGATTTTTGCATTTTTTTATGCAAACAGTTAATTCATATAATCATTTGTAATGTATTTATAGTTATGGCAACAGTAAAAACGGTATTAGTAAAGGGGCGGTGTAATAGTCGCGGGGCCTATCCATTGGCTGTGCAGGTCCTTCATAAACGGAAAAAGAAAGTTTTTTATACAGGATACAGCATTACCCCCTGTGAGTTTGATTCTTTTAGCGGACGAGTACTCTTTAATGGTGCATATACCATGGAAACTGTCCGACGCATGAACCGTACATGCCGGAAAATTTGTAAAATCTTGGATAAAGCCATAGGCATATTGGAAAGGAGGGTAATGAATATACGACATGTGATATAGCCAGAGTCTATGAAACCCTGACTGGCAAAGTGGGTTTTTACAGCTATTTCCGTGAGAGAATCCGTGTGCTTTTCGACACCGGGCATGAAGGGACGGCAAAAGCGTATGAGGCGACCCTGCATTCCATGCAAAAACATTTGTGTAAGACTGATTTTCCATTTGCACATCTTTCTTCCCGCCTTGTCATTAAGTATCGTGACACTCTCCTGGAGGCCGGTGTGGGCAAGAATACGATAGGGTTTTATTTACATAATATGAAAGCGGTATACAGGCGTGGATGTCTTGAATTGAATCTGGTATTTCCTTCACCTTTTTGCAATATCAGAATCCGGTCTGAAAAGACCGTCAAACAAAGTCTTCCTATGAATCAGGTGAAGTCTCTTGCCAACCTGTCACTTTCAGTCGGAACACCGGAATGCTTGGCCAGAGATGTTTTTATGTTCAGTATCTATACTCGCGGAATGTCATTCGTAGATATTGCTTTTCTAAAAAAGAGCGATATTTTTCCCGGGGTAATCCGCTATAGAAGGCAGAAGACCGGCCAGTTGCTTGAAATAGGTATTAACAGGCAGATACAGAGTTTGCTGGAAAGGTATGGAGATACTTCGGGTGACTATCTTTTCCCTCTGGTTGATGAATCTGAAACTCCTTATTCGGGGTATAAAAAAGCTTATAACAAGATAAGGTATGCACTGAAAAAGATTTCCCAAAGAATCGATATAAATATTCCTTTGCGTCTGCATGCTGCCCGTCACTGCTGGGCAACAATGGCCCGTGAAAACGGTACCCCGCTTCATACCATCAGTGAATGTTTGGGGCATTCTTCGGAGAAAGTGACCAGAATTTATCTGAAGGAACTTGACCGGTCGGTACTGGACGAAGTGAATAATCACATAGCAGATAATATATGTTAATTTTATAGTTATGGTGTCCTATTTAATTGGGGATATGATATATTTGCAAGCATGCTCTTGTATTCTCCATGACAGAGAGTGGAAAGCTATTAATAGGCTGTTTTTATTTGCAAAAAATAATATTATGACAACATTGAAATTTCGGTCGCAAAGTTAGACAGATGTCAATTAACTATAATTATCATAACAAGTCTTTTTTTTATCTTTTTCACTCAATTACATTCTTCCGGATAGCCTCTCTGGAGTTTTATCACTATTTTTCAGTAGTTTTCTCCATTCTCCGGGAGTATATCCGAAGTTCCTTTTACAGTATCTACAAAATTGGGCATGTGAAGAAAAATGTAATTCATCAGCTATATTCCCTATCGGTATATCCTCATCAGCTAATTTATATTTAATAATAGTGTTTATTTGTTTCTGCAACCACTCACTCGCAGGCTCTCTGAACTCTTTTAAAAATTTCCTGTTAAAAGTAGAAAGAGAACTTCCGCATAGGCGGGCAAGTTCCTTTACTGTCCTGGCATTTCTGTAATTATCAAGCACCTTCTTTTTGAATTCATGCTCATTCCCCAATATAGGACGGAAAAAGGAAACTTGTTCCGTTTTAGTATAATAAAACTGTATGTTCCAGAACAGCTCTTTCAGCTTTGTTTCATGAAAATGAACGCAATTGGCTCCATCCTTCAGATAGCCTATTAAAAGCTTGAGAAACATTTGTAATCTGGTTCTAATTTCAAGTGGATATATTGCTTTTTCACCCGGGAAACTCAGACTGTTAAGCTGTGAGAATAATATCTTTTCACAACTTTGGACGATGTTGTCAAATTGTGCAATGACAACAGTCGCTTTTCCCCGTGAGAATATCCTGCATATGCTTCCCCTGCTGAAACAAATCATATTACCGGCCAAAATCTTTGTTTTTTCTCCGTTGCAGGATACCTCCAGTTCTCCTTCCGTTACAAACCAAATACAATCAGTCTCATTGGGATCTTCATCCATTTCTATTTTACAAAATTTGTAATATGAAAATCCTTCCCGGATGCATTTTGGATAATTGTAACAGGGGGTATCCCCTTTCAAATATAATATTCGCATTGTTTCTGCCATTTAGTAAAAAATATAAGGTTATGTTATTGCTTATCTGCGTATTTATCTTTTATATATGTTCTATATCCAATCTTTTTTTCATCTTATTTCATACAAAGTCCCCTTTTTGGGCTCTATTTACGCTATTTTATTCTTTTTTCCACTCTCTGTCATGGAGAGTGGAAACTATTGCTTGGCTTTTAAGTAGATAATTTATTAGTCTTTTTTGCAGATGGATTTAAAAAGAGTTTTTGTTTTGACCCTGTTCCTCGGTATTTTCTGTCCGGCCTTTTGCGGTGGTGATACCCTGCATTGCCGGCTCTACTTTCCCGTGGGCAGTTCCACACCGGATCTTTCCTACCGGGACAACGGTGTCCGCCTGGACTCGCTTCTCTCGGGCATCCGTTCCCGGCAGACCCATTCCGTGCTGCGCCGTATCAGTATGCGCTCGGGATCGTCGCCCGAGGGCAATTCCGCCTCAAACAGGCGCTTGTCCGATGAACGGCTCGCGTCCTTGCGGGGCCTTATCCTGGAACGCCTTCCCGTTCCCGATTCGGTATTCGCATGCACCTCTTCGGGGAATGACTGGGAGGGGCTTGCCTCACTTGTCAAGGCTTCCGACATGCCCTACCGCGAGGAGGCCCTCCGTATCCTTCGTGACACTCCCGAGTGGGTGACCCGTAACGGAGTCGTCGTCGATTCCCGCAAGCGGCAGCTGATGAATCTGCGCGGCGGCCGCGTATGGCATTATATGGCAGAACATTTCTTTCCGGAACTGCGTAATTGTTCCGTAATCGAATGCGAGTTCGAACCGGTCTCCAAAGGGATGGAAGGGGACACTGTCGTTCTGCCCCGACAGGCGGAACCAAGGGATACCGTCATCGTTCGTGATACCATTGAAAGGACCGTCGTCATCCGCGACACGGTACAGGCAGCCATTCCCGTTGCCGATGTTCCCAAAGCTTTCTACATGGGACTCAAGACAAACCTGCTCTACGATGCCCTTCTCGTCCCGAATATCGGCGTAGAGCTCTACCTGGGCAAGGGCTGGGCAGTCGGCGGCAACTGGATGTACGCGTGGTGGAACAGCAATAAGCGCCATAATTACTGGCGCCTGTACGGCGGGGAGCTGGACGTACGCAAATACTTTGGCCGCCGCGCGGCGGAAAAACCGCTTACAGGACACCATCTGGCTTTTACGGGCAGCTGTTCACGTACGACTTCGAGCTCGGGGGTACGGGCTACATGGGCGGCAAGCCGGGCGGTTCCCTCTGGGAAAAATGCAATTACGCCGTGGGTGTGGAGTACGGTTACTCGTTGCCCGTGGGCCGTCGCCTGAATCTGGATTTCGTCATCGGCGCGGGCTACTGGGGCGGCGAATACCATACATACGTTCCCGATGGCGGCCAGTATGTCTGGAGAGAGACCAGGCGGCGTCATTGGTTCGGGCCCACGAAAGCGGAGGTCTCGCTCGTGTGGCTTCTGGGACGTGGTAATTATAATGACAAGAAAGGAGGCGGACAATGAAAAGGATGTTGGAACGTATGAACATGTATTGCTGGCCGTCGCTGTTCTGGCGGTCCTGTCATTGACCTCCTGCGAGCACAAGGATCTGTGCCATGACAGCTTGCATGTGGTCAACGTGAAGGTTGTCTTCGACTGGCGGAAGGCTCCGGATGCCGCCCCCGCGTCCATGTCACTCTACCTGTTCCCGACCCATGGCGGGGAGGCATTGCGTTACGAGTTCACGGACCGTAACGGCGGTATCATCCGCGTTCCCGTCGGGCATTACGATGCATTTTGCCTGAACAGCGACACGGAGAACGTCACCTATCGCAATACCGGATCGAAAACGACTTTCGAGGTCACCACCCGCACGGCCGATCTGTTATCGGGCCTTTCCGCACTGGGTGTGCGGTCCGCCGGTGTACCCCGTGCCAGAGGTACGGAGGATGAGCGTATCGTGCTGCCTCCCGACATGCTGTGGAGTGACCATGCGGAGGGTATCGGATTGAATCAGGAAACAGCCGCGCCGACGATCACGCTTTACCCGGAAGTGTCAGTCTGCCGCTACACGGTCGAGATCCGCGATGCCAAAAACCTGAAATACGTCTCCGGGGTTGGCAGCTCGATCTCGGGCCTGGCGGGAGGTCTGTTGCCCGGTACGGGAGCCGATGCCCTTACGGGAGAGCGTGTGACAATTCCCTTCGATGCCGTTACCGGCAAGGATAAGGACGGGGAGAAAACCGTCATCACGGGCGGTCTGCTCACCTTCGGCCATAAGGCGGGAAACAACCATACGCTGACTGTCTATGCCGTTCTGGCCGATGGAAGCAAGTGGTATTACGCCTATGACGTGACGGATCAAATCCACTCGGCTCCGGACCCGCGCAACGTGCATATCGTCCTGGACGGGCTTCCCCTGCCCAAACCGATCGTCAACGGCGGCGGTTTCCAACCCGAGGTCGAGGACTGGCAGACCGTGCCGATAGATATAGAGATGTAGTCTTTCCTTCGTCCTTCAAGCAAAGACGAGAGAGTATATAGTTCATTCATTTATTAATTTTTAAATTTTATTTTTATGAAAAAGCAATTTTTATTCATTGCCGTGGCGGCTCTCGCCATGGCATCCTGTTCGAAAGACGAACAGACAGCTGTCAACCGTGGTGCTGCAATCGATTTCCGTGGCGCAATGGCAACCCGTGCCACAGAAACGACAACGGCTAACCTCAATGACATTTTCGTGACGGCCCTTGACAAGAACAATGCCAATTTCTTTACTGATGAACAGTTCACTAAAGATGGGGGTGGGGTCTTTCAATCCACTACCTCCTATTATTGGCCGAACGACGACAGCGAACTCAAATTCTTCGCCTATGCGCCTTCGAGCAGTGATCTGGGCGGTACCGTGACAATCACCAGCGCAACCAAGACGCTCGCCGATTTTTCTCCTAAAACGACTATCGCCGACCAGAAGGACTTTGTGTCCTGCAAAGCTACCGGTAAAAAGTCGGTCAACGAGTCAGCCGGTGTTGCCTTGACTTTCAAACATCAACTTTCCCAGATCGAGATCAAGGCCAAGAACGACCAGGATGCTTACCGTTACAAGGTGGTGGCTGTGCGCATCGGACAGCCGGTATCGAAGGGAACATTTGATTTCGATAGCGAAAACTGGCAGTTGGAAATGGATAAGTCAACTATACAGTGCCTGATTTTGGTGAAATAGAACTGAATAGCGGTGCCAATCGCTTATGGGAACGGGAGGCAGCGCCATGCTGATCCCGCAGCTACTTACAGCATGGGATGCTGTTGGGGATAAGCCCAATGCGAACAAGGGTGCTTACCTGGCCGTAAAACTCCAGATAACCACCAAAGCCGGTGCCCGTGTCTATCCGGCTGAAGTTGTCGGTGACTACGACTGGGCTGCCGTGCCTGTCAACACGAATTGGGAGGCCGGCAAGAAATACGTTTACACACTCGATTTCACAAACGGTGCCGGCAAGGTTGATCCCGAAAAAGAAGAACCCACTGACCCGACCGATCCGTTCCATCCGGGCGATGACATCCTGGGAGATAGCCCCATCAAGTTTACGGTTACTGTTACCGAGTGGGTAGAAGAAGCGAAGGATATTAACATGTAAAGAATCGGATGGCCGCATGGCGACCGGATGAAACAGGCCGGGCGGGGTTGGACCGGTATCCGATATCTTCATAGGCATCACGGTGTCTTTGCCTTGAAGATTCGTCGGGGAGCCGAAACCGGGGTGAAAGCCGGTTTCCGGCTCTGTCCCTTCCCGGTCACAAACAAGCGTGCAAGGGCCTCCCGTGCACGTGAAAAACAAGAAACGATGATATAAATGACACGAATATGGAAATGAACAAGAATTTATGCCGGAGGCTCGGAAACTTGAGCCTGCCGGTATTGCTTTCGGTCGTCCTGCTCGCCTCGTGCCGGGATGAGATTGAGACGGGCGCGTACACGGGACCCTATATCCGCTTTTCGGTATCCGAGGGGTCGGAGTGGCATAGCACGCGGGCGGGCGGGCGGCCCGGCAGAAAAGGCGGTCCCACGGGATTCCGTGCAGCCCCTGCACGGCGGAGATGGCAATACTCCCCTTTACCTGCACACGCTTTACACCGACAGTATCGCTTCCCCCTCTTCGGACATTTGTCCGGACACGGCCGTCCTTACCCGTGCCACGCCCGTAAAAACGGCGACTCTCTACGAATCGATCGGAGTGTTGGCTGCTGCGTTTAATGAACCGTGGAGCGAGACCTCGTACGGCCGGATTACATGTACGATGTCGAGGTCACGAAAGCATCGAGCTGGACCACCTCCTATCATTGGCCGACTCTCACGGGAGGCATAAGATTCTTCGCCTACGCGCCCTACCACGGGGAAGGAATCGTCCTTTCGAACAAGACGAAGGCAGGAAGCCCGACAATCACCTACACGGTCCCGGCAGACGTCGCGACCAGAAAGACCTTCTTTTTGCAAATTCGATTTATACTACTCCGACAGGTACTCTGAAAAACGCTAATAATGCCGCGCCGCTTACTTTCAACCATGCCCTGACAGCCGTCAGGTTCGTGTGCGGGAATGACATGCAGGGAGGTACCGTAAAGAGCGTCAGTCTGAAAAATGTCTGTTCCAAGGGGATTTTGAACTATGGAACACATAGCTGGAGCGGTGTAGATACTCCCGCCGATTTCTCGCAGACATTGGATAAATCCACTACGGGAACCCCGGACGAAGCCCTTACTACCGATGCGCAGACCTTCATGATGATTCCGCAGACGCTTCCCGACGGCGCACAAATTGAAGTCGTATTCACCGACAAATCCAACGTCGATCACACGCTGACCGCTGACATCAAAGGTACATCCTGGCCTGTTGGCAAGACTGTCACTTATAAAATTTCCAGCAGTTCCATCAACTGGAGCTACACGCTTACCGTCTCGGGGCCAGCCGACTTTACCTATACCGGCGGTACACAGCCATACAGTGTCACCAGCTACCGTGAGAACACCAAAGGGGTTCAAGAAGCTGCCCCATGGACCGCACAATATTCAGTAGATAACGGAGTATCTTGGACAGACACCCGACCGGAGTGGCTGACCGCTTTCACGGCATCCGGAGCCGGCGGGACTTCTGCACAGCCATACGATGCAACGGTCAGCGTACAGACCGGTACGGATACATCCCCCCATACGACCGCGTTGCAAAATGCGACAGCCAAAGGGACTGCAGATACTCCCTATAACCTCTCCAACCAGACTGATGGCGGTCCAACAGATGAAAATACCGCCAACTGCTACGTTGTCAGCGCTCCGGGATACTACTCTTTCCCTCTGGTATATGGGAATGCCCTTAAAAATCGTTCAACCAACGAGTCTGCCTATAAGACAGGCAATACCGGAAGCAATATTCTGAGTAATTTCATCAATCATACCGGGGCGGGGATCTCCGATCCATACATCGCTAATAATAATGGATGTACACCGGCTAAAGCCGAACTGGTTTGGCAGGATGTGATGGACCTGGTTACGGATATAAAATACAACGCCGGGTCCAATGGCGGCAATATCTCTTTCAAAGTGGACCGCTTTTCTATCCAACAAGGCAATGCCGTCATCGCAATCAAGGATGCAAGTAACAACGTACTTTGGTCCTGGCATATCTGGGTGACCGATGAGAACATCGACAATGTAATTGAGGTAACCAATTACCAAAACGTAAAATACAATATTATGCCTGTCAATCTCGGCTGGTGTGATGATGATGTCACAACTTATGCAGAGCGTAGTTGCAAGGTGAGATTCACTGCTGGAGACGCAAGCAAGGAAGTGACCATCAGACAAGTCTCGGCTTCAATCACAATAAGAGGCAATCATCCTTATTATCAGTGGGGCCGTAAAGATCCGTTGCGTCCTTCGAACGGATTGGCCGATACCAATAAAACTTGGTATGACAAGAATGGCACTTCTTCCCAAAGCAATCCTGCAACAGAGAACTTCTCTGCCGGCGTTACTTGTATTATGAACTATATTCTCAAACCCGATGTGATGCAGAATCAAGCTTCTGGCGATAATGCTTATGCGAATCTCTGGAGTGTCGATAACACCGTTTATACCGCCAATGACAATCCTGTTGTAAAAACGGTCTATGATCCCTCTCCTGTGGGCTTCAAACTTCCTCCCGGTAATGTTTTCACTGGATTCACAACAACCGGAGGCAGTATAAGTACGTCTTCTGAAATCAACGGAACGTGGAGCAGCAGTTCCTTGAAGGGATGGAATTTCTACACTGATTCTTCAAAGAGTAAAACCATCTTCTTCCCTGCGTCGGGGTATCGCAGCTATTCCAATGGCGGGGCGGGCAGCGTTGGCGGCTCCGGCTACTGTTGGTCGGCGGTTCCGAGCAGCCAGAACTACGGTCGCAACCTGCACTTCTTCTCGTCGACCGTGAACCCGTTGTACTACAACAGTCGGGCGTACGGGTTTGGGGTGCGTTCTTCCCAAGAATAGGGAGCGTAGCGACCGTATCCGTTTCATTGGATTATTTTCCCTACGCTTTAAGGCCGTAGGGATAGTACCGGCGAAGCCGGTCGATTTTTATAGATATTAAAATTAAATAATTATGACCAGCAAGGATTTTATAGAAGCTGAAGCAGGTAATAACGGAAGTATCATTCTTTATCGTGAGGGGCTTTTCTGGAAAGCTTATGAAAAGTCTGCTTACGCTGTCTGTACGCAGATCAACCTTTGAAGGCTATAAAAAGAAGGTTAAAAGTCACTCGGTGGCGGTGAGATAGTTTCAGTGGGATTTCCATGTAAGCATGAACAAAAGTATATAGGTTCTTTGGAGCATATGGAGACTATGCCTGACCGTCTTGTGTTGCGAACGCTAAAACCTATAGACGGACAGAGGTTTGAAGAATGGAAACAGGAACTTTCATCGGAGCATTCAGTTGGAGGGAGGAGAGATGCGTGTGTGCAGAATCTGTCACGGAGTAATATTCCGCATGGAGAGTTAATCATGCGAATCCGGATGTTCAATCTGGCGGAAAGTACTCCGATGGATTGTATGTTATTTGTAAATGAGTTGAAAAAGATGCTCTAATATACAATGAATGAGAAGTGGCAGTTTATGATAATTTGCCTGTGTATAAGGCTGCATATGATTTGTTAAGGAGTGTGTATGAGAAGACGGGAAAGATTCCCCGTGATGTGAAATATACACTGGTGGAGGTGTTGAAAAAGGATCTGACCGAGATTATGGTAATGATATACAGGGCTAATGCTACGACTGGAAAACTTCCGTATATTGAACGGGCAAGAGATCTGGTTGTAGGAGTCAAGGTCCGTTTAAGACTGTTGCAAGATATGCGGCATATCAGTGTGAAGCAGTATGCGGCGTTTGCCCAACAGGTGGAGTTGCTGTCGAAGCAATTGTCGGCTTGGCATGATTATGCACGGAGACAGGACGAAAAGAGTCAAGAAAAAATATAAACAAGAAAAGATATAAATAAAAAGGATTCCTTTGCCTACACAAAACAGGATAAGGCCAGCATTTCGTATAGCCAAGACTTGCGAGAGAGTGCCAGATAAATTCAGTAACCCACTGTCCGTGTAAAAACGGTCATGGCGGATAGATGTATCCGAAGCCATGTTGCGGGCAGTAATGGACAGTTTTATATCGGGGTTCCGAAAGGTCCTCCGATATATACAATAAGTGGTTATATTTCCCTGCGTCGGGGTATCGCAACTATTCCAATGGCGGGGCGAACAACGTTGGCAGCTACGGCTACTGTTGGTCGGCGGTTCCGAACAACCAGAACAACGGTCGCAACCTGAACTTCAACTCGTCGAACGTGAACCCGTTGAACAACAACAATCGGGCGTACGGGTTTGGGGTGCGTTCTTCCCAAGAATTTATCCTTGTACGAGGCAGGGAATCCTTTGAATGTAAATTACAGAAATGCTGAATGTTATAAGAGACAGGATTTGCTTACGGATCTTTTTCAGGCCTATTACGAGGCGAGGAAGAAGAAAAGAAATACTGCGAGCCAGCTTGCGTTTGAGATTGATCTGGAACATAATCTTATGGAGTTGTATGAACAGATAAGGGATAGGAACTACACTCCTTCACCTGGGGTATGTTTCGTGGTTAACAGGCCAGTGAAGCGAGAAATTTTTGCCTCGGATTTCAGGGACAGGGTAGTGCATCATCTGTTGTATAATTATATTTCTCCTATGTTTGAGGGCAGAATGATTTTTGACAGTTATTCATGTCGCCGAGGAAAGGGGACAAGTCAGGGAATAGCACGCCTGGAACACCACATACGCAGTTGTACGCAAAATTATCGTTATAGTGCCTATATATTAAAACTGGACTTAAGGGGGTATTTCATGAGTATCAGGAAGGATCGTCTGTACGATCTTATCTGCAAGGGACTGGAACGATATAGAAGAAGCCGGAAACAAAAAGAATGCCCGGATATGGAACTGATAGATTTCCTGCTAAGACAGATTATATTCAGAAATCCCCAGCGGGATTGCCGGATACGGGGTAGCGCGGAAGATTGGGAAGGACTTCCACCCACGAAAAGTTTGTTCAATTCTCCGGAAGGTGTGGGACTTCCCATAGGAGATTTGACATCCCAGCTGTTCAGTAACATCTATTTGGGGGAGTTGGATGGATATGTGAAGCGTGTTTTACGCTGTAAACATTACGGGCGTTATGTGGATGATTTTTTTATTGTCCATCCAGCAAACGCTATCTAAAGGAACTGATTCCATGGATACGGGAATCTTGAAGGAAGAATTGGAGTTGGAGTTGCATCCGGATAAAATCGAATTGCAGCATTACAGTCGTGGTGTGGCTTTTCTGGGAGCGTATGTGAGACCGTACAGGAAATATCCGTCAAAACGTACCGCAGGATTTTTTCGGGAAGCGGTACACAGGCTGGAAAAAGAGAGTTCCAAAGGAAAACCCGCTCCGGAAAGACTGCGAAAGATGTTGGCTGTGCTAAACTCCTACCAGGGGCATTTGAAGCATTTCAGATCATACGCTCTGCTGGATAGGTTCTTGCGTAATTCACCTTTGAAAGAATATTTCTATTTTACGGGAGGTTATAGAAAAGCCGGTATTAGGAGTCGTTTTCTGATCCCTATAAAAGATACGTACGGGAGAGGAAAAGAACCCGAAACTTTTCCTGAAACCGGGGGGCGGATTATGGATAATAGCGTACATCGTGAAGATAGCGGGGGCAGGAATAGTAAATAAGCACCAGTATATGTATGAAATGTATGCCTATGAAACTGAAAGTACGAATATTTGAGGGAAAATCTCCCGAACTTTATCTGGCCGTAGGGCACTTTGTACTTAGTCCTGCATGTCTGCGGGAGAATAACAACTACCCTTATAAATCCTCCCGGATGTTTACCTGGCATGTTCTCTACCATGAAGACCAGGTAGTGGCTTTCATGCCTGTTGAGAGAAAACTCGATGGTGGTTATAAAATTGATAATTATTATGCCACTCCCGATAGGGAGAGGGGGAACCAGTTGCTGAAGCTGTTGAAAAGCGTGATCAAGGAGTCGGGCGATGAGACTTCCCCTTTGCGGGCGACCGTTCAGAAACGGGATGTCGGAATTTTCAAATACATGAATTTCATCACGATCCGGGAAACCAAGTTATATGTTATGATGGAATTGGTACGTATGGGTTCCGACAGTGGGAAACAGGATGGCTGAAAGAGAATGGGAGGAACTCGGATGAATGTATATCAGGCGTTGCGGGAGAGGATCAGAAGAATCTTCGGCGAGTATTGATTATGTGTACCTTTCGTTTTTCGGGGGTAAGGACAGCGGTGTGCTGCTGAATGCCTGTGTGGAGCATATCAGGCAATATGGAGGTCGGATGGGAGTATTCCATATGGATTACGAAGTGCAGTATTCCCTGACCACGGAGTATGTGGATGAGATGCTGTCTTCGAACCGGGATATTCTGGATGTTTACCGCTGTTGCGTGCCTTTCAAGGTCGGTTCGGCTGCATCCATGTACCAGAGATTCTGGCGGCCCTGGGACTTGTGTCCGTTGGGTCAGGGAGATGCCTGTGGAATACCTGGGTACGGAAGCATTTGATTTTTATACTCCGCAGATGTGGGATTACGAGTTCCAGGAATGTTTTTCCTTTTGGCTCCGCAAGCAACTTGGAGTGCAAAAAGTGGCATGTCTGGTTGGAATACGTACCCAGGAAAGCTTTAACCGTTGGAGAACGATCTATCGTAGCACTCCGGGCCCTTCAGCCGACTGGATATGTCCTGTCGATGAGGGCATAGACAACGTGTATCCGTTGTATGACTGGCATACTACGGATATATGGACTGCCAATGGCCGTTTCCGTTGGAAATACAACAGGTTGTATGACCTCTATTATCAGGTGGGTGTTCCTCTGAACAGCCAGCGTGTTGCGAGCCCGTTCATTTCCCAGGCCATCCCGTCGCTGCATCTGTACAGGGTGATCGAGCCGGAGATGTGGGGCAAGATGCTGGGACGTGTGAACGGTGTTAATTTTGCCGGGGGTTACGGTAACTCTGTAGCGATGGGATGGCGGGGTGTCAGGCTGCCTGAGGGAATGACCTGGAAAAAATATCTTTTTTTCCTTCTGGACACCCTTCCTGAGGATGCCAGGAACAACTATCTGGATAAACTGGAGGTAAGCGTGCGGTTCTGGCGGGAGAAGGGCGGCTGTCTGGCAAAAGAAACGATCATGAAACTCAAGAGGTTGAATATCCCTTTCGAACTTGGCGGGACATCGGGATACAGGACGCACAAGCTCCCGGTCAGGATGGAATACCTTGATGACATAGACCTGCCTGAATTCCGTGAATTGCCCTCGTACAAGCGGATGTGCATCTGTATCCTGAAAAACGACCACTGTTGCAAGTACATGGGCTTTTCACCAAATAAACAGGAACAGGAAAGAAGACGGAAGATGATGGATGAATATAGATCTTATTTTAATGAATGAAAAGATGGACAATGAATTTACCAGTCCCGTGTATGGCGTCAAGGCTGTACCGGTGGAAAGGATCAGGGCGAATTCCTATAATCCCAACGTGACGGCCCCTCCTGAGATGCGGGCTTTTGGAACTCTTCGATTTGGAGGATGGGTACACGATGCCGTGCGTGTGTTATTACATTGAGAAAGAGGATGTGTACGAGCTTGTGGACGGCTATCACAGGTATAAGGTCATGATGACCTCGCCCAGAATATACAAGCGGGAGAACGGACTGTTACCCGTTACCGTCATCCGTAAGGATCTGGCCGAGCGTATGGCCTCTACCATCCGCCATAACCGTGCCCGTGGAATGCATAAGATCGAGCTTATGACACGGCTTGTCGGGGAACTTACGAGGTCGGGCATGTCGGATTCGTGGATACGCAGGAACCTGGGTATGGACAAGGATGAGTTGCTGCGCCTGAAGCAGATATCGGGACTGGCGGAGCTTTTTGCGGATAAGGAATTCCGTAAGGCCGTAGAATAGGATATTTGGCATAAAACCGAAAATTCGTATGCTCGGAGTATTCGGGAAGTAAGGAAAAAATGTAAAAATATTATAAAATGTGCAAGATGGAGATAACAGATCTGATCAAGGGAATGGAAAGTGCAAATGTGTCGGATATTTACATTTTTCTTCACGAGGACGGCCCTGTGGCTTTTGACGCCTCTGCCGCCCATCTTCTGTGTTACTTTCCTGAAATGGAGATGGAAAGTGTGTTTTGTAGTGACAGCAAACGTCACAGAATTATACAGGGATTTGCATTGGAACCGGTGCTGGAACGACTGGCGCAATACCCGTGTCTGGTTGATGACGATTGTATCAGAATAATGTGTGTGCTGTGAATGATAAGGCACGGTATGAAGTAAACGGGTATGGGCGGGAATGGCGGAGCCTGATCTTCTGGAACTGTTCAGAAAGCATGCGCAGGATGGGCAGAAAGAGATGGTCAGCCTGTTTTGCAATGATGTGAGAAGACTCTCCCGGACGAAGAAGATAAAGAGGCTGCTCGTGTTGGGAAGGTACGCAGGGAACTCTGAACTTTGCGGGCATGTGCTCCGTGTGCTGGAGATGCTGCCAGAACTCCCCGGCATGGCTTGTCCTGCATACAGGGGCGTTCTGGTATTGCTCTTCCTTTCACGGGACAGGGATGTTTTGTGCAGGTTGCGGGAGAATGTCGTCCTGCCATGCCGCAAGAGGGGACGTACGGAGGAAATGCTTTGGCTTTGTGAGATTTTGTATGCTATAGGCCCATCTGTTTCCCTGTATGATATTTACAGGGAGGTTTGTCTGTACTTCTATCTGGAACGGAGGAAACAACTCCGGGGATATTCCACTTGTGTCAGTGAACTGGACTTTCAGTTCGCAGAAAGGCGGTTGAGGATATTGTCCGTCGCCGTATTTCGTCTGAAAGTTATTTTTTACAGCCCCGGCGTGTATTCCGTCGGTACACTCTCCCTGCTGTGCCGTATGAGTATTCGGCCTTCAGAAACAGGTTTCTGTCTGTTTACGGGTTGCCCCCGGGACGTTGGCTAAGGAATCGGCGAATAAAACGCATATGTCTGGATATAAAATATAATCATGGACTTTCACTGGGAGAAATATCGGAGAGGAACGGATTTTCATCAGCAAGCCGTCTGTGTGAATTCTGTAAAAGAAACATGGGATGCACTCCGGGGAGGCTGAAGCAGGCACTGGCTCACCGGTGGCGGAGCAAATAAAAATTCATCAGGCTTGATGTAGAGCTTATTTCAAATAAAAAGCGTAACGGCTATCAGTGCTCGTTTCGCTATCTTGCCGGTGTTTAATTAAAATCCCGAACAGCATGGAACTGTTTACTTTTATCCCTTATTTCCTGTTACTGGAGCGAGAAGAGAGTGACAGGAATACACTGGCAAACGCCAACACCGAGTTCATCCGTGAGGTCTATGAGCTGCAACGTGTGGAAAAGGATGTTACGCTCGTCTTTTTCCAGCTGCAATATCTAAGTTGCAAACTGGTCATTCTGCGTGAGCATTACCGCACAGCACAAAAAGAGCACTTGCCCTGCTATGCCTATATCATTGGTACGCTGGAGTACCTGAAAGGTCTGCTGGACAGATGCAGGTTCATTCATAAGTCCGGTTCCGCCATTGCTCCGGCAGGTCTGCCGACTACAGAGGGTGATCCCCCCGTCTGCTGGACGGCAGAGGTCATCTGCCTGATGGAACTGCTGTATGCCTGCCACGAGCTGAAGATGTTCAACGGCGGTGAGGTGACACTCGGGCGTGTGGTGGAATACGTCTGTCATGTGCTGGGGGTGAACGTGAAGAATGCTTCGAGCTACTACGCGCGGATGCGGCGGCGTAAGGCGGGAGACAGAACCTACTTCATCGACCGCTGCGTGAAGTTCTGCTCAAACGGATGGAAGACGATGACGAGGGGCACAGGAGACGCAACCGATGAAATGCGGACCCTTTCACACACGGTTCTCCACGTGTGTGAAGGCCTTGCATTTACGGTTATTTGTTCAGTTCCAGAAGATGTCTGAGGTTGGGATCTGCGGCGATGCGCTCCAGCTCGTCGGCCACGATCCGTCTGACATCCTCCTTGATCCGGTTGTAGTTTTCCTGTACCATTTCCTTCATGTGATTCACCCCTTCATCGTCCACGAAGCCGGTGATAACGGGTATCTTCTGATATGCCTTTTCCTCTTCGGCTATTTTTTTGGCATCGACGACAATCTCGCAGTGGAAGATTTTCTGCTCAATCCTCTCCCCGAAGTTGTCGGCTACGGAGCGACGAACATCCCCTGTGTCAGTCCGCTGATCTTGCTGGTGGAATGAGGCTGTCCATTTGGGTGGATATGGAGGTGGAAACGTCCTGTCGGTTGATGGAGATGGAGTGGCGTTTCTGAAGTATCTTGCCGAACCTCTCGCTGAGGGTTTTGGCCGTTTCCCCCACGACCTGTCCCGAAAATATGTTGCCTACCGTGTTGATGATCACCTTTGCCTCCTTGTCGGTATAGTCACGGATAAGCTGGCTGAAATCCTGAAAGCCGAGCAGCACGGCGACCTTGTTGCTGCGTGCGGTGGCTATCAGGTTGTCCAGTCCCTTGATGAAGATGGTGGGCAGCTCGTCGATGATGATGGAGCTTTTCAACCTGTCCTTCTTGTTGACAATCTTTACAATACGGCTGTTGTACAGTCCGAGCGCAGCACCGTAGATCGCCTGCCGGTCGGGATTGTTGCCTATGCAGAGGATTTTCGGCTCGTCGGGATTGTTGATGTCCAAAGAGAACTCGTCGGCGGACATCACCCAATAGAGTGCCGGCGAGATCATGCGGGACAGGGGTATCTTCGCACTGGCGATCTGGCCCATGAGCTGGTCGGCAGCTCCCGCCAGCCATGCATCGAGGAAGGGGCTGAGGTAGTTCTCCAGTTCGGGATAGGAGGACATGATGGGAAAAATCTGCTCGTAGGGCTTGTTAAGGAACTCGACGGCATGGGGGAAGGTACAATACCTGCCGTCCTTATACACCCGCAGGAACCAGATAATGGCGGCAAAGAGAATGGTGGGCGACTCGACGAAGAAATCGCCCTGCTTCGCCGCCCACGACCGGTTGAGGTTGAGCATGATGCTGTATGAACTCTCGTAAGCATCGGAGATGTCGGTCATGAACTTCGGATTGAGGGGATTGCAGCGGTGACTGCGTGAGGGATCGTCGAAGTTTATGACATAGAACTTCGGCGGCACTTTATACCCCTCCAAATGACCGATCAGGTGGTTGTAAGCAATGGTGGAGAGGTCGGGAAACTTGAAATCGTAGATATAGGCGGCATAGCCTTTCTCTATCTGCTGTTTGATGTAGGAGTTCACCACCGCAAAGGACTTGCCCGAACCGGGCGTTCCCAGCACGATGGAGCACGGAAAGGGTTCACGACATTGATCCATCCGTCGTTCCACTTCTTGCCATAATAGAACCGTGTCGGCAGATTTACGGAATATTCATTTTCGATAAGCCTTGTTTCCTGCATGAAACTTTCGTTCTCGTTGTTGAACACATCGTCCATGAGATTCTGTTTGAGCAGGCGGGAGATCCATACACCGGCAGCGAGCAGGCAGAGGTAGCCGACGGCAAGAGTGAATATATAAAAGGCGGTGCGTGCCAATAACGGTACGGGCAGGCAGAGCAGCACCAGTTGAAAAAGAAGAGGACGACACCTGCGCAAAGGGCTGTCCAGATATGCACCCATTTGATTTTTTCCTCCTTTACACCCTTCGTGCCCAGACACGAGAGGGCAAGGAAGGTAACGGAGAAAAGCTTTGTCCAAAGGATGGAGCCGAACAATCCGGTCGTGCGCTGGAAGTTCAGCAGAATCCTGTCCACCACTCCGATATTGACGTTCCATTCCCGGATGGACGGATAGCAGAACCAATAGATATTGACAACTACGAATAATACGCTGAGGCACGCATAAAGTCCATGACTTCGCCAGTCCCCTGAGATCATCTTCTTGTGACATAATACTGAATTTAAAAAAGTTATCGTCTTGATAATTATGTAATACGGGTCAGTCCTGACGACCGTAACGCCGGCGGCATTTCTTCTTGTCGGGCTTCAGGAGCCTGGGATACCGGGGGACATAGTTCAGCTCCGGCTCCATATCGGAAAGCAACCCTCCCGGAATTTTTTCCCCGTTTCCGGAAGCCACAGCGGACGGAACGGGCGGCAGAAGTGGCGACAGGGAATTTGGCGGCTGTTCCTGAAAGTGTCCGTTGAGCATGTTCGCCGAGAATTCCTTGCCCAGACGTGAGCCGTTAAGTACGGTGCGGCTGCGGTGGTCTATAAAGGTAACGCCGTAAATCCTGCCGGTTTCGTTGCGGCGGAGAACCAAGTCTATCTGTTCTTTCGCCAGGCGGTCACGGAAATCCCGTTCGTCCACGGACTGGCGCAAAGCCTCGGCCACTAACGGTCGAAGCCGTTCACGGCACGGATCGGACTTGATCTTTGCAGCGGATTCCTGCATCTTCTTATCCAGCTGCTGTGCACCGGTCATTCTGCCAGCCGGGAGGACTTTATGGGAGTGGCCGCCGTTTCGCCGTTGCCGTCCAAAGCGATATAGAGTATGCCGTGGTAGGTGCGTCCACCAATTTCCCCCTTCACTTCTTCCACACCTATATTATACAGGGAAAGCAGGGCACGGAGTTCGCCCATTGTGCGGAAACGGTAAAGTTGGATCAGGGTTTGACCGTACGGGCGATCTGCCGTTTGATGTCCCCTTTGGCAACATCTACCGGCTTCAGCTGCCACTCTTCGCCTTTCTTCTGACCTTCCGCCGGATGCAGACCGTATTTCTGTTCCAGAAGTTCGGTAATCTCCTTGCTGCGGCGGTATTCGAACTTGTCGGAAACCTTCCTTCCACTGTCGACACGCAGGAACGATGTGGATATGATGCCGGCCGATGTCCTCGTGCTTGAAGACAAGATACGGCTGGTTGCCGTAACCGAGCCGCTGCATGTATTCCCTGCCGATTTCCGCCAGCTGGCTGTCGGTCAGCACGTCGTCGGGATGCGGATTGAGGGAGATGTGTATGACCGGCTTCTCGGTGCGGTAATGGTTCGGCATCCATTCGAGAAACTGCCGCACGGATTCATCCGGACAGAAGCGCCCGTCTTCGGGATAGCGGAGGAGATGTGCCGAAAGGACTTTTGCCCCGCCTTCATCGACCTTGTTTTGATTGTAGGCCAGTGCGCCGTACAAGTTCTTACCCACGCTGATCCTGGCTACCATGTGAGGCGAGTTTCTGGGAAAGTTCGACAATCCGGCGGTTCAGCTCTACGAGTTCAAGGGTGAGCTTTTCAAGTCTGTAGAGCAGTGCCAATGCTTTCTTTTCAGTGAAATGGATGTGCAATTCCTTGACAGCCTGATTGTAATTCACTCCTATGGCACGGAACTGCCGGAACAGTTCCGTGAGCTTGACTACATACTCCATTGTGGCACGGTCTGTCCGGATCACCCTGAACTCTTCGTTGAAGATCCGTGCTGCGATGAACTTGGATTTGGACAACAGACCGGACTGCTCAAACATGGTGAGAAACCGTGCATGGCCGGCTTCGTCCAGATTGACCGTCTCACGGCGGATGGCCGGGTTCGGCTTGGGTAACCTGCCCCCTTTTCCCCGTGTGCGGGGACGCTTTTTCTCGTTGTTCATATATACGTTTTTTATGTGGTACAATTCCACCGGGTGGAATTGCCTCCGTCAGCTCCCCCTCCCACAATTTGCGACTTCGGAGCAAATTGCAGCCCCCCTGCAAGGGCAAGCGTGCTGCAAAACGGAGTGGTGCTGCAAAAAACACAGCTTGCTATGTTCTGGCGAACATAAATCTTTCCTCTTTGGAGAGGAAAGAGCGCTTTCGGGGAAAGCGGGGATTAGTGACCGACGGAAGGCAAACTGCCCATTCCCGGTTGGATGGCGCAAAGTTAGGAAGTGGTATAATCAGTTGTATATCACTAACATTAGCCACATTATGCCAAATGGAAGCCACTTGTGCACACGGGTGGAACAAGAGGAAAAACGGGTGGCCGATGATGGCTGAATCAGCGGTTGAGGATGTGCCTGAATGGGATGCGTAATGACGGACTGAATGACCAACCGGTCAGATAACCAACCAGACGGTCAGCCGTTGCAACGTTGGTGCGGTCGGCTGGCTGACTAGCCAACCAAGCGGATAAAAGGCTGTCTGTCCGGCGGGATGATTAGGCAACCGATTATCTTCCTGTTTGTCCGACAGGCTATGCAGTCCGCCGGATTGTGTCATGTATGGTCAGACCGTCGGTCGGCCAATCAGACGGACAATACTTCGGTCGGTTGGCTGTTCAGTCAGCATTCCACGTCAGGAGCCGGCCACTTGAACCCCGCCGTTCCCAAACCATGAATTTCCCTTCTTTTTCCTTCTTTATTTGCGGCGTTGATTCAAAAGTATCATTTGTAAACAAACTGCATCATGGAAAAAGAAACACTCTTTATCGCCTTTTCCACGCAAAAGGCGGAGCGGGAAAAACAACGCTGACCGTGCTGGTGGCAAGTTACCTGCACTATGTGAAAGGGATGAATGTGGCGGTGGTGGATTGCGACTACCCGCAACACAGCATTGCCGAGATGAGAAAACGTGACCTGAAAACGGTCATGGAGGACGAGCATTACAAGCTGATGGCGTACAGACAACTGCAACGGATAAGGAAGAAAGCCTATCCGGTAGCGGAGAGTACGGCTGAGGACGCTGTCACGAAAGCGGACGAACTGCTGGAAAAGATGCCGGAAACAGACATCGTGTTCTTCGACCTGCCGGGCACGGTAAACAGTACAGGCGTGTTGAACACGCTGGCGAACATGGACTATGTCTTTTCCCCCATTGCCGCCGACAGGGTGGTGATGGAAAGCACACTCCGCTTTGCGAGCCGGCTGAATGACACGCTGATCGCTACGGGCAAGACGAATATCAAAGGGCTGTACCTGCTGTGGAACATGGTGGACGGCCGGGAGAAATCAGAACTGTACAAGGTGTATGAACAGGTGATCGGCGAGCTGGGACTGAAAGTGCTGAAGACCTTCCTGCCGGACAGCAAACGGTTCCGCCGTGAGCTGACAGGGAACATAGGGCATTGTTCCGTTCCACGCTGTTCCCCGCAGACGTACGCTGGTCAAAGGCAGCAACCTGAAAGAGATTACGGAAGAACTGTTGTCCATTATCAGGAAGTAGGCTATGGGAAACGAACGGAAAAAAATAAACCTGACGGACATTGATGAGAATTCCATAGTCGCCTCGTTCAAGGAAGGCCGGCCGGCGGACGGGCAGGCGCAAGCAGCCGGGAACAAGGGACAGTCCGGTGAAGAGAGCGGATATGTCCGTCTGTTCATCCACGAGTCACCGGTCTGTGCACGGCTTGGCAAGACAATCTATCTTCGTAAGGAGTTTCATGAACGGATTCAGAGGATCGTCCAGACAATCGGGAACAACGAGATGTCCATTTTCAGCTATGTGGACAATGTGCTGGAACAGCACTTTGCCGCCTATCAGGACGAGATCACGAAGGAATACAGAAAACGAAGTACCGAACTGTTTTAACCCCCGGAAACCATGTCAGCAATCTTATTCTTACTTATCGGTAGCTATCTGTTATGGATAGCCGCCTACCTCTTCCACGAGCGAACAGTCGGAGGAAGAGAGCGGAAAAAGCCGGGCAGATCCTTACCCGGATTACGGTGGACGTGAGCGAGATTTTAGGCAAAAGTACATTTTCCCTTAGCCACTCCACGCCACAAACGCCCGAAAAAATTGAAAACGAAAAATCTGTAAGCGAAGCAGGTATTTTTGTACCGGAGAAGGAAAAGTTCCCGAAAATAGTTTCTGCCGAGGAACTGGACAAGCTGTTTGCCGAAGGGAGTCCGCTGCCGGAAGATCTTGAACTGATGGAAGATATGGATGTCCCGTTGGAGTTCCGGGGAGAACCGGCGGATGACAATCTTCGGATAGACGATGACGAGCAGGACAGATGCCTGCCGGGATGCACGCCGCAAGCCACGGGCATCCGCTTCGAGGACATGGGACTGGCGGTGCGTGTGGCGGTCAACGGTGAAGCGGCCAGTGAAGAGGAAAGGCTTCAGGCCGGAAAGACACTGGCTGAACTGCGCAACACGCCGATGTTCGACAAGCTGACCTTCGGCGATGCGGAGCGTGAGGAACGTATCGACTCGCTGATAGAGCTGCATCTTGCGGCATACCGCAGGCGGAATAGCCCGGACAGCGAAGTGGCGACAGAAACCATACCGGACACTTTCTCCATAAGTGATATTGTTTAACGAAGTAAAACGTACATGAAGGAAAGAGATTACGGATAGCTTGTCTATTCATTTTTCACGAGAAGAAACCCAAACAAATTTAATTAACAACGGGAGACGGCGGACTTTTCCATCTGTCGTGCCCACATTCAAATTCAATTATTTTATGAATACGAAACAACTTGTGTTCGTGGCGGTTATGCTAATCGCCACAGGCTCGCTCTATGCGCAAGGAAATGGATCGGCCGGTATCACGGAAGCGACGAAAATGGTCACAAGCTACTTCGATCCGGGAACGAAATTGTGCTACGCGATCGGAGCTGTGGTAGGTCTGGTCGGCGGGATTAAGGTGTACAACAAGTTCAGCTCCGGCGATCCGGATACCTCGAAAACGGCGGCGAGCTGGTTTGGTGCGTGTATCTTTTTAATCGTGGCTGCCACTATTCTTCGTTCATTCTTTCTCTAAGAACCGGATTCACCTATATATAATAATGTATATGAATTATGAACTGAACAAGGGAATCGGCGAGAGTGCGGAGTTCAAGGGACTCAAGGCTCAATATCTTTTTATTTTCGTCGGTGGGCTGCTGGCTCTGTTCGTGCTGTTTGTCATTCTTTATATGGCCGGCATGAACCAGTGGTTCTGCATTGCTTTCGGCGTAATATCCGCATCCGTATTGGTCCGGCTGACTTTCCATCTGAACGGCAAGTTCGGGGAACACGGACTGATGAAGCTGCTGGCCAGGAAACAGCATCCCCGCTACCTGATCAACCGGATCAGTCCCCGGAAACTATTCACGATTAAAAAGAAGAACGTATGCGTAACACACTAAAGGCTGCCACATTGGAAAGCAAGTTTCCGCTTCTCGCCGTCGAAGCGGACTGTATCATCTCCAAAGATGCGGACATCACCGCCGTCTTTGAGGTGGATCTGCCCGAACTCTTCACGGTGACGGCAGCTGAATACGAGGCTGTCCATGCGGCATGGGCAAAGGCAATCAAGGTATTGCCCAATTATACGGTGGTACATAAGCAGGATTGGTTTATCCGGGAGGATTACCGCAGCCAGACGGACAAGGAGAATCTAAGTTTCCTTTCCCGAAGCTACGAGATGCACTTCAACGAGCGTCCTTTCTTGAACCATAAATGCTATCTGTACCTGACCAAAACGACGAAAGAGCGCATGAGGATGCAGAGCAGCTTCTCTTCGCTGTGCAGGGGATTCATCATCCCCAAGGAGGTGGACAAGGATACCACCGCCCATTTTCTGGATACGGTGGGGCAATTCGCCCGTATCGTGAACGATACAGGGCTGGTACACCTAAGACGCTCGTCGGTGATGAGATTACCGGCACGGAGAATAAGGCCGGACTGGTGGAGAAATATTTCTGTCTGTCAATGGAAAATACCACTGCATTGGAAGACATCGAACTCGGAGATGACGGCCTGCGTGTCGGTGACAAGCACGTTTCGGTACATACGCTCTCGGAACTGGATGCGTTGCCTGGCAAGGTGGGTACGGACTGCCGGTATGAAAGACTGTCAACGGACAAAAGCGACTGCAAGCTGTCATTCGCCAGTCCGGTAGGCCTGCTGCTCTCGTGCAATCACCTGTACAACCAGTATATTTTTCTGGATGACAGCGGCGAGAACCTGCAACGTTTTGAGAAGAACGCACGTAACATGCAGTCGCTTTCGAAGTACTCACGGAGTAACCAAATTAATAAAGAGTGGATCGATCTGTACCTGAATGACGCACATTCGTTCGGGCTTACCTCGGTGCGTGCCCATTGCAACATCATCGCATGGACGGACAATCCTATGGAGGTGAAGAATATGCGTAATGACGTGGGCAGCCAGATCGCTATGATGGAATGCAAGCCACGCCATAATACGGTGGACGCCGCCACGCTGTACTGGGCGGCGATGCCGGGGAACGGCGCTGACTTTCCGGCAGAGGAGAGCTTCTACACGTTCATCGAACAGGCTCTCTGCTTCTGGGTGGAAGAAACGAACTACCGCAGCTCCGTTTCACCTTTCGGACTGAAGATGTCAGACCGTATCAGCGGGAAACCGCTGCATGTGGACATTTCCGACCTGCCGATGAAGCGTGGCGTAACCACCAACCGCAACAAATTCGTATTGGGCGGTTCGGGAAGCGGCAAGTCATTCTTTATGAATCATTTGGCGAGGCAATATTATGAACAGGGCACGCACGTGGTATTGATCGACACGGGAAACAGTTACCAGGGGCTTTGCTCGCTGATACACCAGAAGAGCGGTGGAAAGGACGGTATCTATTTCACTTATACGGACGAAAACCCGATAGCGTTCAACCCTTTTTTCACGGATGATAAAGTTTTCGATATTGAGAAGCGTGAGAGTATCAAGACACTGATCCTCACACTCTGGAAAAAGGACAATGAACCGGCGACACGTTCGGAAGAAGTGGCTCTGTCCAATGCGGTGTCCCTGTATATCAGACGCATCAAGGAGGATGAAAGCATCGTTCCCTCGTTCAACACCTTCTACGAGTTCGTGAAAACGGACTACCGGAGGATACTGGAAGAGAAAGAAGTCCGGGAAAAGGATTTCGACCTTGCGGGGTTCCTGAACGTGCTGGAGCCTTATTACCGTGGTGGAGAATATGATTTCCTGCTTAACTCCGACAAGCAGCTTGACTTGCTCGGTAAGCGGTTTATCGTCTTCGAAATTGATCAGATCAAAGATCATCCCATTCTTTTTCCGGTGACGACTATTATTATTATGGAGCTGTTTATCAACAAGATGCGTCGTCTGAAAGGGGTACGCAAGATGATCATCATAGAGGAAGCGTGGAAGGCCATTGCCAAAGAAGGATGGCGGACTATATCCGCTACCTGTTCAAGACTGTCCGCAAATTTTACGGAGAGGCGGTTGTTGTGACGCAGGAAGTCGATGACATCATTTCCTCTCCTATCGTGAAGGAGTCTATTGTAAACAACAGCGATTGCAAGATTTTGCTTGACCAAAGGAAGTATCTTAACAAGTTCTCGCAGATACAGTCCCTGCTGGGGCTGACGGACAAGGAAAAGGCGCAGATCCTGTCGGTGAACATGTCTAATGATCCGAGGCGCAAATACAAGGAGGTCTGGTTCGGATTGGGGGCGTACAGTCAACGGTGTACGCCACAGAGGTATCGCCCGAAGAATATCTGTGCTACACGACCGAAGAGAGCGAGAAAGTGGAAGTGGAACAACTGGCGAAACAGCTGGGCGGCAATATCGAACTGGCTATCCGAAGGCTTGCGGAAAAGAAACGGAATCAAAACAATGAAATACCGTAAGTGCTTATGGAGTATGAAACCTTGTTTCCGCTCTACTGGATATGCGGGGAGTGGAAAAGCAGCCGCAAGTCGCCGCCCGTCACCGTATTCCGTGATGGTGGTACATACAAGATTGCCCTGACCTACCACCTTGATGCGGTGGTGGTCGGCACGATCCACCAAAGCGGCGGCATCATCTGGGCGGATCTTCTGGGAAGGGTGCAGCTCGCTTATGACCGGGAGGAAGACCGTCTGGTGCTGGCTACCGAAGGGATATATGTACGTGCGGATGATTCATAAGAAAAAGGAGAACTCCGGTTCTCCTGTAAATGGAAAGAAAACTATCCGATTTATTTAACGTTAAAATTTTAAAAGACATGAAACGAATAATGGCTGTCTGTCTGGCCGGGCTGCTTTGTCCGACTATGGCGGTAAAGGCGCAATGGGTAACGTTCGATCCCTCGAACCTTGCACAAAGCATCGTGAATACGACCCGTAACGTGGTGCAGACCACGACGACGGCAGAAAATATGGTGAAGAATTTTCAGGAAACAGTCAAGATCTACGAACAGGGGAAGCGTTATTACGACGCTTTGAAAGCGGTCAACAATCTGGTGAAAGATGCCCGTAAGGTGCAGCAGACCGTTCTCTTGGTCGGTGAAATATCGGACATCTATGTAAACTCTTTCCAGAAAATGCTGACGGACGGGAACTATACGCCGGACGAGCTTTCGGCAATCGCTCCGGATATGCGAAGATGCTGGAAGAAAGCAGTGGTATGCTGAACGAGATGAAGATCGTTGTGACCTCCACCGGCCTTTCCATGACGGACAAGGAGCGCATGGACGTGATAGACCGTGTGTACCGTGACGTGAAGAACCAACGCAATCTGGTCAGGTATTACACGAACCGGAACATCGGTATCTCTTACCTGCGTGCGAAAAAGAAGAATGATACCCAAAGGGTGCTGGACTTGTACGGAACGGACAATCAAAAATACTGGTGACATGACGGGCGAGGAAATTTTCGGCAACCTTCACGAAGTGTTGCGTAACCTTTATGACGAGATGATGCCGCTCTGTTCGGACATCACGGGTGTGGCTACCGGAGTGGCTGCGCTGGGTGCGCTGTTCTATGTGGCCTCACGGGTGTGGCAGGCTCTTTCGAGAGCCGAGCCGATTGACATTTATCCGCTCTTCAGACCTTTTTGTCTGGGGGTGTGCATCATGTTTTTCCCCACATTCGTTCTGGGGACTATCAACGGTATCATGAGTCCGGTGGTCACCGGCTGCCACAGTATCATGGAAGGCCAGACACTGAACATACGGGAGTATTCCGAGAAGCGGCAGAAACTGGAATACGAGGCGATGACGAGAAATCCGGAAACGGCGTATCTGGTCGATAACGAGGAATATGAACGCCAGATCGAAGATCTGGGATGGTCGCCTTCGGATTTGAAGGCCATGGCGGGCATGGCGGCGGAACGCCTCAAATACCAGGCCAGGCAGAGCGTGAGCAATTTCTTCCGCAGCTTTCTGGAACTGCTGTTCCAGTCGGTTTCGCTGGTACTGGACACGCTGAGAACCTTCTTCCTGATCGTATTGAGCATTCTGGGACCTCTGTCATTCGCCATATCGGTGTACGACGGCTTCCACAATACAATGATCCAATGGATTTGCCAGTATATCAGCATCTATCTGTGGCTGCCCATATCCGACCTGTTCAGCTCCGTGCTGGCAAGGATTCAGGTGCTGATGATCGAGAAGGACATCGCTGCACTGAGCGATCCCGCCTATGTGCCGACGTGAACAATTCCGCTTACATCATCTTCATGCTGATAGCCATTGTGGGCTATTTCACCATTCCGACAGTATCCACATGGGTGATTCAGGCATCGGGAGCCGGCAATTACGGCAAGCAGGTCAACTCGTGGTCACTAAAGGGCGGACGTGCAGCTGCCGCCATCACCGGTGCTTCCATCGGGCATATAGCCGGCAAGTTAAGAGGAAGATGAACCAACGTAAATATTAGAGATGTATGGAATTTAAAAGTTTAAAGAATATAGAAACGAGCTTCCGGCAAATTCGCACGATGGGGATCGTGTTCGTTTCGCTCTGTGCTCTGGTTACCGGCTATGCTCTCTGGAGCTCCTACCGGTTCGCCGAACGGCAGAGGGAGAAAATCTATGTGCTGGACAATGGGAAGTCCCTGATACTTGCTCTTTCCCAAGACCTTTCGCAGAACAGGCCGGTGGAGGCGAAAGAACATATCCGGCGTTTCCACGAGCTGTTTTTCACTTTGTCGCCCGATAAGGCGGCTATCGAGTCGAATATCCGCCGGGCGTTGTTCCTGTGCGACGAGAGTGCGTTCCGCTACTACAAGGACTGGGAGGAAAAGGGGTATTACAACCGTATAATCTCGGCCAATATCAACCAGAGCATCCGGGTGGACAGCGTGGCGTGCGACTTCAACAGCTACCCGTATGTGGTGACAACTTACGCACGGCAGTCGCTCGTCAGGTCGAGTAACATCACGGAACGGAGCCTTGTAACCCGTTGCCGGCTGTTGAACTCGGTCAGGTCGGACAATAACCCGCACGGCTTCACGATGGAGCAGTTCAATATCGTGGAGAACCGGGATTTGAGAACCGTTGAACGATAACTTAAAAAAAAGACAGGAAATGAACCGATTGAAAAAATGGATCAGGTACGTGCCTGACAGGATAGACGACGGACTCCGCTATCTGTGCGGACGGATGTCGCCCGATGTACGGCTCGTCTGCGTGGTGGCCATGCTCACCGGCTTCGGCTGTCTGTCGATATACATGACGGTATCTTCGATATACCGCATCGGCAGGCATGAGGGGGAGCAGTTGCAAATGGAGCATATCAGGCGGATGGAACTGTACAGGGGGATAAACAAGGATAGTATAAATATTAAAAATCAGGTGGATTATGGAGAACCTAAAAAATCAGGAACGGCAACCGGCGAACGCTGCAACGCCTGAAAAAGCGGAAGAGAAAGGGCAAACGCCGAAACAGGGGAAGAAAGAGGCCAAACCTCTGACTCCGGAAGAGATGCTCAAACGAAAGAAGATGCTCGTGTATCCGTTGTTCTTTCTCGTGTTTCTGGGAGCGATGTGGCTGATATTCGCTCCTTCTGACAGCGACGAGCCATTAAGGGAGGGATTCAACGTGGATGTCCCGATGCCGGAGGACAAGGGGCTGCTGTCGGATAAAAGACCGCCTACGAACAAGGTGCCTTTGAAAAGAAACAAAAGGAGAAAATGAACACGCTCCAGGATCTGGCGGTATCGCTGGAACAGGAAGAGCCGGTGGCGGACGAGGTATTCCTGACGGAAAAGGACACGGACAACGGCAGTCCGTCTATCCGTTCCTCCGCCAATGCCTATCAGGACATCAACCGGCAGTTGGGCAGTTTTTATGAAACACGGCCTGCGGAAGATGACCAGAAAACGCTGGAACTGGAATGGCGTATTCAGGAGCTGGAGCGTCAGGCGGAGGAAGAGCGCAAGGCCAGAGAAAACGGTGAGGAACAACTGCGGCTGATGGAGAAGTCCTACGAGATGGCGGCAAGGTACATGCCGGGCAGCGGTGGCGAAACCAAACAGGTCGCCGTGTCCTCCTCTACGGGTAAAATGCCGGTCTGCCCGGTTACGCAGGTAACGGAACGGGTGGTCAGCCTGCTGACCGCACCCCTGTCCGATGAAGGGTTCGCCAGACAGTACGGCAAGCCCAGAAACATGGGTTTCCACACGGTGGGGACAGTCCGGAGCCGTACGGAAAGGAACGGTATCCGTGCCTGCGTGTACAGGACGGTAACGGTTTCGGGCAGCGACGGTCAGGAGGTGGGACTCCGCCTGCTGGAGCCGGTGCAGGCCGGAGAGTTGTACATACCCGCCAACACGATACTGACCGGCACGGCGAAAATCAGCGGTGAACGTATGGAAATCACCGTTTCCTCGGTCGCCTTTCAGGGAACAATCCTGCCGGTGGAACTGGATGCTTATGACACGAGGGGCATGAAGGGCATTGAGGTCAGGGGATCGCAGGAGCTTACCGCCGTCAAGGAGATGGCGGCCAACATGGGTTCGGCAATGGGAAGCAGCATCAATATCTCCGCCAATGCCGGTGCACAGCTGGCTGCGGACTTGGGCAAAGGGGTGATACAGGGGGCATCGCAATACCTTTCCACAAAGTTCAGGAGTGCCAAGGCGACTTTGAAGGCGGATTACGAGCTATTGCTCGTGTCAAGACAATAAACGGTTAAAATCAATTTATTAATCAAGAAAAAACAACAAGCATGAAAAAAGTAATTTTAATGATGGCTTTTGCCATTGGTATGACCGGTGCGTATGCACAAAAGACCGTGAAAGTGGAAAAGACGGGAAATGACACGGAAGAAACGGCGGATTCCGGAGAAACGGGAACCACGCCGCTGCCGGATAAGGAGGACGCAAGGCGCAGCCCGTCCACCGGTGATTTGTTTGACGGGCTGACACGTCCGGTGACATTCGACCGGATGGTTCCTCCATACGCCTTGGAGGTGACATTTAATAAAACTGTACACCTTATCTTCCCGGCTGCTATCAAGTATGTGGATCTGGGATCGGCTGACATTCTTGCCGGCAAAGCGGACGGTTCGGAGAACGTGCTTCGGGTGAAAGCGGCGTTGAGGGACTTCTCCCGTGAAACGAATCTGGCGGTGATCACGGATGACGGCAGCTATTATACATTCAACGTGAAGTATGCGGACGAGCCGGCCAAGCTGAATATCGAGATGAAAGACTTCATCCATGATGGCGAGGCGGTGAACCGGCCGAACAACTCGCAGGAAATCTACCTTACGGAACTCGGCAGCGAGTCCCCGCTGCTGGTACGGCTGATCATGAAGTCCGTCTATGACAACAACAAACGTCTGGTGAAGCATATCGGCTGCAAGCGCTTCGGTATCCAGTACATCCTGAAGGGGATTTATACGCACAACGGTCTGCTTTATTTCCATACGGAACTGAAAAACGCTTCCAACGTGCCATTCTCCGTTGACTTTGTCACTTTTAAGGTGGTGGATAAAAAGGTTGCAAAACGTACCGCCATTCAGGAACAGGTTATCGTGCCGCTTCGTGCCTTCAACTATGTGACGGCGGTTGACGGAAAGAGCAAGGAACGGACGGTATTTACCCTGCCCAAATTCACCCTTCCGGATGACAAGCAGCTGGTTGTCGAGATGAACGAACAGAACGGGGGAAGGCATCAGCGGTTTATTCTGACCAACGCCGAGCTGATCCGTGCCAGAGTCATTAACGAGCTGAAGGTGAAATAGTATGAAAAGGGTCTCTGTTATTATATGTATACTTTTGTGCTTTGTCCTGACGGACAAGGCACATGCCCAACGTTGCCTGCCCAGTACAAAAGGGCTGCGTATTACCGCCGGCATGACGGACGGCTTTCACACTGCGGACAAACGTAACGAGCTGGGTTACCATTCGGGATGGGAATGGACAGATATGTGAACGGCTGCCATAAGTGGGTATTCGGTGGCGAGTATCTCCAGAAGTATTATCCATACAAGGACATACGTGTCCCGGTTTCCCAATTCACTGCGGAAGGCGGCTATTATTATAATTTCCTTTCGGATGCCAACAAGGTGTTTCTCTGCTATGCCGGCGGTTCGGTGTTGGCGGGATATGAAACCGTGAATTGGGGCACAGGCATGCTGTTCGATGGTTCACGCCTGTGTGTCGGGGATGCGTTTGTCTATGGCGGTGCGGTATCGCTGGAGATAGAAACCTACCTTGCCAATCAGGTGGTATTGCTGTTCCATGCCCGTGAGCGTTGCCTCTGGGGAAATGACAGCGGACACTTTCATTTCCAGTTCGGGGTGGGATTGAAAATTATTTTGAATTGATAAAACAATAATAGAATGAAAAAGATGATTGAAAGCATGATTATAGCAGGTTGTATGCTGGTAGCCTTGTTATATATGACCGCCTGTTCTGACAAATTGGACGTTCAGCAGATGTATGAGTTTGATCTGGCGACCTTGCCGGTGCAGACGACAATCGTAAAGGGCGAGGAAGCGGAAATCCGTTGTCAACTTGTAAGAAGCGGCGAGTATCAGGACACCAAATACTTCATCAGGTACTTCCAACCGACAGGCAAAGGGGAGCTTCGCATGGAGAACGGTACGGTTTTGTTGCCCGAACGACCTGTATCCGTTACCGGAAGAAACATTCAGGCTCTATTACAGGTCATTTGGCACAGACCAGCAGAAAATAGACATTTACATTCTTGATTCCTTCGGTCAGGTTGTGCAAAAGTCTTTTGCCTTTAATAATGAAGCGGAAGATGAAAAGGAGGATACCGAATGATTTATGCCGGATATACCCCGAAAAAAAAGCAGCGACAACGCTGAGTGGAGAAACTGAATGAAAACCTAATGAGATCCCCCCTTACCGGCTTCCATTCCGGTAAAGGGGGCTTGTTCCTGTATTATTTCTTATCCTCTTTTTTTTAAGCCACTCGTTGCACCGTCGCCTGCACTCTTCCAATGTGGGCTTCACACAGGAGAAAAGTTCGTTGTCTGCCGTATCCCTATAATCATAGTGATAGAACGTGCGCCTTTTCCGTCCTACGGTCATTTGGAATTTTTCATATTTCTCACCCGTCTTGCAGGTTGAAACTCCGTTCTCGTTCATTTTTGTTGCCATAACTTATGATTTTATAGTTCGTGAATATTAAAACAGACTTAACTGTCGGGGCTGTGTGTATTTCCGCTTGATTTCCAACAGTTTTCCTTTCAGACTGCGGATAACCTTTGGGTTGTAATTGCTTCTGTCGGAAACAGACCAACGTTCCGCTTTATTGTATTGTTGCTCCAACAGGCGGATTCCTTGTCGGATAGCTTCCTTATAATCTCTGACAGGTTCATCCCAAACGGACGGGTGGCTACCGCCTCCGGCTGTGCCGGTACACCAGTCGATGGCTACCGCATACGTCCCGTCAACGGATTGCCCGATATGGATCGTGTTGAAGGTGTCTAACTTGATTTCCTCTATTATCGCAACATGCCATTTATCCAACCGTGTTCGTTGAACTGCTTGCCGACATAACCGAAAATCATCCTCTTTCATACGTGCGTACATTGAGTATGATATGTCGTACACTCTTGCCAAAACTCTCGAAATAAGCGATTTGTTCCGTGTCATTACGGCGTACTGCCAACAAGTAACGGAGGACTGCACTACGCTCTACCCTGCAAGGTTGTACTCTACAATCTCCTGCAATTTCTCTTCTCGTGTCATTTGGGATATTGGTTTCATATCATTTATGTATTAGAGGGTTAAAATGTTGCAATGAATAACCGGCTTTGGATGAACTGCATGCTTCCTTTGGAAATGCGCTGGTTGCACCAGAAATGGTGTGAGCCGTAGCCGTAGGTGAAAAACTCGTCCAGTTCGGTCGTTTCCCGAAGTTTGTCAATGGATTGGCGGAGTTCCTCTTCTGTCCGGCAAAAGAGAAGGGTGTTTACCAGTCGGATAAGGAGTGCAGGGATTTTTTCATCCCATGCACAAATTGTGGTTTCAAACGTTACGTTCATATTTTTCTGATTTATTCATTAGACAGTCATTTTCAAAATCTCTCTCCAGTATATCGGCTCCACCTCACTGAGAAGGAAATCGATAAAATCTTTTCTCGCTTCTTTGCACAATTCCTGGTAAAGCTCTCCAAAGGTGGTGATGTTGCCGTTCAGGTAGGTTTCCACCATGTACTCGAAAATGTTGCTTACCTCGTAATATCTGCACTGCTGTGCGACAGTCCTGCTGTATCGTTTCATAAGGCTTTATTTATAAAGATTTATAATGATTCTGTTCATTATCCGTGCTTTTCCTACGGTATAATAAGTACCGCCATAGGGCTGCTTGTCCCAATAGGCTAAAACAATCTCGGAGTTGTCAATCAGGTAGTCGTTCCTGTGGTGGAAGCAGCCTTTGCGGTAATCTTCTCGGAGAATGACCGTTTCATCGGCAGTTTTCATTATCCGGTCGTATAAGGACTTGTTCTCCGGCCGGTATCTGTTTGACTGCCGGCTGAACGGCACAACGGCAATGAGTCGAATGTCCGTGTATTCCGCTTTAAGGGCAGTTACCGCTTGGGCTGCAAGCAAATCGAAGCCTTCCGCCATTCCGCTTAGAAAGTAGCGATAGCCCAGACTATACAACCTTCTTACTTGCGAAACTATATCCAGATAAAGATGCAGCATACCGACTTGGAGGATACGCTCTGAACGGTGTCCGGTGAACGCTACTGATTTTGTAATATCCATTGTCATAACTGTATGTGTTAAAGAATTAATAACCAAATGATAATCCCGACTACGACTGCAAAGGAGAGAATGGAAACCAGACACCCCCATGCGGAGCGGATCACGTCCGTTATCAGTTCTTTTGCGAGCCATAAACCGATAAACCACGCTAAAAGACTGCCACCGTACAGACTCCAACAGCAGCCTGAAAGAAGGAGCCGAACTAACCAGCCAAACAATTTATGCAGAGGCAGATTGAGTCTGTTCTTATTTCCTTTATGTATTTCTCTTGCTGTTTTCATAATCACGACATTTTTTTTATGCATTGACGAGTTGAGCTGACTTATTTCATGTGCGTCAAAAGGTCGGGTTTAGGAAAAACAAGGTTTTGGGTAAAAATACCTCGTGCCATTATGGCGCAGGGAAGATTTTTTTCAAAACCGGAACGGCTTGACCTTGTTTTTCCGTTAAGAACGAAGTACCTTTGCACTTGAATAAGTTAGTTTAATTCGTTCCTTTGCTTTAAATGTGGAGTGATGGCTACTGAAAACAGTGAGAGAAATACCCCGAAGGAAGTTAGCCTTAAACTTTGCTTAAAATCGTTGTGTTATAAATCCCTTATACATAAAGCGATGATTAATACGAAAAAAATTCTACCTTTGTGTTAGCGATGCAAATAGCATCGTGTAATCTGTTCGTTTACCGTAGTCCAGAAATCGCCAATTTCAAAAATACAGAGGTAAATGAACCAGGTAGGTTATATACTTTGACGTAACCTGTCGGTTCACTCTGTATTGAGCGTTTGGCGATGCTTTGGACTTGTGACTGGCAGCGTTACGTCAATTTAATATAATAACGTTATTGTTATGGATTTACAATCGACTCTCCTGAAAGGAGTAGTCCGGTCTTCAGAAGATGGGCTTTTCTATCTGTTTCCCATTCAGAGTCTATCTACATTGCAAGAGATGAAAGGGCATTTGACCTGTGCGATAGATGTCTTGAGCAATCCGGATGAAAGTGATGTGGAAAAGCGTTTGGACGCAGTTCGGACATTGAACAGCCTTGTGGCTGCATTGAGTGTTAATGACGGTGATCACTATGATGTGATAGATACTGCCTTTGAGGAGATCAGAGAGTAAAAAAACAGAGCGATATAATAAAAGCCTTCCTATTTCAAAACCGGAAAAAAGAAAGGTGTTGTACTGTCCAATGTGTGATTCATCGCGCTTGTTTGTACAACACTTTTCTGCGGTTTTGTATGGATGAAAGATTGTTCCGGTTCCGGAAGAATGGGAACGTTTTTTCTACTGATAATAATGTGGCTTTTATTCCGTTATTGAGGTTGGGGATTGAAATGTAAGAACTTCATCTGTTCCGTTATTAATCTGTTCCTGTTCACGCTCTTTACGCCGTATTTCTTTTTCCTTCTTTTTTGTTTTAGTCTTTATTTCCTGTTCTTTAAGGATTTGCTTTAGGGGCTTGACTACATCAGGACGTTCCTTTTTGAAACGTTTATAGAAGATCTCTTCTATAATTCCGGTAAGGGGGCTTTCCACGGTTCTTGCCGGTGGTTGTCTATCTTGCCGAGTTTATCGGGATTGAGTCCAAGTTCACGGGCCATTTGTACATGGGTATCCGATAGCCGGTGTTTCTTTTGGGCGACTATCCATTTTTCGATCTGGGATTTCTTGATTGCCATATTACTTTTGATTTTCAGACTTTATTGTTTTACCTAAAAACAAACCGGTAACGGATTTTGCACCGAGTTGTATCAGTTTGCATTTCATTTGCGTGAAATTCTCGCCGGAAGAGATAATGTCGTCTATTAAAAATACGTCCCGGCCCTTAAAATAATCGGGATGAAAGATCAAGTTGGATAACTTGTCTTGTCCGTGAGTTCCTTTCATCTGCTCACGGTCTTCTTTTATCCATGTGGCACGAAATCCGTCCACGACTTTAAGTGACGTGAGAGAAGGCTGCAAAAACGGGCGAAGCGGGTGATGTTCCGTTCACGGGTTGCCGCCGGTATGGGGATCAGCACGGCGTTGGCGGCTTTCTCCTTAAAGAACGGCATCCGGGCGATACAAAGCGAGAAGATCTTGGCGACAAGAGCTGCTTGTCGTCCTTCTTTAAATCTAAATACCAGATTGCTCGTCTTTCTGTCAGATACCGATATGTCCTTGCATCTGGTCGGGTAATAATCGTGGATATAGAAACACAAGGCTCCGTCGATACGCATCTTGCCTTTGAAATGGGTATTGTATGGGAAGAACTGGCGCACGAAATCGCTCTCGAAAGTAAAGTGGAGTATATCACGCCAAAGGGTGAGCGTGGTTTCATCCTGTACCCGATAGAGTTCTCCGTTGATACTTTCTTTATCCGATAAACCAATGCCGATTATCAGGTGGTCATTGAAAGTGTCTTTTGATACAATATACCAATCAAAAGATTGGCAGATGCTCACGATGTCACAGTTATTGGTGCAAAGGAAGTAGAAGGTATTGTCAGACCTCTGGATAATCAGAAACTCGCCGGACATTTCGGAAAGGCGAAAATAGTTGCTGATATGGCTTCCTCCACCTCGCTGAAGGATACGGATATGGTGAGGTTTTCTATCATGACATTGTTATTTGGCGTAAAGATAGAAATTTCGGGAGAAAAAGAGGCCTTGCCCGTTGGATTTTCGGGTAAGGCTCGCTATTTACAGGTTTCTATGCACGTTAGTTATAAGAAATGGTAGTCCGGTTGCTGTCGGGATGGAAAACAACAAGGACTTCGGGCTTTTTCTCTTGCAGGCGTTTGTACTCGCACAGGGAGTTGAGTACCCACTCACGAAACAGCTTCGTGCAATAGGTGTTGATGCGGAAGCTGAGAAATATGATCGCTTCCAGATTATAATAGGTAACAATGCTTTTGTTCTGTTTCTCGGTTATGGTCACGTCGCCGTCGTAAAGCAGGCGGGATTTGAAGATGGAGCGCACATTGGCGTCTATTGTCTGAACGAACACTCCGAACAGACGGGCAAGTTCGTGCTTGGTCATCCATACGTTGCCGTTCTCTATCTTTACACTGACGATGGGTTGTTCATCCTTGTTTTCCAAACCGGTGATGGTGATGTATCCTCTATTTTTCATAAGGCGTTGTTTTTTAAATGGTGTGACAATATAATGATTTGTTTATTCATACAGCGTTTTGCGCCGTACCTTTTTGCATATTTTTTAGTTTTCGATCCAGCATATTCATGTCATGGCTCAACTTTCTGTCCACCACACGGGCATAAATCTGTGTGGTCTGAATGTTGGTGTGTCCGAGCATCTTGGATACGCTCTCAATGGGAACGCCTTTGGTAAGGCAGATTTCTGTGGCGAACGAATGCCGGGCGAGATGGTAGGTGATCCGTTTGTTGATTTGGCAAATTGCGGCTATCTCCGCCAAATATTCATTCATCTTCTGGTTACTGATTACCGGAAGCAATCTTCCATCTTTCAACTTGCCCTCGTATTTGGCGAGAATATCCAACGGTATTTGCAGTAGGGGAATGAATGATTCCACGCCGGTTTTACCCCTGTCTTTCATAATCCACTTCTTGCCGTCCACCCCGATCTTTATGTCCTCGCTTGAAACTATAGATGTCACAGTAGGGCAAACCGGTATAACAGCTAAAGATGAAAAGCGTCACGCACGTGTTTCCAAACCGCTTTGATTTGAACTCCTTATAATAGATCGTGTCAATTTCCTCCTGCGTGAGATACCCTCTGTCGGTCTTGTCAAAATTGAACCTGAAATTCCCGAAGGGATCAATGAAGCTCAATCCGCTTTTCTGGGCAAACAACAGTATCGTATGGAACGTTGTACAAATTTCATGGCGGTATTGTTGCTTACCTCACATTCCTGACGCAAATAAAGGTAGAAGTTCTCGATGTGGGTGACGGTGATTTCCTTCACGGGAATGTCCGACAACTTGTATTCCTTTTGCAAGAACTCTATCATCGCTGCTTGGTCAGTTCGTAGCGGGAATAGGTCTTTTGCGTGGCAGTCTTGCCGACCTTCTTTGCATACTGTTCATTGTGCTGGGTGAAGTAACTGATGAGTGTTTTCTCCTTTTCCTCCAATCCCAGGAATGCGTTTCTGATTTTTTCCGGCAGTGCGTAACCGTCCACGTTCATCATGCGTGTGTAGTGCATGGTGATGGCCGAACGTATCTCGTCCAGTGTCTTGTTAAGTGAGGATACCCTGAGGTTTTCTTTCTTGTCCGCACTCTGTTTGTTGATGACGGCTCTTCCCGTTTTCGTGTCCCAGTTATCGGGGTGTATATCCAACTTGCTGCTGAATTGCACCTGATCACCGTCCACCGTGATACGTACCATTATTACTACATGACCGTTTTTCTTCGGTTCGTTCTTCTTTAAATAGAAGAGTGTCTTGAATGTCGATTTCATACCGTAACTCCTTTCTTGTTGCAAAGTTAATTTGTTCATTCCGTAACGGCTATGACTTTCGACTGCCAATATTCGACAAATGAGCGACTTAGCTATAAATTCGTTACGGTTTTTATCGTAACGGAAAACCGTAACGAATTAGTAACGATTCATCTTCACAGGGTGGCTTTTTGAGGTTCTTTTTCTGTCGTAGGCAGGTAAGAAAAAAGCCCCTTAAACCATTGGTTTAAAGAGCTTTGTCTTAGATTGTCGGAGTATTTTCATTTCTCCTATGTGATCCGCCTGGGGCTCGAACCCAGGACCCCAACATTAAAAGTGTTGTGCTCTACCTGCTGAGCTAGCGAATCAGACCTTATTGCTGTTAAGCGGGTGCAAAGATAGGCACTTTTGTTTAAAAAACAAATGGATTAAGGGAAAAAGTTTTGAGAACGACTTCTGCTTTTACTCTTCTTGTTGATTATCAGTCTGTTCAAACTTGTGAATTTTTTCTCTGTTTATGATGAAACGTTGATAGTAGGAGAGCATAAGGGTGGTAAGCGGAAGTGCTATAATCATACCCAGCATCCCCATCAATGACCCCCAAATCGATAAAGACAGTAAGATGATGGCAGGATTCAGGCCCGTAATCTTCCCCATGACACGCGGTACGATGAATCCGTCTTGAATGGCTTGTACTATGATGAATACCAGCAAGCCGATGCAATGATAATCCAGAAGTTTCCTCCCGTATCCGCTGCTTTCAGTATGGCCAGCACGATGTAGGTATAAAGCCGATAATCTGCAAATAAGGTACTAGGTTTAAAGCGCCGATGAGCAAGCCGAGTCCAATGGCCAGTGGGAAATCAATAATCAGAAAGCCTATACTGAACAGAATACCGACACACAATGCCACGAATGCTTGTCCGCGGAAGTATCTGTTCATGCCGTCTTTCACATCGTTCATTACATTGATTACGAAGGGCCGGTATTTCTGTGGTACCAGGTGGGTCCACCCTTCGGAAATGCTTTCGTAATCCAGCAATATGAAAACTATATAGAGAAGAATGAGGAAGAAAGTGAAGAAACTGAACAGCAGATTGACGGATTCTGACAACAAGGACCAGAGCCGGGGAACGGTTTCCTTGATGGCGTTCAGCATATTCTCTTCCTTGAACAATTGGGTGACAAACTGGGTGTCTATGTTCTCACGAAGGAATTCAGAGAGTGTTTTGGGCACATTGCGTCGTGGGTTCCGTTGGAAAAGTAGTCTATTACCAAATCTTTTACCCTGACGAATTCGTCCATCATGGGAGGCACAAGCAGATAGAAGGCGGTTCCTCCTACAATCAGAATACTGAATAAGGCGCAGAAGATGGATATGACCCGGTTCTTGAGCCTTAATCTGTACTGGAAGAAGGTGACCAGGGGGTATATCAGATAGGCAATGAGCCATGCGATGAAGAATGGCAGCAATACGCCGCTTAGACGCTTGAAGAGCATAAGGATGCCGATAATAATGACACCGAGTATGACACCGCGGATAAAACTGTCGAATGTAATCTTTTTGCGTTCCATAATGCTCTGTTTTTTGTATTCGTTAATGACCGCTTTCCTTTTGGTCGGCTTGGATGGCTTGCTGATAGCACTCTCGGCATAGCGGTTCGTACTCTTCGGTTTCTCCCAGCAGTACTTGTTTGTCGTTCTTGACGGTACGGTGGGAGAACGAGGCAAGTTGACCACATTTCACACAGATGGCATGTACTTTGGAAACTTCGTCTGCAATGGCACACAGTCCCGGCATAGGGCCGAATGGAATACCGCGGAAGTCCATATCCAGTCCGGCTACAATGACGCGTATACCATTGTTGGCAAGCTGGTTGCATACATCAATCAGGCCGCTGTCAAAGAACTGGGCTTCGTCAATGCCCACTACATCTATCTCTGAAGTGAACAGCAGAATACTGGCAGATGAATCGATGGGAGTGGAGGCTATGGAATGACTGTCATGCGATACTACATCGGCTTCGGAATAACGGGTGTCTATGGCAGGCTTGAATATCTCTACGCGTTGTTTGGCAAACTTTGCCCGTTTCAGTCTCCTTATCAGCTCTTCGGTTTTGCCGGAGAACATGGAACCGCAAATGACCTCAATTCTTCCCCTGCGTTTGGTTTCCTGTATATGATCTTCTGAGAATAATACCATGCTTTCGAGTGTTATATTTAAGCGCAAAAGTAACACTTTTGTTTGCTTTCCGATATTTTTTCATTATTTATTTCTACATTTGTAGCGTTAACACGGACTGTGTAAAGGATATGCAAACCCTATTAAACGACATAGAATTAGATATTCAGGAATTGAAATGTTTGATGCAGGCCATTTCAAGTGATGCCAATCCGACATTGAAGATTGTGGCAAAACGGAATATCCAGCAGATGAAGGCACGCTTGGAGGCGTTGCAAGAACTGCTTGAGGAGCGCCAACGGCTGTTGTGTCGCCCCTGGAGGAACCCCCTGCTGTTACTACTCCTTTGACCGAATCGGTTTCTCCGGTCGAATCGGTTATTCCTGATACAGTGAAGATGGTATGTGAGGAACCGGAAACAGTTCCTATTTTGGCAGAACGCATCAAGCCTGCCAAGGATTTGAAACATGCCATCAGTCTGAACGATTCATTCCGTTTTGTCCGCGAACTGTTCGCAGGCGATGCTGCACGGATGAATGAAGTGGTACGACGTTTGGGTGAGGCCCTTCTTTGGGACCAAGGCTTATGGATATTTTCGTTTCGGAAGTGCAGCCGGATGAAGAGAATGAAGCCGCTGTCGATTTTATGGAACTCCTCAAAAAATATTTCAGCTAAACAACCGATAAGTATGGGAAAACTTTATGTAGTGCCTACCCCGGTAGGAATTTGGAAGATATGACATTCCGTGCTATCCGGATTCTGAAAGAAGTGGATTTAATATTGGCTGAGGATACACGTACTTCCGGCATATTGCTGAAACACTTCGAAATAAAGAATGTGATGCAATCTCACCATAAATTTAATGAACATAAAACGGTGGAAAGTGTTGTTAATAGAATAAAGGGGGAGAAACTGTAGCTTTGATTTCGGATGCAGGTACACCGGGTATATCCGACCCGGGCTTTCTGGTGGTCAGAGAGTGTGTGCGCAACGGCATCGAAGTGCAATGCCTGCCGGGAGCGACAGCTTTTGTGCCGGCATTAGTGGCTTCCGGATTGCCGAATGAGAAGTTCTGTTTTGAAGGTTTTCTTCCACAGAAGAAAGGAAGGATGACTCGCCTGAAGGCATTGGCCGGGGAGCGTCGTACCATGGTGTTCTATGAGTCTCCCCACAGATTGGTAAAAGCTTTGGCGCAGTTTACCGAACATTTCGGTGCCGGACGTCAGGCATCTGTTTCGCGGGAAATTTCAAAGGTGCACGAAGAAACGGTGCGTGGAACGCTTACAGAATTAATAGAACATTTCACGGCGAACGAACCGCGCGGTGAAATTGTGATTGTAGTAGCAGGAATAGACGATTAAATAACTTCATTAACCAAACGTAAAACGAAAGCGTATGAAAAAGTTAGCAGTTTTAATTGTATGCGCGGCTGTAATGGCTTCGTGTGACAGTTTCTCTGGTGGCAGTAAGAACCAGCTGAAAGCTGAAAATGATTCTTTATTGATGGAACTGACTCAGCGTAATGCTGAATTAGACGAGATGATGGGTACTTTCAATGATATTTCAGAGGGATTCCGCCAGATTAATGCGGCGGAGAGCCGTGTGGATTTGCAACGTGGCGCTGTGGCAGAAGGCTCTTTGAATGCCAAGCAGCAGATTGCGTCGGACATTGAATTTATCCGTAAACAGATGGAAGAGAACAAGGAGCAGATTGCCAAACTGCAATCTATGTTGAAGAACAGCAAAAACAACTCTGTTCAGTTGAAGAGAGCTGTAGAATCTTTGACTCAGGAGTTGGTGGCAAAGACTCAGCGTATTGAAGAATTGCAGGCTGAGCTGGCTTCCAAGAATATCCGTATCCAGGAACTGGATGCTGCCGTGACCGGCTTGTCTAGTGAGAAGGAGGAATTGACTGCCGAAAATGAGGCGAAGGCCAAAACCGTTGCCGAGCAAGATAAGGCACTTAACACAGCTTGGTTTGTGTTTGGCACAAAGAAGGAGCTGAAAGACCAGAAGATATTGACAAATACCGGGCTTTTCAAAAAAGGCCAGGTGCTGAAAGATTCTGATATCAACAAGGACTACTTTACACAAGTGGATATCCGTACGACAAAAGAGATTAAACTATACTCCAAAGATGCTGATATCTTGACCACTCATCCTGCTGGCTCTTATGCGTTGGAGAAAGATGATAAAGGACAGCTGACTTTGAAGATTACAAATCCGAAAGACTTCTGGAGTGTGTCCAAGTATTTGGTAATCCAAGTAAAATAACACTGTTATAAGATTGATACAGAACGGACGCAGGTTATTGGAATTGATAATCTGCGTCTATTTTTATATATACCTTTCCTTTAAGTTATGGCATCTCAATATAAAAACCTCTTTTTTGATCTGGACGATACGCTTTGGGCATTTTCCCTTAATGCACGTGATACATTCGAAGAAATGTATCACAAGTATGACTATGGTCGTTTCTTTCGCTCTTTCCTGCATTTCTATACTCTTTATCAGCATCGTAATACAGAACTCTGGGAAGAATACGGTAGAGGGCAGGTCAGTAAGGAAGAGTTGAACCGCCAGCGTTTCCTATATCCTCTGGAGGCAGTAGGGGCGAGGGATGTTGCTTTGGCTGAGGCTTTTTCTGATGATTTCTTTTCGGTCATTCCCACAAAAAATCGGCTGATGCCGCATGCTTATGAGGTGCTGGAATATTTGGCGGGGAAATATAACCTCTATATCCTTTCCAATGGTTTCCAAGAACTGCAATGTCATAAGATGCGTTCGGCAGGTATCGACCGCTTTTTTAAGAAGATTGTTCTCTCTGATGACATCGGTATCTTGAAGCCCTGGCCCGAAATCTTTCATTTTGCACTTTCTGCCACACAATCCGAGGTGCATGATTCTTTGATGATAGGCGATAGTTGGGAAAATGATGTGATAGGAGCCAAAGGAGTGGGTATGCACCAAGTGTTTTATAATGTAACCGGGAAGGAAGAACTGCCTTTTCAACCGACTTATCATATCAGTAATCTGAAAGAATTGATGCAGATTTTGTGACATTGAAATTTTTAATTGTACTTTTGTCTGCAGAAACGTATATTATACAGCTATGGACACAATCTTACCTTTCGCTCTACTTTGTTTTACCTCCTTCTTTACGTTGACAAACCCTCTCGGCACCATGCCGGTGTTTTTGACCATGACGCATGGAATGACGGACCGTGAACGGCAGTCGGTAGTATCGCGCGCCACTTTGGTTGCCTTTATTACGATTATGGTCTTTACGTTTGCGGGACAGTTCCTCTTTAAGTTCTTCGGTAT